>Ga0209777_10004981_pt1 | contig 15500 bp, 13 predicted proteins | sample FrelakmetHBP12HB_FD_187147 | JGI IMG/M metagenome (GOLD analysis project Ga0209777, IMG submission 187147) | Freshwater lake sediment microbial communities from the University of Notre Dame, USA, for methane emissions studies -HBP12 HB (SPAdes)... | ecosystem: Environmental > Aquatic >... | reverse complement strand
CTCCCAGAGATCGGCATACATCCGCTCCCAGAAGGGCATGTCCACGAACCAGAAGAGGTGGACGGAACCTGATGAGGCAGCATCCATCTTCCGGAGCGCTTCGCGGATATCATGCATGGTCAGGGAGAGGGAAGCGATGACAATGTCAAACGGGGTGGTGAGATCCAAGGAGAGATCGATCTCCTCCCATGTTTTCTGCACACAGGTGATATTCCGTAAGCTCTCCCGATCAGCATGCATCCTGAGGATCTCCACCATGCCGGCCCCGGGCTCCACCGCGGTAATCTCCTTCACGAGGGGGGAGAGAGGGATAGCAAGTGTACCTGGCCCGGCGCCAATATCCAGGACCCGGGAATTTTTCGTGATGTCAAGACAGGCGATAGTAATCCGGACCCGGTCATCATACTCGCTGTGGGATGTGGAATCATACCGTTCTGCGTTCTCCCGAATGTTCCAATTATGCGAGGGATCATCGAAATGCTTCGATGACTCGTGCAAGCTCTGCCGTGCCTTCCAGATCTCATTCCAGTCTGGATTTATGAGCGGTTGTATTGGTGCAGGGCTCATAGCATTGAGTATGCATCCGGCCGGTTAAAAGTATTTGTGCGGTCAGAATCAGTTTAAAAAAAAGGGAATTATTCGTGTCTGAGTGCATCAATCGGGTTGAGGTTAGCTGCCCGCCATGCAGGATAGATACCGCAGATCAGGCTGATGACAATACCGAATGACATTCCGTAAACAATGTGGATAAGACTTGAAAATACGAACAGGTACTTTGTGGTTTGTAGCAGCACACTGCTAATTGCATATCCCCCCAAGAGACTCATGGCACCTCCAATAATGCTTCCAACAACCCCGAGAATTAAAGCCTCGTAAAGAAACATCGACATTACTTCCTTTCGCTGCGCTCCGATGCTGCGCATGATGCCGATCTCCTTGATCCGTTCGGTCACTGACATCATCATGATATTGAGAATGGAAACTCCTGCAACCAGCATTGATATGCCCCCGATTGCTGACACGAATGTGGTGATCTGCCCGAATGCTGAAAAGATGGTTTCCATCGTCTTACGGGTATCGACAACGTCAACGATTTTATCCCGCTTGTTCATCTGATTTTCGATAGCGGTTTTAATGGCCGGGAGGTCATCCAGATTCTTCACCTTGACAACCACTTTGTCGTAATCATTGCGATTATATATCTCGTCGAACCAGTCCTTTGTCACGACTATTGCGGAGTCGGTGCTTACATCAAAGGCCATCCCGCGTTCCTCAATGATACCGGTGACACGCAGTGTACCCTTATTTCCATCAGTACCGATTGCGATCCGGGATCCGACTTTGACGTTGTTGTCTGTAGCGAACGTAGACCCTACAAGACAACCCGAGTTGCCGCGGCTGTACCCCCCCTCTTTTAATTTCAGGAGATCAGGGACATCATCCGGGTTAAGGCCGTAGATTGCTGCAACGATGTCGTCGCTCCCTACACCGAGTTTCATGCGATCCGAAGTCTGAAGTACAGGGATCGCTACATTCGGGGCAGAAGCACGTTTTATCTGCTGGAAATTTTGTTCAGTTATTTTGAGTGATGACGATCCCCCGGCACCCCCGCCGAAACCTCCCATAGTGCCACCTACATGGGGTGTTACAATCACGCTGTCACCGACAGTTTTCAGGCTGTCTGAAACAGTGAGCACTAAACTATTGCCAAGAATTCCCATGGATGCAATTGCAACCACCCCGATAACGATTCCCAGCATAGCAAGGGATGATCGGAGCAGATGGATCCTGATATTCCGTTTGGCAATTTCCCAAAAAATCATTCCACTATCCTCCCATCTGCAATACGGATAGTCCGCCGGGAATATTTGGCAATGTTCGGGTCATGCGTGACCATGATAATGGTGGTACCCTTCCGGTTGAGTTCTGACATCAGTTCCATGATGCCAGCACCGGTCTTTGAATCAAGGTTACCCGTTGGTTCGTCACAGAGCAGGATGTCAGGGTCATTGATGAGTGCCCGGGCAACAGCAACTCTCTGCTGCTGGCCGCCAGAGACTTCTGTGGGTGTGTGGGTGAAGAGCGAATCATCCAGCTGGACCGCCCGGAGCGCTGCACGCCCTTTTTCCGGGTCCACCGCTTTCTGGGATTTCAGCATCATCGGGAATGTTACATTCTCGATGATGTTCAATAGCGGGAAGAGGTTAAAATACTGGAATATAAATCCGATCCGGTCTCTCCGGAGATCGGTAAGCTCTTTATCGGACATGTCCCCGGTACGGGTACCGCTGATATAAATGTCTCCGGATGTTGGCGTGTCAAGGCACCCCATCAGGTTCAGGAGCGTAGATTTTCCGGAACCCGAAGGGCCCATTATCGAGATGAACTCACCCCTCTCAACCTTGAAGTTTATATCATCAAGCGCTGTAACATCGCCAGAAGGTAGCGGGTACACTTTGACTACGTCTTTGAACACCATGACGGGTTGTTCGTTCATAGAGACGGTCACTTCTTGTTCCTTCTTATGTAGAAGTACCATCCCCCGATACAGGCACCGAGGATAATCACAACAGCGATAAGGGGAAAGAGAAGATTTGATCCACCACTGTTCTGTGTATTGTTAGCAAGTGCTGAAATTTTTACGTCCTGCTGAGACGTGTACAGGTTACCATCCGTATCCTTGTACGACAGTTGAATCGGGATACTTGAAGTGCTATTTACCGAGAATGTAACCTCGAAGCTCCCAAAATCATCAGGTTTGAGCGCACCAACGACATAGGTCTTATACGGGTCCTGCGGAACAGCTGGTGAAAGAGAAGTTACTGTCACGGTATTTGCCGTTTCCAGTCCGGCATTGTTTACATCACCGGTGATATGGTAGATACCACCTTCAGATTTTACCTGGACATTACTGATAACGGGGTTTGCCTGTTTTTTATCGATCCCAAACGCAATCGGGAGATACATCCTCACTTTATGAGGATTATTCCCGTTATTGTATGTTGCCGTGAGAATAAGGGGAGTCTCCCGATCAGGTATAACCGTGAAGTTTACCTGCATTTTAGCACCAGATGCAAGATTCCCGATGAATATTTTTTCAGGTGTTGCGGTAACCCCCGTGCCGGAAACTTCAAGCATAACACTCCTCACATCATTTTTCCGGGGATTAGCCACTTGCAGGTAAATGGTCTCTCTCTTCCCTTGGGCGAAGGTGTCAGGTTTATCGATAACCGTAAGTTCGAGGGGTGTGTTATCCACCTGCACCGGTACTCTGGAATAAAGACTGTCTGCATCGCGGAAGCTGAGGGAAAACGTCGGATAATACGTCCCATCGGGGGCATCAGCAACAACGGAAAAAACGAACGATTGCTTCTGGAGAGGACCGATATTGGATGAGGAATCGTAGGGAGAACTCGTGAGCCTGATATCTTTGTCACCGATAGTTACATGATTTACGACGACACTCTGATCAGAGTTGCCATTGGTGACAAATACCACAACGGTACCTGCATCATCGGTAAAAAAAGATCCGGGATCATAGGTAACATTGGACACATAGACATTGCCGGCGGCAATAATGGACTCCGGTGTCTGGAATGCGCTTACAGCGCCAATCCCTGTGCTGAAAAGCAGGCATAGGATGGTGCATATGATAATGACTCGTGTGTTTTTCATTTAAATCCCTGTCATGGTATAGATACTATAGATAATGTAAATAACAACCGGGATACCCACGCAGAGTGCGGAATCCCTTTCAGAAAGCTGTCGGGCATTTCTCATGCCAAAGATCCAGATATTTGCGCTCCAGAGGAGAAATACGATAGAAATGATTGAAATGATCTGGGTCATCTCCATCATTACAGGATCATGCATTAGTGCTTTGACTGCTTCTTGGATTAGCTGGGGGTTTTCCTGGACCGCACCCAGAGTAATTTGTGGAACGATTATTCTTGGGAGATACTGGAGCGCAACAACCATGGTGAGTATCGCCCCTAAAATCTGGGGGAAATAACCATATCCTATAAACTCAAGCGGGCGTTTAAATTTCTCCCTTGAAAGAAAAATAAAAATTGAAATAATAATTGCAACTAATGCAAGAAGTGACAGCAAAGAAAGGAGGATTGAGGTTGTGTCCATCGTGGTTGTTGCTTTCTGCTGCAATAATGTCGTTAAAATTAAAAGAATAATCCCGGATAATACGAGTGTAGTGCCAATGAATTCTCGATTAAAACCGGGAATCAATTCTTTACGTAGTATCATTGAAGCGATGAAAAATATTTCAGTCCATAAAATCCAAAAAACAAATGCGCCGATAAAGCCCACGATCAATGCCCCTACTATGGTAAGAGCACCCAATCCAGATGAAATTCCATCCATCATTTGGGCGGTTGGGCCTGATACAAAATATGCGGTTGCAGCTCCAACAATGGCTACTACCAGAACAATAAGTCCGGGAACTTTAAGACTTTCCTTTTCCGTGATAGCATCCTGGAAGAATGCCCCGGGTCTGATGAGAATATCAATAAGTGAATGTTTCATCCCATAATCACCTGTTCCTCCGGTGGATATTTCTGTTGTTGCACGAATAACAACTCCATTACAGATTTTCTCCAGACTATATTAATGGTATGGAAGGCGGAATCTAAAGTGTTGTTCGTGTGTTCAATTGTAAGGAATTGCGCTTTATACCTCGAGGGTGTGTGAGCAAGCAGTTTCATCCCTTGTGTCTTTTGCGACAAGCAATTTAAAAAAATCAAAGATCATTTTTTTCACGGGCTCTGCGCTTCCGAGAGCGCTTCACGCGCCTTGTCCACCATATTCTGGGAAGCGGTTATTTTTGGTTTTATCATGGCGTACTCTTTCTTGTCAAATGATGCTTGCGCTTCCTTATACAGACTATCCGCCCGGTCAATCCGTCCCTTGGCTTTTGTGACGTTGGTACCTTCGCACTTTGCCATGTCAACTTCTTCCTGCACAGCAAGCACCTGCCCATAGAGATCTTCTAACATACTGCAGAACTCTTCTGCTTTTGCAGAATCTTCCTCAAATTTCTGTCTCCCCCGTTCGCATATCGCCTCTTTTACTTCCGCCTGCCCCTGAATTATGTATTGCAATTCATCTTCGACTTCTTTGATGGTCTCAGCAAGCACAGCGGCGAAATTGGTACGATTGTCTTTTGATTCTTCGTACCCCTCATAGGCGCCGTATGCCCCTCCAGCAGCTGCCCCGCCGATTGCACCGGTGATCGCATCCCCGAGTCCTTCATCCTTTCGCAGCACATTGCCGAGAATACCTCCCAGTCCTGCACCAGTGATTGCACCCATCACACCTTTGGAGATCTCTTTTCTCTCGCGGTCAACAGTGTAAGTGACCTTGACATTCTCATTCTCAACGGCAATATCAAGGTGGCCCTGTTCATCTGAATGTTTCACATGCATCTGTGCAGTGGTCTCTTTGAGCACCTGCCGGGTGATCTCGGTTCCCTTGAGCGCCAGATGTGACATCAGACGCTCGGTGAAATCCTGGTACTGTGACGATACTCCCTGACTATAGTAGATGAAGACCATGGCACTCGTTACTCCTCAATAGTATACTTATCAGAAAGTTTAAGAATAAATGTTTGATTTTTTTGATCTGACGAATTGAAGATTTTAGTTTTGTTACGCACAATTTCCCTTGAAGTAATATCGCGCAATTGCATTAAAATAATGAACACATTCCAGCGCAGTGTACAAATTTGTTGCACAATGTATATATTTATACAAAACAAGTAATTTGTATGCAGACGAAAATTCTCCTTGACGAGGAGCAGATGCCAAAAAAGTGGTATAATATCCAGGCGGATATGAAATCCCCGCTTGACCCCCCGCTTAACCCCAAGACCCAGAAACCTATTGGTCCTGAGGATCTCGCTGCCATCTTTCCGATGGAATTGATACGACAGGAAGTGACTACCGATCGTTATATTGATATCCCGGAAGATGTGCAGGAAGTCCTGCGGCTCTGGAGACCAAGCCCCCTGTACCGTGCCCACCGACTTGAAAAATTCTTAAAAACACCGGCGAAGATTTACTACAAGTGGGAGGGTGTCAGCCCTGCAGGGAGCCATAAACCCAACACTGCGGTTCCGCAGGCGTATTATAACATGAAGGCGGGAGTAGAGAGGATTGCCACCGAGACCGGTGCCGGGCAGTGGGGCTCAGCGCTCGCATTTGCCACCATGCTCTATGATCTGGAGTGCACCATCTACATGGTCCGGTCAAGCTACACACAGAAACCCTACAGAAAATCCATGATGCAGGTCTGGGGAGCAGAATGCATCCCCAGCCCGAGCACCAAGACGAATGCAGGCCGGGCAATGCTCGAAAAAGACCCTGATACCCCGGGAAGTCTGGGAATGGCCATATCTGAAGCAGTTGAAGACGCAGCATCTCACAGCAATACCAACTATGCCTTGGGCTCGGTCTTAAACCATGTCTGTCTGCACCAGACGGTCATAGGACTCGAATGTCGCGAGCAGCTCGCAATGGTAGACGACTACCCGGATGTAGTGATCGGGTGTATTGGCGGAGGGACCAACTTCGCCGGTATCTCGTTCCCGTTCGCCGGGGACAAACTGACCGGGAAGCATAAAGATGTGGACCTGATCGCTGTCGAACCGGCATCCTGCCCTACACTGACAAAAGGATTGTTCACGTACGACCTTGCCGATGAAGCTGGTTACACCCCGCTCCTCAAGATGTTCACGCTCGGGCATGACTTTGTTCCCCCCTCCATACATGCAGGAGGTCTCCGCTATCATGGTGATTCGCCGATTGTATCCCGGCTTGTATATGATGGAGTAATGCGGGGTGTAGCTTACCACCAGAATGAGGTTTTTGAAGCTGCCAAGATGTTTGCCCGATCGGAAGGCATTATTGTCGCCCCCGAAACAGCCCATGCGGTAAAATCCGCGATTGATGAGGCACTCAAATGTAAAAAGACAGGAGAAAAAAAGACGATCCTGTTCAACTGTTCCGGCCATGGCAATTTCGATATGACCGCATATGATGCGTATCTCGCAGGCCAGCTGGTTGACTATGAATACCCGGATGAGCTAATCAAGGAGTCACTTGCCCGGATACCCAAAATTTCGTAAATCCTTTTTTTTATGAAAAAGATCGGTTTTCTCATCAACCCGATTGCTGGCATGGGTGGGGCGGTGGGGCTTAAGGGAACCGATGGCAAGGTTGAGGAAGCCCGCCGTCGTGGGGCATTGCCGCTTGCAAAAAATCGGGCTCGTATCACTCTTGCACAGCTGTCGCATGATAAAACGCTGCATTTTATTACCTGTTCCGGTGCTATGGGTGAGGATAATCTCAAGGAAATAGATATACAGGAGTATCAGGTACTCTATCATTTCAAAGGTGAAAGCAGTGCTCAGAATACCCGGCAGGCTGCACAACTGTTTCTGAAAGCCGGTGTTGACCTGATCCTTTTTTGTGGCGGTGACGGGACCGCGAGGGACATCTTTGATGCGGTGGGCAGGTATGTGCCGATTCTGGGGATTCCCGCCGGTGTTAAGATGTATTCGGCAGTCTTTGCCATTGATCCGGTAACCGCAGCAGAGATCGTGGAAGGATACCAGATAAAATCCCTGCGGGATTCTGAAGTAATGGATGTGGACGAGGAGGCGTACCGGGCTGGGGAGCTGAAAACACGGTTACACGGTATTGCCCGCACCCCGGTTCTGCCGGGAAAAGTGCAGCTCTCCAAGCAAATATTTGAAGAAGGCGATGAAGAACGTGCAAAAGGGGAGATTGCCCGTTTTTTCCATGAGATTATGATCCCGGATGTGCTCTATATCCTCGGTGCAGGGACAACCACTGAATCCATTGCCCGCGAACTCGGGGTGAACAAAACCCTTCTGGGTGTTGATGCGGTCAAGAACGGGAAAACTGTTGCCCTAGATATTGATGAAAAAACACTTTGGGCTTTAATTGAGCAGGGGCAGGAGGCAAAAATTCTCATCAGCCCGATCGGTGCACAGGGGTTCATTCTTGGACGGGGTAACCAGCAGATAAGTGCCCGCATTGTGCGACGGGTGGGAATCGGCAACATTTTTGTGGTTGCAACACCGCACAAACTCCGGGAAACACCAGTCCTCTATGTGGACTCCGGGGATCTGGCGCTTGATGCAGAGTTCGGCGAGACGGTTCTTGTGGTTTCCGGTTACCGTATGGCCCAGCGAAAGCGCATCTATCAGGCAGAGCGTGGATAAAAAATTAGTTTTTCTGGGGTGCTTGTGGCGGTTTTAAGAGAGCGAATGCGATCCCCAGCCCGATTATCGCAAGTACAAGAACATAGGGGAACACACCTATGTATGATCCGGTTGATGTTTTAATGAACCCGGCCAACTGCGGTCCGACAATGCCACCTGCACCGTATGCAAGGAACATAACCCCGTAGCATCGCGGGTAATCACACGTGCCGAAATAACTTGCCGTTGCAGTAGGGGCAATGGCCAGCCAGCCTCCCAGGCATCCCCAGAGAATGGCAAAGGCAAGGATGTATACCGGCACGGACGGGATCTGCCAGATGAGCAGTGATGCCAGTGCGATCAGTATGAAGGATACCATCGCGGTATTCCGGGGGGTCAGCTTGTCTGTAAGGGTGCCAAAGACCGGGCGCCCAAAGCCGTTGAAGACTGCAAAGGCGCCAACGAGCATCGTGGCAAGCCCTGCCTCAACACCGACATCGATGCCAACAGGCTTTGCAATGCCAATTGCCATGAGCCCGGCAAGACAGCCGATGAAGTAGCAGGCCCAAAGTGCGTAGAATGAGGAATTTTTGAGCATCTGCTCGCGTTTGAATTCGCAGGTGACTGCTTGACCGGCAGCCGGGGCAGGAGGTGTCCATCCTGAAGGTTTCCACCCGGTTGAAGGGAATTTCAGGGGCAGTGCGAGTATGACGATCAGGATGATAAATGCTATACCAAACACCCTGAATGTGTTCATCACTCCTGAAACACTAATGAGATATCCTGCAATATTTGCCGTCAGTACCGCAGAGAACCCAAACCCGAGCAGGGTCAGTCCAACCGCCAGTCCACGGCGATCGGGGAACCAGCGGGCTGCAACGGCAACAGGGACTCCATAAGCGATGCCGACGCCAATTCCGGCGATCACCCCGTAGAAAAGGTAGAGCACCTGGACAGAGCCGGCAAAGGAAGAGAGAAGCCATCCGAGACCGGTAAGAGCTCCTCCGACTATGGTAATATTCCGCGGACCATATTTCTCAATAAACTTTCCGGTAAACGGCATTGCGATGGCAAAAAATGCGAGAAATACTGAAAATGGCAATAGGATCTCACTAGCTGTGACTGTCTGACCCAAGTCTTTGGTGAAGTAGGTAGTAAGTGGTCCGACAAACACACTCCACGAATAGATAGAGCCCAGACACAGGTTAATGACCATGCCGAGTATAACAAGCATCCAGCGCCCTTTTTCAGGGTCCATCCCGAACATTTTTTCCTGTAATATCTCGCTCATTTTTTCCTCATAAAAAAAAATTTTAAGATTATTCCTCCAGCGTTGATATATCGCCAGGGTCGATTCCCATCTCTTTTGCCTTGAGAACACGGCGCATGATCTTACCGCTTCGTGTCTTGGGGAGCTTATCAACAAATTCAATTTCATGAGGTACCGCAATCGGACCGAGCGTGGTCCGCACATGGTGGACAAGGTCCTGTTTCAGGTTGTCACTTGGTTTGTGACCAACGCGGAGAATCACAAAGGCTTTAATCGTGTTCCCTTTTACTGAATCCGGTTTGCCAATTACGGCGGCTTCTGCCACTGCCTTATGGGATACGAGGGCACTCTCGACTTCAGCGGTGCCGATATTGTGACCGGCTACGATGATAATGTCGTCAGCACGCCCGAGAATCATAATATAGCCATCTTTGCCCTTTACTGCAAGATCGCCCGCCGTGTAAAGGTTATCAATGGTGTACCAATACTTACGGTACCGTTCATCGTCATTGTATAACGTGCGCAGCATGGCCGGCCATGGCGATTTGATAACAAGGAATCCCATGGTATTCGCCGGGACAGGATTTCCGGATTTATCAACGACATCAGCTATGACACCGGGAATAGGTTTTCCTGCAAATCCCGGGCGCATTTTTTCACCGATCATGGTGGTGATCAGCAGCATTCCTGTCTCCGTCTGCCACCAGGTATCGACAATGGGGCACCTGTCCTTTCCAATCACATGATAGTACCATTCAAATGCTTCAGGGTTCAGGGGCTCGCCAACTGACCCTATGATCCGCAGCGAGTTCAGGTTGTACTTATTGGGCCAGCTCTCGCCTACCTTCATGAACGTACGGATGGCGGTTGGAGCTGTATACAAGATCGTGATTTTCTGCTCCTCAATGAGATTCCACCAGCTTCCTGCATCCGGATAATCCGGGGTCAGTTCGGTAATAAAAACAGTGGCTCCGACAGCAAGCGGTCCGTAGATGATATAACTGTGCCCGGTGACCCAGCCTGGATCGGCAGTACACCAGAAAATATCATTGTCCTTGATATCAAAGACATATTTGCTCGTGTAATGCGTCCCGACCATGTACCCGCCACAGGTATGCACCACCCCTTTTGGTTTTCCTGTGGATCCGCTCGTGTACAATATGAAAAGCGGATCCTCCGCATCCATGACTTCGGGTGGGCATTCATCGGAAACACCCTCCATCACCGCATAAAAATCCAGCTCGCGTGTCGGATGGAGATCAAGACACGGTTCCTTCCTTCGGAGTACAATAACATGCTCTACCGTAGGGGCGTTAATAAGAGCTTCATCAACGATTGCTTTCAGCTGGATTGCTTTCCCGCGGCGGACTGCAATATCCGCTGTTATAACGACCTTTGCTTCAGCGTCCTGAATCCGCAGGTTCAATGCCGCTGCGGCGAATCCTCCGAATACCACGCTGTGTGTTGCACCGATCCGTGCACAGGCAAGCATTGCAATCACCTGTTCCGGGACAAGCGGCATGTAAATACAGACACGGTCTCCTTTTTTCACCCCGATTTTCTTTAATGCATTTGCAAAGCGCATTACATGAGACAGGAGTTTCTGGTAAGAATAAACACGCTCTACGCCACCTTCCCCCCGCCAGATGAGGGCGACCTTGTTGCGCCGGTGGTTGTTGACATGCCGGTCAAGACAGTTGGCAGTGATGTTGAGTTTTGCATTCGTGAACCACTTGGCATAGGGGTACTTCCATTCCCTGACAGCATCCCAAGGCTGGATCCACTCGAGCTCGCCAGCCATTTTGCTCCAGAACGCATCAGGGTCTTCGAGGAACTCGTCATACGCCTTCTGGTAATCCCCAATCCAGGAATTTCGCTTGTATTCCGGTCTAGGGGTATAATATTTCATCTCCTCAACAAGTTTGACATCAAAGTTTTCAGCCATGCGTTCACCAATTATACATCATTAATCATGTTAGATTTTTATTTAAAATTTTGTACATTGTACAGGTAAATGACCCGAAAAAGAAATTTTTTTACTAGCATAAAATAACTCTGCATAAAAAAACCCAAGAACAGTGTACTTGGAATGACTACCCTTTTTCAAGCAATGGAAACGATATCCGGTATAACAAGAATTATCTATCCATGTTTTTCAATATAGGATCGATGCTTAAAAAGTTCAAAGGGTGCCTGCTTGGTGCTGCAATTGGCGATGCGCTTGGTATGCCCAACGAAAGCACATCCCCCAACCTCAAAAAGATGAAGTACGGGTACCGTCGCCCATACAAAAACCATCCAAATGAGGGATTAAATCCCGGACAATATACGGATGACACCCAGCTGATGATCCTTGTCGCGACACTCCTCGCTGATGGAAAATACAATGAGGAACGATACTTCGCTGCACTCCGTGAGCTCTATGATCGGGGCAAGCTCCGCTTTCCTGATGGATCGGTTTCATCCGTATGCGAGCACCTGGTAAAAGAGAACGTCCCCCAAAAAGGAGTGAAATCCACCACCTCCGGATGCCTTCCGATTGCGATCCCTTTCGGGCTGACATTTCCTGATATGAATGAGGGATGTGAACGGGCAGTGCGTGCTTGCAACGTTACCCATACTCATCCGGCAGTTCATGCAGCAGTATCAACTTTTGTAACTCTCCTCTATCATACACTCCACGATTCGTCCAATCCCCTTGAAAGAGCTCTGGATAAAGCACAGGTTGAAGATGAGGTGCTTGGGGGAAAAATAAGAAATGCACTTGTACTGGAAAAAGAAGGAATGGACACCGAAACGGCATTACTTAAAATTGGAAATGATGTGTCCGTTTTCCAGACCCTCCCGATTGCGATCTTCCTGATCAACAGGTATTCTAAACCCTCTGATCTCCTTACGGTAGCAGCCAATGCGGGTGGAAATACCGATACCATCGGGCTTATCTGTGGTGCATACCTTGGTGCAGCTAAAGGTATTGATGCACTTCCTGCGGATTTATTGGAAGGGCTTGAAGACAGGCAGCGGATAGAACTCCTTGGGCAACGGTTACACACCTTATATTCGCATAAACTGGAGCAAATGTGAAGAAATTTCTCCAATTTCCTGTATTTTTATAAAGATCTAAACCAGCCGTGCTTTAAAAAGCATTAAATTTTTACAATCGGATACTTTGTTATGAAAATTACGATTATCGGGGCTTCCGGTTATGCCGGAGGTGAGCTGATACGCCTCCTCGTTCACCACTCCACCGCAAAGGTTACCTGTGCCACTTCCCGTAAACTTGCGGGAACACCCCTTGATCAGGTTCATCCCCACCTCAAAGGGTTCACCGATCTCAAATTTGAAAACCCGGATATTGACGGTATTGATGCAGACGTTGCATTTCTCGCAGTTCCTCACACAGCAGCAATGACCTATGCTGGCAGACTGTTATCAAGAGGAATTAAAGTAGTGGATCTCAGTGCCGATTACCGTTTATCAAAAGAGACCTATGAGAAGGTGTATGGGGTCACCCACTCGGATTATTTCCCGGCACCCTATGGTATCCCTGAGCTTCATCGGAGAGAATGTGTCAATGCGAAGTTCGTTGCAAACCCCGGGTGTTTCCCAACCGGGGCAACTCTTGCGGCAGCTCCCCTGGCAAAATATGCTCACACAGTAATCTTTGACTCAAAGACCGGCGTGAGTGGTGCGGGGGACAATCCCTCCGCGACCACGCACTATCCGAATGTAGGGGACAATGTCGGACCCTATAAATTGACAACCCACCGCCATCTTGCTGAGATGAAACAGGAGCTTGCCTGGCTCGGATCAAAAGCGAGATGCTATTTCACCCCCCATCTTGTGCCGGTTAATCGCGGCATTCTGACAACGGCCCACATCCTGCTCAATGAGTCCCTGGGGCAAGAAGAGGTTGAGAAAATATACCGCGATTTCTACAAAGGTGAATACTTTGTGCGGTATCAGAAACCCTCACTTGCCGCTGTCCGCGGAAGCAATTTCTGTGATGTCATAGTCGAAAGTGAAGGATTGCGTGTCGTGGCAATATCTGCAATAGACAACCTCGTGAAAGGGGCAAGTGGCCAGGCAATTCAGAATATGAACCTTATGTGTAATCTAAAAGAACAGGATGGACTTATTGGGGCAGGTATGCTGCCGTAGGTGAATAATAATGCTGGTAAAAGATGCAATGACAAGAGACCCTATTGTGTGCACTGCTGAAACATCCCTCCGCGACGCAGTAGGTTTAATGAGGAAGCACCATATCGGCGGGCTCCCGGTTATGGAAGGCTCGGAACTCGTCGGCATGCTTACAGAATCTGATCTTATCTCGCTCCTTGAATCTGAAAAGATCTCCGATGATCTTTGGCTGCCATCTCCGTTTGAGATTATCGAGATCCCTATTCGTGAGTTTATCAATTGGGAGAAGACAAAACATGCGCTTCGCAATATCGGGGATATGCAGGCAAAAAAGGTAATGACACACCGGGTAATCACTGCAACAGAAGGAATGGAAATCGGGGCAGCTGCCGAACTGATGCTTAAAGAGGGGATTGCACGATTGCCGGTAATGCGGGGTAAAAAACTTGTGGGAATCCTGACCCGGGCCGATATTATTACTGCAGTGGGATCGTCCCATTCTGCCAAAGAGGGAGCTGATACGTAAATGACGTTTCAAAGTATCTGTGCAGTTAAGGGTGTGAAGGCCTATGGGATCAAAGAAGGGAAGTTCGGGTTGACACTCATCCGTGCAAGCGGAACAGCAGCTGGTGTATTTACCGAAAATCTTGTCAAAGCAGCCCCCATTGACCTTATGCGCAAACAGATAAAAAAGGGGACAATGGAAGCAGTAATCGCAAACAGCGGGTGTGCCAATGCCTACACCGGAAAAAGAGGATATTCAGATGCTGTTGCGATGACCGGGTTTGCAGGTTCTGCACTGGGTGTTGAACCGGATCTGGTTGGCGTTGCCAGTACTGGCGTCATTGGGCGGTATCTCGATCTCCCGCTCATTCAACACCAGTGTGAGGCAATTGCACCAAAGATCGAATGTACCCAGGAAGCTGAAAATCTTGCAGCCCAGTCCATTTTGACGACCGATACATTTCCCAAACATGCACTCGTACAAAAAGAAACGTTCACAATTGGGGGAATTTCCAAGGGAAGCGGGATGATCGCACCGAACATGGGGACAATGCTCGCATTTATCTATACCGATGCGGATATCGGTGCAAAACCCCTGACGCAAGCCCTCAAACTGGCTACCAGACGCACATTCAATCGCGTCGTCGTTGATGGGGATATGAGTACGAATGATATTGCGCTTTGCACATCAACAGGGGAATCAGGAAAGGTAAATCCTGATGAGTTTTCACGTGCTCTTGAGGAGTGCTGTCGTTTGCTTGCCCAGCAGATCGCGGCTGATGGTGAAGGTGCTACAAAATTACTAGAGGTGACTGTGAAGGGAGCGCACAAGGAAGACGCGGCCGCAAAAGTTGCCCGCACCGTTATTGAGTCGCCTCTGGTAAAGACTGCTGTCTATGGGGAAGATCCAAACTGGGGAAGAGTGGTTGCAGCGGCCGGGCGTGCGGGTGTTGAGTTTGATCCGAATGCAATTTCACTCTGGATCAGCGACGGTACTGAGAAGTATCCGCTGGTCAGGTCCGGAGAGATTATCGCAGATCTGAAGAAGGCAAAATGGGCAATGCATGGTAAAAAAGTGGTCTTTATTCTTGACCTTGCAGCGGGAAAAGAAGAAGCAACTGCATGGGGCTGCGATCTGACCGAACGCTATGTGGAGATTAACGGGAGGTACACTACATGATGAAGCGGGAGGACGTTCTTATGGAGGCGCTGCCTTACATCCAGCAGTTCCATGGCAAGACTATCGTGATCAAGCTCGGCGGGCATGCGATGGTGGACCCGGTTGTACTCGAAAATGCCATCCGGGATGCGGTGCTCCTTCATTACGTGGGAATGCGCGTGGTACTT
>Ga0209777_10004980_pt1 | contig 15505 bp, 11 predicted proteins | sample FrelakmetHBP12HB_FD_187147 | JGI IMG/M metagenome (GOLD analysis project Ga0209777, IMG submission 187147) | Freshwater lake sediment microbial communities from the University of Notre Dame, USA, for methane emissions studies -HBP12 HB (SPAdes)... | ecosystem: Environmental > Aquatic >... | reverse complement strand
CGGCCGCAGCCGTTCAAGCCGCAGGACAAGGCGGGGCTCCTCCAGTCGGTCGAGGCGAGCCTCAAGCTCCTCAAGCGGGATCATATCGACATTCTGATGATTCACGAGCCCGACCGTCCCGGCCAGTACGACTGGTGGACCGACTGGGAGCATTTCACGGGGCCGGTGCTCGACGTCCTGAAGAAGGACGGGACGATCCGCTTCACGGGCCTCGGCGGGACGACCGCCTACGAGCTCGCCCACGTCGTCCGGACGGGCCGGTTCGACGTGGTCCTGACGGCGTTCAACTACAGCCTCCTGTGGCGCGAGGCCGAGCTCGAGATCCTCCCGGCGGCGAAGAAGCTCGGGATGGGGATCGTCATCGGCTCGCCGCTCCAGCAGGGGGCCCTCGCGCGCCGCTACGACGCCGAGGTCGACCACGGGGCCCGCTGGCTCAGCACGCCGCGCCGATGGCAGTACAAGACCCTCTATGCGTTCTGCGACGAGCTGGGCATGCCGCTGCCGGAACTGGCGCTGCGGTTCGTGATTTCCAACCCCGACATATCGACCGTCCTCATGGGGCCGCGGTCGAAGGCCGAGGTCGAACAGAACGTGGCGGCCGTCGAGAAGGGGCCGCTCGCGGAGGACGTTCTGGAACGCCTGGACGAGATCGCCCAAATGGTTCCGTTCCGTCCGTTCGAAGAGCCCTTTGGCCTTCCGTTCGCGTGGCCGTATAAAGGACCGGGGACGGCGTAGGCAGAAAAGGGGAAGGACGGGGTACTGAATGACCACCATGAAAGCCGCCATCGTCGAGAGGCCGGGCGTCCTCGCTGTGCGCGAAGTGCCGCAGCCCGAGCCGGGGGAGTACCAGGCCCTGTGCGAGCTTCTCTACGGGGCGACCTGCACGGGCACCGACCAGCACCTGATCGCGGGGCGGTTCCCGTGGCCGCCGAAGTACCCGGCGATCCTCGGCCACGAGAGCATCGGCCGCGTGATCGCCCTCGGCCGGGGCGTGCGGAACCTCAAGGTCGGCGACCTCGTCACGCGCGTCGGCACGCCGGCGCTCCCGCAAGCGGGCCTCGACATTTGCTGGGGCGGTTTCGCCGAGTTCGGCCTCGCTACGGACTTCCGCGCGATGCAGGAAGACGGCCTGCCTGCCGCGCGGTGGGGCGGGGCCCGCGTCAACCGGGTGATCCCGGCCGACTTCGACCCGGCGGCCGCCACCATGGTGATCACGTGGCGCGAGACCTTGAGCTACTTCACGCGGATGGGCGTCGGGGCGGGGCAGAGCGTCCTCGTCGTCGGCTCGGGCGGCAACGGCCTGGCGTTTGTGGCCCATGCGGCCAACACGGGCGCGGTACCGGTCGCGATGGTCGGAAACGCCGACCGGCTGCACGTCGCGCGGGCCGCCGGGGCCATTTTCGCGTTCGACTATAAGGCCGACGACCTCGACCGCCAGATCGCGGCCGCCATGCCCGACGGGTTCGACTTTATCATCGACGCCGTGGGCAAGAAGGGCCTGCTCGACCGGGCGCTGCCGTGGCTCCGCTCCGGCGGCACCGTGGGCCTCTACGGCATCGACGATTTCGGCCAGTGCGTGGTGAACCCGACCCGCGCGCGCGGCAGCTTCACCTTTTCGAACAAGGGGTACGACGAGCCCGAGACGCACGACCGCGTGGTCGACCTCGTGGCCCAAGGCAAACTCGACGCGGCCCTGTGGCTCGACCTCGCGCACCCGTTTCCGCTCGCCGAGATCGCGAAGGCCTTCGAGGCGGTGCGGGCGAAGAAGATGGTGAAGGCGGTTGTGAAGCTGCGTGCTACGTGAGGGGGTATCCCATGAGCCTCCGATGCCTGCTCGTGTCCGCGATCGCGCTCGCCTTGGCCGTCGCGTGCCGCGCCGAGGACGCCCCGACGCTCAAGGCGAAGTGGTTGATGCCGGCGCGGTGCGACCCCTTTGCCGCGCCCGTCGTCAAGGACCTGAAGGACGAGTTGCGGCAGACCGGCTACCGCCTGGTGATCGCGATCCATCCGGACAAGCCGCCGAACGCCAAGGGCGAGTATCTCCCGCGCGACCTCTATACGATCAACGCCGACGGCTCGGGCCTGAAGCAGATCACCCACACGCCCGACCAGGAAGAACGGTCGCCGCGCACCTCGCCCGATGGGAAGTGGCTTACATACAACTATGGCGACTTCCTGGTCGACGCGAAGACCCTCAAGACGAAGAAGCTCGACGGCGGCTACGTCTGGTCGCCCGACAGCCGACGCACCGTCTCCTGCGAGAAACGCGGGATCGTCTGGGCCGATATCCAGACGCGAGAGGAGAGCCCGCCCGTTCCCGTGAAGCAGCGCGTCAGCATCGTGGATCTCACCCCCGATGGCAAGTGGTTCATTTTTGAGATTCGTAATTATCTCGGATCGCAATATACCATCGACTTCATGCCGTCCGACGGCGGCGACATCCGCAAGTTGCCGAATCATCCGATCAAGGACGGCGAGTGCCATCCGGCCTTTTCCCCCGACGGAAAATGGATGTGCTGGAACGCCGGCGACAGCCTGGCCGTGCGGAAGTTCGACCCCGCGCTCCCCGACGGGACCGACGGGGCGATCACGACGCTCCCCAAGGAGAAGATCGGGCAGGATCCGTGCGGCCGGTGGTCGCATTGCGGCCGGTACATCGCCTTCGTCAAGATTCCGCACAACGGAAGCTGGAAGGTCCACAGCCCGCTGTGCATCGTCCGCGTGGCCGACGGCGAGACGGTCACGCTCAGCCCGCCCGGCTGGATCGGCCATCACTGGGACTACGACTGGCTGCCGCCGGCCGAGGAGTGAGGGGCGGGGGATGACGAAGCGGAGGCCGATGACGCTCCTCTGGCCGCTCGCGCTCGCCGGCCTGGCGCTCGGGTGCAGCGGGCCGAGCCAGCCGCCCAGCGCATCCGCGGGCGGCGAAATCGTCACGACGAAGAGCGGCGTGGCGATGGTCGCCCTCCCCGCCGGCTGGTTCACGATGGGCAGCGGCGCGCGCGGCGAGAGGGACGAGCCGCCGCACAAGGTCTACGTCAGCGCGTTCCTGATCGACCGGTACGAAGTGACGCAGGAACTGTACCAGAAGGCCCTCGGCGTCAACCCGTCGCGGTGGAAAGACCCGAAGAACCCCGCCGACCACGTCCTCTGGACCGACGCCGCGGCGTGCTGTAACGCCCGGTCCCGCATCGAAGGCCTGGCGCCGTGCTACGATCCGAAGACGTGGGCATGCGATTTCGCAGCCGGCGGCTATCGCCTCCCGACCGAGGCCGAGTGGGAGTTTGCCGCGCGGGCCGGCACGCAGACGGAGTACGCGTTCGGCGACAGCCCGGCCGCCCTCGGCGAATACGCCGTCTTCAAGGACAACGCGACGCGCGGGCCCTCGCCGGTGGGCAGCAAGCGGCCCAACCCGTGGGGCCTCTATGATATGTATGGCAACGTCTGGGAATGGTGCAACGATTGTTACCAGGAGGACGCCTACCGCGCCTCGCCCGAGAAAGACCCTCGCGGGCCGGACGCGAGCGACACGCGGGTCCTGCGCGGCGGATGCTGGAACTCGCGAGCCGACAAGTGCCGCTCCGCCTACCGCCTCGACGAGCAGCCTGTCTTCACCGACGCCTGCTTTGCGCGCGACGTGAGCGGATTCGTGGGGTTTCGGTGCGTCCGCAGGCCGTAAGGAGAAGAGGCACAACAGCGGGCTCACGCAAAGCCGCAAAGACGCAAAGGGAAAAAGAGTCAACACAAGAGGGAACGGAAAGAGAAGAAACGAACGTCAACGGCGGCTCACGCAAAGCCGCAAAGACGCAAAGGAAAAAAGAGTCAACATAAGAGGGGAAAGAAAGACGCAACAAAGGAACGGAGCGGATATAGATATACAGGCGTAGTGCAGTGCCTCCTTGCCTTGTTGCGTCTTTCCGTTCTCTCAGGTCTTGACGTTTGGCGCCTTTCTTTGCGTCTTTGCGGCTTTGCGTGAGACGCCGTGGCCTCCGTTCTTGCTTAAGGGGAGAAACCATGATCCTGGCGATTCACGGACACGGGGCTGTGGCTATGGCCGCGGCCTGGGGCTTCCTCGCGCTCGCGGCCGCTCTGCCGGGCCGCGCTGCGGCCGACACGCAGTATGGCCACGAGCGGACGGTCTTCGCTGTCGGCGACCACCAGGCGTTCGTCATCCGGCCCGTACGGGCCGCCGACGGCTCGAAGCCGTGGGCCTGGTACGCCCCGACGTTCATCAAGAGCTATCCCAATGCATCCAATGAATGGCTCTTCCGGCAGCTTCTGGACGCGGGGTGGACCATCGCCGGCGTGGAGGTGGGCGAGTCGTGCGGCAACCCGGCCGGGCGCAAGGCCTACGGCGAGTTCTACGACGCCGTCGTCAAGCCGTACGGCCTCGACGCCAAGGCGTGCCTCGTCCCGCAGAGCCGCGGCGGCCTCATGCTCTACAACTGGGCGGTCGAGAACCCCGAGAAGGTCCGATGCATCGCCGGCATCTATCCCGTGTGCGACCTCCGCAGCTATCCGGGCCTGAAGGCGGCGGCCCCGGCCTACGGCCTGTCGGAGGAGGAACTGGCCCGGCACCTGGCGGAGCACAACCCCATCGACCGCCTCGCGCCCCTCGCCAAGGCCCGCGTCCCGATCTTTCACATTCACGGCGACGCCGACACGGTCGTCCCCCTGGACCGGAACAGCCAGGTCCTCTGCGACCGGTACAAGGTCCTGGGCGGCCCGGTCGAACTGGTGGTCGTGAAAGGCAAGGGACACGCCGAGATCCCGGAGTTTTTCCAGTCGCCGGCGCTCCTGAAGTTCCTGATGGACCGGGGCAAGGAGGGGGCAGGGCAGGCGAAGTGACCTGCCCTTACGGCATGACGAAGTCGCGTTCGTCGCGCCGGACGACCAGCACGGGGCAGGGGGCCTTCCGGACGACCTTCTCGGCCACGCTGCCGAAGAGGGCGTGCTTGAGGCCCGAGCGGCCGTGCGTTGCGATCACCACCAGGTCGATCTTCTCGTCCCGTGCGTAGCGGATGATCTCGACGAACGGCCGGCCCTGGAGGAACACGGCCTTGACCTCGAGGCCGGCGAAGTTCTTGGAGACGAAGGTCTCCAGGCCCTTCTGGCCCTCTTCGCGGACCTGTTCGACGAACTGCTCGCTTGGCCCGGTCATGTAGTAGGTCGACGTGGCCAGGAGGTCCGCCGGGATGTCCGAGACGTGGATGCAATGGATCTCGGCGCCGTACCGCTTCGCGAGCTCTACGGCATAGACCGCCGCCCGCTCACTGTGCTCGGAGAAATCCGTCGGAACGAGGATCCGCTTCAGCTCGATCATGGTCCGTCCTCCTTGCAGGGCCCGATCCTCTTATAAGGATAGGGGACGCGATTGTCGACAAAGAAGCGATCTACGGCAACACCGGCACTTCGGTTGGGCAGGTGCGTAGGGCCAGTCCCAGGCAGCGGCTGAGGGCCGGGAGGAAAAACTCGCAGCCGACCGTCTGCCAGCCCATCCGCTGGGCGAGCCGCGAGCCGATGTCGAGAAGCTCGGCGAACTCCGCGGGGGCCGCGGGCAGCCGCTCGACGAGCTCGCGCGCGAGCGACGCCGCCACGGCTTCCTCGATCTGGCGGCGTTCCTCCGGCGCGAGCGCCTGCGGGCCGTTCCGCACGGGGGCGGCGTACTCGGCCACGAGGACGTTGCGCGGCAAGCGGCCCTTGGTGATGCGGTCGATGAACTGGGCGCAGCCCGAGACCCGCGTGATGACGCTCAGGGCGCCGAACGCGAGGACCTCCAGCGGCGAGATGCCGAACGGCTCGTAGGTGCTCTGGCCGAACTCGACGTCCGTCCCGCGCCTCAGGTCGACGAACCCCAGGCCCGCGGGCACCCGGTTCCCGCAGTCGGGCCGGCCGAACCCGAACTGGTTGACGAGGACGGCCCGGGTGGCGCCGGCCGCCTCGTTGTAGGCCTGGGTGGCCAGGCCGAACTCGACCTCGCCTTTCACGAGGTCGGGCCATCCGACGCGATGGGCGACCGGCCAGCCGTACTCGGCCTCCATCTGGCAGATGAGGTCCGGGTCGCGCCGGCCGCCGTCCGTCGCCAGCACCAGGAGCACCGCCCGCTTGCCGCGCGCCGCCAGCAGCGGCTCCATTTGCCGCAGGACCACGAGGTCCCGCTCCAGCGCTTTCGAGACGACCGGCCGCGTCACGTGCGTGAAGACGAAGTCCGGGCGGAATCCGAAGAGGTGCTCGGTGTAGTCGAGGACGCGGTGCCGGCTCGCCAGGCGCGTCTCCAGGTCGATCGGCCGCGCGGGCAGGCCGTTGTAGACCACGTCGATCGGCGTCTCGCTGAACTTCGGGCCAAGGAGCTTCAGCTCGGCGGCGATGCGGTCGCTGACGGCGAAGATGCGGCTGGCGACGTGCGCGCGGCTGACGAGGGCGTGCTTGAAGGTGCTCTCTTCCTGGAGCAGGGCCTCGTAGGTGCGGCGGCCGTCGCTGGTGCGGAGTGCCCCGTCGAAAAAGAGCTGATGGTCGGCCTGCTGTTCCAGCAGGTCGCGGACGGGCGGCACTTCGTGGGCCCAGAAGACGGACTTGAGGTCCGGTAACCGTATCCGCGCCGCCAGGAGCGTCGGCAGGCCCATGAACTCGTGGCTGACGAGGACCGCGCCGTCGGTCCGCCCGCCCAGGTACGTGCGGATCGCGTCGAGCGCCGGCAACGCCGCTCGGACCCATTCCTCGTAGCCCCAGTCGTGCTCGAACCGCGTGCTCTCAATGCCGTAGGCGTGGTACAGGTCGTGCTTGAACTGGTTGACGGGGCCCGCGTAGAGATGGTGCACGTCCAGGAGCAGCACATCGAAGAGCGTCCTCCGCCCGCCCAGGGGCGCCGCCATCGCCCGCTGGCCGTAGAAGAGGCGGATGCCGTAGGTTTCCTCGAGCGCGGCAAAGGCCTCGACAAGGCGCGACTCGCGGCTCTCGGGGGCGAGGTACGACGTGCCCGTCTCGTAGACCACGTTGGCGAGGTCGGGCGGCGGCGCGTGCAGGGGGATCTCGGCGGTGCCGACGAGCAGGGTCCGATCGACCACGAGCTGATAGGCTTCCGAGGTCAGGAGCCCTTCAAGGACGGCGCCGATGCCGCCCATCTTCCCCCACGCCTCATGGGTCAGATGGATCAGGGTGATCATCCCGCCCTCCGCGAGGAACTGTCGCCGGCGAAGGCACACGCGCCTCATTTCCCATTATAAGGCGGGAAGGGAATAAGTGCGCGGTGGTGGCAGGGAGGGCCGCACAATTAGCCCCCGGTGCGACACAATTAGCCCCCCGTGAATACACGGGGGGGCGCCGTCGACGCTGACTTTCACGCGGGCCGTAACAAACGTCAAGGCACTTCAACGGCAAGTCAACGGCGCCCCCGGTGTGTTCACCGGGGGCTAATTGTGTCGATGGACGGACGACGACGTTACTTCGCCGTCTGGAAGTATCCCTGCGGATAGGTCTTGCCCAGGGCCTTCAGGCTCACCAGGGCGGTGGCGCGGACCAGTTCCGACGGGTCCTTCAGGTGCTTTTCGAGGGCCGCCTCGACGGGCGGACTGGCGAGGCCCGCGGTGCCGAGGGCCTGGGCGGCGGCCATCCGCACGGCCGCATCGTCCATCTCCAGGGCTTCCAGGAGGATCGTCTTGGCCTCATCGGTGCCGATGCGGCCGAGGGCGTCGATGGCCGCCAGGCGCGGCGAGCCGAAGATCTCCAGCAGGCGCGCCGAGGGCGGGATCGTCGCGGTCTTGTCGAGGGCGAGGGCCTTCAGGGTCGGCGTGGCATCGATATACTTGGATTCGCCGAGGCCCCACGCCGCCATCGAGACGACCAGCGGCGACGGGTCCTTGATCATGCTGCTCTGAAGATATTTGGCCGCATAGACCGTCGTCAGGCGTCCGAGGGCCCGCGCGATGGCGGCCCGGACGATCGGCTCCGGGTCCTTGGCGGCCATCATCAGGTAGTCCTGGGCGGCCGGGTGGGCGATCCGCCCGAGGGCCGTGGCGGCGGCGGCGCGGATCCACTTATTGGGCGATTCGAGCCGCGCGGCCAGCCAGGAGATGTCCGTCCGGTCGGCCCGCGGCGCGAAGGCCCGGATCGCCTCCACCTCGAGCACGAGCGACGGCGGGCCCGCGGCGATGTACCGGCGTAGGATCGGCGCCGCCGGGCCGCCGATCGTGCCGAGGGCCTGGATCGCGTCCACCTTCTCATCCGGCGTGGTGTCGCCCGACAGAAGCTGGGCCAGGGCGTCGACCGGCGCGGCCGCGCCGAGGTTCCCCAGGGAGCGGATGGCGTTGCGGCGAACGTTGATGTTCGGATCCCCGAGCGCCATGATCATCATGTCCTTCATCCGCGGGTCCGGATACAGGACCAGCGTCTGCATGACGCCGAGCTTGGCGGCCTCGCCGTCCTGGAAGATCGTCGGCATGAGCATCGTGCCGAGGTTCATGCCGTCGCGGATGGAGGCCTGGGCGACCTTCGCGAGGACGTGGCCGTTTGTGGAGCTGACGAGTTGCGTGAGGACTCGCCGCGCGGCCGCGTCGTCGAGGCGCGCGAGCAGGTCGGCCGCCATGACGCCGTCGGCCTCGTCGCCTTCGAGGCGCTGCCGCAGGGAGTCGCGGCTGGCCGCCAGGAGCACGGCCGGGTCGACGAGGCCCTTCTCGTTGTAGAGTTCCGTGAGGGCCGCGAGGATTTCGGGTTTCACTTCGACGACGCGGCCCTGCCACTCGTACGGCGCGAGGCCCATCGGATGGGCGGCGACGAACGCGCTCTGGGCAAGGCTGCGGACGACGCGGTCGTTGCTCTTCAGGGCCGGGAGGACCATCTGGGCATCCACCGAGCCGGCCCAGTATCCGAGGGTCTGCGCGGCCTGCCACTTCAGGATGGGGTCTTCGGAGGCGAGGAACATCGCCATGAGGGCCTGGCCGCCCTCGGTCTCGGGCCCCGCGACCTGCGCGGCCAGCATCTGCTCGCCGGGCGGCGGCAGCTCGATGTCCTCGTCGTCCCCGCCGCCCTTGGGCGCGGCAGCCAGGCAGACGGAGCTGAGCGCGAACAGCGCGGCCACGAGGCAAGAGAAAGCGGCGGCGACGGACGATCTCTTAGTCATGCTTGCGCTCCCGGTTAACGCCACGTTCGTAGGGAAAGTCCCTGGCGTCATAAGATAGGATTGGCGGCGGGGGGATGCAAGGGAAAAGGACTGACGGCAGGGACGAAGGGACGGAGGCACGGAGGGACGGAGGGGAGGTCAAAGGCATGTGACATCGGCAACGGCGTGCAGGGCGAACCCATTTAGCCGGCGAGCATGCTCGCCGCGCGAGGGGGAAGGCCGCGGCCCCTGCCCCCAGGGACATACACTTTAGTTTTTCGCCCCGGGCAGCTTGGCCGGGTCGGCACCCGGTTTTTCACGTTTTAGGACGCCCAAAACCGCCTTGGCGGGGGCGCCAAGGGGATCGAGGGGGTGCAATGTTAAGATGGGCAACCCCTTTTTGCATGCCCTTTTTGCACTTCTTGGGGGCGAAAGTGCCCCTGATTTGGGGCTTTTGATAGCAGAAACCCATACATATACGCTATAATCCATAAATATTAACGTATAAGTTCCGGCCCCGCCGTTTGCCCAATGGGCGGGCCGGTGCATGCGAATGTTAGGGCACGAGGTCATCAAGCGGCTCGACGCAATGACCGATCCGGGTCCGCGAGCAGTTTTGCCGAAAGCCCCAGCAGGCAGCGCACACGTTGCCGTGACGGCATTTGGCCCCCTTGAACGTGATTATCGGAGTTACGCGGTCGTCAGCGAAGGATGTGGTTGCGGTAATGGGCTCGCCGGTCGTTGAGTCAAACCGGACGGCCCCGTGACCTACGTGGGCGAACGCCTGCGCGAAAGTGTGGGTCGTGCGAAACGTGTTGCCGCGTCCGCCATTCGGATGAGGCATGTGATCCCCTATCGTGTGCCGGGTCCTAACGCTGGGCGTCAGGCGCCGCTGGAAGCCGCAACGAGGCACGAGCGCAGCCTGTAAGCGGTCGCATGCACGCCGACGCTAGACAGCGTCTGTCTCATTGGATGAACTGCTTGACACCTCGCAAAGCCGCACCCCCTGCTGAATAAGCCTTCCCAGCTTCACAAAGCTGAGTTGGTAGTCGTCCGCGCCTGTACCCAGGAACCGCCGTAAGTCAGCTAGGAAGTCATAGACCAGGGCACGCCAAGATAGGCTGCTAGCGTTCAGTCCCTGTTGCACTATCATCGTACCAACAAGAAGCGTGTTGGATAGAACGGAGCGCTGATCGGGAAACTCTGGCGCTGGCTCAAGCTTCGTGATGGTGAAGAAATCCTGTTGGCCGTCATTGGCCATTGGGTGTACATGCGTGGAGCTGAAGTCATAGCCAAAGCGATAGAGAAAGCGCATGTTCAGCTGCTTGGCCACATCCTCTGCCTTGGGCCTCTGCCAGACTGGTGGATTCTTCGAAAGAACCTTCGCTCGCTCCTTTTGCCCTAGCGTGAGAGCAAACATCTTGCCCTCCAAAGCACCACTGAATTCGGGGTCACTCCGAACTCGATTGACAGCCTTATATTGTTCAAGGAAGGACCACGCCTCAAATATCTCGAAGTGGTCGTGCTCCTGTAGATGACTCAGATGAAATAGCCTGTCGAGAAGACAGCGATGCAGTATCCAGCAGTCCTGATAGTCTTGGAGGTCCCACAGGCGGAACACGGCCCTCACCATCATATCTGTACGGGCGATGAAGTTGCGAATGATGACGCCGCGGTTACCCTGCGCCTGACGCGCGAACTCAAAGAGAAGGATTCCGCAGATCGCGTGGAAGGCTTCCAGGGCCTCACCGTATGACTCCACAGGTAGATAGTCCTCAGGATGAAACTTTGGCATGCCTTACTCCCTGGTAGCTGTCTGGCCCTTGGGCCCATTCGGGACACAATACAATGACGGTGAATTAAGGCCTCTCTTGTGGTCAGGCGCGGTTCCCGGCCTGGCCGGAACACCGTTCATTGCCCGAAGAACGCCATATTCCCCCGTCGGCATTCGGGGGTTTTGTATGCGTTCGGTGCTTACCGCCATTGGGGACACAATACTTATTACCGTTCTGGCCGAACCGACGCTATGGCTGGCTTTCGTGGTCCCTGGATGGAACAGACCCATCCGAACCATGCCGAAACGTTAACAAGGGCGTCCGGCGGAGTCAAGGGCGCGGCTTTCGCCGCGATCTGCTGCGCGGAAGGTCCTCCCGGGGGCTGGTGAAGGGAACCGTGGACGCTCGATTTCGGGCCAGGCCGAAAAGAAATCGGGAAGCGCCGCTCGATTGCGCCCTCTCGTGAATCCGCAGAGAGGCCAACGGGTCGGCACAGAAGCGCTTACCGCCTCATGTTTCCTCGAACCGCGACGGGCACAGGACAAAGAGGTCGCAGTGCTCGCACTCCGGTCGCCGCGCGTGGCAGGTCTTGCGGCCGTGCTCGATGAGGAGGACGTGGAAGGCATAGACCTTTTTCGGAGGAACGAGGCCCGCCAGGAGATCGTGGGCCTGGGCGGCGCCGGCCTTCGCGGGGATGAGGCCGAGGCGGCGGCTGACGCGGTGGACGTGGGTGTCGACGGGAAGGACCGGGCGGCGAAGGTCGCTGAAGAGGAGGGTGCAGGCGACCGTCTTGGGGCCGACGCCGGGCATGGCGGCCAAGTACTCGCGGATCCGGTCGGTCGGCCAGCGGCGGAGGAATGCGAGCGTCAGGCGGCCATGGTCCGCGCGGATCGTGCGGAGGGCCTTTCGGATCGTGACGGCCTTCTGCCGATGGAGCCCCGCGGGGCGGATGGCGGCGGCGATCTTCGCCAGGGACGCGTCGGCCACCTGGTTCCACGTGGGGAGCGCCTTCGTGAGCCGCTCCATCGCGAGGCCCGAGTTGCGGTCGTTGGTGTTCTGGCTGAGGATCGTGCCGACGAGGAGGTCGAGCGGCGGGCCGTACGTCCGCCACGGCCGCTTGCCATAGGACCGCTCGAGGCGCTGGAGGATTTCGACGGCCAGGGGAGGGCGGGTTCGGGTCATGGTGGTGTCACGCCGTTCGGCGCGGCAGGTCAGGAGACTCGCCGCGCGAAGACCCTGGGTGTAGGCCGCGGCGAGCCGCGGCTTCCTCATCGATTGGACGGCCAAGGCGCCGCGGCACGCCGCGGCCTACATGACAGCGTCCACGGCCGCTTCAGAAGATGTCCTCCGGCTCGTCCGCGGGGGCCTTCTGGTCTTTGTCCTTGTCCTTCTTGAGGTCGGACTCGTAGAGGTCGTCGTAGATGAATCGCTCGGGATGCTCGCGGCGGTCCCGGCGTTCCATGAGCCAGGCGATGAGGAGGCCGACCTCGTAGAGGATGATCAGCGGGACGGCCATGATCGTGCAGGAGATCGGGTCGCCCGACGGCGCCAGGAACGCCCCGGCGACGATCATGCCGAAGATGATGATCTTCTGCTTCCGCGCGAGCGTCCGTAGCGGGACGATCCGCGTCCGCGCGAGGAACAGGACCACCAGCGGCGTCTGGAACGAGAGGCCCATGATGAGGACCATCCATCCGATGAACCGCAGGTAGTTCTCGAGCGTCACGGTCGGGTCGATGAGTTGGAACCCGTCGATGATGATCGAGCTGGTGGGCGCCAGAAGCGTCCTCAAGCCGAACGGCAGCAGCAGAAAATAGAACGTGGAAGCGCCGGCCACGAAAAGCAGGAAGCTGACCGGGCCGTAGACCCGGACGAACCGCCGCTCGTTCGGCTGAAGGCCCACGCCGATGAACGACCAGATCTGGTACGCGACCCACGGGCTGGAGAGGCACAGGCCGCAGATCGCCGTCAGGAGGAGGATGGTCACGTACCCCGCGATCGGGCTGTCGAGGATGAGCCGCGGGGGAAGCGTTTTCACGGCCGGAGCCGTTGGGCTGGGCGGTTCCACGCCGGCCTTCACGCCTTTGAGCTCGGCCACCTGGCTCTTGAGGTCGTTGATCTCGTTGTGCATGCCGGTGACGAGCGGCCGCATCTCGACGGGCACCGCCGACACGTCGATGGGCGCCGGGGTCGGCTTCTCGGGCGGCGTTTCCCCCTTGCCCTTGTCCGGGGTCCCTGCCTTTTGGACGTCGGCCTGGACCTTCTGCACGGCGACCAGGTAGGGCCGGATGAGGATCGTCATCATCTCTTTGTAATAGATGCCGCAGAAGCAGGCGGCGATGAGGACGCCGATCAGGGCCATCCAGATGCGCTTGCGGAGCTCCTCGAGGTGCTCGCCGAAGGTCATTTCGACGTCGTGGCGCTTCATAGTGTAGGCCCCGCCGCGGCGGGGCTCCGTAATCGTGGCCTTGCAGGCCGGGGCGCGCCCCGGCTCACGCAGCGGCGAACAAGCCGGGGCGCGCCCCGGCCTACACTCAGCTACACAAGCCCCACGGCCCGCTCGCCCTTGAGGAAGTTGTCGTAGTCGGACATCTCCATAAGAAGCTTCCGCGCCTTGCGGGCGCGGTCCATCGTGATGCGGCCGCTGGATATCCAGTCGTAGAGCAGGGCGGGGTTGTCCGGGCGATAGAGGCCGGAGAACTCCTTGTAGAACTCGGCGCGCGGCAAGCGCGTCGGCAGGACGGCGTGCAGGGCGTCGAACAGCCGGTAATCGTGCGTCACGAGCTGGTTATACTTCTCGCTGTAAAGGTCCGTCCCGGGCAGGGGCGTCAGGATCGTGAACTGCGGGTAGATGATCTCCTTCGCCTCGCGGTACCGCTTGAGCTCCTGGAAATCCTCGTGGGTCCAGTCAGGGTCGACGATGAACGCGCCCCACATGAGGACGCCCAGGGAGTTCAGGATGTCCATCGTCTTCTCGTTCTGCTCGATCGTCGCGCCCTTCGAGACGGCGTCGAGCTTCTGCTGGGTCGAGCCCTCGAAGCCGATGAGGATCGTCTCCAGGCCCACTTCGCGCAGGGCCTTGATGAGGTCCGGGTTCTTCGAGATCGTGTCGGTCCGGCCCTGGACGCCGAACTCCTTCTTGAGGCCGCGCTGGCGGATGAGTTCGACGATCTTCCACGCGCGCGGCACATTGGCGAGGAAGTTGTCGTCGAGCATGCTCACGGTGCGCGTCGGGACGGTTTCCATTTCGTCGACGACCCGCTCGGCCGACATGTACCGGCACTTCTTCCGGTAGAATTTCCAGACCGAGCAGAAGCTGCACTTGAACGGGCACCCGCGGCTGGTGGCCATGACGGTGTGCGGCTGGTCGAAGAGGAAGAAGTAGTCGGGATGGTACTTGGACGCCAGCGCCCGTGCGGGGATCGGCAGCACGTCCAGGCTCGGCAGAAGGGGGCGCGGCGAATTGACGGTCCACTGGTCGGCGTCGTGGCGCCAGGCCAGGCCCAGGATCTTACGGAAGGCGTCGCCGCGCGTCGACGGCGTCGCCAGGGCCAGGGCGTCGGTCAGCTCCGAGAAGGTCGTCTCGCCCTCGCCCATGACGATCACATCGACGTAGGGGAGCTGGAAGTCTTCCGGCAGGAGGGTCGCGTGGAGGCCGCCCACGAGGGTGATCACCTCCGGCCACTCGGCCCGGACCCGCTTCAAGAGGTCCTGGGCGGCGTAGACCTCGGTCGTCAGGCACGTCACGCCGACCATCTCGGGCCGGAACGTCTCCATCATCTCCGGCAGGGCGTCGCCCTTCTCGATCCGGAGGTCGAGAATGCGGACCTCGTGGCGCGGCAGCGCCATGGCTGCGACGCTCTCCAGCGCCAGCGGCTCCGGCACGGCCGTCCGGTGGAACCCGATGTAATCCTCCGGCGGCTTGGGCTGAACCAGCAGGATTCTCACGACCCGAACGCTCCTTGATACGCACCCCGCCCAGTCCACAAGCGAGCAATCTTAGCGTACCTCGCAGGGGATGACAAGGGCTTTGAAGACTTTGGCCCTGTGCGTTGGCGTATTGCCGCGCGAGGCCAACGAACGGCCACTGGTGGACAAGCCACCAGTGCCACACACAGAAAAAATTGGCGCACCCGAAAAAGCCTTAACGCGCGGCCACGGTTCTGCCGATGAGAAATGTGGCAGACCTCTCCACTCCGGTTTCCGTGCGCCCGCTGGGCCGGCTTCTGCCACGAGAGAGCGAGGAGCAGTCATGTCCTGGTTGGGACGCCTTCTCAGGTGGTCACTCCCCCTGCTGGCCGTGGTCGCCGTACTGGCCCTCGTGTTCAGCATCCACTATTTCTCAGCGGGCCCGGACAGCGTGGTGGCGGCGTCTTCGGACGGCGACCGTGGCCGCGCGGCCCTCCGCTCCAGCGACCTGGCGGCCCTGGCGCGCCGCCTGAAGGCGCTCCAGGACCAGACGACCGCCCTGCGTCAGCAACTGGCGACGGCCCAGGCCCAGGCCGAGGTTGCGAGGGACCACGCCGGCGCCCTGGACTCGATGCTTTCCGGCAACATGCTCACGCCGACGCCGGGCTTCCTCCGGGACGAGACGACCGTCCGGGCGCTTCAGGGGATCATCCGCGAGGCCGCGGGG
>Ga0209777_10004979_pt1 | contig 15510 bp, 19 predicted proteins | sample FrelakmetHBP12HB_FD_187147 | JGI IMG/M metagenome (GOLD analysis project Ga0209777, IMG submission 187147) | Freshwater lake sediment microbial communities from the University of Notre Dame, USA, for methane emissions studies -HBP12 HB (SPAdes)... | ecosystem: Environmental > Aquatic >... | reverse complement strand
TCCCACGGAGCCACGGCCGCGGACAGCGTGGACGGCCCGCCTCAGTGCGCGAACACGCATCTATGGAAGATGCGTACCCGGCTGCGTGTCAGTCGCAACCGCGAGTCGATCGCCTGGCTGGATGAGCGCGAGCCCGGCTGGAGGCGCGACGAAACGTTGGAGGCTCGGACTTGCTGCAGGGCGGGCCCGTCGAGTCGTCCCGCGCCGTTGGGGCCGAGCCAAGGGCGCACCAGTCCTGCCCGCCCGTAGTACGACTCTCCCGTTGCCATCGATCGTCTGGGGACCGACCCTAGCGCCATGAAGATGCGCATCGTCTCCGCTGTCCTTTGGTTCCTCGCTGGATCGTGTGTCGCCGGAACTATCGCGATCCACCTTGGGCTCAACGAGTTGGTCGGGCCGCTGGTAGGCATCGCCTGGGCCAGCTTCGTCGTCCTCGACCCCAAGGACGTGGTGTGGCGGGTCGGCAAGGGATCCGCCAAGGCCACTCACGGACTCGGCTCCCACGGCGCTGCCGCTCGGCCGCAGGTCGGGGCTGACTCCTAGTCGTCCCGGCCGCCTCCATCGGCCAGACGGCCAACGAGGCCAACGGCGCCGCTATCGACTAACCGGACGACCGCACCGCTGCTCGCACCCATCAGGGTCCGGCCGGCACCACAGCCCGCGTGCCCTTGCCCAGGTTGCAGTCCTCGCAGGCGGTGAGCAGGTTGCCGTCGCTCGTAGCCCCTCGGGCAGCGAGGGGCTACGACGTGGTCGACGTGGAGCACGACGCCCGGCGCGCTGCCCGGGCGACCGCAGTAGCGGCAGCGGAAGCCGTCGCGCTGCAGGATGCTGAAGCGGAGCTGCGCGGGGAGGGGATAGCGGGCTTTCCCGACGCCGCCTCTCACCATCATCGGTGTCCCGTGCTGGCGTTCGCGGCGCGGCCTAGACCGTCCATGGTCGCCCCGGTAGAGTGCCTGCGTGGCTGTCGTCGAGGGTACGCCGCTTGAGGTTCTGGGCGTGGCCGTGCGCCTGGGCCTTACCTCGTTCGGCGGGCCGATCGCCACATCTCGGCTACTTCCGGCGCGAGTACTTGGGGTTTTGCCAGATCGCGCCGACTGGGGGCCTCTGCCGGGCGCCCCAGGAAGGTTGTGCCTACGCGGCGACGACAACCGGAGACAGAAGCAGGGCCACCGCCTCGGCGGGGGCCTCGCTGGTTCTGCCGGGACCGTGGTGGGCCTCGTCGGGTCCACGAAGGGCGGGCAGACCCTGGTCGTTCATCTTCAGCAGGGTCCTGTCTCCGGCCCCGACTCGGGCCCGGCCCCGCACCACCTCGCAGCGGGCGCGTTTCTGTCGGTCCATTCCGGCAGTTGGTGCGCCCCCGCACCGGTACTTTTGGCGGGTTTGGACGAGACCGGGTGGGCCGGGAGTACGCTAATCGTCCACGGTGGGGATGCTGCTCAGGTCGCTGGGCTCTGGGCGAGCGCAGGTCGGATCGCCGGCAGCCCGTGAGCGAGGTATTAGAGTGATGGCGAAGATGCCGGGCTTCTTGCGACCCCGACCGAAGATCGACGAGGCGGAGTTCGAGCTCGCACGACTCCGAACGACCGCACGGCTCGCGGAAATCTTCGGCGTCGATGCGGCCTCCCTCGACGATCTGGCGCACACGGAGGTGCCGGCCGAGACGGATCAGCCGCCAGCGACGGATCAGCGGCCAGAGCCTGGGCAACCGCGTGACATGGACCCAGTGGTCAGCGCGAAACGACGGGGCAGGTCACGCCGGCCCATCGTGATCGAACTGCCGGCTGATCCCGTCGGGGTCATGGCGGAGCCCGATGAACCCAGCGTCGGCGATCTGCCGGAGCCTGACCGGGCAAACATGGTCGGCGTCATGGCCGGACGAGGCCCGGCGAGCGCGGCCGGACCGGGCGACGAGTGGCGGATCAGTGCCGACGCGTACATCCTGGGTCGGGCCTTCGGGACGGCCCCCGTGACTGTCCCTGTCCGTGCCGCCGATGCCCCCGTTCGTGACGAAACAGGAACGGCCGGGGCGACCCAGCCGACCCATGACGCCGGCACGGTCGATGTGCGCCCGGAAGGCCCGGTGGACGTCGAGCCGGCCGTGGCGAGGGCCCCTGTCTCTGACGCCGAGCCGTCGACCCGGCCGAAGGCGATTCGCCGCGCGCCCGAGGCTCGCCCGCGCAAGGAGGTCCAACTCCGCGGCACCCGTCTGCGTCCCACGTCGGCCCACCGCGCAACGCCGGCGAAGGCCGCACCCGCGCCCCCGGTCGTCGCAGCCCCCTGCCCATACTGCGCAGTGCTCCTTCAGCCGCCGCCCACGTCGAGTCGGAGCTGCCCGCGTTGTCGGCGGCGGATCGTGGTCAAGCATCTTGACGGGCGAGCGGTCTACCTGGCAGCGGACGCAGTCCCCGTCTTCGATGCCGAGCGCCGGCGCGCCGCGAGCTCCGGGCGGTGGACCCGGGAGCGAGAGCGCTGGCTCAAGCTCGCCGCTGCGGCCGGGGCGCCCGGCCAACGTGCAGAGCGACTGGCGGCCGCGTTGCCCTCCGAGGACGGCGTGCACGCCGCCCGAGCGCTCTACATGACGACGGTCGAGCGATCGTTCGGGTCCGCGAAGGCCGAGCACCGGTGGGAGGAGGCGTCCCGTATCAGGCGCGAGCAGGCACTGGCACTGTTCCGTCTCGCGGGCTCGCCCGTGTCGCCCCCCGAGGAGATCGTCGATCTGCAGCGCGACGGAGTGGTCGCCGAGCTGCACGGCATCGCGGAGATCGCGAAGAGCGCCGAACTGGTGAGCGCAGCCTGCTGCGCCGTTTGCCTGGCCGACGCCGGGCGGACCTGCCGCATCAGCCAGGAGCTCAGCGCGCCGGGGCTCCCGCACCAGGGCTGTCGAAAGGGCCTGTGCCGTTGTCGGTGGGACCTGACGCCCCGCGACCGAGCTGCCCTGCATCGACACCGGCCCCGCGTTCCCTCTTCCGTCAGGTCCTTGTGACCGCCCGGCGCCCAGGCCCGGTCCGCGCTACCGCGAAGGGACCAAAGAAACAGGCTTGTTCCGCCGATCGCCTCGCGATGCGGGGCCGCGGAGGCCGCTGACTCCCGCTCGCGGGGAAGATTCCCCTTTCCCGCGCTGGTAGGCTAGACGGGTCATGAAGCTGCGTGTCCTCGTCGGCGTCGTGCTGTTCGTGGCCGGGCTCGCCCTGGGTGCGCTCGGCTACGCCGCGATCGATCCGGGCCGCTCCTCGATCGGCGCGGGCACGCAGGACAAGCTCGTGCTGGCAGTCGGCGCGATCGTGACGGCGCTCCTCGCCGTCATCGCCACTTGGATCGGCGGCGCGGCGGTGGCGAAGGCGTCGCGCGACGCAGCCGCGCTCGCGGCGACCGCGGCGACCGCCACCCGCAATGAGAACGAAGCTGCCCGCAAGGACGCGCGGCGGCAGGCCCTCATCGACCGGCAACGCTATCTCAGGAGCCTCATCGCCGCCAGGAGCAGCCGGCACACCAGAGAAGTCCAGGCGCACGTCCTGCGGCGGCAGGAACTCGCGGGCCGCCCGTATCAACCGCTGCCGGAAGTCAGGAAGACGACCGAGATCGAAGACGCCGTCGTCGAGCTCTACACGCTCGGCTTCCAGAAGACCGCGGACGTCGCCCAGGCGCTCTTCAACGTGCTCCTGTCCCTGGATGACTATTGCTTCGTCGCGACACCGGAAAGCATGGCCGCACCAATCCCTGCCCTATCCGCAGAGCAGGCTCTCGACTGCGTCGCCTGGAGTGAAGTCGAGACCCACGTGAGGGCCGACCTCATGCAGGTGGGGCTCACCGACCAGGGAGTTGAGGAACTGGCGCCCGGCGGGACCCTCGAACAGGACTACGTGGGGATCTGGTTCAGGCAGGCCCGCGACAGGCGCGCCGCAGGGAAGCCCGTGGCTCCACCGCCGAAGCGCACGGCAGCCTCGCGCACCTGAACCCCACGGGAGCGACGGGCGCGGCGGCGCCCATCGGCAGCACCCCGGGGTGCTGCTGCCCTGTGTGTGTTGACTGCCGCGGGCAACAGGGCCACGCTGTGTTCATGGAACGGCCAGTCCCCCTGCCGCCGACGAAGGTGCGGAGTCTGCTGAAGGAGCTGCGCTCTTCGCTGGAGGATCTGTACGGCCAAAACCTCGTAGGCATCCGCCTCTTCGGCTCCTACGCACGGCGGCAGGCCACGCCGGACTCCGACGTCGACGTCCTCCTGGTGCTGCGTGAAGTCGGGGACTACGGGACCGAGGTTCGCCGCGTCAGCGACCTGCTCTCCCGGGTGTCCCTCCAGTACGGCAAGACCATCGCGCCCGTCTTCGTCGATGCCAAGCGGTTCTCCGCGGCGTCAGACCCGTTCATGGCGAACGTCGCGGCGAGGCAGTCCGCGCGTGAGCGTCGATGATCTTCTCGCCAAGGCGGACAGTCGCCTGACGGCGGCGGCCCGCGACCTGACGGCGGGGGACGTCGAGCGGTCCCTCAGCGCGTCGTACTACGCGATGTTCTACGCCGCCTGCGCAGCGCTGGAGAAGATCGGCGTCTCGCGTGCGAAGCACTCGGCCGTCATCGCGGCGTTCGGCGAGCAATTCGCGAAGACGAACCGCGTCGACGCTCGCTACCACTCGATGTTTCTCGGGGCCTTCGCCTTGCGATCCGTGGCTGACTACGTGACGCACGTCGCCCTGTCTCGGGAGACGGCCGAGGAGACCCTGAGCAACGCCAGGTCCTTCGTGGCCGCCTGTCGCTCGTTGATCTCCCGATCCTGACGAACGTCGGGGGCCCCGCTCGTTCGCAACCGGTCGGAAGAGGTGACCCGGTGGCGAGGCCGGAGCGAATGGCGGTCTTCATAGGTCTGGCCGATGGTCCGGTCGTCAGCGCGTGGATCGCGCAGGTGAACCGATGAAGGTCGAGCTCGACAGGCGGCATGACGCGGAGTACTTACTGTCCTCGGCGGCGCGGCGAGAGATCGTCGAGGAGATGCTCGCGGAGGTCCGCCTTGTTGACGAGCTCGATCCGACGGTCCGGATGGAACGTCCGCGCCTGCTCGATCGCCCGATCGAGACGCGCCTCGTCGGCCGGCTCGGCGAAGCGCCGAATGACCAGGAGGACGCACTCGCGTCCGAGCCGCAGAACTCGACCGCGGGGTTCGCCCTGGCCAGCGCCCCCAGCGCGTCGTCAGGCAACAGGAAGGAAAGGGCGAACCGGACGGCTTCGCCAGCGCGGGCGGACTCGACCAGGCGCGTGCGATGGTCGGCCCGGTCGACCAGGCCATCCTCCGCGAGCACCTCCAGTGCCCGCTCGGCACTCGAGAACGGCGTGTCAAGCATGGCCGCAAGCTCGGCCGTTCGGACGCCCGTCGGGCGTTGGGATCCGGCGAGCAGGGAACGCAGGGCGAGTTCGGAAGCAACGAGGCGTGCCACGGTCACGCGTTCACGCTGCCCGCGTGATATGCCAACTGCGAGCCGACCCGCCTGCTGGTGCGCGGCACGGATCCCATGGTGCAATCGGCGCCCGCTGCCGCTAGTCGGCGGAGACGTCGACGTGGACGCCGCGTGCCCGGATGGCTTCGAGGATCAACCGCACGTGCACGGCCCAGCCGAGGTTGATGAACTGGTGCTCCTCGAACGTGCGGCCGTTCGCGGTGACGGTCGCATAAGCGGCGGTGAAGCAGCAGTACCGAGACTGCTGCAATTGCCGCTACCGGACAGCAGGGCCCGAAAGGGAGGCACCCCCAATTGACGCTATGGCAACACGCCATACAATATGGCACGTTGCCACAATCAATGGCAATCTGCCATGACTCTAGGGGTGCCGCGTGAACCTCAACTCCGCCGCCGTTCGAAGGATCCTGCCCCTGCTCGCCCTGCGGCCGGGAGAGTGGTTCACGCTCACGAACCTCTGTACCTATGCCGACCTGGATACCAAGAGCGTCACGCGCGTGCTCGGGCAGTTCCGCGCCGAGGGCTTCCTCGCGGATCACCCCTCGGGCCTGAAGGCCTACGGGGCGAATGCGGCTTACGCGATGTACCCCGAGATGAAGGTCATCGCCCTTCGGCTGCTCGACGTGCCCGGGGCCCTGCTGGCCGCGGGTGCCAGGATGGACCTCGTCATCGTCTTCGGCTCACTCCTGCGCCCCACCTTCGGGGCGGAGAGCGACATCGACCTGCTCCTGGTCACCGCCCAGCCCGAGGCCGCCCGCCGAGGCCTCGACGAGGTGGAGGCACGACTTGGCAAGCACTTCTCGCCCCAGGTCATGGAACCCGCCCGCTTCTCGGCAGCGCTGGCGGCTGGCGACCCCTTCATCCGGGAGATCCTTGAGCGCCCCCATGCGATCCTCACCGGGTCGCTTGAGCGTTTCGGGTACTCGCCATGAACAGCCCCGAATCCGTCGGCCGCCACATCCGCTCGCGCACCGTCGTCGCAGACATCTCGGCCAACCCAGAGACGGCCAGGCGGCGCATGTCGGCCGCAAACGGCCAACTCACGAAGGCCCGGAACTACCTCGCGAAGGAGGACTGGGAGGCGTCCGCCATCTTCGCCGAGTCCGCTCTCATGGTCGCCTTCGAGGCCTATCTCATGGGGGTCAAGCTCAAGTTTGGAACCACGGCCGGCAGCCACCACGCGATGGCCGACATCACCGCCCATCTCGCACGCCGAGCCGGCGTGGCCGTCGAGCCCTTTCAGCTGCATGACGTTGTGGATGCTCGTGGCGCGATCCTGTACCACCCTTGGGATCTCGTCGCCCAGCGCGCACTCGCCGAGAGCGCGGTCGATGTGGCCGCCAAGGCCGTGGCCGTGCTCAAGCCCTTCCCATCCCTCGCCGCACGGGCCGAGCCATGAGCGGGGTTGATCGCCGCTGGCTGGGAAATCTGCCAGTCGGCTGGCGCCGGTATGGTGACCAGGTGGTCAAGGTCGTCGCAGACCTGGCCGATCATTCGATCGTAGGCGTGGGGACCACGCGGGTGAGACCGTGAAGACGAGCTATGACCGGAAGCACGATGTGGCCTACGTCGAGTTCTCCGCAGCCGACTCCGAGCGGCAGGCCGCCCTGGATGATGCCCGGATCATTGACTACGCAGCCGATGGTTCCGTCGTCGGCGTCGAGTTCATCTCGCCATCGCGCGGCGTGAACCTGGCGGGCGTTCCGCGCGCCGCGGAGGTGAACGCGAGGTCCGGCGCCTCGGCCTGCCGATCGGCATGGCGCCGGCCGACGTCGCGCGGCCCGGCTGACGCGCAGCCTCCGGCCGGCTTGCGGTCGACCCGGCGGCCGCGGAGCTCCGGATCGCCTCCGCGAACGTGGTGGTGAAGCGCCCAAGCCCCGACTGTCGCGGTTGGCGGGTTCGTCGCGTGTCGCGCCGCTGAGCGTTGCTAATCGGGGGAGACGTCGACCTGGACGTCGCGTGCCCGGAGGGCCTCCAGGATCAGTTTCACGTGCACGGCCCAGCCAAGGTTGATGAACTGGTGCTCCTCGAACGTGCGGCCGTTGGCGGTGACGGTGGGGTTGAAGCCGAGGGGAATGTGGGCGGTGCGGCTCTGGATGCCCCAGATCCGCCCCCGGGAATCGCAGACGGGCCCCCCGCTCTGTCCGCGGAGGCCGGGGGATGACGTCTCGATGAACTGCGCCGGGGATCCCGGCAGGGTGATCAGGCGGGTCAGGATGCCCTCGATCGGGAACAGGGCGAGGTGGAGCTGGTCCAACGAGAAGGCGGAGCGAGCGGGGTCGAAGCTGACGGCGACCTGCTCGAACGGGAAGCCGAAGCGGCACAGGCTCCGACCCGGACGGAAGCCGATGTCCGGGTTCTTGAAGGTGGGGTAGGGCCCGGCGAGGAGGGTCGCCGGCTCCAGGCGGCCGAGCGCGAGGTCCAGGTCCCCGATGACGGAGACGTCGCGGAACGAGAGCCCATCGGTGCCCCACCAGGCCGAGCAGTTCTCGATCCAGGCCATGTCGGCCGTCGCCGCGAGGCGCTCGAGGGCGGCGCGCCTCGGGTCGGCGTCGAGTGACGGATCGGCCGTGATCGCGGCCTCGGCGGCGCGGTAGGCGCGAACCTCCGGGAGATGCAGCTCGAAGTCACGCCACCTGTCGAAGACGTGGCCCGCGGTCAGGAACCAGCCCTCCGCGTTGAGAAGGACGTAGGTCGCCACGGCGCTCTCGACCGTGCCATCCAGGCGACGGGTCGAGATGACGATGGGGCGCGTGAAGTGCTCCGCCAGGGCGAATGCGTCGACGAACACGTGGCCTCCCCGTGCAACGGGCCTTGTTCTTCACATCGAGCGGTACCCGTCGGATGGCGCGTGCGCGTGCCGGGTCGGCACCAGCAGCGCACCCTTGGCGGGGCCCAACCGCGCACAGAGTGCCATGGGCGAGCCTGCGACATCGTGATCAGAGACGGCGTTCTGCGGCGGGATGGAGCGCCGCGCGGCAAGTCCCGCGTAGGACGATCGAGCCATAGGTTGCGGACCATCCGATTGGTACCGTCCTGGCACATGGCCGGGACACCGTGACCGACACCCCGAACCCGAGGCGCTCACCAGCACTGTTGGCGCTCGTGTTCGGCGTGTTCCTGTTGATCATCGGCGTCACGGCGACCGGGCAGTCCATCCTCGTGTCGTCGCACGTGACCACCCAGTCGCTTGACGCGGTCGTCGCCGCCGACGCCTCGCTCGTTCGGATCCTCGTCAACGGCACGCTCGGGCCGGCGGATCTCGATCCGGCCACCCTCTCATCCACCCGTGCCGCCGCACTTGAGGCGGAGCTGGCGGTTGTCGTGAGTCGAGGCAACATCGTTCGGATCGAGGTGCGTGCACCGACTGGTGCGTTCCTGTTCGCGAGCGACGGCCTCGCCCAGGCCAACACGTTGTCGCCCGACTTCGCCCGGGCCGCAGCCGGGTCCACCTCCGCGAGCATCGAACCGACGAGCGATCCGCAACTCGGCACATCCCAGATCCTCACGGAATCGCTCCCGGTCACCAGCGGCGGAATCGTCCGCGCTGTCCTTACGGTCGCGCGTGACGCGGAACCCGTGCTCGCTCGGATCGGGGCGGCGCGGCAGGAGATCGTGCTCCTCACCCTGTCGGCCGCCCTGGTCGTGGCGTTCATCCTGTATCTGATCTTCCGATCCGCGCACGGCCGTCTGCGGCGCCAGACCGTCGCCCTTGTCGAGGCGACGCGCCGCGACCCGCTCACCGGGACGCTCAACCATGGCGCAATCGTGGTCGCACTCGCCAGCCGCATCGAGGCCGCACGCGCCTCCGGAGGCGCCGTTGAGGTGGGCCTCGTGGATATCGACAACTTCCGACTCCTCAACGACACCCACGGGGATGCCGCGGGCGACACCGCGCTCCTCGAATTGTGCCGGGTGCTCAGCGCCTGCGCGCCAGAAGGCTCGATCGTCGGCCGCTATGGACCGGACGAGTTCCTCGTGATCTCCAAGCCGGGCATCGTCGCCGCGTTGCGGCCGGCGCTCGACCAGCTTCGATCCGACCTGAAGCAGGTGAGCCTGCAATACGGCGACTCGGAGCAGTTGCCGCTGACCGTGAGCGCGGGGATCTGTGCCTTCCCGCTCGATGCCGACTCGGTCACGGGGCTCCTGTCGATCGCGGCGATGATCCTTGGCGAGGCGAAGGGCAGCGGCGGGGATGCCGTCCGAGTCGCCGAGGCGGCCGGGGCAACGCCCGCGTTCACCAAGAGCTTCGATATCCTCCAAGGGCTCGTGATCGCGATCGACACCAAGGATCGCTACACGAAGCGCCACTCAGAGGACGTTGCGCGCTACGCCGACTTCCTCGCCGATCGACTCGGGCTGGGATCGGAGCTCCGCCAGGCGATCCATGTCGCCGGGCTCCTCCACGATGTCGGCAAGATCGGCATCCCGGACCAGATCCTGCGCAAGCCGGCGAAGCTGACGGCCGAGGAGATGGAAGCCGTCCAGCAGCACGTCGCGCTTGGCCACATGATCGTGCGCGATCTGCCCCAACTCGAGCTCGTCAAGGCCGGGATCCGGTTCCACCACGAGCGCTGGGACGGCCGGGGCTATCTCGATCGGCTCGAAGGCGAACAGATCCCGCTGATCGCACGGCTCCTGGCCGTCGCAGACGCGTTTTCGGCGATGACGACCACGCGTCCCTATCGCAAGGGACTCTCGGTCGACGAAGGTCTCATCCGCCTCGAAGACAGCGTCGGCGCGCAACTCGACGAGGAGCTCGTCCGGGCGTTCGTTGTGGGCATTCGCACGGCCGAGGATCCTCCGCTGCCAGACATGGATGTCTGGCGCGCGCGGATCTGGACGCCGATCGACCGCGTCGCCTGACATGATCCCGCCGCGGCTTCTCACCCGTTCGGTCCTTGCGGGGTGGCTGGCGTTCGTCGGGGGCCTCGCCTTGGTCTTGCTTCTCGTGCCACTCCAGCCGGTGATCGCTGCCCCGAACGCCCCTGGTCCTGTGTTCGCCCCGGGTAATGCGGACCCAGACCCGTGTGACCAGGGACAAGGCAATCACACGGGCAACAACTGCTCGCCCAGCCCGACGACGACGCCCAGCCCGACGGCGACGCCCAGCCCGACGGCGACGCCCAGCCCGACGGCGACGCCAAGCCCGACGGCGACGCCAAGCCCGACGGCGACGCCAAGCCCGACGGCGACGCCAAGCCCGACGGCGACGCCAAGCCCGACACCGACACCGACACCGACACCGACACCGACTCCGGCACCGACACCGACACCGACTCCGATGTCTGCCTCAACCCCCAGGCCGACACCCACCCCGAGCCCGACGCCCCGTCCCACCCCGAGCCCGACGCCCCGTCCCACGCCGAGCCTGACGCCGCGTCCATCGCCGACCGGAGCCCCAACGTCGCAGCCGACGGCCGCCCAGCAATCGCCGACCCCTTCGCCTGCTGCGACCCCTGATCCGGGCATCTCCGCTGCCCCGTCGTCCGAAGCATCGATGCCCGGATCGCTCCTCGCGCCCCAGATGGCGAGCTTTCGAACGCCCGAAGATACCGAACTGGCAGCCAGCGCGTCCCAGCTCCTTGGCGACGTCTTCTCCGTCACGGCCGACGCGCACGTAACGCTGACTGCGGACGTCGGTCATGGATTGCTCGTGCTTGCACCCGACGGTTCGTTCACGTATCGGCCGGCCCCGGGCTACGTCGGACCCGATTCCTTCCGATACGTGCTGACCCTCGGAGGCCAGACGAGCGAGGCGGTTGAGGTCACGCTCGCGATCTACCGCGTCGACGAGCCGTCTCCCAGTCCCCCGGACGGGTTCGCGATCGGATCGATCGCTCGAGGCGGGCCGAATTCGCCCGACGTCACCTTCGGATCACTCGGACCGCTGTCCTTCTCCTTCGAGTGGCTCATCCCGAGCCTCATCGTCTCGGGCCCGGGGCTCCTGATCCTGATCGTAATCGGCGCACAGTTGCTGGCCGGCGTCGCGTGGCTGCCTCTCGTCCGTCGCGATGTGGGTGACTTCGGGCTCGGATCCCGGCGACGCGGGCGACGCGAGGCGCGGCCCTAGGCTGAACAGCGAGTCCCACACCATGACCTGATGGTGAAGGGGTTGCCAGAGCCAGCTCCGGGAAGGCAGTGAGCGTGTCCTCGGAGCGCTCCCGAGCGTCGAGCGCGGCCTCGATGGCAGCCACCCCACGCTCAGGCGGCCAAGAGTCGCTACCACCGAGCTAGTGCGCGAGCTTGGCGCTGGTACGGCTACCGCTTCGAGACTTGCAGGGTACCGGTGGCCGTTCGCAGCAGGCTGCTGTTTGTGCCCCTCATGGTGAACGTGAACGTGCCGCGACGGGCATTTCAGGACGGGTGTGCTATCTCCTCGAGATCCTGATGCTGAATGCCTTGGACGCCGTCTGCGTGGCCGTCGCGCTGTCACTCACGGAGACCGTGAAACTGTAGGTGCCGGTTCTCGTCGGCGTCCCGGAGATCGTGCCGGTCGAGGCACCGAGACTCAGGCCGGGCGGCAGGGCGCCCGAGGCGATCGTCCAGGTGTAGGGGAGGGCGCCACCCGTCGCCTGGACGTTCGCGGTGTAGGACCTGTTGAGCCTTCCGGCCAGCAGGCTGGTCGTCGTGATCGTCAGCGGCGCCGTCGGCGTGACGCTGTTCGACGCTGAGGACTTCGGGCCGGGCCCGACGGCGTTCGTCGCGTACACCGTGAACGTGTACGGCGTGCCGTTGGTCAAGCCCGTGACCGTGATCGGGCTCGACGCACCGGTCGCGGTCAAGCCGCCCGGGGTCGAGGTGACCGTATACGAGGTGATCGGGCTGCCGCCATTGGAGGTGGGCGGGCTGAAGCTCACGGTCGCCTGCGCGTTTCCCGCGGTCGCGGTCCCGATCATCGGGGCGCCCGGCGCCGTGGCCGCCGTCGGCGTGAAGGCGCCCGTGCCGTTGGGCGTACCGAGCCCGGTCGGTCCGTCATAGCCAACACCGGCCGTGCAGAGATACGAACTGCCGCAGCTGCCGTTGCTGCCGCTCGTCACGTCATTGAGGTAAGCCCGGTTGCTGTACAGGTAACTCCCCGGATACGTGCCTCCCACGGGCGTCCCCGCGAGCGCGTACGTCGAGGCGATGATCGGGGACGCGACGCTCGTGCCACCAACGACGATCCACCCGCCGTAGCTGTAGGAGTCGAAGACGGCGACGCCCGTCGCGGGGTCGGCCACTGCGGAGACGTCGGCAACAGTCCGCTTGGGGCAGCCAGAATCGCCCTGCCACCCCGGCTTGGACTCGTAGGCGGAACAGCCGCTCCCGGCCCCGGACCAGGCCGTCTCCGTCCAGCCGCGGGCGTTGGTCGCTCGGCTCAGCGTCGTGCCACCGACCGCAATCACACGCGGTGAGGCCGCAGGAAACTCGACGCCGTACCCACCATCACCGCTGGCCGCCGTGACCGCGACGCCGGGGTGGTTGTAGTAGGAGGTGTCGGTCGAGCCCTCAGTCGACCACTCGCTCGCGCCGTAGCTGTTGGACACCGCGACCGCCCCGAGCGCTACCGCCTCGTTGACCGCGATGCCGAGATCAGCGAAGGAGTTGGTGGTGGCCTCCACCAGCAGGATGTTGCACTTCGGGCAGATGGCCGAGACCATCTCCATGTCGAGGGCGATCTCAACGCCCCAGCCGGAGTCCGCGACCGGGAGGGGGCTGCTGCCTCCGCCCTGGTTGACCTTCCGAAAGCACCCGTTGGCCGTTGTGCACGCAGGGAGACCGTACTGGGACCGGTACGCCGCCAGGTCCGACTCGGCCGTGGGCAGGTCATACGCATCAACGATCGCCACCGTCTTACCGGCGCCAGCGGTCGATCCCGGAAGGGCGTAAGCGGACAGCAAATCCGTCGGGCCATACCCGGCAGGCGGCGTCAAAGGTGTGACGAGTGACCTGGCCCGCGGCGCCAGGTCAGTTCGAAGCAGCGACAGGCAGCTGGCATAGCCTGGAGCGGCCGGTCCGCAGAGCGCCATGGTCGGGGGCGCTGCCGCCGCCGTCACGGGGGCAGCAGGGTCCGCGCCCGCCACTGCTCCCGGCGCCGTGGTAGCGGCGATCGATACGAGCAGCACCGCGAGCGCGAGCCGCACGCTCGTCCGGAGGACCGACCGGCGAGCCGTTCCCCCGCGTAGGGGTGTCTCTCGGCGCAATCGCGACCGCCCCGCGGAACGGAACAGCGAAACCAGCAGGTCGCTCGCGGTCATGGTGTACCCCCAGTGTGTCGTGTTGCGCGTGGCTCTGCGCAGTAGCTGGTTAGCCCCTCGGCGTGTGGCGACGATCCTGGACCACGGCGGTGGGGCGCGATCGCCCTCATTTGACCTCCGGCTCGGGCCGGTTCAGGCTGTTCGGCACGATGGAGGGACCGCGTGCACCAGCGGAACTGCCAGGCGCTTCAGGGCGGCCACGATAGCACGGTCGACCAACGACACCTTGTCTTCGTGGCGGCCGTCGTGCTTGCTTCTCTCGTCACCGCCTGCACCGGAGTGATCTCAACCATGTCCCCTGGTTTGACGTCTTTCCAATCGTTGACGGTTGCGCCCAGCTCGCCTCCGCCCGCCCGGGCCAGTCCTCAAGTGAGGCAACCGGCTGGCAGTGCCGCTCCTGCCAGCCCGATCCCGTCGGCAGCGCCCAGACCTGCCCCTTCTGCGACCGCGCCGTCGGCGCCACCGTCGCCGAGCCCCATCCGTGCAGCGGCGTTGCGGACCTTTCCCGTCGCCGCGGGACAGACCGTCTGTCCGCAATTCGTCCTCGCGAACGCGCTGCGCGGTGTTCTCGAGGGCAGTCCCTCGGATCCGCGCGAGCCCGTCTGGCTTCGGGGCCCCAGCGGAGCGCGCAGCTCGGTCGTCTGGCCCACCGGGTTCTCCGTCCGATTCGAGCCGACCGCGGTGCTCTACAACGAACGCGGCCGCGCGGTCGCGAAGGCAGGCTCTGACGTGATCCTGCCGCAGGTCGCCCTCGGGTCCCACGCCGGGACGTTCGCCGACCCATACGTAGCGGCCGGCCTGCTGTTCGGTGCCTGCTACGAGGCACGCTTGTAGGCTTCATGTCGACCGCCCAAGAGACCGGCTTGTCGCCGTGGGCCTCGACGGCTCCACTCGTGAGTCGGTGGTCTGGATCGCCCGCCACCATGGCAACGTCGTGGGCGGTGCCACCGGCGACGGTCCTCCCTGGAGGCGAAGCCGGGAGGTAGGATCGTGGGGTGCGAGCCCTCACCCTCGTGGAACCCGGCACCCTTGATCTCGACCACCTTCGCCTCGGTGAGCAGCCCATCCCGGACCTGGCCGCGGACGAGTTGCTCCTCAGGGTGACCGCCTGCGGCGTCTGCCGGACGGACCTGCAAATCGCGCAGGGGGATCTAGCGCCACACAAGCTGCCCGTCGTGCCGGGCCATCAGGCAGTGGGACGGGTGGAGGCCATTGGACGATCCGTCGCACACTGGACGGTGGGCGAGCGAGCCGGAGTTGGCTGGCTGGCGGAAGCTTGTGGCCGCTGCGCCGCGTGCCGGTCCGCCCGCGAGAACCTCTGCCCAGATGCCCGGTTCACCGGCTGGGATCGCGACGGCGGCTACGCCGAGTGGATGACGGTGAAGGCGGACTTTGCCTTGCATCTGCCTGACGGTCCGTCGGACCTCGCCGCGGCGCCCTTGCTGTGCGGCGGCGTGATCGGCTATCGCGCCCTCAAGATCGCCAACGTGCGGCCCGGCAGTCGCCTCGGTCTGTATGGCTTCGGCGCGTCGGCGTTACTCACGATCCAGGTCGCTCGACACTGGGGCTGCGAGGTCTACGTCGCGACCCGGAACCCAGCCGAGCGCGAACGGGCCATCCGCCTCGGCGCAGTCTGGGCAGGCGGCTACGATGACCCGCCGCCCGTCCCCCTTGACGCAGCCGTCACCTTTGCGCCGGCGGGCGCGGTGGTGGTCGCCGCGCTCCGGGCGCTCGATCGCGGCGGGACCGTCGCGATCAACGCGATCCACCTCGACCGGATGCCGGCCTTCCCCTACGGGCTCCTGTGGGGGGAGCGCGGGTTGCGG
>Ga0209777_10004978_pt1 | contig 15513 bp, 11 predicted proteins | sample FrelakmetHBP12HB_FD_187147 | JGI IMG/M metagenome (GOLD analysis project Ga0209777, IMG submission 187147) | Freshwater lake sediment microbial communities from the University of Notre Dame, USA, for methane emissions studies -HBP12 HB (SPAdes)... | ecosystem: Environmental > Aquatic >... | reverse complement strand
ACCGTCCCCTTCTGCAGGCAGATGACGGTTGTTTTCTCGAAGCGCTCTGCCAGTTTTTCCACCCAGTGGTGAAAAAAGCCCAGCACCGGGTCTTCGCAGTCCATCTTTTGGGTAATAATTAACAGCTTCATAGCTCTTCGCAGGGGGCCAGGTTGTGCATAACACGTTCTACTTCAGAACCGCCTGTTTGTAAATATCAACTTACGGCACCAGCACCCCGGAAGAAGCCTGTTCTGCAGCCGCGGGAGATTGCTTTTAGCCGGTAAAAAACATATAATCGCTGCGCACGCAGCAGCAGCATGGTATCATTGCTGCGAGCTGTAACAATAAATCCTGTGCGCCAGCTGATGAAGTCTGATTATAAATGCATAATACGCGAATAACCTGTTACATGAATCCCATGGAAACCGCGTCACCGGACAGCATTCTTATAGTAGGCACCGCATGGCATGGTAATTTCTCCCGTTTCTTATTCAGCAGCATGCAGAACATGGGGCTGCCCTGCCTGCACATCAGCACCCGCTATGAACAGAAGCCCAACAGAATCCTCAATGCCCTGCAGTACCGGCTTTTTGTGAAAAAGCTGAATGCATCATTGCGCAGCATCATAGAGCGTGAGCGTGTCAAAAAGATACTTCTTATTGCCCCCTATAACATCCTGCCTGAGACATGGCAGCTGATTAAAGAAAAAAAATTACCGGTCATCGGCTGGTTCGGGGACAATCCCTTTGCCAAGGGCGTTATTTTTGACAGCATTAAATACTGTGACCGGGTATTTCTCATTGATGAGGCCTGGGTTGACAGAGTGCGGTACCTGCATCCCCGCGTTGCGTATCTTCCGCACGCTGCTGACGGGGAAGCGTTTTTTCCCCTGCAGCAGAATAAAACCTATACCCATGACGTGGTTTTTATCGGCGATTCATTTAACGGGGGCAAAGACGGCTTCCTGCGGGCGCATATTATACAGACACTGTTTGATAACCATATCAGCATCAGGGTATATGGTGACCGGGGCTGGAGCGCGCTGTTCCCGCTTTTCCCGTGTCTGCAAACTATTGTTACCCGGAAAACCATTGCACCGGATGAACTCAACACCATCTACAATACGGCAAAAATAGTTTTAAATATTCACCACAGCCAGCTCACTACCGGTACCAACCAGAGGACCTTTGAAACTGCCGCGGCCCGGGCTTTTCAGCTTGCAGACCACCGGCCGGCAATAGCAGCCCTGTATCAGGGCTGCTCAATAACCTTTACCTCTCCCGAAGACCTGCTGCAGAAAGCACGCTACTATTTATCCGATGAGCAGGAGCGGGAGCGGATGGCAGACCAGGCCCGGACCATAACCCTGGCACACAACACCTACAAACACAGAATAGAAATCCTGCTCAATGCATGGTAAAGGAAGCATATTACTTAAAAGTTCGCAGTGATGTACTTGATGCCATTCCACAGGATGTGACGAGCATTTTATCCGTGGGGTGCGCTGGCGGGGAAACAGAGCTGGTGCTCAAGCGCCGTGGCAAGATCGTTTATGGCATTGAAAAAGAGCCGGCATTCAGGTTAAAGCTTGAAAACCTTCTGGACCGTGTAATTATTGCCGACCTCGACCATGATACGCTTGACCTGCCGCAGAACTTTTTTGACTGCATACTGCTTGCTGACATTCTTGAGCATGTACAGAATCCCGAGGCACTGTTGAGAACGTTGCTGGGAAGCCTGAAGCCGGGCAAGTATTGCATTGTGAGCATTCCCAATGTCAGACATGTTTCAGTAGTGAAAAATCTGCTTCTGGGGAAATGGGACTATGCGGCTGCGGGCATTATGGACAACACGCATGTGCGATTTTTCACCCTGGCCAGCGCAAAAAAATATATTTTCTGCGCTGCCGCTGGAGCTGGCTGCCATCAGGCGCAAGTTCATATTGTTTCCTTATGAGAATGCACGCTACCAATGGCAGAAACGGCTCTACTTTTGGCTGAACACGTTATTCAGCAGTAAAGCTAATCCGCTCCTCTATGTGCCCTGGATAAAGGAATTTTTTGTCTATCAGTATCTTTTTATTTTAAAGCAGCAATAAAGATCCTGGAAACGCATAAACAATTTTTATTATTACGGTTATTGACAGTATAATTATCGAACCCTGGACATTACTTCATAGCAGCATAACCACCGATACTGTTTCTATAAAGAAAGGATGCCGTGCTGATGGCTATGGCTTCTCATCCCCTTAAGCCATTATGTTTGAGCTTCTGGACACCGCCAGCGGTGCGGCCACAGTCGATCTTAATCGGGAAAATGCTGCCGGAATGGGTTGCGCAGGGTCTTAAGCCCGTATTAATTACCTATGATGTGTGTGGCGCGTGGGATATCAATATCCCCGTGTATCGCATACCGGCATTGAGACTGCCCCGGCTCGTCTGGTATAGCCGCCTCTTAACCCGGCTGGCGCACCATAGATACTACGAAGCTCTTTATCGCATAAGCCGCAGCGTTATAGAAACACACCAGCCGGATATTATTTTTTCCTTCTCCAATCCGCAGGCCAGCAATGTGCTGGGGGCTCTCATAAAAAAACGGCTGGGGATTACGTTTGTTTCGCACTTCAGCGATCCCTATTATGATAACCCCTACAACACGTATCGTAACCGTGCGGCAAAGGATGCGCTTAAGACTGAGCGATTCATTATTGATCAGAGTGATGGTGTGGTGTTTGTCAACGAGACCCTGCGCAAGCTGGTGATGCGCAAATACGCGCCGGCGCTCTCCGCGAAAACTGCGGTGATACCCCATTGTTTTGATGGTAAAGCATATCCGCCAGCGGGCCTTAATAAAACCGCGCCAAAGTTTGTATTAAGCCATATCGGAGCATTTTACCGGATCAGGACTCCGGATCCGTTGTTCCAGGCTCTAGCGCTCATAAAAAAACGCCGTGCGCAACTGGAGGATTTTCTTACCGTCCGGTTAGTCGGCGCAATAAACGCATATGCCGGGTATAGCAGCAGCGAATTAGCACGCCTGATCACAGCATATAATCTGGAAAAGATAGTTGAGGTGTCGCCGGTAATTAACTATAACGACAGTCTCGGCATAATGGTGCAGTCCGACTGTCTGCTGGTTATTGATACCGATGTGCCGGACAGCCCGTTCTTACCCTCCAAGCTCATTGATTATATTGGCAGCGGGAGGACTATAGTTGGCATAACTCCTCCCGGCAGCCCCACACATATCGTGCTCCAGGAGCTGGGAGCTAAGTCGTTTCAGCACCGGCAAACTGCTGAGCTCGCTGACTATCTTGAAGCGCTTATTTTCAGGCGTGATTTCCCGCGGCTCAATGCGGCTTATGCTCAGGGCTTTGACGTATCCGCTACCACCCGGCAATTGATCACTGTTTTCAAGCAGCTTATTAACCACTAATTCTCCTGCAGGAGCTATTTTTGAAAAAGAAAATTCTTATTACCTTTGGTACTCGTCCTGAAGCCATAAAGCTTGCCCCCCTGGTGCTTGCTTTCAAGCGCTGCTCAGACTTTGAGGTCAGGGTGTGTGTCACCGCCCAGCATCGCACGATGCTGGATCAGGTGCTGGAATTTTTCAACATCATTCCTGACTATGACCTCGATCTTATGCAGGATGATCAAACCCTGTTTGATATTACCAGTGACGTACTGTTACACTTTCAAAAAGTGCTGCTCGATGCGGTGCCGGATTACGTTTTTATCCAGGGCGATACGTCCACAGCTTTTGCGGCTGCCCTTTCTTCTTTCTATCGCAAGATACCAGTATGTCATGTTGAGGCCGGTCTGCGAACCAACAATATCTATTCGCCGTTTCCGGAAGAAATGAATCGCCAGCTGGCCGCCAGAATATGCCTGTTTCATTTTGCCCCTACGCACCGGGCAAAACAAAATTTACTTAAAGAAAATATCCCCGCAGAGGCGATTCTGGTCTCCGGAAACACGGTTATCGATGCTCTTGTTGAGGCTAAAAAAAGACTGCGGCCCGATGGGGCAGCAATTGGTAGACTCAAAAGCAAAATCAATTTTGCTGATTGCCCGGATTGCAAACGAATACTGGTGACCGGGCATAGAAGAGAAAATTTTGGAGAGGGCTTACACAACCTATGCCTCGCCCTGAAAACACTGGCCCAACAGCATCCGGATATCCAAATAGTATATCCTGTTCATTTAAATCCTCAGGTGCAGAAACCGGCCTACTCTCTGTTAAGCCGGCTGGATAATATCAGACTCCTTGACCCGCTGGATTATGAATCATTTATCTGGCTTATGGACAGTGCTTACTGTATTATCACTGACAGTGGCGGCATCCAGGAGGAAGCCCCGGCGCTGGGTAAGCCGGTGCTGCTCACCAGAGATACTACGGAGCGTCCTGAAGCAATAGAGGCGGGGACGGTCAAAATGATAGGCACCAATACAGCCCTCATTGTATCTGAAACAAACCGGTTACTGCAGGATAAGCATCTTTACGAAAAAATGAGCACAGCACACAATCCCTACGGTGATGGTAACGCGTGCGAACGGATCATCGGTTTTATGAGGCAGCAGGTATAATCTTACTGCCGGTGGAACGAGGGAAGCGTGCCGCACATTCCCGCAACATGTTGTATCCATGGTAGCGTCCATAAATCATTTTTTTACGTTACTCGCTGGTTATTGAAACAGGAAACAGTGTTTTTCCAATCTCTCGCCGTCAATTTGAACCTGGAACATAGGTATGCTGTTCAAAATTATCTCTCTTATCTGGCGTGAATATAAGCTGCAAGCCATCGTATCAACGGCGCTCATGTTTTCGGTAGGGTTTTTAAACGGCCTGAGCATTGTTGCCATTGTTCCCTTGATTAACACTACCGGAGGCGCCAGCGGGAAAGGCGGCACCTTTATTCAGGGTTTATTTAACCGGCTTTTTTCGGTTGTTGGCAGCGATGCCTCATTTATTAATATTCTGTTTTTGCTGTTGCTGCTCTTTATCATTAAAGGCTTATTTTCTATCCTCCAATCAGTACTCTCCCGCTGGATACAAATAAACATTGAGATCGATAAAAAGACCTCGCTCTATAACCTGCTTCTCAATACTGACCTGACGTATTTAAATCAATGTAATTTCGGCAGGATTACCAACATAATCATAACCCAGACCTCCCTGATTGCCTACCTGGTCGAGCTTTTCTCCCGTTTTTTTACGGGCCTCATCAACCTGAGCATCTATCTGGTGATTGTGTTTTTAGTCTCCTGGCAGTTGACCCTGATTACTGCCGTCATTAGCGGCGTTATGTATTATCTGATAAAAAAGTTCTTCATACGAGTGAAGACCCTGGGATATGAAATTGTCACGTTCAGCAGTGTCATCCAGGAACTGACGAACTATACGCTCAGCGGTTATAAAGCAGTGAAAAGCTATGTCCTGGAACAGCTGCTCATTGACCGTATGCGCGACCTGCTGCGGCGGTGGGAAAAAGCCAGTATCAGGATTGTTACTACCGAGAGCCTGCTGCGGTCCATATTTGAGCCGGTAGTATTAATCATCGCGATCTTTGTATATCTTTTTTATCATTTTGAATTAGCCGCGTTTTTAACTTTTCTGGTAGCTCTGTATCGCATGTATATATCTTTTCAGGACATCCAGAATACCCACTACAAAATGGCTGCCAACGTGGCCTCACTTGAAATATATGAGGAAACACTGGCAGGTTTTGCATCGCATCAGTATCCGGAACACAAAGGATATCAATTTGAGAGTTTGCGGGAAAACATCACCTTTCAGAAGGTATCGTATGCGTATAAAATTTCCCAGAGCCCTTTTGTGCTCGGGCCTCTCGATTTAGAGATTCCAAAGGGTAAAATGATCGGGTTAGTCGGTCGCTCTGGTTCAGGCAAATCAACCTGTGTTGATTTACTGGTAGGCTTGCTGCAGCCTGATGCAGGAGTCATTACCGTTGATGGAATAACCTTGTCCCATTACAGCATGACCTCCTTCAGAAAAAGGGTTTCTTATGTTTCACAGGATCTCTTTTTGCTGAATGACACCTTATTCCGCAATATCGCGTTCGGCGATCAAAATATTACCCGTGCGCAGGTACAGGAAGCCTGCCGTTTGGCGCAGGCTCAAGAATTTATAGAGGCGCTTCCCCTTGGCTATGACACGGTGCTGGGTGAGCATGGGGCCAGTCTTTCCGGCGGCCAGAAACAGCGCATTGCTCTTGCCCGGGCACTGACACGAAAACCGGACATCCTGATTCTTGATGAGGCCACCAGCGCCCTGGATAATGAATCAGAAAAACAGGTTCAGGCTGCAATTGAATCACTAAGCGGAGATATTACCATTATTGTTATCGCCCATCGCCTCAGCACGGTACGTAATGCTGATTACCTGTACCTGTTTGAAAACGGCAGAATCATTGAAGAGGGTTCTTTTAATGCGCTGCTGGACCGGCGCGGGAAGTTTTTTGATCTGCACACCATGGCTCAGTAAGCCCGCAGGATATTGGTGACGGTATATGCAGGAATAGATTTCCCGTCACCAACGGCTGGTTTCTGTACCAGCTATGAAAGCAGTAATGAACCGTGCACATTGCATTCATCATCATCAGCTATAATACCCGGGAACTCACCGGCAATGCACTGCGCTCTGTTTATGAGCAGACGCGGGGAGTTGAGTTTACGGTATGGGTCGTTGATAACGCTTCTACAGATGGTTCGGCCGAGATGATTGCGGCACAATTCCCTGTTGTACACCTGATCCGCAGCACCGCCAATCTTGGCTTCGGGAAAGCAAATAATATCGCCCTGAGAGAGGTACGGTCAAAATACGTTTTTCTGCTCAACCCGGACGCGCTGCTCCTGAATAATGCGGCAAAAATATTTTTTAATTTTATGGAAAGACCGGAAAACCGGAAGGTCGCTGCCTGCGGGGGAGCCTTGTATTATGGCGGACTGACGCCGCAGCCAAGCTTTGGCAATTTCCCCTCTGCCGCAGGGGTCCTTTTTGAGCAGGCATTACTGCATAAATTATTCAGGGGTTTTTATAACAGCAGGCTGACAACCGGCGTTAAAGAGCATCCCCGCGCTGTTACAACGGTTGATTACCTGTCAGGGGCCGCTCTTTTTTTAAGAAAAGAGGTGCTCGATGCTGCGGGTTTTTTTGATGAGGATTTTTTTCTTTATTTTGAGGAAACAGAGCTGAGTTATCGTTTTTCCCGATACGGATATACCTCCTGTTTTATTCCGGACGCAAAAATTGTGCATTTACGCAGGCAGTCAACAGCCGCAGAAGAACCGCTGGAAAAATGGACCCGTTATAAACAGAGTGAATTTATGTTTTATCGCAAATGCTATGGCACCATGCGGCTGACACTCGTAAAAAGTATTTACTTTCTCAGTTTTATCTTCAGATTGCTGTTAAAACAGGACCAGAGATACTGGCAGTATGTGAAAATTATTCTCAATGATCCTCGCAAAGGGAAAAAGAGCTTGTGAAAATCAATGAGTGCTGTAATAACAAAACAACAAACAACACCATAGCATGGAGGAGAAACGCCTATGAAGGTACTGGTAGTTGGAGCAACAGGGGATGTGGGAAGCGAAGCAGCAAAATTTGCCGTTGCCAAGGGCCATACGGTACGGGCTCTGGTGCGCAGCACGTCTAACAGGGACAAGCTGGGGGAAGCAAAAAACCGGGTAGAGTTTTTTGAGGGGGACATGCTTGACAAGGCATCGCTTGAGCAGGCGCTTGCGGGAATTGAGGCCATCATCGTATCCATCCGCCTCACCCCGGGCGAGATGAAAAAGGGGCGCACCTACCGGGATGTGGAAGAGCAGGGCATAAAAAACCTGATCGAGGTGGGAAAGAAAAAAGGGGCTAAAAAGATTATTCATGTCTCTGCTGCCGGCGTCGGGCCGCACTGCCGCTCCGACATGTACGGGGCCAAGCACCAGGCTGAGGAAGCCATCAGAAACTCCGGCCTTGACTATACCATTTTCAAACCCTCAGGAATGTTTAAGGATTTTCGGTTCTTTCACATCCCCACAGTCATAAAACTTGGTGAAACCAGCACCTGGCCAACCAGTCCGATTGAGTTTCACATGAATCCGCTGTCACACGTTGACCTTGCCCAGTGCATGGCAGATGCGCTCACCAACCCGAAAGCCTCACATAAGACGCTTGAAATCGGCGGCCCCGACACCATCACCCAGGGGGACCTGCTTGATATGATTGCAAAAGAGGCTGGCATTAACGCCCATTACACCAAAGGCGTATCCAAAGAAGACCTCATCGCTAGGGTGAAAAGCAATCCCCAGCAGGCTTTTTTTACCGCTGAACAGCTCGAGGATTTTCTGATCGATAAGGAAATTGACCACGGTATCATTCAAAACATCTTCGGCATAAAATTTCAAAGGGTATCCGACTTCCTTAAAAAAGCAGTGCCGGAAATAAAGGCTGCCATGTCCCAGGGCGCACCGCAGCCTCACTAACAGCTATATTTATCTGTGCGCAGGCAGCGACCGCTGAGCGGGTACAGAGGGCGGCAGGGAGCGCATCTGCTGAGATGATCCCGGCTGCTGCGGGTTGCTTATGTTCTGCTCGCGCTGCGGCGCTGTTCGCGGCTCTGCGCGCATCGGCGCTTCTGAAGAAGGCCTCGGTTCCTGCCGCATAATTTTTTCGAGAGGGGCTGGTCTCTGCACCTGCCGCTCTTCCCGGTATTTTTGCGGCGGCTCAGGCATTTCAATACCGATTTTCTGTCCCGGCCCATGCACTGCCGTACCTTGCGGCAGGCGCCGTATCGGTTCCGGGTTTGTGTGTCGCACCGTTGGCGCTGCGTCCTCGCGCGGAGATACCCTCGCCGGCGGCTGCGGTCGCAGGCGTTCCGGATGTTCCGGCTGACTTACGCCCATGCCAGCCGGATAGTGCGGCGCGCGGGGCCGCTCTGCCTGAACGGGTTTTTCTGGCTCACCAATTCGCACCGGCTGCGTGTGCCGTGGCTGTTGCAGACGCTCTCCTCCTGTTTCTGCCGGCAGGGTAATCGCCGGTTGCGGGGTCTTCTCTGGTTCGGCAATATCTCTTCGGTCAAATCTAATGGGCTCCCGTCGCTTAGCATCAACAGGCGCTGGGGCAAGCTTGCTCACCGGTTCCGGCTGCTTCAAGGTTATACCCTGCTCAGGTCTGCCCTTCTTTATTGAACCAACGTGCTGCAGCATGGATACGCCGGTTTCCCTTTTCGCCTGCCGGTAGCGCTCCTGGTTGTGGGTGATTCTATCAAGCGCAGTCTGCTGCGGCTTGCGGTTTACCATGCCGCTGGTAAATTTATACCGGTCCCGGCTGTCCTGTGTATGCCCGATAGCGCTGTCGCTCAACACCGGTATTCCTTTATAGTGAGCGAAAATAGTGTCCCGGTGGATATTTTTTACCGTCACCCTGCGGTAGTTGTTCACGGTGTACAGCTCGTTTTGTCTAATGATCACTGCATGGTCAATATGCCGGTAATGATGGTGATCTATATTGGGAATGTGACCATTAATAATCACAACCGAATGCGGGCCCCAACGGCGGTGGCAGTAATAGGGCTCCCAGGGCGATAGCGGCACCCATCCCACGTAACCCTCCGTGTATATCCATGACACGCGCCCCGGATACCAGCCGTATCCGATATACGGGCCGGTTCTGACCGGCACATGCGCAACCGGTGGAACCCAGTACCAGCAGCGGTAGCCGTCAACATACACCCAGCTTCCATAGTGATGGGTAACGTACCCGAACGGCTCATCGGGTATCCAGCACGAATCACCGTACCATTGCGTCCACCTGCCCACAGTATAGGGCGTCCAGCCGTCATAGACATTCACCGGCCGCCAGAAATTCCGGTACGCGCCCTCATAATACACCTGGTCCCATCTGCCGTTTTCTTCCAGTGTGTATGCCTCATCATCCAGCCCCGCGGGAAGATATTTCGCGGAAGTTCCTTTTTCCGCCAGGCGGTTGCGCCACACGTTGTCCCGCGCGTCATTCCAGTTGCCCCAGTCGGCAATGACCACACCCTGGCCGGAGGTCACCTGTTTGCTGTCTGCAAGCAGTGATGATCCGCCTGCCGTCACCTCATATTTTGCGTTGCCGGCATCATGCACAAAAGCAACTGTTCCCCTGAGGGAAATCACTTCGACTGATTCGTTACCAACATACAGGTCGAAAGAAGTATTTGCCGGCGCAATAACATAGCCGAACGGCGTTGTGGCTTTGATGACCGCCTGCGCGCTTTTGTTGTAGAAGCGCGCGACTCCCGATGCCGCGTCAATCTCGGTGGCATCAGTATCAAGCTTTATAAGCTGGAGCTGCGTGTTGCTGCCGATCCGCACCCAGGTATTGTTGGGCATGATAAGTTCCGCCTTTGTGTTTTCACCTGCATAGAGCGAATCATCCATGCCGAATGGCGCGTCCTGGACTGTTGCGACCCAATCCTTTTCTTCCGGCACATAGCGCAGCAGCTGCCCTTCAATATAGGCTATCCGCCCCACCAGCACCGAGCCCTGGTCTTGCTGCTGCTGGCCTGAGGCCGGCGGCGCGAAACCAATCAAGCTTATAATGATTGCCAACACAAACCATCGTATATTTTTCATAGTTCACCTCGTTTGCCCATAATTAAAATAGTTCTTCATTCTCCATATTTCTGATTAAAGTATAATCACAATCCGGGCCAAAAGAAAGAAGACAAAATACTATTTCTGATTCCGGTGATTAAAATTCAACTATATGAAATGGCTTGCAATAAAAATGTTGCCTCGATACTGCTGCGGGACTTCACGCGTGGAAGCTCTATATTGCAGAGCCCCCGCGTCTGTTTTTAAGGACATTGTGGTGGGATTTTACTTCATTGCTGCACGCAAAACGGCAGGTTCTGAAGGGGGCAATAGAGGACATCCATAAATAAGTTTTCAAGGAAGCATTTTGTAAATACAGTATTGCCCATGCTGTTCAAAGGGGCAAAAAGATAGCCCAGAGGGGAATTACCAACTGCTGAATTGAGTTGCTAATTTATTTATGGGCATCCCCTGGTTTTCTCCAGACGCTCTTCAAATTTTGATTGTAATGCAGACGGAATTGCCAGCATGTAGAATCCTCCATCCTCTGCATAATCTTTATATTGATATGATATACGGAAAGGTAAAAATTAAATGGTTGTGAAAAAATTGTCAAGAGATTATATGTTATTTTAGAATACTTAGAAAGGGATAGGGGAAGCCGGTAGTCCGCGAGTGCAAAGACAACAGATAAATGGTCATTGCATAGAGCCCTGAAGATTCCCGTGGGGCGTGGAGTTATCCGGAAACTTTAGAATAACTTGTTGGGCAGGAAAAGTAACGATGCGTAGTCGCCAATTCTACTAGGGACTTGTCAAAGGGGGAAACTGAGCGACAGCCTGCCTCTATGGACCTGAAAGACTGAAGGAGAGCTGAATTATGGGATATTACCTACTGGGAGTCATTATTGCTCTTCTGATTAACGTGGTCAGACTATTTATCACCATAATCACCGGGTTCTCACAGCGTATCAGAAACATTCAGAAGCTTGGTGTCCAATACAATATCACCGAAGGGCAGTGTACCAAAGAAAAGCCGACACCGGGTAAAGTGGCATTCTATATTGCTGACGTGTAAAGCATTGGGGTCAAACCTCAACTATCAACTATCTATCCCTGCAACTCTTTTCCAACGACTCAAACTGCTGCTGCAATCCTTTATGCTTTTTCATTGCTTCTTCAACGCAGCAATAGGGGACGTCCCTCAGTTTTCTATGCAGGCAATGTGAGCGTTTATTTTATCGCAAGGGTAAAGTCTGTGACCGGCAGGTTGTTGGCGTCAATTGTTTCCTGGTCACAGGTGTGGATGAAGGAGAAATGCTTTGCAAGATACTTCCTGGTATCCTGCCAGGTGAAAAACTGTGAGCCTATCTTCTCATAAATAACATCATAGGCTTCTTTCTTTCCCGTAAGGTTCAGATCCTCCACCATGAGATAAATATCCGCAACCGGCGCAACCCGATCGATGGCTTCATAGCCGCCATAGGGGATGCAGAAGCGCTCAAACAGTAACACCGGCCCAACGAGCTTTTTAACCAAAGCTTCCGGTGGGTCTTCCCGTATGTTCCAGACAAAATCAAAGATGGAAAGTGCGGGGAATTTTTTTCGCAGATTTTCTGCTACGACCGAGATGCCCGGCGCTCTATCCGATATGATGATGGGCACGGAAAGATTATTGGTTATCATCTCACCGCACAGCGCTTCGGTAACCTGCCCCGGGCCGGTGCCTATTTCTAACACCGTTCCAACCTGCCCGGTTTTAATGATGGCAGTGACAATGCCGACCGTGGCGGCGGCAAAGGTTTTATAAATCATGCTGTCAGCATAATTTTTATACACTGCCTGGACCGCGGGGCTGGTCCAGTCCCACTGGCCGTCCCGCGTGACCTCCATGATGAGCCGCATCCACTCGACCAGGAATTGCAGTTCAGGCTGGACCTCGTCATTTTTGACTTCCGCGCCGGCTAAAATTTTTTCCGATACGGTAACAAGCGGCTGCCAGTCGCCGATGGTCTGCTTCATGGTCTGGCAGTACTGCCGCATGGGCTCTTTAACTGCCGCGACGATCAGGTCTTTATCTATCATTACCATCACCTCCAGAAAAATAATACCTACGGTATCAGGCACCGGCTTCTTTATCAAATTAAATTAGAACCGCAGCTCAGGTTAAAAAATAAGGGCCTTCGTTTTCAAGAGGCCCTTTCTTTTTTGCTTTCATCGCTCTTCACCTGTATGGCTACACAACATGAAAGTATACTGGTTACGGCTCCAGCCCATAAGCTTCCAGTATGGCGTATACATAGCCCGGCGCCAGTGTCGCGAGCCTTTCCGGATAGTTTTGCTTAACAAAATAATAATTGCGTATCACATGGGTCTCAATTGCATAGCGCACGAACTCAAGGCCACGGGGGCCGGTAGTGTACATGTGCTCCGCGAGCATGAATCCCTGCTCCAGCGGCATGCTCCCCGACATTTTCAAGGCTTCCGCGGCACCGTCTCTGGTATAGCGCAGGGCATACTGTTTTACCATCGCTGTCCGGTCCCCCGCTGATGTTTCGGGATACGTTTCAAGCTCATCAGCTATGAGCTGCCGCAGCGCTTCGCCTTTCTCCGTCCTGACCAGGACCCACTGGTACATCTTCTCAATATCAAGCGGCGCGCCAATGTAGCCGACCGTGATGTCGGCAAGTCCGTTCAGGTAATCAAAGCAGCTTCTGCAGCAGTCAGTGAGAAGCTCCGCGCTTGAAATATCCTGCGGCAGGCTGAAGAATGGCACCCGCTCAAGCGTTCCATCGACATGCCGGAGATGGACCGTGAAGTCCTGCATGAATTCATAATGCCTGACGGTCTCGTGGGAGCGGGAGATTTTGCTGAAGATGGAGCGGAAATTTTTCGGGTGGACATTATCGGTACAGGGAATGCCGACCACATAGATTTCTATGCCGTTGAGATAGGGAGAGAGGCGCTGAAACTCGCGCAGGTTCTGCACATGGCAGCAGGCACCGATGACCAGCAGCCGTTTTATGCCCTGTTGGCAGGCTTTTTCAAGAGAGGCGAGGGCCTGGGCAAGAACCGGCTTGCTGCCGCCGCTTGCTAAAATATCTTCCGTCGAGCGGGCCAGCACCGGCACCGGCAGAAAATAATCTTCCGGGCTTCGGTGCAGGGTCACGACCGCTTCCACCAGCCCGGTCTCAAACGCTTTTTTTGCGATGCCGGTTATGATCCCGGTGAACTGGATGTTGGGCAGGGGGTTTTTCATGCGCGCGACAAAGCGCTCGCTGCTGATGCCGAAGAGCATCTCCTCCGGGTTGTCGCGAGCGCGCTCCCTCCCGAACAGCGCCCTCTCCCGGCTACCAAGCCAGCCTGAAGTGAATACGCAGCTCTTGATGCTCTCCTGCGCGGGCCAGGACGTGCCCATGCACAGCCCGCACATGCTGCAGAGTTTTTGCGGTAGTGAGGCAGTAACAGATTTTGCTGCCGGAACACTCATTACGTACCCCCGAGAGGATTAATTTATATGTATGTTTATGACATATTTTTTACCTACAGGCCATGCCGGCTGAATAAATCCCTGCTGCAGTATTCATCGGAGTTAAAGCGCTCGTTGGCCTTCTCATCGGTGAGCCAGGCAATCTCAATTCCGTGCGCGGTATTTTTTAGGACCTCGTCGGCCAGAAACGGTGTCACAGTCTCCACTGTGTCGGCAAGGCAGTTATACACGGCCTTGGTCGTCTCCAGCTGGTCAGGGGACATCTTGCGCATGTCCTCGATCAGGAAGTCGGTCACCACAATGCCGGGGCTCAGGTAGCAGACCAGCACCGGCCCGCCCTCGGTTTCCTCGATGAGCGCCTCGGTGAAATAGCGCACCGCGCGCTTGGTGGTGCCGTATATCAGCAGCCCCGCGCGTTTGCGGCCGTCGCTGCCATGGCCCTCAAAGTTGTAGATCTGGCCGGACCCCTGCTCATTCATTCCCTGCAGGGCAACCCTGCAGCCGTAGGCGAGGCCGGTGATATTGGTGTTGATTACCGGGCTTATTTCCTTCGGGTCAAGCTCGGCAAATAATTTCGTGGTGTGGGTAATGCCCGCGTTATTGATCCAGATATCAACGTTGCCGAATATTTTTTTTGCGCCATCCCACAGGGCCTGCACCTGCGCGAGATCCGTCACCTCGCAGGGGATGCCGGCGACCCGGTCCCTGCCATAGGCCTGCGCCAGCTTTTGCACCTCTTTTTCCACTGCTGCCTTATTGCGCCCGCTGATAACAACAGCGCAGCCGCGTTTTAAAAATTCAACTGCAAGACCCTGCCCGATACCGCGGGTGCTCCCGGTTATGACCACTGTTTTCATTACTATCTCCCCTTAAATCCCTTGAGTATTATGCAAGCAAAACCACAGAGCGCGCTGAGAAAATATCTCTGTGCCCTCTGTGGTTTTATATCAACAGCATGCGCACCTGAGCAGATTACGGGGTCCAGCGCTGGTACCTGCGGAAGCCTTCCTTGGTAAAATCGACAGTGGCCATGGTAATCTGATCGATGTAGATTTTAGAAATTACAAAACTTCCTTTTTTGAGGCTGTCCCGGAACTGTTTTAACCGCTCTTCGCGCTGCTGAGGTGTCGCATCGGCGGGGACCCTGGCGCCCCGTTCATAGGGAAGAAAACCAACCAGGGCCTGTTCAAACTCCGGGTTGTTGCTCTCTATCAATTCCGCGTGCCCCTTTATCTGCACGCAGCAGAAATCAGCAAAAGATTTGAACTCCTTGTGCCAGTTCAGGCTGACCTTGGGATTGAGCCGCATCTGATTGAGCTTTTCTGTTCCCTTTTCATGAAACCCGTAGAGAACTTTTTTCTCGGGATTGAGGGTAAACTCGGCGGTTGTCGTGAGCGGGACATTGTTCAGACAGGTGCCGAGCACATAGGTGTGAGATTCA
>Ga0209777_10004977_pt1 | contig 15514 bp, 11 predicted proteins | sample FrelakmetHBP12HB_FD_187147 | JGI IMG/M metagenome (GOLD analysis project Ga0209777, IMG submission 187147) | Freshwater lake sediment microbial communities from the University of Notre Dame, USA, for methane emissions studies -HBP12 HB (SPAdes)... | ecosystem: Environmental > Aquatic >... | reverse complement strand
ACTGTGTGGGAGAGTAGGTGCCGCCGGATTTAAAACATGAGGCCCCTTTGAGAAATCAAAGGGGCTTTTTAGTGAGACAAGCTGAAAACGAGCGAAGTGAAGTTTGAAGCGTAAGTCGAACTATCCCAGGAGCGAAGCGACGTGGGATCAAAGACTTCAATTCTGCTGCGCTTAGTTGCAGAATTTGTAAGTCGAATAGTCCCCGACGCGAAGCGGAGTGGGATTAGTGACACCTTTATTGTGAAACTCCAATTCCGAAAGCGTAGCGTAGCGGAATTGGTAAGTTGAACAATCCCGCGCAGCGGAGGGTATAATATCCCGCAGCTTGCTGCGGAATCTGTTTCCAAAGCTTGCTTTGCGGTTCATACCCGTGATTCCGAAAACAAAGTGCATAACCTAAAGGTCACACGTCGGAATTCGTAAGTCTAATGAATGAAACTCAAATATTATAAATTAAGTAAGGTGTCCTGACCTATTCTTGACTTGACAAATAGTGTTCAATCAAGATGTGCCTTGACAATTGTTACACCTACTTAGTTTCAGCTTGTCTCAAATGCATCATTTCCTTTTCCAACATAGCTTCTCATAAATCAGTTCTTCGCTTGAGTCAGGCTCGATAGCATCCCACATTATAGGTGTACTGCTATGTACAGTTACATATCCATTATTTACTTCTTGATCCTCTGTTTCCAACTTGACTGACCGCGTGCGTTTCTTATTACAATCCATTTCCATGTAATCCTTATAACCGCCCAAAGATGGCGATTTATATGGATCCGTGATTATTGTCCAATACCTGACCTTGCCTTTTGAAACTTTCTTTATGCTTGCCATGTCAAGATGTAAATCTCTTTTATCGCCTCTTTCTATTAACGCCCAATTAGCACTTTCGGCTGTCGAATAAGTGAAGGCTATAAAAAGGATAAGCATTACGACAAGACTAGTATTATTTATTGGCATCTATTTCTCCTTTTTTTGTACAACAAAGAAATCAGCCGGAGCGTAGCGATCGGCTGATTTAAATTGTTGTGCAAGCGGACAGTCAGTCCTTTTGTGTTTTCCATCTTTCCCTCTGTTAAGGGCATATTCCACTGCTTTCACGGTTTGTGCAATCTAAGCCACCTGACAGGCGTTCCACAAGCTCTTGCTCGTTTCAGGTATGGCACGGCAAACACTTTTAAATTTTGGCTAATTCGGTGACCATCACGTCCCGAATGAAAATAGATAGTAGCATTTGCTGAAACCGAGCGTAAATCACTACCGAGTGCCATTTTAAGGAGTTGGTATTCTGGGTCATCGGGGTAATAAAAAAACCACTGAATGCACTCAGCTTGCATTGGACGACCTTTAAGAAGTATTGATTGCCAAAAATCTTCAGTGAAGGCACCAGTGTCCCATGTAGCCAAGTCCCGTGTTGCCGGATTGAGATCATAAACGAGAAAGGCCTTGCTTTCAATGGTCTTGTTTATAGGGATGGATGTAGAAAATTCAAGTTCCTTAGAGTACAATAATAAATTCGATACGAAGACTTTACCATCTCCAGAATTGAGAATGACGATGTTACTCTTGGACTTGAACGCTGTTATCTCGACGACATCTCGCCAAAAGAACATTTTTCTAATCTCTGGCCATGTCGATGTTACATAGGTTAGTAGGGCAATAGCAACCATTATTATTCCGCCCATGGTTGCACAATTATATATACTTCTTTTACACCTTGACTGATAGCTCTTACAAATTGGGCAGAGTTTCGCGCCAGCAAAAATCTCTGACTTGCACATCACGCAATAGGTATGCGTATTTGTCAATGACGATTGGGGTGTATGTTCGCACATAGTTTCTTAACTCTTTTTCCGATAATTACATATCATCATAGCATGGGTCATTTTTTTTCAAAAGGAAAACATTACATAATCACTAGTGATTATCGTTTGAAATGTTGAATGAATAAGCAAAAATACATAAAGTTAAGCCGGAGTTCAGCTATTTTGATTATTTCCGATTGAAAGGTTTAGTGAATTTAGAAAATAAGAAAAACAACAGTACAGGAAGTTATCGATTATCTTGACACTCAACACGCAAACTATCCCCAATCGATACGCCGTTTGATTTAAGAGTGATTGTCTATAAAATCGTAGATTTCCGGGTGTGTACAAACTTCATAGTATTTTTTTGATATTTTCCCTGTAACATCCAGCGCGCTTGGTTGTAATTTATGAATTACCGCTTCCCGAATGGCAATGCGTTGATAATTACCGTTTGCCAAGGGAACTTTGCCTGTATATAATTTTCCACTTTCATCATTTTCTGACGGAAATATGAATGTTTGCAGTTTGATTTCCTTAGTAAGCTTGTTAAATCCGTCTTCGTTGAGCTCAATTCCGTTGACATTATAGCGATAAGTAAAGTCATCTGTAGCGGTTTCAGTAATTTCTTCTGATTCGTTTTCAAAAACAAATAAATTAAACACGTCATTTTGACTTTTAAATATTTTGCGTAGTAATTTGTCGCAACTGGACAGGCGGTCTGCCTGATTGATGGCCTGAGAAATCATTATTCGGGAATCGCCATCAAATAAAAACGCCGGAGGGCCTTGGCTGTAGCAGATTCCTATTCCAAGTTCGAGTACGGGAAGATTATTTTCTTTGTTCTTTTCATTGTAGCTACTGACAATTTGCAGTATTCTGATTGCCAATCCACATGCCTGGGCCACGCTGTAATTTATCTGTGCTGCGTCTTCTTTTTCGAAAATTGATAAGATAATAGCGTCACCTTCAATAAACACTTTCGATGCTTCATATTCAGGAAGAACAGCGGATATAGGATCAAAAAAATTCAGGCTGAAATATGATGCCGGATTAAGTTTTCTGCTTCTCATTGTATGATTGATGTCCATTGAACCACGTATATCGGCTTTAATTATGACGTGATTAGCAATCGGTTTTTCTTCTTTGAGCTGCTCATCCGGAAGAAGGAAATCGAAAAGTGAATGATTTTCGCGTGATAGTAAAATAATTTTTTCTTCTGTTGCTAGGTTTATGGAGTCCATTGCATCTTTGATGATACGAAAATTATAGAGGTCCCGGTGATAACGGGAAAATTGTTTTAGAAACATCAGTAAATACTGCTTCTTTTCTGTAGTGGAAGTGCCGTTGATTCGTTTGACAGTTTGCCGAAGGGGTGCAAGAGTGAAGTCCTCACTGTAAAAAGATCTCAGACGTTTCTGTTGACGAGTGATAGATATTCTTGACCAGAAATCAGCCAGAAATTCTCTTATTTGCCTTGGCACCATAGGAGGGCAGTATCTGCTATATACTGACTTCATTTCAAAAGCCGCCACAATTTGTTTAAGCAGATTGGATTTTTTAAATTTACGGTAAAAAATATTAAACAACTCCTGCTGAGTTTGTATTTGTTCCTTGAGTTTTTGAAGAATATCTTCTGGTGCTTTTTCTTTTTTAGCTTTTTCGTAGAGTTCCCACGAGTCAAAATAGTTGAACATCCGGTCAATATTACCTGGCTCCATTATCCATGAATCAAAAAATTTAGCTTCAGCATCAAGAGAATGTTCATTTTGGGGAACACGGTTTTCATTCACACCTATAGGATTATCATTGTTGATGTTTTCCCGTCCCCAGTCAGTTTTTCTAAGCAGCTCATGGATGATCAATTTAATGTTTGTGTAGTTATCCGGATCTTCTGATCTCTGGCCTAAAAGTACATACTCTTCGATTAGAAAATAATCATCGGTAGGATTGTTTGTGTGAAGGATGGGGTTAATAAAATAATTATCCGGTAGAATTTCATCAGAAAGGAAATGCGTTTCTCTCATGTTCCGTAGTTTTCGTGCATTAATATTAGCCAGCAAATGGAGCAGCTCTTCTCCCACAAGGTGAATGATTTGATTATGACGACGTTTGATTTCAGCCAGCTTGTTTTTAATTATGAAAACTTCAGTTTGATCATATTTGGAAGATGATTGATATATTCTAACGAGAGGCTCAATATGAGCTACTAAATATTTATATTGATTTTCTATTTCTTCTAAAAACAATTTTGCCAGAGCTGTTTGCCCGAGGAAATCTATTTGTACTTCGCCTGCGGATTTAGCTCTGTTTATGCCATCCAGCAAAACATCCGTGCAAACGCGTCTCAAAGCGTCCTTTTCAATTTCACAGGAATCTCTTTTATACTCCTCAAAAAAATCTTCCGATTGGCTATGTTTGATCATCAAAAGAGATGCTGCCCGTTTTAGCGCGTTGTAAACTTGAGGGCTAATGTGGACATCGATGTGAATGTTGTCCGCACCAAAAACAAGTCTGTCTAAAGAATAAGCGACTTGATAACGTTTAAGGCCTAAGTTTTTAAGATTTGGCTGTTTTGTAAATAATTCAAAAATTATATGCATGGCATCCTTTCAGATAACTGATTTGATCTTTATTGTATAGGCCATATAAAAGATTTGTCCCCCATTGCCCCCTTTTATGATGTTACTTCAAGTGCAGAAAAAAATCCGGTGGATTGATACGAATTTCTGCCAGCGGAATTCCCCGAACAATGTTTAAACGATTAGAAGCATCCTTGTTTATCTGGTCAGCAAGATAAATCATCTCGGCGCGTTGCCAACCGCCTTTTTCGTCATTTACAAGATGTAAAATCAGTGGCAGACTGCGTTCGGCTTCGTCGGGATAATCCATCACCAAACCGATGTTCCCATCGCTCAGTTCCACAACGGAGCCGATGGGATAAATCCCCATCATATGAATAAAGCGCTTCAACAGAAGCGTGTCAAAACTTTTCCCCGCGCTCCCCCACATCATCCTTAGCGCTTCATCAGCTGGAAAAAACCTTGGCCGGTAACCCCTCTGGGCAGTCAGCACTTCATAGACGTCGGCGATACGAAGAATTTTCCCCAGAAGACTCAGATGGCCCATAAACAGCGTTCGGGGGTAGCCGGTCATATCAGGATTCAGATGGTGCTCAAACGGACCGAGGATAATTTTCGATCTCAAAGAAGGGGTTGCATTCAACATGAGAATTTTTCTGACACCCATAACGGGGTGCGCCTTCATCTGATCCCATTCTCCGTTTGTCAACGCCCCGTGCTTGAGGAGAATCTCTTTGGGGACATCTACTTTTCCCAGATCGTGGAAAAGAGCGCAAATAGTCAAATGCTCCAGTGAAATATCCGATAATTCGATATGCCTTCCCAGACAGGTTGCCAGCAGAGTGACATTGACAGAATGGGAGTATGTGTAATCGTCATAATCCTTGAGGGTTGTCAGTCCGAGCATTAGGGCCGCATCCTCCTTGACCAGTTCCACGATGTTATGAGCCAGACGTCTGCTCTTGCGTACTCCCACCATACCCTGGGACGCTTTATGCGCCACTTCTTTTACCGTTTCAATCGCAAGAAAATAATTTTTTCGCGCCTTTTCATATCGATCATTTTCCTGGTTTTCATTATCGTCCATTGCATCATTGTCCTGCTTCTGGATGATTTGTACCCACCAAAAACCATATTCCCGAAGCTTTTGTTCCAGCCATTGATGGGGGTTTTTGTACCTTATTGAATCATTGAACAGACGTATAAACGTTATGATGTTTTCGGGCAAAGCATTGCGTGAGGACTCTAGAAAATTTACGCTTCCGATGCCTCGTTTCGAAAAAAACTCCGCCATGTTGTAAGCGACAACTGCCGCGTTCCTACGATATGGAAGTTTTTCTCCTCCAAGATGAAAGCGGCTCCGATAAAGAAGAAGACTGATGTCTCCACTGATAGTTAGTTCCTTGAGCAGGTTCTGAAACGAGTTAACACTCGTCTGGATAAGTTGATTATTATCTTGGTATATGCGCACGGTATGGATCAGGTGATATAGGGCTCTCAGAAAATCATGCCCCAATCGCTCCGGAATCAATTGTCGCTCCGACATGATTATCGCCCCCCTTTGTTTAATTCTTTGCCCGCTTCGCGCGCGATCCTGCGCAGACCGGGACGAATGCTTCGGCCAGCCTTCTCGACCGCTTGCCGCGCTTCCGGTATTTTCAAAGCGACCAGGGCAAACGCGGCGCCTTCACGATACGTTAACTTCCTCAGACCGGTCATCCATTTCCGGTTCAGCAGCGTTTTACGAAGGAAGGGAACTGACCGCGATGATCCGCATTTCCCCAGCACTCTGAAACATTCAATAATATGTTCGCTCTCTGCGGCGCTGAATTTTTTGTTTTGAAGATATTGCATCAGAAAGTCTTCCGCGATCTCGTTTTTGGATTGACCCATTTGCGTTAGGATCACCCGGCGCACCGAGGCGTCCGGGTCGTCAATTAAATCAAATATTGCAGACACTTGATTGCTGTGCGTCTGCCCAATTGCCCTGACCGACATCAGCCGAACGGATGCCGACGAATGTCGGGACAATTTTATCAGATATTTAAAAGATGTATCTCCCTCCAGTCGGGACAGGATAGGAACAAGCATCTCGGCTATTCTTTCGTTTGAAACATTGATCAGCGATTCCAAACAACTCATGTCCCGACGGGCTAGAGAAATAATGGTATCCTCTACTATTTGTTCAAGCTGTGACGGTTGTCCTAAGAGTAGGAGATGAAGTAAGGTATCGACGGCCGATGGATTCAGATGTTGAAAAATCCGTTTGATGGTTTCCATCTGCGGCACATTTAAGTTGCTCCAAATCTCCTCCAGTGGTTTTAAACATTTGGAATTGGAAGAGATGTCTTTATAAAAGGACTCGATCAACGGGCCTGCCCAGAACGAGCTTAGCCGTCCGCTATCCAGAAGTTTGCGCACGCCATCGAGAAGGATAAGGGCAGCTTCAAAATCATAGCGACCAAAAGAGCTAGAGAATTCTTCCGATAAGACTTCCATGACAATATTAAAGTCTTTCTCTTCCAGAGGTTGCAGAAGCATGTCTAGTAACATATTCAGATGTTCTGTGGAGGACAACGTTTCCTCACGAGAGACCATTTCCTGCAACTCGACTTTTTCTCGAGGTGTCAATACAAAAGAGGTCGGATCAATGGCGGGGCCGCCAAGCGACGCCAGATTAATGGCTAGATCATCAAGCGACGCCGTATCAAAGGTGAGGCCGCCAAGCAGCGACGCCGGTTTATCTTCGGTTTCGATTCCGGTTCCCGCCACGGCGTGTATTGTGTCCGATTTTGAAAGGCTGTCAATTTGATCCGACGTTTGTTCTGAAAAAAAATCGTCGGCTTTAAATAGCACATGGTCAAAATGGGCTTCCCAGAAGGCGGTTACGATGTCTCCTTCCGGCTCCGTTGTCAATACCGAATACTTGTGGATAATAGATAATACTTCCCGGGTTTCTTCCAGTTCTATTCCTTCAGTGAATTTCAGCCATCTTATGCCGTCCCGGAAAAGAGTGAAAGGTAGCGTTCCTTCTTCGGATGGTCCCTTATGAACCTCTATACCCTGACAAATCACACGATCCTTTTCAATTTCAATTCTGATATCGCCATATTGACGAATATGATCTTCCAGTATCTCATGAAACTGCCTGATGGAATTCATATTGATGCTGTGGTCTTCGGGATACAAAGACACATTTTTACACGTCAGCAAAAGATAAAAGAACAATTTTTTGGTATCATCCGATTGCTGAGTCGAAAGACTTTTTTCTGCTTCCTTTAAAATACTGCCCCGGACTTTCATCACCACACCACTTTTTAAAATAGCTTATTCTTCTATTCTATAGCGACATGGAACCGTAATACATTTTGCAAAATAACCGGCTGAGGACAAATCCGTTAAGGCATGTCAATCCGCCAGTATCCTGCCTTTCATCATTCCAATCGCTCCGACCGCTAAGCATAGAGTTAGATTTTCGTATGAGAAATGATAATTCGAATTTCCAACAACCTACGGCTCCAGACTCGATTGATAAGGATTTCCTATTTAACAAGTTGATTATATGAATAATGATTTTGTATGTCAATCGCGAATATGAACCCCAAAGTAAGCTACGGAGTATAATGAAATATAGACAACAAAATGGCAGTTTATTGCTTTGATTTATTTTTGCCAATCAGGGCAAATATGAATTAATTGCAGTATCTCCTGCTTTTAATCAATTCTAAAGCTTTGCAGACTCGCATTACACACGCTTTTTGCGCATCACGGCAACCGGGTTTATTATTGCACCGTAGAAAATAAGCAACTCCCCGGTTGTTTTAGGCATTGGCATCATTCGGTTGCAATCCAATAGCATTGTTCAAATATTCGATAGCCTTTTTCGAAATGGTACATTGTTCCCCATCTCATAATAGGTGTGACTTATTAATTTAATCCAATGCCGTTTCGCTCTTTTCCGAGCAGGAACAAAGAAAGGTGAAAATAAGAAAGATGAAAATGATAATTCTGTGCCTAACACCTTCGTTTATACTTTTACATATTTTTACATTATCATCGATATTGATAAAATTAAATTAATAAATTTTACTTTTAAATCTTTACCCCATTATCAATACTTATTATTTACCCCCTAATAACATCACCGTTTTTCAAGACAATTCTCTTTATTACTTTTTGTTCACAGGAATAATGTTAGTACTTTGCAAAACTTGCATCATTTTCTCATTTTTAATAGCATATGACATAGCGTCTTTTTTGTGCAGATCACGCCAATTGACGTCTGCCCCTCTTTCCAGCAGAAGCTTTGCTATAAACAAGTTCTTTTTTTGTACTGCAAGGATAAGGGGAGTTGCTCCTTTATTATCAATGGCATTTACGTTAGCACCTTTTTCAATCAACAATCTTGCCACATCATCAGATCCAGAAGAAATTGCATAATGTAAGCTTGTCACACCATCAGCATCCGCAAAATTGACATCTGCTCCTTTTTGAATAAGATGCTCGACAAAAGAAACGTCTACATTCGGACACCAAGAAACTGCCATTATTAATGGTGTAGCCCCATAGGAATCAGGTATATTTGCATTCGCCCCTTTGTTTAATAAAAATTCCGCTGCCTCATATTCACAATTAAATAATGACCAAAATAGAGGAGTAGCACTCCATTTCCCTATATTGGGCTCATCAATTTTAGCACCTTCATTTAGAAGCTTGTTGATCCTGGCGACATCACCCTCCCTGGCTGCAGAAATTAATGGCGTCATTGTACAGCCGGTAAGTTGCATTATAACTAATGGAAGCGCTATTAAACCAACCAACATGGTAAGTTTAGACTTAGGTAGCATCATCTTTTTTACCCCCTGGATAAATTTAATTATTTAAGGATAAATTTTTCGGTTTCTTATAAATCTTTTGGTAGATTTTCACTATTTTTCTTTACCTGTCAATATAAATAATTATCTTTGTATGACTTGCTTACGAAATATGTACCACATGTCAAGATATAGTTTCAGCTATTTTTTGATTATTTTCGATTGAAATGTTGTGCGAATTTGTAAAACAAGAAAAACAACATTACAGGAAGTTAGAGATAAAAATAATATTATTTGTTTTATCTACAAATCATCATCTTCATGGAATGAATAAAATTGAAGATTACTGTTGGTAAGGTGTAACGATGTCGCTTAGGTGTGCCATTACACATCGCTCTAATGGTCGCCATGGATGAAGACTTTAATAATTCAGAATCACTGACGTCTGACAGGTTGCCGAATGAATGTTAGTCAGATCCTTTGGAGACGCAAAGAATCTAAAATTATCTGTTGTGTAATAGTTGACTAATTTTTTTCTTTAGCAATTCCTCTATTTTTCCACTTATGTATTTTTCTTTTTCCTCTATTCTTCTACTTATTATATTCATTTGGATTTGCATTGCTAGCACTAGCACCAGCAGAAATATAACAATAAAAGCAATATAATTATGTTCAGTCATAAATTCCATATCACGTTCCTCTTGTTAAGTTAGAATGCTGCTCTTTTTAAACCGTTACCGGTCGTAATATAGCATAAAACGACAAAATGGAAAAACAAAACTTACAGGAAAAAATCCACAATTATTGACTCAAAGAAATACGAACTGTCCGTGATGTCCTTATATTGTTAAACGATGCGAGATTCATTCTTGAGCACTTTGGGTTAGAAAACAAAGGTCTTTGATTCAATCTCTTATTCCCATTACTAAAAATGATGACTATAAAGATGCGACTTACAAAATGTCCACATATTATCCACAATTGTGGACACTGTGAGAATTATCAATTCTTGTAAGTTATTGATATTGGTAGCGGGGAGAGGATTCGAACCTCTGACCTTTGGGTTATGAGCTTAACAGAAAGAATATAGTAATGTAAAGACAATTTTATACAACTTTAAAATTATAGGGGTTTTTGGCAGTTAACCTAAAGGTCGCAAATCAGTTCTTTCAAAATTTGAATATGGTGAGATAACAACCAGCCTGAAGTCGGTTGTAAATCACGAGAGAAAAAAATCCTGCAAGGGAAGGATGGAACAGAGTGTCCGCTCAAGGGCGGTAGGTTGCCTAACCGGAAGATGGCTATTTTTTGTTTCTTTCACCTACAAAGGTTCAGCAGACGACAGTTGTCAGGATTGATGATTACTGGTTGAAAGGTGCAACGCATGAAGAAAGTTTTTATCAATTTAAGTCTATTAACATACAAGACAGCATTTCGTATACTTTAACAAGCAAGCATCATCACGATTACTTCTTTAGATTGTCTTCAGTACCAATTTGTCCAAATCAAAGCGCGGTCTTGCCTTGGGTGTTTGATCGGGATACCCCACAGGTAGAAGCACTACCGGATAGATATTTTCATCCAGTTTTAAATATTCTTTTAATTTATCCCTGTCAAACCTTCCCAGCCAGCAACTGCCAAGACCTAAATCAACGGCTTTAAGAACGATGTGTTCTACAGCAATCGCAACATTCAAGGAAAGATAGGCCTTAGCCACTTCGGCCTCCATAAGAGCGCTGGCTGATGGCAATGCGCTATCGAAATTTACATCCACGCCATCGAAAGCACCTGCTTCCACCAATTCTCCAACACGTTTATCTCTTGTTGAAATTGCCGTCAGATCGGCGCAGCAGACAAAAATAACTGAAGCTTTTATAATGAACTTGTATGGTGTGCACTGACCGAAAGCCTCTTTGGCAGCTTGGGATTGCGCAACAATAAAACGTGATGGCTGAAGATTTGATCCCGAAGGGGCGAGTCTTGCAGCATCCAAAAGCAGGCGAACGGTATCTGCTGAAATATCCTCCTGCCGGAATTTACGAATGCTTCTACGTGAAGCGATAACGTCTGATAATTCCACTTTGCACCCCCATCGGAGTATTGTGGGACGTACTTTACAACTTCATGTCAGTCCTGTCAAATTTGTTAAAATGTCTTTGCGAACAGCCTCTCGCGTCTCTATACTTTACCAAAAAATTTTTCCTGCAGCATTCTGCATGTTCCTCTGTAACAATCGGTCTCTGTTTCACCGCGCGTCTGCAAAGTATTTGGTGATAATTGAGACCACGCAACAGCACTCTTAGAATTAATCACATGGAAAAGCCCGTTATTCATCATCGCCGTGATATTAAAAAAATCGGTCTGGTAAGGCGCCCGATAGGATTTAAACTGTGTTTCCTTTCCTGTAAGCAGCGCAACGCGCGTTTTACCCATTTCGGCAAGACTGACACTCGAAGGAACAGGATGATCAAACCAAGATGCGAAAATCTGCTGAAAATCATCCGCTCTTGACTCCACCCATTTTTCTCCCTCTCTAAAAGACTCAACATAGGCTGACATTGTCATCATGAGCGTATTCCAGGATGCATCATTTTCATAGATCATACTGATTGCAGTATTCAGTGCTGCGGCATCGTGTAAGAAACTTTGATTTTGCGTTGCTCCATTATAATAGGAGTGCCTTAAAGCTTTGCCATCCCAAAATAGATTAATCAATCGCCGGATTATCTGTGCGGCTTTTTCTTCCAGTTCAGGTCTCTCCAGATTCCTACCTGCCTGAATCATGGCAATGGCAACCAATGCATTTATCCCACAAATAATTTTACTGTCTCTCGCCGGCTGTGCCCGCTTTTTACGCAGGAACAGAAGCTTCTCCTCAATATCCCGAAGAGAAACATCATTTTTTCTAATCAGGTGAATAAGGCCTTCAAAATTGCCCTGCTCATCAATATAGTACGATTCACAAAATCGCTTAAATTCATCCGGCCCAAGAAAAGCGTTAAGTTCAGTATAGCTCCAAACATAAGTCGCCCCTTCGACATGTTCTGTATCCGCATCATGCGCCGAAATGAATAATCCATTATCCGCAAAACAATCATCGAGACAACGGATAATACTTTCCGCCATTTCTTTATACTCATTTTTTCCAATAACTTTATAAGCTAAGGAATAACACCATAACGCCATTGCTTGGTCATAGAGCATTTTTTCGAAATGTGGAATTGTCCATTTACGGTCCACACAATAGCGAAAAATACCGCCTTGCAGATGATCGTTGAGCCCCTTCATACGCATGGCATCAAGAGTTTTGAGGCAAATGTTGTGAACATCAGGATTATTTTCCACACAAAGGAAATACAAAAGATATAACAGAGTGGCGTGCGGAGGAAATTTTTGTCCCAAGCCAAAACCGCTATAATCAGGGTCATAATAGGATAATATATTTTTTACTAAAGACTCTTCTGCGGCAATCGGCGGTGGTACTTCTTTGGCAATAAATGGCGGAACATCATCAGCGTTTTTTTCATAATGATCATGTACTTTTTTAGCTATGTCTAAAAATGAGTGTTGCGAACCACTTGAGTGCACAGGCGCATAGGTGAGTGCATAAATAGGACGAAGATCAGCAGTTAGAAATACATTGAGAGGCCAGCCACCATTTCCGCTTAGTGCAGTAAGATATTGCATTAAAAATTGATCTATGTCCGGCCTTTGTTCCCGATCCACCTTAATGCAGATAAAATGGCGGTTGAGAAAGTTGGCGGTATAAATGTCCGAAAAAGCCTCGGCAGCCATTACGTGACACCAATGGCAGGTTGCATATCCAACGGAAACAAAAAGCGGTTTTTTCTCGTCAACTGCATTTTGAATTATTTCCGCACTCCATTCCTGCCACCAAACAGGATTGGATGTATGCTGCAGAAGATAAGGGGAAAATGATTTATCAAGATTATTTCGTTTAAGGTCAAACATTTCCTCTTCACCTGCTCTTCAATACTTCTACCACATGTTAAGTTAGGATTCAGCTATCGGCGCTTCCAGGACAAGTTCACCATTCACCTGCATAATCAACCAGTCAACAAATACACCGCGCAGGCTTTTCGTCCCATAAAATATTTTCTTTTATTCCAGATCGATTATCCACCGAGACTATAGATATTTTCACTTGATAAACGGCGTTCGAGATATGAAATCAACGACCACTCTGGCGAATTCTTCTCCTCTATTCTCCTGGAGAAAATGTCCCCCGCCTTTAATGATAGTGTGTGGTTGACCCTTCGCTCCTGGAACCAGTTCTTGGAATATCCTTTCACCACCGCGAGTAATAGTATCACCATCGCTGAACATGGTTACAAACGGTTTTTCAAATCGCGAGAGTACTTTCCATGCTTCGCGATTAGCATTCGATGCGGGATCATCCGGAGTAATGGGCACAAGCGAAGGAAATATACGGGCGCCTTCTTTATAAGTATCATCGGGGAAGGGAGCGTCATAGGCGGCGATAATGTCATTGGATAAAGGATCCTTCGGGTTAGACATGGCAATAATTTCCCCGACTTTAAATTCGGGAACCTCTTGCGAATATTTACGCCAACTAAGGAAGGCCTCTGATATAGGATTATCGCCTGTAGGCAAACCGGTATTGGCAACAACAACCCGTGAGAAACGAGACGGATTTTGGGCTACCAGACGCAAGCCGATTAATCCCCCCCAGTCTTGACAGACAAGGTTAATTCTCTGTAAATCCAGTTTATCCAATAATGCCTGCATCCAGTCGACATGTCGCTGGTAGGTGTAATCTTTTCTGTCAACCGGTTTATCCGAACGACCAAACCCTACCAGATCCGGAGCAACAGTGCGAAAACCGGCATCGACGATGATCGGAATCATTTTCCTGTACAGGTAAGACCATGAGGGTTCTCCATGCATAAGCAATACAGGATCAGCTTTTGACGGCCCTACTTCAACATAATGAACTCTCAACTCTCCGCCTTCATCATCCGGAACGTTTAGATAGTTGGGTTTAAACGGGTAATTGGGTAGCTTCTCAAATCGGTTGTCTGGCGTTCTCAAGATTTTCATATTTCACCATCCTTATAAAAACATGATTTTATGTTGTTCACGTTCGGCCATGAGTTTCGCTATAAAGAAATTAAAACGGTAAAAACATACAGGATGCAATTAGAAATGCATTTTCAATAGTTCAGGAAGTTAGATTTACACTCCCTATTATACCCCTGTTATCTCTGCAAAATTATCCCCAAGTAACCTTGCCTGTACTTTAGTATCCGGGAATAATCTCTCGATTCTGCGCTTGATGAAGCCATAGTCATACCCTTGCTTTCCATGGAAACCATAGGGCCCGTCGGTTCCAAACAAAAGGCGATCAACTCCAAGGCACTCCATAACGCCACGGGTTGCATTTTCACTTGTGTAGGTTGTTTGGGAAATATCCAAATATATGTTTTTTCTATTTTTAATCTTCTCCCATGTATCAGAATATCCGGGGAAACCGGCATGTGCGAGAATGAGCTTTAGATCAGGAACCTTCTTCAGCAAAGCCTCGAAATCACCTTCTTCGTCAAAGCCCAAATGAATGAGGAGTGGTTTCCCTGTCTGGACGAGTTTCTCTGCAACAGGGGCAAGTTCTACAGGTTTAAAGTGGTGCCAGAATGGATGCGCTTTAATGCCAATAAATCCCGGCATATTTTTGTATTTTTCAAATTCAGATATCTGATCTTTCTTCCCTTTCGGATTCACGAATATCCATCCAAGGAAGCGGTCCGGATGTCTCTTCACTGCATTGAAAACAGCCTCATTATCAGGGTCTTTATCTATATGATAAGGTTTCCCAAGTATCTTAACATCACCATCAGAGGTAAAATTAGATACCAGGAGCCTTCCCGACCATCTTAGCGTTGAGTTTTCAAGGAGAAATTGCAGTATCCTGATAAGAAAGACTGGGGGTTCAGAAAATGGTTCAATCATGCTTCCCATGAGCGCTGTTTTCTGAATGCCACACTTGTCCATTTCACGTAAAAGTTCATCAACAGTAAACACTCTTTCTTCCAGATGATAATGGCAATCAATAACCATAATCTTCTCCTCTCAAAATATTTTAGTTTTGATATCCGATAGGAACTTTCTTATCTATGGAAGGAACTATAAGGGTGTTGGTCTTGTATGTCAATTAGATATTCCCCACAAAATGTAAGGTGTGATGACGATGTTTGGCGGGCGTTAATTGTGTTTATTTCGGATTGAAAGAAAGCATGTCCATGAAAAATCCTAAATGCTCACTTACAGGAAGAAA
>Ga0209777_10004976_pt1 | contig 15515 bp, 15 predicted proteins | sample FrelakmetHBP12HB_FD_187147 | JGI IMG/M metagenome (GOLD analysis project Ga0209777, IMG submission 187147) | Freshwater lake sediment microbial communities from the University of Notre Dame, USA, for methane emissions studies -HBP12 HB (SPAdes)... | ecosystem: Environmental > Aquatic >... | reverse complement strand
TCCCTGTTCATCTATATCATATGTCTTAAATATATAAGCATCTGTTGGATCAATACCGTGACCAGTATTATTTAATTCTATCTTGTATCTTATATCTTCTATTTCTGTTTGACCATAGATATTTATACTTGCTACTTCTTTATCTACAACGGTAAATGTTAATTTCAAATTTGTATTTTTACCTGAAGTAGGATAATTAAGAATAACATTACTTTCGTTTATAAAGGAAGATATTACACCATAAGTATCTGGTAAATAAGCCACAACTATCTGTGTATTAAATAAAGAAGTTATTTGAAATAATTTACCATTGTTATATGAAATATATTTATTATTAGAATTTGTTATATCAACTATATTTAATCTAAATATTTGACCTACTTTTAATCCTCTTTTTACATCATTACTATCATATACAAAACTTTCCAAAGAATTTTGATTCATTTGGATAATACCATATGTCAAATAATCTGTTAAGGTTATAGAATTGGATAATAGTGAACTATAAGAAATAACAAAAGATACATTTTCTCTTCTATACATTTTCAGAACGGTTGATTCCCAACCTTCTAACTGTGAATTATATCCTAAGAATAATTCCATCGGTGATGGTAATATAGACAAATCATTAGGATTATCTAAATATTCTAATGTTGTTATTATTTCGGAAAATATCGTCTGTTGCGCCGAAGAATCCGAAATTCTTGTTAAATCCATATTAGGTTTATTATTCAATAAAGGATTAGGTAATGGTAATTCACCAATATAAGAATACGAAGAACCTATTTTTAATTGACTCCCGGAAGTATCAAACATAAATATATCCGGAACTGTATCATTTTCAAATTTCCACACAAAATCTACTGAAACATCATCGCTATAATTTTCTCTAGGACTTCTTAGATATTCTCTTGTTTTTAACCAAAGAACTTCTTTAGGCACATAACTAGGTGATAGAGAACCAAATAAACCATCTGTTATTGAACTTGGCGCAGAACCAGTAGGTGAAATAGTAATTATACTATTCAACGTAACTGCTATTTCATATAATGAACCAGATGCACCCATCGCAATACAACTATCTCTTAATGGATTATAAATTATCCTAGAACAAGGGAATCCAATCGTTGCAGTATATTTAACTGCTCCATTATCAGCTTGAATTATTATAATTCTTCCAATATTACTGACCATATAAATATCACCATCAAATTGATTGACAACTATATCCCCATAATCAAAATTCCTTGTATATAAGATATTATCATTTGAATTTATATTTATAAAATTAAGCATATCCAGTTGACTTAAATATAAATTTCCAGTGAAGTTATCATATAATAATTTATTAGTATGTATGCCACCAACTGTATTTGTAATAGACAACGAGGAAGTTACTCCATTAAGAACTTTTGTCAAAGTAGTACCCCATACATACATAGAACCATAAACAGGTTCTGTAAAGATATAACTACTATTTAACGAAGGTATTATATATGATGTGTGTATTGTTCTAGTAATTGTATTTATAACATATAATTTATCACCGGTAACATAAATATTTTTATCTATTAAATTGTATTCCATTTTATCGGCACCAGTTATAGATATTGTATTATTGGCAACAAAACCGAAATTATCAAAATGGTAAATCAAAACATTACCATTTCCTGATAGATAAACATCTCCATTTTTTTGATTAACAATCATGTCTCTAACAGAGACAACCGGCAAAGAAGCAAATATAGTATCTGTAATAGGATCTATAATTATTAATATATTTGCTGTAAAACAATATACAAATTTATTAAAACTATTATATACTATTTTTTTAACACCAGTGTGATCACCAATTATAGTTGACGGATACGATAAATCAATTATTTTTATTTCCTCAAAACTAAGAGCGTCTATTACACTTACATTAAAACCACCAACATATATTTTACTATATTCATTTATAAATAAAATATCTCCTAAATTTGTATTTTCCAAAGGAAGTACAGTATTAGTGTAATTATTAGAGAATACATAATTTATAGCAAATCCACTAGAGAATTGAGAATTATTAAATTGACCACCACCTGTTGTAGATATTACTGAACAAGGTGTTACAGAATATGCTAATGGTGAGTAAGCTAAAGTAGTAAAAGCCGACACTGTACATTCTTTACCATATGTGTCCCAAAATGGTCCTTGATAACTTAATCCTATATTAGAACCATCAATATACAATATATTATATTCTTGATTATCATAAGGATAAACAGTATTATTAACAGAAGTTATCATACCAGTTGAAAATCCAACTGATTCGAAATTTTGACTACTTGTTGCTGATAATACTACTTGATTTCCCGCTATCAATGTACCAAAATGACCTTCTATGAAATTGAAAATTTCGTACTGGTTAATACCTGGTATAGACAATTTATTAGTCCTTATAGTATAAGTTAATCTAGTAGTAGGTTCACTTACATTGAAATATAAATTTTCTCTTGTATTAGATACTATAATACCATATCCATATAATATATTGTAATACGAACTTACCCAATTACTTATAGCAGTTGATATATCCGGAACAAATACGCTTTGTGTTGATGTTACTTTTTGTCCATAATCTTTACCGTTTATATTAATATTCAAATAAGAACCCATATCAGAAAAGGTTACCCTTGAATGCTGTACATAATAAATTGCAGTTGTTCCCATTTCAACCGAAATTTTTAACGGGACATTTGGATATTGAGTTGTGAATGTTATAGTATCTTTATAAAAATCGAATTCTGCTATGTATATGTTCGATTCTAGCAGCATATTTATCCCTATAGATGATAACCTCGCAAAATGATTAAATAAGAAATTTCGTAGTGTTCTGTCGATTGTTTTCGTATAGTCAACATTTAATCCTACATAAACAAAATCCGCCGGTTCTTGATAAACATGACCATTTATTAAAACTCTTAAACCAAATTCATTAATATCACTAATTACTATTGAATATTTGAAATTGGAAGACACGTTAGTATCTATTGATGTTTTTAATACTTCTTTGGTTGAAATTATGTTCTCAACAATTCTATCTATATTGGTAATAGATTGCGTTCCGATTGTGTAATCTACATTAATATAATTAGAAGCATAAATCAAATCAGAATTTAATTTATTATTGTTATAATTTAAGTTTATATTAAATGCCTTAAACTGTGATGCATAATTTTGCGCAAAATACGCCATAGTCACCGAATTACTTATAGTAAATGCTTGTGTATAATAGAACTTATTTGTTGTTAAATGGATAGAGGTATTCAATATAGTCTCATCAATAATACCAGTAGATGGCAAATAAGTAATAGAACTAGTCCAATAACCTGAATTATCAGGTGTTATACTAGATGTAGCACTCTGTGTGTAGTTTTGAATGCACTGATACACTAAATTATTCCACATTACTTGAGACTCAACTGGATAATTAATAGTATTTATATTACCTGTAAAAGTAGAAATAGAATCCACCAATAATGTATTATTATTTAATATACTATCATTTATATTAAGACTTGTATTAGGTCTTAATATAGCTGGAACTGGATCACTAAAATATATTTTATTGGAAACAATATTTAAGCCACCATTATATACGGTTGGTAAATCTGTTTTTAATGTTAATTTAACATTTAAGGCAGAACTTTGTGTATAAGATAAATTATTTATATTATATTTATAATATACTCTATCCAATAAATTAGGATTTTCTATTGTAGCTAAATAATTTGTCTTACCACTAATAATAGTTAGTTTTTTATTTGCATATAATTTAGTGTAAAATGTAGGTTCTGACCAATCAGAAAACTGATCAATTAATCCTCTTCTATAATCATAAATACCAATAGAATTTAATCCACTAACTGAAACATTTGAAAATGTTAAACCTGAATATAAAGAAGTAAATGTTTTATTATCAGTGTTAGTGAGAATCATTACCGCATTTTTCTTAGTTCCGACAACAACATAACTGCTATTCAAATTAGTTATATCAAATATAGTTTTATTAAATACTATACTACTACCTAAAGGAAATTTTTGTTCGAAATCAATACCGTAAATCCATTTAGAATAGAAATCAATATTATTATTTATCGGCTGAAAATCTGAAACACTCTGTGTGAAATACGAATTGCCTGTGAAAGTAAACCTATTTTCATTAAATAATTGAAACTTCTGTAAGTTTGTATCATTATTCACAGAATCAAATTCGAAAGAATCTACCTTCTCAAATAAATACAAACCAATTGTTTTGAACGTATCCGAACTACTCTCATCGAAATTCAAAGTACTAGTATAAGAATCCGAAGCAGTTGCATAGGTAAAGTTCAAAGCGTCTCCAGAGGAATTAAAGAAAATCAAATTATTCATGCTTTATATATTAAAGCACGAACTATCCATTTTAATTTATATTTTTCTTAGCAGATTCATTATAAATACCAATTATATTCTCAAATTCAGATACTATACCATTTTTAATTTTATCAGTACCGTAAGTTTGAGCTAAAATATAATTTTTTATATACTCATTATAATCTAAATTTATTGTAAGATTCTCGTTTACAGCAACTTCATCAACTACTTCCTCTTCTATCGATATATCATCGATATATTCTACCGTAGAAAAATTACCTGTCTGTAATACAGTTTCTAACTTCCTTCTAAGTTTCCTATTATTAACAATTAAACTATTCGATATAAATAAATCTATCCAATCTTTTGTTAAATCTTGATCCAATAAATCAATATCTTCTTCCTTATTTATATAAATTTTCTTGAATTTAGGTGATATAGTATTCGGAATAAATAATTCAGAATCAGTATCGGTATCTAATATAAATATTCCTTTTTGATTATCAATATCATTTCTATCCATTTCGTGTATAGAACCAGCAAATGTGAAATTCTTATTACGTTGTACTAAATGGATATGTCCGGAATAAACATGTTGATAGGCACCAAAGTCATTTACATCTATTTTATTCATATTCCTATGTCCAACAGATGTTAGATGCATTCTCGCACCATTCAAATCTGAATGACAGAATAAATATTCACATCCTGCATTTGCTTGTAATAACGCAACTTGCGCCTCTTTATCATCAATCCAAGGCATCAATAATATTTTTTTATTATTAAATTCTATTTGTGTAGTTGTTTCATATACATGAATATTAGGAATATAATTATAGGCTTTTAGACTATTAATTTCATTATCAGATTTATTATAAATATCATGATTACCTATAATTATATGTATAGGACATATTGCAGATAGTGTTTCTAAAATAGTTTGTGCATAATTAAGAATATTAATTGGTACTACACTTCTATTATCAAATAGATCACCTAAAAAGACGATTATATCGTCTTTTGTTATATTTCTTTTTATTAAAGGTATAAGGAATTTTTCGAAGTATTCAGTAGTAACATTAAAGAAGTGATCAAGTCGATTTGGGTAACCAAGACCTAAATGGACATCACCTATAAGTAGGATTTTCGACATTAGAAAAGTTGTTTGTATTTATAGTTGTACAAACGAACTTTGTTGTTAATCTTTCTTTTTACAAGTATTGCCGTGATCAGCTATATCTACTTTGGTTTTTTTACAGTTTTTACAGTCACCAATTAAATCACCATTTTTATCTTGGTGTATATTAGAAAAACGATAAGTTTCTGTCTTACCAGCATATTCCTCTTTCGTTTTTTTCTTTTTGAAAAGACTAAATTTTTCTAAATGTATCATAAACTATATATTTATTTATATTACCGAAAAATGTTCCATACTTAATTCTCTTGTTAAAACGAATTTACGTGGATATTTAGGATCATATTCTAAACTATCTAATAATTCTTTCATCGTAAATCCCGCTTCATCCTCTGGATCTGGTTCTAAAAAAGAAATAGGAATATTTTTTACCAACAACACCGAATTACATCCTTTTTCTTCTGCAAACCATAATGCATCTTCTTTACCCGATGATAAATAAAGATATTTTGGATTACCTTCATTTCCCCCTGATGGATACATTCCAGGTTTATAACCCTCGTGTGTTAAGTTAATAGCATTACCAGCACATGTTCCATGATATAAATCTAATGTTTTTTCGAAAGATTCTAGGAATAATTTGAAATTCTTTATCATAAAGTATATATAATAAAAAAGGTGTGTAAATTTTTTACACACCTTTTTATTTATTTTATTCTTAGTATCCGGCAACATAAGCAGGCTCGATAGTAAAGTTTCCGTCTATATATTCATCAATCCAATAATCTGCTGCGAATCTTGCAGTAGCTTCCCAAATATTTGTAGCATCAAATGCTAAATCAGCACCATCAACTCCCTTAATCTGTGCATTTTGGAATGTAACTCTTCTAAGAACTAATCCCTTTTTATCATGCTGATTAACAATAATCGTACCAATTATATCTGCTTTGTAATGCAAAGAACCATTTTGTGAGTTCCACACAAGGTCGTACCAAGCTTTCAAAGTATTCCAAGTTTCCATAGAACCACTTTCATTGACATTTATATTGAATTTTATATCAAAAGTAGTGTCAGTTTTTGTTGGTGTAGCCATAAAAACTCTGGTTGTATATTTGAATCTTTGTAATACTGTTTCAATATCTGGTGTTAAATCCAATTTCACGGTCGTAGCTTGTTGTAATAGCAATATTGCATCACGCTTCTGCGCTGTTAAAATAGTAGGCAATACGAAAGTTATCTCAAAGAGATTATTATATACCGGTTCTTGTGGTTTAGTTCCCGGGCCACCAGGAGAGCCGGTCATTTCTAATTGAGTGAAGTGCGGTAAGGGCATATGTTTTGGTTAATTTTTATAAAGTATATATAAAATAATTTAACACATCTATCAACATTTTATATTTTAATACTATTGTAGTATCCGGTCATATATTTTTGCATAAAATGTGATAATGGCATAAGGGCATACAACATTCTAAAATATATAGTATATAATATTTATGAAACGAGAATGTAATTATAGAAATTGTAATATGGAAGTAAAAGGTAAGAAAAATAAACAATATTGTAGTAGAAGTTGTAAACAACAGGAACAAACTTATAGAAAAAGAGAAGTTAAAAAAATAAATAAATTAAATGGAAAATAAACAGTGTATAAAATGTAAAAAAGAATTAGAATTGAAATCTTTCTATAAAGATAAAAGAAATTATGGAGGATATCGAAATGTTTGTAAATCTTGCGAAGGTTCTATTAAAATGAAACCAATACACGTAACATGTATTTCTTGTAATATAACAAAATTATTTGAAGACTTTCCAATTTGGAAAAATAAATGCAAAGAATGTGTTAAGGTAGATAGGATAAAAAGCAAAAGACAAACATCTTCAAGATTATACTTTATAGGAAAAGACTATATTAAAGTAAATAATAAAATATGTATAAAATGTCATACTAATAAGGATATAAACGAATTTACTGTTAGAAACGATAGCTCGGATGGGTATAGAAATACATGCAAATCATGTTTCAATACAAATCACAATATTACGGCGAAAATTTACAGACAAATCAATAAAAAAGAAATTAGAAGGAAAGATTTAATATACCGAAAAAATCGTATGTCTACCGACACTTTATACAAAGCTAAAATCACGGCAAGAAATGTAATAAGGAAATCTTTAACCAAATGTGGTTATACAAAAAACTCACACACATTTGAAATACTTGGTTGTTCTTATGAAGAATTCAAAAATCATTTGGAGTCGCTATTCCTTCCTAATATGGATTGGTTAAATAGACACCAATGGGATATTGATCATATAATTCCTTTATCATTTTGCGAAAATGAGGAAGAATGTCTTATATTAAACAATTATAAAAATTTAAGACCTATATGGCGAATTGATAATCAAGAGAAAAGTGGTTATATTACCGAAGAAACAGAAATATATTATAAAATCTTAAATAATAGGAATAATATATAATTAATGAAGTATTTAAAATATTTTGAAAATTATAATAACGAATTTTCATTTTTTGAAAAATTAGGATTGAATGAAATAGGCACACTAGAAGAATACCAAAAATATATATCGTCTATATTCCCGAATAGCAAATATAAAAATATATTTCAACATCAAACTATTTCTATTTTCGACAAATTTACAAAAGAAGGAAATGGAAGGTTAGGACGAGGATTTTATTTTTCAAAAGCTGGAAATAATTATTTAGATGATGAATCATATAAAATAATTTATACTATTTTAGACATTAAGAATCCAAAATATATAAAAGGTGGTGAATATATGTTAAAAGTTTATTCACTAATAGATGAAAGAAATTTGAATTCAGATGATTCAACGATAAGAAATGATATTAAAAATGAATTAGAGGAAGAATATAGATCAGAATATGACTGTTTAATAGGTGATTCTAATGGTGATTTAATTAATGAATATAAAGTGTTTTATCCTAAACAAATACATATCTTAGGTAATTTAGATGATAAATCTATGTTTAGAAGTTCTTTGATAAATTAAAAAATAACCCGTATATATCGATTTATAAATATAATATGTCCTTTACATGAAGAAAATTTTTAATATCTTTAATGCCGGCACAATAATTAGGTACTTCTTAAAAATTTTCGAATAATTTGTCTAATAAAAATAACTCCCTTAAGGGAGTTATTTTTTAAATTTATTCATCATACTTGACATATTATTTGTCATGGAACTTGTGTCCATATTAGGCATCTGAGTCTTTTGTTTATCCTCTTCTGTCTTTCTGTTCTTTTCCTTATCCTCTATAATCTTATTGGCTACTTTAATGTTTTCCTCTAATAACCAAAAGGGCCAATCGTCCATAACAGCTTCATTTGTAGAGAATGTCTCCTGTAATTGAAGCTTATTCGTTAATATATTGCTCAAAGGGATCTGAAACAACAAAAATACCTGACGCTCCGTTGGGAAACACCATTTCTGTGTAGATCTCCTTACCACACACTTGACATATTTTTCTTAATTTTTCGATACCGAATTTCATATGCGTCACCGCAGAGTTTAAGAACTGAAAAGCATCAATACTCAATGATTGATAATTCTTTAACTCTTCCTTTATTTCTTTAGAAGTCATTGAATTTCTGCCACCTAATAAAAATGGCATAATTTTTAGGAAAGACAAATTAGGTTCTCTTTTTTGTGCTATCTCCTCTGTAATATACTCTGTAAAACTTTTCTGAAGTCCAATATTAGGCATTGTCATATCAAAAGTTTGTCCTTGATAATCAAATGAAAAACACTTATTATGGTTATCAAAGAATCTTGATACCTTTTCATTCATTTTGAAATAAACAAAATTAGCTCTGCTTAATTCCATTTGAAGTTCTGTTTTACATTGACAAGTTTTATTAACTGTTAAATAAACTCCTTGTTGGAAAGTTAATTCTCTAATTAAAAATAAAAGATAAATTCTATCTTGCTCTTTAAGATCAATATAAGAACCCATATCACCATTAGAATACTTAACCCTAACACAAGCCATTAACATATCATCCATTTTATCAATTATATCCGGGAAATTACTATCATCCACAATTGAATATGCTTGGATTTCTTTTACTAAAGCAGGTCTAACCTGTATAGTAGTTCCATTTGGATAAAAAATTCCACAAGGAAATTGATTAACATCAAAAGCCTGATACTGAAGATCAACAGTTCTTGTGTTATCAGTTTTAGGTTTTACTGGCTGATAATTTGCCTTATTTTCTACTTTTTCAAGATGTTGTCTTAGATAATCCTCTTCGGTTTTGTTTTTTTGTTCTTCTGGCATAAAATATACTTATTTTTAATTATATATAAAGGTTAATATTATTCCTATGATATTAATATATTCTAATTAGTTTGTAAATAACTTTTTTATTGTACCTTATATTTAATATATATTGAAAATAATATTGTACGATGCCCTTACCTATTTATACTTATGGAAATCCCGGTGATGCTACTTATTCAGTATCACTACCTAGTTTTGATGCTGTGATGAGCACAACACCTGATAACATCATTAATGAAATCACAGCCAAAAATATCAGGGATGTTAATTTTACCATGTATGAAATTATACAGAATAGTATAACTCCGGATTTTAATAAAATTACTACAACTGGTAATACAACTAGTAATAATATAAGAGTAGGTGGGTTACAGGTTAATGGCACATCTTCGTTTATTAATTCTGTAAAGTTTTTATCAACAATAGCAGATAAATTGGGAGCTACAGGTGGGTTAGGATATATTTTATCTGCCACTGCAGGTGGTGTACAATGGATACCTAATAATGGTACAACTCCGACATTACAGCAAGTTACAACTGCCGGTAAAAATACCAATGATTCTATTAATGTTGGTGGATTAAATATAAGTGGTAGTGCAAGTGTGATAGGAAATTTTTCAATACTATCTACTATTGGAGATTATACTGGATTTACAGGTAGTCCTGGATATGTATTAACACCTAGTCAGATATATCCAGGTCATTTACAATGGTCATCGATAATTGGTAACAGTGCAACACCGTCATTACATCAGGTAACTAATGTGGGTAATACTACATCAAATAGAATTCAGGTGGGTAGTTTACAAGTTAATGGCACATCTTCTGTTTTGGGAAATTTCCAAATATTATCTACATTAGCTGATAAATATGGTTCAACTGGTACAGCAACATATATTTTACAATCTAAAGCAGGCGGTGTTGAATGGGTTCCTAATTCTGGTGGTACAACACCTGGTCTAAATCAGGTAACTTCAGCTGGAAATACTACAAGTAATAGTATTTCTATACAAAATTCAAATTTAGTTGGTGGGTTTCCGGCACAAACGATTATTTTAGGTGCTACAACAGGATTTATACAATCTTTTACTGGTATTGCTGGCGGAACACATCCAACTGTAGGTACTCTTTATTATAAAGGTTTATGGTTTCAAGATGGTAGTGGATTCAATGCTAATATAAATATTGCCCCTATAATTACTACATCTACATTTAGTATACCAAATATAACTGGTACTGCGGCTGTTATACAAAATATAACACTTAATCAAGCACTTTTAGGCGGTAATACCTCGTCATTATCATTACAGGTAGGTTCGGCAACCTTTAGCGGAAATATTAACACTAGAGGAATAATAGACAGTGCCGGTTCAACTGGTTCAGTAGGATATATTTTAACTCAAAATGCTGCCGGTAATTTAATTTGGCAATTAAATTACGCTCCTATTTCAATTGGTGCTCCTAGTGCAAGTTCATATACATTACTAATAACAGATAATCAGAGGCTATTAACAATGACTAATAGCTCATTAACTACTGTTACAATTCCGTTAAGTGTATTTACCGTAGGTAGTAAAGTAGATGTTGCGCAGTATAATACTGGTGCTGTAACTTTTGCCGCCGCAGCAGGAGTAGTAATAAACTCAACATATGGTTATAGAACTATTGCAGCACAATTTGGAGTTGTTTCTGCGGTAATGACATCAAATAATATTTGGTTATTAATAGGTAATTTAATACCATAAAAATAAAATATAATAAATGAATAGTTCAAATGGTATATTATCTTTTTCTAATAAGTATTCTTATTGGCATCCTGTTTATAAAAGCAGTAATGTTTCAATAGTTAATGGATTAAGTTATATAGGTAGTGTTCCTTCAGGAATAGGTATATCAATTATTGGTAAATCATATGGTAGATGGTATTGGGAAGTAAAGATGATAACCTATCATGGAGGTGACGAAATGTTTGGAATCACATCAAAAGTTCCGACTGCTAGTAATATAGATATGTTAGGTCATGTTCCGAATTCAGTTGGTATTTTTGGACAATCTTGGTTATATAGTAAAAATATAGGTGGAATATATGCAACCTTCTATACACCAGGACTAATAGGTACTAGTGATGTATGGGGTATGTCTATCGAATTAAATGGTAATTCAAATAGATTAGATGTTTATAAGAACGGAAGTGTATATGCCCCTAATATTGGTTTAACATCTGGTACTTGGTATGCAGCTAATACACCAAATGGTTATTTTTCTACAAATTTTGGACAATATGCTTTTTCGTATACACCACCTGCTGGTTATAGTAAAGGCTTATTTAACCCAATATATTCAAGATTAGATCAAAATAAAACTGCAAATGGTGGTATACTTACTAATAATAATTCTACTTTTATTGCTGGCTCAAATGCATTTGCATCGTCAATGGCTCAAGTAGGCAAAACTTATAGTAAATGGTACTGGGAAGTAAATCCTACCGCTGGTTCTCAATCATTTGCAATAGGAGTTGCTGATAGTTCATTTTCTGGATATGTTGGTAGTAGTGCTCATTCTTGGTGTTGGATTATATACACAGGGGGAGCTAATTTAAAAATGAATTATCCTTCGTATAGTACATATGGTAGTACATACGGTGTTGGAGATTATATAGGTGTAGCATTGGATATGGATGGTGGAAATATAACTATGTATAAAAATGGAGTTTCTCAAGGACTAATGTTTTCTGGACTTACAGGCACTATGTATCCTATTGTATCTGGCTACATGGCGGGTAGTTATGGACCAACACCAGTGTATAATATGAATTTTGGTGCAACTGCATTTCAGTATCCTGCACCAGCAGGCTACATATACGGTTTATATATTTAATAAACTTTATTCGTAATTCTTCGAAATTTTTCGTATCTTTATGTAAATAAAAGAAGATACGAATGGTAGATATTAAAATACTTAATGACACAGCTTACAAATTTTTAATGGACACTGACTTTAATAGAATTAAAGACGGAAAGTTCCTAGATATGTCCAAAAAACCTTATGATACAGAATTACTAGATAATATGATAATTTTCTATGAAACATCTGAGGAATATGAGAAATGTGAGATAATACTTGGATTTAAGTCATCCATGATGAATCACGATAAGAATTACACAAAATAAAACAGTGTATTTATATGTAGTAGTATATATATCATGATGTTGCAGATCTTTTTTGAAATTACTCCGAAACGACTTCAAACAAATAGTATTCGTCATTATTCAATAAATGAGAATTTACGAATCTAACATCAACATCCATTCCTGTATTTAAGGCGATGATTTTTATCACGTCATCTTTGGTGACCCTTTCAGCCAATGCACTTTTAAGACTTGAGAGACTAACTATATCTTCTAATTTTATAGGAATTGTTAATTTAAGATCTGTAAAATTAAAGTGTTTATTATTTATTTCTAGTGCCAAATGGTCAATTATTGCAATTTTTACTTTATCTATTTCGGAAATAGTTAATACCATTGCTTTACGTATACGTCCATTATCATTAACCTTATATAAATGTATTTTTGGATCTAATACATCAATATATGATATACTTACCTTATATATATCAGCCAATGCTTTTTCATGGTTATGCATATCGCCATCACTTAATTCTATATTAAGTACATTTTCTTTAATTAGAAAATTTTCAAATTTCTCTACTGCTCCTTTTTTATTTTTTTTATTAAATAAACCATCTTTGTAGGCAGCATAAGTATCTTCAATTATATCTTTCAATACGGTTTCGATACCATCAACATCTTTTAGATCTTCATCACTTTTTATAAAAGCTTTGAAGTTTTCAGTTCCGGGTTTCAAATACTTAGCTATTTTATTCTGCGGAATATTCATATCCGAAAATTTCTTTAATTTAAGATTAATCATTTTATAATATTTATTTAAATCCTCGGAATTAGATATTTGTTTTTTCATGTAAATAATTATTCTTTTTTATATGCCTATTAGTATAACTACACAAAGGTTGTAAATTTGTATAATGGCTTAATTTTATTAATTCATCTTCATTTTTTGCCGAAGATAATGGTGTAATATGATCTATATCCCAACCATAATTATATTCCCCATTATATTTACCATAATTTTCAAAACTCATCCAATCTTCGAATTTATCTTCTAAAAAAATTTTAACTTCTTTAAAAGAACATCCTATTATATTTTCAGTTTTTGAAGATTTTCTAAATCCTTTATTATTGAAGGAATTTTTTATTAAATTCCTTAAATTACCAGATAACTTATATAATGGATCATTTAATCTCCTATTAATTTGATAGGCTCTAGCAATATTTTTAATGTGTTCTTTATTATTTTCTTTATATTTTTTTGAGGCTATAATATAATTTTCTTTATTATCTAAAAAATAATTAGGATTATTTTTTCTAAACTCTTTACTCTTTGCTATAAAGTAATTAGGATTATTTTTTCTAAATCTTAATACTACCTCCTCATTTACTAATTGTTTCTTAGAATTAATTTTCAAACAACATTTACAGACACTCACATGACCATCTTTTCTTCTTCTATCAATATAGAAATCCAATAAATCTTTTTTTAATCCACATCTAATACAAAGTTTCATAAACTATATATTAATATATAGTTTATGAAAAACCATAAAGGTATGAAATATTTATGCGAATCTAAAATTTATATGGCTTATGTACACGACATATTTAGTAAGCTAGATATAGATTTCAAAAAAGTTAGAAAAATAGGTGAAGGTGAAAATGGTATAGCATTTCTATATAATAATTTGGTATATAAAATAACAGCAGATCCTAAAGAAGTTGAACTAGCACATATTTTAATTGACGAGAAATCAAGAAGGTATGTCCAGATTTTTGATATTTATTGTTTAGACACAAAATTAGGTGAAGATAATACAGTCATAGAACACTCAAATAAGCCTCGATATTATTGGGTGATAATATGCGAGCATCTTGAAACAAAGAGCAAGGTAAGCTATTACTATCACGATGCACTGCTATATTTTAAGAAGTATATTGAAGAGAATAAAGACTTCGATTATTCTAAATCATTATTTGATAGAATGTTATTGGATTATGAAGCTGATATGGATTTTGATTTTAATGAAATTGGTTACGAAAACAATGACACATACCATTATCTAAAATTACTTAGGGAATTATTTTTAGAATTACAGAAATATGGTATTTCGGATGTAATTGACTTAAAATCTTGTCATGTAGGTATGAAAAATGGCGAACATAAGTTCTTCGATTTAAGACTATCAAAAGGAATAACTAGAGAGCTTAAAAATATAAAACAACTAACTTAATATATAACTAATGGTTAACAAAATATCCGACATACTTTTATATGAAAATTCTATGCCTGTTGAATTTATTATTAGACAAAATATTTCTGTCAAATTAATAAATGAATCAGCGCAAGAAGGCGGCGGAACTGCATCATCAGTAGCCACAGAGTATATTCCTAAACCAACTGAAGCTGGTATTCCTAGATTCTCAATTAAAGGAATAGAAGATATAGATAGCATTCCGATTAATAAGCCAATGAAAGCGGATATTAATATTCTAACTAAAGCTATCAAATATGGTA
>Ga0209777_10004975_pt1 | contig 15516 bp, 15 predicted proteins | sample FrelakmetHBP12HB_FD_187147 | JGI IMG/M metagenome (GOLD analysis project Ga0209777, IMG submission 187147) | Freshwater lake sediment microbial communities from the University of Notre Dame, USA, for methane emissions studies -HBP12 HB (SPAdes)... | ecosystem: Environmental > Aquatic >... | reverse complement strand
TATTATATTATGATCATATTTTCGTTACATATTCCTCTGAATATGCGTGGTTATCCATATTCCTCTGAATATGCGTGGTTATCCATATTCCTCTGAATATGCGTGGTTATCCATATTCCTCTGAATATGCGTGGTTATCCTCCACTCTGCTACGGATACCACATCCATATAAGACCCTAATATGTAGGATAAATATCAATATTCATAATTTCGTCTTGGTCCATAGATGAAAAATCTTGATCCGCCATTTTGAACGGAAGAAACCAAGGATCCGATAGTTGATTTTCAGGAGTATGTTCACGTACAGTTCGTGCAATCATTTTGTACAATCGGAATCCAGGATAACGTTCTTGACCATTTTTTTTATACAATACATTTTTTCCCATACTATCAGTACACCATCGTTGGATGGTGCGTTGTAATTCAGTTTTTACCATTTTTTCGTTCTTGGTAATATCTTCATCATCAAATACAAAATCATAAATACTACAACCAAGACGACATAAATCAAAACTCATACTTGGTTCCAATCTTGGTTTAGACGATTTGAAAAACGGTTCACAATTGTATTGGGTAGCAGCATCTCCACCTGTAGCAAAACTATCACTACAAAACACATGTTTTTGATATTTATAAATACTTCTACCAAAATCAATGATTTTAAAAATACGTCCATAGGTAGGAACGCGATACATGACATCTTGGTACTTGTATGTCAAATAAGGTAAGGTGGTTTCAATATACATGATATTGTTGGTATGCAAATCATTGTGAGTAAATTGAAACATTTTTTGATATACTAAAAGAATCATAATTACCTGAAAAAGTGCAGAACACGTTTCTTCTTCAGATATTCCTTGTACAAACAAGGCATCCAATGTATTGGAACATTTTTCTAAACAAATCATTTGTACAGGGAAATCAAAAATGTATACCATTGCTTCCGGTTCATCCAAATCTTCGGATGGATTGGATTCTGTTTCCCAATCTTCGTCACTAGGAGATTTTTCGTCTTCTTCTGTATTTGTTTCATTCTCATTGTCTGACAATGAAATATCATCACTATCATTTTCAATGTCACTGTCACTATCACTAGAATTTTGTGAATCTTTGTTGGAAGATATTTTCTGATAAACCAAATCTAATTCAGAAGAAGACGATTCTATGGTGGAAGGTTCATCCAATATTTCATCATTAAATTCAACAATACCTAAATCAAAGGAGGATATAGGATCGGTAGAATCTTCTATGTTCACTTTTTTTCGTATACCACGAGAACCTGAATTTGTAAATGGTGGTTGGTCTTCTTTGACATTTTCCAATACCATTAATTTTCCAACATTGGATAAAAAAAAGGAGGAATTGGTTAAATATTCCAAATCTTCTTCCACATTCATTTTGTATCGGTCCTGAATTCCTAAATAACTTCCATAGAAATCAATTCCGTGAACAAAATGATGATGATTTTTCAATATACTGTTTAAATAATAAAAAAATCCGTCAATGTAAGAAGCATTCGCCGAACTTAATAGTTTTTCGTGACATTCCGTCTTGGTGGATTGAAAAGAAGGAAGAGTTTTCAATTTTGAATCAGATAAATCATATTTACCTACCATGTATTTGATCGGATCTAACAATGGTGAAAATTTAATAAATACATCTTGTGAAATGGTGTAGGAATTGTTGGTATCCATGATTGTTTGTAAATCTTTGATTTGATAACGATGATTCAATCCAATACGATTGTAATTGTTTTCATTCAATTCAAAAAAAGTAGAATAAAATGGATGATATAATTGCAATTGTTGTATTGATTCACCTAAATGTTGTTTGTCAGAAAAAAAAGAATGTGGATACGATAAATCAGACAACTGAATTGAATTCGGCTTATAATAATTCAATGGGTATACCTCTTGGAGTGTTTCTGATTTAGCATAATTCATTTTTTTAGACATGGAATCGTTTTATACTTTGCTTGTATGAAAAGAAGATAGAGACGACGACGAACCCATTGAAATTGTAGGTTTAAATATTTGAGTTCCAATACTGAGATTGTAATGATTATATAAATGTATATGATATCTGTCCGGGTTCAATGACATTAGAATTAAAAAAATTTGATATGCGTTGGATTACCTTCCGACCGGATGAAAACAAAGGACCAGTCATTGTGATGATTGGACGGCGTGATACAGGTAAATCTTATTTAGTACGTGATTTACTATATCATCATCAAGACATTCCCATAGGCACAGTCATTTCTGGTACAGAAGCCGGTAATGGATTCTATGCAGCTCATGTACCTAAATTATTCATTCATGAAGAATACAATTCAGTTCTCATTGAAAATATTTTACGACGTCAAAAAGCAGTTCTAAAACAAGTGAACAAAGAAATGGAAACCTATAGAAAATCTACCATAGACCCTAGAACATTTGTCATTTTAGATGATTGTCTCTATGACCAATCATGGACACGTGACAAACTCATGCGACTTTTGTTCATGAATGGGAGGCATTAAATTCTGGTGCCAGTCTTGTCAAAAGCAAGGCTAGTTTTTGCTTCATAAAAAAGATATTATTTTTATACACTTTAGGTAAAATAAATTGTGGTCTTGAGTATGATAGGAGAAGCGACACGTCCAAATTGCGGGAACATCTTATTTTAAAGGTTTTCACTACTAAACTACCCGATAAATCGGGTAGTGGCGTCTGTTAACTACAGACGGTACAGTAAAAAGGTGAAAAATAGAGAAAATCCGCAGCCAAGCCCCTAAGTCCGTTATTAATTAGGATATGGGGAAGGTTCAACGACTAAATGGAGGTGGGGTTGATGGGATTGATTCTCCCAAATGATGCCTTAAGATATAGTCTAGTCCTGATGGAGACATCAGGTAGAAACGTGGAAAGTTTTATTAATTATTACGATGCAGTACCCATTAGGCATCCCCCCCAATCTCAGAACCAACATAGATTACGTATTTATTTTACGAGAGCCGTATTTGACCAACAGAAAACGTATTTTTGAAAATTATGCGTCCATGTTCCCCACCTTGGAATCATTTTGTTCTGTCATGGACCAAACCACAGCAGATTACGAGTGCTTAGTTATCAATAACAATGCAAAATCTAACAAATTGAACGAACAAATCTTCTGGTACAAAGCCCAACCTCGTCCCGATTTCAAACTGGGTTCCAAAGAATTCTGGGATTTGTCCCGTGAAATGGGTGACGACGACGAAGAAGAATTTGACCCGAGTAAAGGTAAGAAGAAAAATAGTCAGGTAATGGTGAAAAAAAACAAGTGGTAAACATCTTGCTTTTAAAATAAAAAGCAAAATGTTAAAATCATATTATTTTGTGAAAAAATAATACAAAAATTATCAGGTAGGCGAAGCAACTGGGTTCTGAGTGACCTACGGTCAGAGGGCTGAAAGCCTTCTAACTACTAACTTAGTAGGTGACCTACGGTCACCGGATAAGTTTGGTCATCTAATAGATTTAGTTGTTGGAGGGCAAAACCCGTAGAGGAAGCCTACCTGACCAAAAAAAGGAATTTCGTTGATTTAATTTTTGTTGAAACAGATTGTTTCTTTGTTGAATCATTTTGTTTTGTTCAACTGTCAAACATACAGGAACCAATACTGTTTGTGATACTATATTGCCGGTATTTTCTACATAGAATGAAATTTGTGTCATAATCGTACATTGTATCTAGACAATTGTTTAACTTCTTTTACAATATTTACAACTATAATTAGTGCTCCAATACAATCATAACCGTTCCACTTGCTCCACTAGTACCAAACCCATTACCAGCGGTCGTTCCCCCACCCCCTCCTCCACCCGAATTCGGAACAGGAGAAGATGCACGAATAGAACTACTACCACCGTTTCCCCCGCCACCTTTCCCACCCTTTCCTCCTATACAAGAATTACGCCCCCCACCACCTCCACCTGCCCCGTAATATTGTTGTTCAGAGGGCAGAATGTCTTCAACTAATGACCATAAATAACCATCACCCCCGTCCCCACCGTGACACGGGCTACCTGAAGATATCACTGCCTTCTGACCAGCACTACCTGCCCCTCCACCACCGGAACCCGGATTTAAAATCGTATTATTCATACCATATCCCCCTGGATTACCATAATAATTCAGTGTACCATTACCCCGTGTAGCCTTTCCAGGAATCGTATTGTTAAAAAAAAACACATATTTGGTGGGGTCGTACATCAAAAACCCACTGAATCCATAATTACCACCGGATGAACCACCAGAATGGCTACTATATATATAATAACCACCCATTCCCCCACCGTGTGCATATTCAGAAATTCCTTTTCCTTTGATGATGGTATCACCCCCACTGTTTCCACCATAATTATGTCCAGCGATTCCTCCTATACCAACTACAATGGAATAAGTTTCACCACCCTGAAACGTCAATGTTCCTTCACCTACGCCCCCACCTCCGCCTCCACCAGTTCCACTACCACCAGTTAATCCGCCACCACCCCATCCGACCCCTCCTCCTCCTCCTACTAACAATACCGAACACGTCATGGTTTCTACAAATTGAATGAATCCATTTCCTTTGAACTGAATGATTGTTCTGATAGAATCTGTGGATTTTGTGGTATAATATCCAGAGATATGTGTATGATTTATAAAAGTAGAGTTGGGTAACAACGAATGTGTATTGTTTGTAGCGGAGATTGTTATATTTTTGTCATGTACATTGTTCATGATATATATAGTAAAAAATACCACTAATGTTATCACAATAATGGTCAATAAACCAGATACAACGGTTGCAACTAAAATACAAAAATACACATTATAATGCATTTTTGTAACTACCAGTCCTTGATGAAACTCAGTTTCATATACCACTATATCACTTATAACATTATTCTCAATATCTATTACTGACTTTTCTGAATGTTCACCTTCTATGTAAATATCTGAAACATTACATTCAGATTGATTGTTGGAGGATAATGACTCAATATCGCTGATGATATATTCACTCATGTAGTTATTTTTTTGTAGTTACAATTGTAGTATATTTATATGATCACATATGTAATTCTAGGTATTTTTTTATATTAATTTATATACTATAATGTCGGGTGAAAAATGTCGTTGTCGTGATTGTGAGAGAGTGCGTGACCGTTGTTATTGTCGTCAATGTGAGAGAGGACGTGACCGTTGTCGTGAAAAAACATCTGAAGGACGACGTAGGAGTCCAGAGGAATATGAAGAAAAAACAAAAGAGTCGTCTTGTTCAAATATTATTATACAAAAATATTCACCAGATTGTGAAAAATCATCCTGTGATGAACAACCAAAGCATATTGAAATTCATAATGACCATATCATTTATATTACAATACGTTAAAATTTTATTTTTGTAACTATATTAGTATTTTTTTGTATGTAATCACTGCGTTTATCTAGTCGGAATAAGAAAATTATCTTTGTAAAAAACACTTTATACATGTTCTTATATATTTATCATGTCGGAAAATGAATGTTGTTATATAAGTGATAGTGATCACAAAGATACTTGTGTTGCCCGTACCCAGTTTTCGCATTCTGAAAGGAGTAGATCTCCCAAAATATGTAACAAAAAAGTTTGTCATTTTAATAATTATGTATCAGAAAAATGTCCAAAAGAAAGAAATTGTGAATCAAAACATAACAAATATAAACATATGAGAAAACAAAGTCATGATGGTAAAGATGGACGTGATGGTGTGGATGGTAAAGACGGTAAAAATGGTGAAAATGGTAAAGACGGTAAAAATGGTCGGGATGGCAAAGAAGGTCGTGACGGTGAAGATGGTATGAATGGTAAAGATGGTGAAGATGGACGTGATGGACGTGACGGTAAAGATGGTAAAGATGGTGAAGATGGCAAAGATGGTGAAGATGGTAAAGATGGTCGTGATGGTCGTAACGGTAAAGATGGTAAAGATGGTTGTGACGGAGAAGATGGTAAGAATGGTAAAGATGGTTGTGACGGAGAAGATGGTAAAGATGGTTGTGATGGTGAAGACGGTTGTGACGGAGAAGATGGGTTACCAGGACCATGTGGACCACGTGGACATAGAGGCGAAGAAGGACCACGAGGTTTTCCTGGACCTAAAGGATGTGAAGGTGAAAAAGGGTGTATGGGATTCAAAGGTGAAACCGGTCCTACAGGATGTTGTGGAAATGATGGAACCAAAGGTACTACGGGTTCCACGGGTCCGACTGGACCACAAGGTACTCAAGGTAATGATGGTACTGGTATACAAGGTCCTACAGGACCACAGGGTACAGGTTCCACGGGTCCGACTGGACCACAAGGTAATGATGGTACTGGTACACAAGGTCTGACGGGTTCCACGGGTCCGACTGGACCACAAGGTCCCAAAGGTAATGATGGTTCACAAGGCCCCCAAGGCAATAATGGAACAGGTCCGACGGGTTCTCAGGGTCCGACTGGACCACAAGGAGTATGTGATTGCAGTTGTATCCAATACACGAATACATTTATAACAAAAGACATTAGTGGAGGTTTGAACGGAGGCCCACAAGATGTTAAACTCATCTATCAAATACCAAATCAATGTTCCTTTGTGATTTACGGATTTGATATTAGTAACAACCCAAGAAATTTATATGTGAGAACAGGACAAGGTCCTTATGAAAATGGTCTTGGATTTATTTCAGATACATTTAGTAATGACAATGAAATAGATAAAATTCATTATACACAACTAGATTTGGGTGATTTTCAGCGTGTTAAAAAAATCAAATGTGCGGACCCTACTATTACCATTGGTAGTATTCAACCCACTGAAGGATATGAAGTTTATGGTTCTAATATACTAGGAACGATAGGTACCCGGTTATATTCTTATATAAATACTGCGAGTTCTGTTATTTTTCAACAAATTGTGATTCCTTCTTACAATACCACGAATGTTACTAAGACAGGAGATATATATTTGTATGGAGCTGTTCCTTTTCGTTATATTTGGTGATGTTATTTTGAACTTATTGACATTAAACTTATGTAATTGTTGAAAAAATTGATTTATAAATTAGTATCAATCTACTATTATAATCTATTTGTTATTATAATCTATTTGTTTAGAAATGTCAGAATTGTTGTCAAAAAATATGGATGTTGAATGTGGTATCCGTAGTATAACGGAGGATACCACGCATATTCAGAAGGACGACTCTGTGAAGCGTGGAGTCCAGATGAATATGAACAAATTACCCATAGAAATGCTGGATCAAATACTTTTATACGAAGGACGTTTCCGTTATCGTAATGGTTTTCTAATGCAGCAAATTCCGAAAAATGATCCTAGAATAATTGTGTTATCAAAAATAACACAATTGAAATACAACAAAAAAAACACTACTTTGTATGTAGTATTGTTCATTACCAAATACAAATTTTTTGAAATATCAAATACTTGTACTCCCTCATATATTGACTTTAATTTGCGTACAATCTTTAATTGTAGGCAAAATCATTCGGTGACTTCGTCACCTTCTGATTTAGTTGTTGAAGGCTTTCAGCCCTCTTACCAAACTGGCATAGTATTAAATAGTGAATTTATTCATTATATATTGGAACCTTGAGCTCCTATAGCATTCTCCAACACTTGTTTTTCGTGCTCTTCACGACCCTTGTCATCCGCTACTTCCCGGTCATCAAAATTCATATTATTCACACCTACTAAATTTCCTTCTTCATCAATACTTTGGGTCAATTTGTTACCACTTTTACGTGCTTTTTCAATGTTTTCTTCAATGGCTTTGCGTTTTGCGGCTTTAATGCGTTCGTCAAAGGCCTCTTTGGCTTTGATTTCGTTGGCCATTTTTTCTTGATGTAATCGGTTCAATTCTGGTTCCATAAATTCTACCTTGCCGGTTTTGTATGCATTTGGTTCAAATGGCATCCATACACCTACTTGACCTACATAAATATCATGTGCGGGGTCACGTTCACGCAATTTACTACAATGTTTTTCGGATTCTTCTTGTGTAGAAAATACACCACGAACTTTTAATCCACGCACACTGGTTTGGAAATCATTGGCTTTGTTAAATACACCATTCAAACGTTCTTCATTTTTATCCAAGAAATTCTTGTAATCGTCTTCAACCACGGAAGAACTTTCCTTTAATTTCGTTTCTTCTTCTTTTACAAAATCATTGAAATCTCCTAATATTTTTTCAACATCTAAACTGTATTTAAAAGATATAAAATTCAAAAATTCTGTAAATTTTTCCATTGATTTAGTCATATCCCATTGTTGGACGAATTTTTCATATAAAAAATGTTCACGTTTTTTTAGAATATTTTCAGGCGAAATGAAAGACAAACATACAAATTTTTGTCCAGAAATTGCTTGATCTTCGTCTAACAAATCAACGTATTTAGGATTGGGTTTACCGTTAGCAAGAGTGGGTTGTTCTACCGTTGATTTTTTTTGAGTAGACATTTAGGAAAAATAACTTCAAACAATTGTGTTATAATGAATATACATTAGATTCTATTTAAGTTATTTTTTTATTAATGTATTATATAATTAAAAACTATGCTAGATTTCTATGAATTCGTTAAACGTCTTATTAAATATATCATTTTAGGTATTGTGATTGCCATTGTTGCGTTTACAATTCCCAAAGGTAAGGGATTAAATTGTGAAGAAGTTACTTTTATTGCTCTGTCCGCTGCTGCTAGTTTTGCTATCTTAGATGTATTTGCTCCTTCCATTGGTCAAGCCGCTCGTCAAGGTGCTGGATACAGTATTGGTGCTGGTATTGTGGGTGGTATTCCTTTCAAAGCCGTCTAATAAAGGAACCTACGACTTTTTTGCCCTTTGGGCAAAAAAACCCTTTAAAACCTCCCTTTCAATAAGGAATATCAAATTAGTTGTATAAGATCCTATACAACCAATTAACTAAGAAATATTGAAAAAAACACCCCTTCTATGAAAGGGAGGTTTTACTGGGTTAGTTTCGCCTACGGTGAAACTAGACGTAGGTTCCTTTAATCTACGGGGTCAATGACAGGTTCAGATGCTTCAGCTTCGGTGTCGTCCACCTCAATTACTTTGGTAGGTTCCAAAGGGTCGGAAGATTCCGATGCGGGTTCCGAAGGTTCAGATGCTGGGTCCGAAGGTTCAGAAGGGTCGGGCTTATTCACACCCATATCTTCGGGATTGAATGAAGGCATGCCACCTGGAGGCATAGGAGGCATTCCATCAGGTGGTCCACCTCCTTCCGCTTGAATTTTACCCATTACTTTAGCAAAATATTCTTCCAAAGCACCTTTGAGAGTGTCATATTCTTCCTTCGTCTTATCTCCAACAAATCCTTCACATGCTTGTTCAATATCACGAATTCGTGCAATCAATTCAGTCGCATCTTCTTCGGTAATTTTTTCTTTCAAATCCTTCATGGAATTCTTTACTTGATACATGTAATTTTCCATGGAAGATTTGGCTTCAATACCCGCCGCCATCTTTTCATCTTCCTCCTTGTATTTTTCGGCCTCTTCCACCATACGTTCAATGTCTTCCTTACTTAACCGACCCTTGTCGTTGGTAATGGTAATCTTCTGTGATTTTCCGGTGGATTTCTCGGCCGCACTCACATTCAGAATACCATTGGCATCAATATCAAACACCACCTCAATCTGGGGTTGACCACGTGGCATAGGAGGAATTCCATCCAACTGAAATTTACCCAAAGAAGTATTGTCACGGGTCAATGTACGTTCACCTTCAAATACTTGTACCAATACACCAGGTTGATTGTCAGAATAGGTGGAAAATGTTTGTGATTTCTTTGCAGGAATGGTAGAATTACGAGGAATGAGTTTGGTCATGATACCACCGGCAGTTTCCAAACCCAGACTGAGAGGGCATACATCTAACAACAACAAATCCGAAATCTGACTGTCCTTGCATCCAGACAAAATCGCGGCTTGCACTGCGGCACCATACGCCACACATTCATCCGGATTGATGGATTTACACAATTCCTTGCCATTGAAATATTCCTTCAACAGTTCCTGAATCTTAGGAATACGAGTAGAACCACCTACCAATACCACTTCATGAATGTCTCCCTTACCCATCTTAGCATCCTGCATTACCTGATCCACCGGTGCCATGGTCTTCTTGAAAATATCATCACACAAATTTTCAAACTTTGCACGAGTAATAGAAGAGGTAAAATCCAACCCCTCGTACAAACTATCAATTTCAATAGATGCTACCGTAGAAACCGAAAGAGTCTTCTTGGCACTCTCACATGCCGTGCGTAGACGACGCATTGCCCGCTTATTTTCTGTAATATCTTTCTTGTTTTTGCGTTTGAATTCCTCCGCAAAATAATTCACAATGATTGAATCAAAATCTTCTCCCAATTATGTTATCGTTAGGCTCTTTATCCGTGATATACACCCTTGAATTAATAATTCATATTCCTCTGGACTCCTACGTTGTCCTTCAGAATATGCGTGGATATCCTCCGTTACACTACGGATACCACATTCAATATGCGTATATCACCCTTAAGTCAATTCTTAAGGTAACTTCTTATGCTCTCACATAAGTTCAGACTATATCTTCACCATGAAACATAAATTTCCACATTTACTATCATGGTGGAGGGTACTCGTGGAGGTTTTACCATATTCATCATTACATACAATTGGATTTTGTATATTAGAACTTAGGTTACTTCCTCTAGTCGTTGAAGCTTCATCCGCTCTCGCGAATGCTCGCCTGCTGATTGGCCAATCCTAAAAACTTTTCAAACATTCACGCTCACCGTTACCAGTCACGTTGTAGTGTTTTAGGCTCTAAGGCTATTCCAGCAATCCACCCTCTTTTACTTGAGCCAGAGAATTTTTAGCACATTAACATGCTAAACATAAAAAACCCAAGTGCGTATCGCCCGCAGTAGCTTTTACCTCAAATACCGAGTCTTCAATTGTCAAAATAGATACATCATGCGTTCCCACGCTTTGTTATCACACAGGAGTTTAACCTATGTTTCTCTCATTTTCATGAGAGGTCAGACTATATCTTAACTTCATTCTTTAAAAATATTTCTATTTCTATTAACATTTGGTTCCAATTATGTGGCGTTATAAAAATAAATTTACGGTATTTTTCTTCTTTTTTACATATATTAATTACCGCATCTTGTTTTGCTTGCCATTTTCCCGATTCAACTTGATTTTTATGCCATATATGAAAATCTTTCACTTCAATTAATAATGAACCAATTTGAAAATCAACACGATATTTATGTGCAGTTTCATTATGAATATAATCAATATATGGACCGTTTTGTACCACATATAGATGTTGATTACACCAATCAATAAATTTCTTTTCCAATTTAGATTGAAAAACTAATCGGTTTCCACAACAATTTTGTATAGGACGTATTTTAAATGTCCGATTACATAATTTACATTCATTACACAATATTTTATATTGATTTTTAAATCCTTCAAGTGATTTTGCACGCCAATTTTTTTCACAATTTTCACAATTCATAATTGGTTGATTTGCTTTAAATAATGAATTTGTATTGGGGTCATACATAATTGAAGTAAATCGCATTTGATTTGATACTTTATAAATACTCCAAAACTCGTAACGGTCAATGTTTTGATATACACCATTTCCTATACTTTTAATTCGTGAACGAATTCGTTTATAATCATCTTCTGATAAATGATGCAAAAAATAAGATGATTGATATAATTCAGGATAAGTCATGAATTCGGAAATACTTTGTTCATGAAAAATACGTGGTTCACATTTTGGTTGTGTTTGGACTGGTACATGTCGTTCTGCATCACCTGAACGAATTAATGCTCTACAATTGTTCATGTTATGAATTTTACAAACGTTGCAATTTACATTTACAGAACGAATTTTACGTAAAAAACATGTTGTAGAAATTGTATTGACATTTTCACACTGTGTACATTTATACGAAATTGTATATTGATTTGATTTATTTAATTTCAAATCATTTATGTAAACATGCCAAATAGAATCTTGAGATGATGAGTATTTACTTGTTTCAAATATTATTTTACGACTTGTAATTGGTATTTCATTTTCATTGGTTTTATCATAAATTTTTATAATTGAATCTAATATTTGTTGCCTCATGTTAATATATTATATATTTTATTTTTAAACGTATTTTGAAGTTTCTGGCACTCGTGGAATATAATTCTATTATAATAGAATTTTTTATTCTAGTCGTTGAACCTTCGTGTCGTCACCGACAACGCTTGGCTGCTGATTGTCCTACATTTGAATTTATCCTTTCTTAAACCTTCACGCTCATGGTCACCCATCACGTTGTGGTAGGAAATTCATCGGAGTTTCCAGCAATTCACCAGATTTCAATAATGAATGAATTTAGCAACATGCCACAGGCATGCCACTAAATTCATTCATAATGAGTGGGTTTTCACCACAGGAAGCAGAACGTTTACCTCCACAATCAAAAATCAATACATTTTTTTCCTTGGTAAATTTCTTGTCCAAACCATAGGCAATGGCACCAGCAGTAGGTTCATTGATAATACGCAATACATTCAATCCAGCAATGGCGCCGGCATCTTTGGTGGCCTGACGTTGGGCATCATTGAAATAAGCAGGAACAGTAATCACCGCATCTGTTACCGTCTCACCCAAATATGCCTCGGCAACTTCCTTCAACTTACCAATGACCATCGCCGAAATTTCTTCCGGTGCAAATGTCTTGTATTCGCCCTTGTATTCTACCTTAATCAATGGCTTGTCATCTTTATCAATGACATTGTAGGTAAAATTGGCAATATCTTTTTGGGTACTGGCGTCACTGAATTTTTGTCCAATCAAACGTTTGGCATCATATACAGTATTAAAAGGATTCGTGGTAGCCGATGATTTTGCGGCTTCACCAATCAAACGTTCTTCAGGTGTAAATGAAACATACGACGGCATGGTACGATTTCCTTGGTCGTTTGCAATGATTTCCACCTTTCCATTCTGCCACACGGCGACACAACTGTTGGTTGTGCCAATATCAAGTCCAATAGCAATTGTCATTTGTCAGGGTGAATTCTCGGGTGTTGTATGAGAGAATATATGTTATATATATTGTCAATCTTTATATTATTTTTTATTGGAACCCAAGGTTTCAATAAAAACCTACCTTCTATGTTGGAATATAAAACTATCTGAATTTATATGTTCATAGATGAAATGGAAAGAGAACATTATCATTTAATGTTTGCAATTGAAATGTGGGTAAACACCTTGATTGAACTATGTGATGAAAATTGTACAAGTTCATATACGTACGATTATAGATATTTTATAGCGAATGTGTTGAATAGCAATAATCCCGCCGGTGAAGCACAAATGAAACAAGCGATTGAAGATTTTTATGATTATTTTTATACCAATCAACATATTTGTGATGTAAATTCAATGACAACACTTGGTCAGAGGGCGTTTACGCCTTCAACAACTAACTTAGTAGGTGACCTACGGTCACCGGATAAGTTTGGTGACATTGACAATAATTATGGTAATTCAAATACTAAATTACGATTATTAGATACACTAAAAAAAATAGAACATAATGAACAAAGTAAATATGTTTTTCAGACCATTACTATTTATGTATTTCAGTTGTGTTGTTCATTACGAAAAGATTTGGGGTTACCTATTTTTGATGATAGAGTGAAAGACACAAGTATTGTCAAATATTTTACAAGATGTACATAAAACCGTTCGGCGTAAAACGTGTAAGTTCATTTATTAGGATATAAAATTTTTGCTCCAATACATATAAATGTTACAATTGTATTGCAATGCATTCTGGCCAGGGTTCATAGAAGGAACCGACCCTGTACATGTACAATTTTTTTTGGAATTGTTGTCCAAAACCTTAAAACAACCAATTGAAATTACGAACAATCCGGACAAGGCCAATATTTTGTTGGAATCTCTGTTCGGAACATCCATTTTATCATCACGTCCATGGAAATATTCCATATTTTTTTCAGGTGAATCGCGTATTTGTCCAAATTATAAAGAATATGATTGTGTTTTATGGGGGGAACCTACTCGGGACAATATTATTTGTTGTCCAGAATTTATCACCTACTTGTATTCTACCAAATTATTGAATGATTTGGAACAAATATCGGAAAAATGTACCCTAGAAAAGGCTCCGACCATTCTCCCTGAATCACGTATTTGTGTCATTATTTCCAATCCTGGTGGACATGTTAGAAACAATTTCTTGAACATCTTGGAACGATATTTTCAAGTAGATTATGTGGGAAAATTTCGTACAAATACGAAACAATTAACGGCACCATATACCAGTAGGGAATTTCGCCAGTTTATTTCAAAATATCGGTGTGTGGTGAGTATGGAAAATTCGCGTGGAACGGATTACGTTACTGAAAAAATAACCCACGGATTGTTAGCCGGAACTGTGCCTATTTATTGGGGTGCAGTCAATGTAGGAAAATATTTGAATACGGAACGATTCATTCATTTGGAAGAATGGGACGAAGAAAACATAGGTGTCGCTATCAATCATGTGATGGCAGTCATGACAGATGATGATTATTATCGTAACATAGTAGAACAACCGTGTTTTGTGGATGGAGAAGGTCAACCGTCTCATCGGTTGAATCGTACCATAGACAGCATTGCCACCGAAATGCGTGCGTTACTAAAAAAAAATATATAAAATTGAAAAATTTATTGTTAATATCATTTACCATTATAATAATAATAATATGGAAATTTCTAACAAATTTGCATATTTACCCAACGGAATAATTCGCGAAATCATATCATATACAGGTGCTACTTATAAAAAACGCAATGGTAAATACATGGGACAAATTCCCAAAAACGACATTCGGTACGTATTGTTATTGACGATTCCTAAGAAAACATTTATTCATTCATATTACATGACTCCAACCCTGGTGTATTTCAGTTCTTGGGTCACTTTAATGCATACCAATGGATATGGTATCAACGGTATCAACGAAAATGACGAATCAGATAGGTATGATTTGTATCCAAGTTTATATTTGGATGTATATGGTTTTAAATATATAAATGACCCTTGTTTTGGTAACAAAGAAGTCATTGAATATAAATTAATAATAAGTGATTGGAAAGGGAACATACGTACTGAAAAATTTGATTATTATTATCAAGATAAAAAAAATTATGACAGATTTAATGATAATCTCGCTGATATAAAAAAAAAGTGCGATATAATACAGGCAAAAATAAATAATTTACAAAAATTATGTATTATTTATAGTATGTTTACGTTTGGACTTATTATTCATTACATACGTAATTCATCTTGAAGGACTTCGTCCCTCTGACCAGAAGGCTTTCGTCCCTCTGACCAAGAAGGCTTTCGTCCCTC
>Ga0209777_10004974_pt1 | contig 15521 bp, 23 predicted proteins | sample FrelakmetHBP12HB_FD_187147 | JGI IMG/M metagenome (GOLD analysis project Ga0209777, IMG submission 187147) | Freshwater lake sediment microbial communities from the University of Notre Dame, USA, for methane emissions studies -HBP12 HB (SPAdes)... | ecosystem: Environmental > Aquatic >... | reverse complement strand
CTACCCAAACCAGTGCTTGCAATATAAGCAAAAGCCCATTGTCCAATAAGTACATTTGCAGTCCAAGGAGTTCCTGAAGCAGCAGTTAATCTTGTATCGCTTGTTCTTGTTATAGTTATTGCAGCAGTTTGAGATGTTTTAAGATCTGCAGCATGACTACTACCTAAACCACAAACATTAGGATAAGTAGTATTAGGTATACGACTCTCCGTTATAGTATTATTAGTTCCTCCAATGTTATATCCTGGAGCTTGAACTCTTGCATTAAATGTTGTATTGTCGAATTTCATTTATCCTGGATATGTGATTTATTAATTTGCTGATTTAATGCTGAATTATTAGATTGTTGTTGGGATTCTAATAATGATTTTATGTGTGGTGGATAATATTCGGGTTTCCATGTTTTATTATTTAATATATTTTTTATACCACCAACACTTATATCATATTTTTTTGATAATTGTTTTTGTGTTAAATTTTGTAAATTTAATCGTATATCAATTATATTTTCCCACTTTAATTTTTTATTTACAGAATTTATTATAAAATCTTTTGGAATTATGTCTTTAATTTCTTTAGGACTTTTATCTAAATTCCATTTTTCACCATTCATTATTTTGCATATTAAATTTTTATGAATATTATATTTATCAGCTAATTGTTTATTAGTTAAATTATCTTTATTTATACAAATCTCTATTACTTTATACCAGTTCAATTTTCTACAAAATTTACTTTTTATATCTGTAGGTTCTGTAGATTCTATAGGCTCTTTGGGTTCTTTGGGTTTTTTTATTACCCTTTCATCGTTCCATGATAAATAATTTACAATTTTGAAAATAGTACATTCTTTTACATTATATTTTTCAGACAGACATTTTTGAGTAATATCTCCTAAACTATATAAATATCTTATTTCATCTACTTCCTTTTTATTAAGAACAGCATTAGGATTTTTATCTCCTCTAAAAGCATTGCCAATTTTATCTTTAACATCTTCTGATACTGTTTTTCCTAAATTTGCTTTTGATAAAATCTTCTATATCCTGCGAGATCACGGTTATTCCCAATCCGTATTTTCTCGCTCTCTTGGTGAGTCCGAAAAGGAATTCTGCAGAAGTCTCGTTCTGGAACATGATCCACGCTTCATCGCACGCAAGCATCCTTTTTTTCTTGTGTGATCTTACTTTGGTCCATATCCAGTTCAATACATTGAACATCGCTGGTGTTTTCAATGCGTCTTCCAAATCCCTGATACTGATCACGGTGAGCTTATTGTTGATATCAATGTTCGTATAATTATTGAATACTTTTCCAAAGGTTCAGCTGACGTATTTACTTAATCTTAACGCTAATCTGTCTCCACCTTCCATACCTTCGAGCACGTTCATAAGATCGCCCATGATCGGCGGCTGTTTTCCTTCATAATTATCATTATCGAGTGAAAATCATTTCAATGCGTAGGTGCTTTGTAACGCCTTATCAAGCAACGCTTCCTCTTCCGGTGTACATCCTCAGATCAAAATCTGGATCATTCCGATCAATGACATGATCTGTGATCTCAAAAGATCTCATTTTCCGTATTCCACATCCTCGATTTTTGGCGGGATATCAAACGGATTGAGATATTGCTGTGAATTCGTTGCGATGTTTACATACGTTCCGCCTACTTTCTGGCAAAGCGATTTATATTCGTTTTCCGGATCGATGATGATGACATCGATCTCGTTGATGAGATATCTGAGCACTTCAAGTTTTACCGTGAATGATTTTCCGGCTCCTGAAGTAGCGAGGATTACACTGTTCATATTCGGTAACTTAAGGTCATATCTATCAAAGATAACCAATCCTCACGTATGAAAATTTATTCCATATAAGATTCCCGTCTCGCTGACCATATCGTTGGAGATAAACGGAAATCACCCCGAAAGCGATGAAGTGACTGAGCTTCTGCTGATACCGAGTTCATCTGAGCAGAGCGGTAATCCGGAAGCGAATCCTTCGTCCATCCTTTGGATCGCGTTTTTGATCCTGATTCCGTATCCTGATATCTTCTGTTCAAGTTTTTTTCCTGTTTCCTTGAGTTTTTCTTCAGTGTCTTCATAGATATTCAGATAAAACGAATTTTCGAAATATCTTTCTTCACGTGTCGTGAGTTTTTCCCTGATCATCTCTACATCCCTGTATTGCTGTTCCACTTCCATGTCGAGCGTGATACCTTTCTGCATCGCGTCTTTTACTTCCGCTTTGAGCTGAGTCGCTCTGTTCTTTAACATCGACTGGATCGCTGCATCGTCTTCCGGATAAATGAATCGCGTCATATCCCGTTTTGCATGGAATCCGAAAATATCTCTCGTCCGCAACGCATCGATGTAGGACGGATAGCTTTGCGCATAATAACTTTTTCAGAAAATCCCTGACACATTATACTGGGTTGGCTTGAATTCTCGGTACGAAGGTGCAATGTGCGTTTTATAATCATTGATCACGGTAGAATATTCTTTTTCCGTCTCGGCGATATATTGTCTCATTTTGCTGGTCAACTTTTGGTCGTTATACTGCTCATCAGGCAATTCAAGCAGATATTTCACCTGATCTTTAAGTTCCTTATCCTTGATCTCCTGGTTTTCCGGGATCGGTTCTTTGGCTTTTCCGCCAAGCATACCCGCCGTGGCGGACGCTCATTTTTTTGCGAATAGACTAGGAAAAATCCCTGATAAAAGCTTATCAAAGAATCACAGCTTTTGCCCTGCGGCCGGAGCCTGGAATAGCGGATATCCGCCATCAGCGACATACGCGCTATAATCCGTATCGTACACTACGTTCTGAATGACTTCCATAATTTTTAATGCTAAGTGCTAAATATACCTTATTTTCTTATATTCAAGTATACCCGAAATTTCCTTGAGAAGCAAAAAAAGAGCCTCTACGGCTACTATTTACGGTTGATAATTAAAAAAATATCTAATACTTGTTGACTTTATTAGAGATTTATATATAAGAACAATAGAAAATAAAAAAACAAATCATATGAAAACAACAAAAACAGAAACTCGTGAACAATTCCAAATCGGATTTGAGAAAAAAAGAAAATTTAATGCATGGTTAATAGTGTCATCAATAATTGCATCAGTATGCTTTTTTATACTTTTACTTTTCTATTACCAAGCCATACAATTTCTGTATTTTCTCTGGGTCTTTTTTGTCGGAGTCCTTGTATTATATTTTTGCTTTCTGTCAGTAAGTAATAGCATTAGTCCAAATGATATTATCAAGGATATGGAAGAAGAAATAAAATCCTGGAAAGAACGTATTGAATATCTACAAAATCTCCAAAAACTTTCCTTAGAAGATTTGTCACGCCTCCGTCTCATTATAAATGAGAAACAGGTGAAAGGCGAATATCAGACTGCCAAAGAAGAGATAGATCTCTGTGAACAAAACATCAAGATCAATAAACAGAAAATCGTTTATCTTATGGGTGTCTATTTATTCTGGAAGTACATCATCAGATGGCAATGGCTCAAAAAAATTGCCGTGTAAAAACAAATAAAAAATAGATTCTATGAAACCAAAAATTTTGCTTATCGGATTCGAGTGGGACCAAAAGATACTCCCACATGTCAAAGAGTTACAATCATTGGCAGAAAAATTTGAAATAATATCTATTAATTTCCTTATTAATGCGCTGGATGAAATAGCTAAAGCCAAATTACTTGAAACAAATCCAATTCGTGGCTTTGTGTTCCAAAGAAATATATTGGTAGCAAATCCATCGAGATGTCAATTAATCGTTTATTTTGCTGAAAAATATTCTGAAAAAGAGATTATTGTGATTAATATGATTCACAATGATCAGGATGTCGAAGCACGAAACAAATCAGTTAGTGCAGACTATTGCAAGGTAAATGATTGGAAACGTGTAGAAGCATTATTTGATAAACTTTTAACGTAAAGAACTAATAACTAATAATTCCCTCGGTTTTCTGAGGGAGTTTTTTATAGACTTGACTTTATCGGAGATTTATATATAAAAAAATAACCCTAAAAAACAAAAAATCATGAAAAATAAAAATGTGTATTACAAAATAGATGAGCTGTTAAAAGCAGCAGAATCATTTGCCAGAGAGAAAAATGCAAATGAAAAACTGAACAGATCCTTCCGTAAAATAGAAGGTAAAAAACAAAAAATTGCCCAAAAAAATGTTACAGAAGTGTCACATGAAACATTATGTGAAGCAATGGAAAAGCTTAGTGTTTGTCATGCAAAAGTAGTTCCAGCAATCATTGTCAAATTTAATGAGCTTGGGTACAAAGCTATAAATAAAAAAGTGAAAACCAATAAAAAATAAACGCTATGAAAACGAAAACAAAAACTGAAATTCAGGAAGATATCTACAAAAATTACCTTCTGAAAAAGGAAGAAAACAAATGGCTCGGAATATTCCTGCTCGCATCAGTCATTAGCTGTTTTTTATTTGAATTGAATCAACCTGCAACTGTCTGGGATTTGCGATTATTTGGGAAAATTTTGTTGATAGGCATTGGTTTCGGCTATTGTGCCTTGAGTACATGTTTTTTACTCTTTGTAAGGATGGATGTATATAAAGCAAGGAACAGGCTTGAAAGAAAGATTTCCGAATTAGATGATAAAATAGATAATATCGGACCGCAAGATCGACTCAAAGACAAAAAACAATTACTTCGCTGCGTTAAGCTTAGACAGAAAATGTATAAACTTGAAGCAGAACTCAAAATGATAGGTGGATAAAAAAAATTAATTACTCCCTGGTATTCCCGGGGAGTTTTTTTATAGACTTGACTTTATTAATGATTTATATATAAGAATTATAGAAAAAACAAAAAACAAACGCTATGACAACAAAAGATTTTAACTCGTTATTTCTCAATATTCACGATGTATTGGAAATTTCGCTCCAGAACTTCTATTATATAATAACAGAAGAAGGAGGACAAAAAATGATTGACTACGATTATCAGAAGCACAATGAAAAAGGTTGGATACATTGTACCGATCTCATAGGCGAATATTGCGGGTTCAGAAACAATCAAAGCGGTGAATTGGCTATCATCAAAATCCGTGTGTTCCATCCCTTTAAGATGAGTAAATCTTATCACAGCTACCTCTCTCTTAGTCCGTCAGTAATAGTATCAATAGTGCCTGTCCTAAAACGAAAACCAAGTGTTATGGACGAAATATGTCACACATTGACCATGGATAAATCGATGGAATTTAATTTGGGGTCTTCTGGGTCTAATTAAAATACAGCTCCTCTCGGTGTGCCGAGGGAGTTTTTTTAATTGAGACGCAATGAAAACTTGAAGTATTGAAAGTTTTCGTGACGTCGAAATTATACATTTTTGGTTTCAAAAAATATATTATAATAAAAACTTATAAGCTTGACTTTTGTTCCTATTTATGTATAGAAATAACATAAAAAACAAAATATTAACCAATAATAAAAACAAAAAATATGAACGATAACAGAGTTTTTATGCAAAAAAAAGCATGGATGCTTTTTCTGCTTAAATTGGGAATGCCATCGTTGGTGATCCAAAAAGTGTTGGATATTGCATTATCAACAGTTGTTAATTATCTTGCTATATTCCATAAAAGCGGAGAATGGACAAAAGAGATTCTTACAATCACTAGTGCAAAGCCTAAAATGTTGAAGCTCTATGCTGAGATTATGTGCGGTTCTTGCAAATCATTTACCAGCGCTGTTTTCAGAAAAAATTTTGAATCCAAAGAAAGGCAGGAGTTTGAAGAAAAAATTAAAATTGTACTGGCAGAAATACTGGAAGAAGAAAAAATCCTTCAAACTATCAGCTATGCCTTGCCGGTAATTATGTCTTTCAGCGAGATTAAGTACACTAATGATATTCCTGCGGGGTATCGTGGATTGATTGATAGATTGTGGTCCACATATGAAGATTCTTCATCACTAGAATCTAAAATATGGAAGGAATATCTCCATAAAATCGCTCGTTCAGATATACAGTTACCTGAAACAAGACAATTTTTCTGGGGGAATCATTTGGTCTACAGCATCATTCATCCATATGCTCAGAAAATCAGAGAATATTATGTAGCGCCGATTGTCACTCTTCGTATATGTTCACTCATAGATGAAACTCTGGAAAAATTGAAGCCTCAAGAAGAAGAAATTATAGACCTCTATTTCGGATTACACGCCGAAGAGCAATCACTGGAAACAATTGGAAAAAAATTTTCGCTTAGCAAAGAGCGTATACATCAGATAAAAAACCACGCAATTGTGAAACTCAAACGTAGGTTGAGCGATGATCTGAAACCCGTGAGTCATGCTTGGGAAGAAAAACAGGCACTCAAAGATGACATCCAGGAAATAAAAGACCGGAAAGATCAGCAATTTTTGGAACTGGACGAAACATACAAAAAAAAGCTCATGGAACTTCAAACTCCTGAAGCCGCAGCAATCGCAGAAACGATTGATTGTACATACAACGAAAATCTGTTTCTCCGTATTGATGATTTAGATATCAGTCCCAGAGCAAAACATTGTTTCCGTGCTGCCGATATCGAATATGTATGGATATTAGTACAATTTCATCCTAACGACTTATTGAAATTCAGAAACTTTGGCAGAAAATCCTTGCCGAGAGTAGAAGAGATTATTGCTGAAAAAAAGTTGACCTGGAACATGAAATTCACTCCCGCACAAATCGCTTATTTCAAAGCGAAAACAACGGGAATAGAAACTGAACAAACCCATTAACTGGTTGATAAACCACAAGCTCCTCTCGGTGTACCGAGGGAGTTTTTTTTAATATTCTTGACCTAATTAGTAATTTATGTATAAGAGCAATAGAAAACAAAAATATCCGTATATGAAAACAAAAGATATTGAATCATTATTTCTGAATATCGGTGATATTATAGAAATCTTCATTAAAGACTTCTCGTACAAACTAAACAAAAAAGAAAAAAACAATTGTATTGTAGACGTTGAACAGAACAAAAAAACTGAAGAAGGTTGGATACCCTGTCCGACTATCAGAGGAGTATATTATGGCGAAGACTACAGTTCGGAGAGTAATAAGAAGTTGGATATAATAAAAATTTTCCCTTCAGAACCCTTCAAGATTACTCCTGGGTATTATCTCACCTTTACTCCTTCGCAAGTAACCGCCATTACCATTATCCAAAAGAAAAAAGCTGATGTTGATGATTAAATCGATCATATACTAACCAAGAAAAACATCACATCAATACCTAAGCTGTATACTATAGCTCCTCTCGGTGTGCCGAGGGAGTTTTTTCATTTGAGACACAATTAAAATTTGAGGTATCGAGGATTTTAATGATGTCGAAATTGTAGTTGCTATCCAAATAAGTCCGAGATGTAATGAGGAATTATTGTGATAGCAACTATACATCCTTCAATCAAAAATAAAAAATATTTTTGAAGGAGAATATATGTATTTTTTATTTATAAAAAATATATTACACTATACTTTCCGCCATCCAGTCCACCTTGAATCACTTTTTCGCTAAGTTCAGTTTCGTGTAAATGATATCCATAAACTGTCTGACGTTAGGTCATTTCAAAATGATGTTGTATCTGTATTTTCCGAACATTTTATAAATCAACGGAGGAGTAGAATAGATTTCAATATCTTTCAGACTATATTTCTCTTTGAGATAGAGGAGATCCTTGTGCAGCGTATCAACCTTGGTAAAGAGTGATTCCTCGATTTCGTTTTTGTACAAAATCACGCATAATTCTCCGAACGGAGGATACCCGTTCGCTTTCCTGAAAATATTATCCTGCTCGTAAAATTTCTCTTTGTTCATTTCACAGGCCGTGCGGATGCTGTACTGATCAGGATTAAACGATTGCACGATAAAACTTGCGGTCTGATGTTTCACAAACGCTTCATAGAGAAAATAAAAATTCCTTTCAGCAGAAGTATAATCAGGGATATTCAATCCTAGGTCTGCATTCAAAAAGATGATGAGGTCGAAATGCATGTCCTTCGGAGGAGTGGCGAGGAGGGAAGTTCAGATGATGATCTGATGGTCAGCAATCTGTTCGGTTATTTTCTTTATCTTGTTCGGAGAATTCACGGTTTCCGACTCGATAATAAGCGCATCTTTATTGTATTCATTCTTCAGATACTCAGCGACTTTCTGTGTTCACAATCCGAAGTCTTTCATTTTTTTGCTATGACAGACAGGACAGGTGGTCGGTACATCATACTGCGTTTTGCAGATATGACAAAGACCAATCGTTTCACCTGAAACAAGCTTGTGATAGCTGATGCTTACGGAACAATTCTTGCACTTCGGGATATTTCCGCATTCGTGACAGATTATTCAACCAGCGTATCATTTTTTATTCACCAAAATTCCAATTTTCTTTCCCTGGGCGAGATATTTTTCAATTCAATTAAGCGCTAACTGGGAAAAATACGGAGTAATCTCCTTCGTCATATTCACAAGGAAGATAGACTTCTTAGTTCCTTGCATATTGTGATCAAAACGTTCGTAGTTCATAGTATAGTATACTTATGTATTGGAAAAAAAGAAGAAAGCCTAAACGGGAAAGTAAGGTTGACTTTTTCTAAGGAATAGATATAAAATATAAAATAAAAACACAAAACAATGAAAACGAAAATATTTTTTTTGATGAGCATGGTTCTTTTCTTTTCATGTAAAAAAGAAGTGAACCCTGTGCCTGATTCTCCCAAACCGCTTCCGGTTATGCTGAATTATGACATAAATTTGCAATATGCTGCTTTACAGAACAACACCGATCCGACTACGGTATTGGCCGGCTATATCGATACGTGTACGGTGAAATTCACATATCAATATACAGAGGACAATATCACTCATACGGCGTTCGGTATAATCTTCCCTCAATTTGACCATGGGAATGTCTGCCTTCAGAATAAGAACGACACCACCCGTACCATAGAAGACGTCATCAAGTACAAGACGGTATTCAACTGCTACGAGTTCTACTTCAAATTCGGCTGGGGCGATCAGACATTCACTATCACGCCATCATCCATTCCTGTGGGTGATACGACATCGACAGTGCTTACAGTCACCAATAAGTTGACCAATCGGAAAGCACGATTGCCATTACAGCAGATCGGCCAACAGGGTTTTTGTACATTATACTATGATTATTAAAGATATTCCCGGTATTTCCGGGTTTTTTTTAATCTAGAAATTTCTGGATCTCTTCGACGAGCGGCTTGTATTCGCTTATCGTGCTGATTTTCTGCTTAAACTCCTTGGATCACGGAATTCATTTCACATATTGGAAAAGATGCTTCCTGAATTCCGCAAGCGTGATGGCTTGTGGATGTTTTACATCAATTTCCAAATTATCCGGCATCGTTAAGATATCTTTGTACTTCGTTTTCTGCTCCTGAAAATAATTCTCGTAGCTTATCATAAGGTAGAGATGTCTCAAAATAGTCTCTTTCAATTCTTTTTTGTTGGGCGTATGAGGTGTGAAGATTCGCGGGTTTCCGACTGCTGCCTGACCGATCATTACTCAATCCAGATTTTCAGCTAATTTTTTGATATCTTCATATGCTTTGATTCCACCATTACCTACTATCTTACATTTTTTGCTGACTTTATTTTTCAGTTCGTAAATAAAATCCAGGTCGACTCATCAAGCGTATAATTGTTTTGCGGTTCTTCCGTGGATCGTAATCATGTTTACATATTTGCTTACTTCGATGAGAAATTTCATTTGCTCTTTTTTGTCGTTATCATCTAGGCCGATTCTCGTCTTGATGCTGAATGGCATCTTCATGATTCATGAGAGCTTTTGTATGATTGATAGCGTCGTTTTTCTGTCTTTCAATAATGCGCTTCCTCCTCAGGTATTCATGACGTTTCTGCTTGAACATCACATATTCAATTCGATGCCGGAAAAGACTTTTCCGTATTTTTTTTGGATATCCGTGAAACATTTCATCAGCATCTTTTCATTCGCTCAGAATATCTGCGCTATTACCGGTGCTTGTTTTTTGTCCGTCAAAAGGTGTTTGATGACGCCGATGGGATTGATGAGATATCCGTCTGCATTCATGAATTCGGTCCAGAGAATCAATTCATATTTTTTTTCTCCGTATTGTTCAAAAATCTCTTTCGTTATCTGGCGAAAGGCGCAGTCAGTAAATCAGTCCATGGGAGCCAAGCCAATTATCATTGGAATGCTAAGTGCTAAATGTTAAGTGCTAAATATTTGTAAGGAAAGTGAAAAAAAATTCCAGCGAGAAAAAAACAGCTGGAAATATCCAACTGTCGATTTAGATTATTGTTAAGCGATTTTTGGCCTGATCCGGATGCTCATTATTTTATATAGGATATATCCAATCCAAGAAAACAAGAGTATCCATGCTTTGATCGGGAATGTCTCTTTAGTTTTGCCGACGAAATCGCTCGCCATACAGTGATTTATTACAGGCATGAATCCTATTATCGTAAGACACGTCCAACATAATATCAACCACGCCGTTGAAATAATGAGCACGATAGCAGTAAATATAATGATAATACTGTCTCCAATGGTTTTTATTTTTCCTTCTGCAATGCCGTCCAAAAGAAATTTCATATATGCCCATATTGAGCCTATTACGCCATCAGCTTTGTAGAGAAGTAATTGCCATGTTATTACCCATGTAATGTAATATGCAATGATGAGATATCCCCACCAATGATTGAGACTCATGATAAGTTCTTTCATAATTTTTTTATTTTTTGGATTAGTTTTTTTATTTCATGAAATTTATATATATAAAATCTACTGTTTATCAAGCAAGAAAAAAAAAGCTTTGTTTTTATATCCATAAAGTGTATAGGTCATATATGTCTAAATTACGCCGACAGATAAATAATTTCTTCCGGAAGCTTGAAGGACGATTTAGGTCCTTATTGCTTATTTTTCTTATTGTTTCTATTTATTTCGTCTTGCTCTATAAACGGCAGAATCCATGAATGACACCGCTGATGGTCATCAGATTCGTCGAGCAAGTAGCAGATGGCAGACCGATCGTTCTTAAATACACGCGGGTGCCTATACAAAAAATCTCATCCTATAGCATATACGCCGTGATGGCAGGCGAGGACCAGAAATTCCTCGATCACTTCGGATTCGATTTCGACGCCATCCGGAATGCATTGGAAGCTAATGTCAGGAATCAATCAGTGGTCGCATGATGAAGTACGATTACCCAGCAGACTGCAAAAAATCTTTTTCTTCGACCAAGCCGTTCACTCTTCAGAAAAGCCTTGGAATCGTATTTCACCATATTGATGGAACTTGGACGAAGCAAAGAAAGAATCATGGAAGTCTATCTCAATATCGTAGAATTCGGGGATGGTATTTACGGTGTCGAGCAAGCGGCCCATTACTACTTCGATACTTCAGCGGACAAACTAACGCGTCAACAGGCGACATTACTCGCCGCTATCCTGCCGAATCCGAGATATTATCAGGATCACTTGCGTAGCTATCGAGTAGCAAACAGAAAAAACGCCATCAGCAGTTGAATAAGTAAGCTCAAAAGAGAGGAGGAGAGCAAGAATTTCGTCAATGAAATAAAGAAATAAAAAAAGAGCCGAAAACCGGCTCTGATAATATTTTCTTATGTGAAATGAAGTAATTCCACATCAGCTGCAAAGTTGGATTTCTCTTTTAAAAGTATTTCCAAAGGTATTTTGAAATCTTCAAAGAGATGTCCTACTGCGTAGCAGGTGTGTTTTTTGTTGAACGCAGTCATCCAGTTTTCATCAAGATTCACGAAATGGATATTGCATTTTTTCAGATGATCTATCGCTTTATCGATGATCTGATAAGGTACACCTTCGATACAGAGATCTTTCTTGGAAAGAGAGATTTTCTTGTCTCCGCAATCCAATGTATTATGTTCAAGATCTTGATCTATATGATCATCGTAGAATACCTGATTTCTTTCAAGTTGTAATCGATACCAATAGTCTGGTTTGAAAGGATAATCGATGAGATCTTTCTCAAGCATACCATCCTTGGGATGTGCGAAAAATTCATCGAATATAGAAAACATGGTTTTCCTATCCCTGCTTGCCATACAGGCAATGAACGGCAGTAATCTCATTTTCACCTTTGTAAAATCGTTCTGAATGTTGAAATCTCTTGTTGATTTTATTTTATTGAATTCAATGTACCATACTACCATCTTATACAATATGTACTCAAAGGCTTTTCTTTTTAGTTCAAGTTTTGTTTCCATATATGTTAGATTTTTTTTTATTTTTGTTTATAATTTTTTTTAACTAATGTGACGATATACAAATAGCCCGATAATTCCAGAAGAAAAAAACCCCCCAGAATCCTGGGGGAGTGATATGCAATGTTGATTACGGATGTGATGTTTTAGCTTCAAGCTTATTCCAGCCATTCGAAGGATTGAGATTGAGCATGTCTTTTTCTGGAAACTGATTGGCTAAATGTTCAGGAATGTCTTCGTTAAGTTCAAAATGCCGATATCCTATTGCATTTTGCGGTTTGTTTTTTGGAGGATCTTCTATCTCCGTTACTTTGCGGGTCTGCGTGCCTACAGGAAACTGAAATTGGACGTACTTCATGGATTTGAGTTTTATTTATATTTGCGTTTATTTCTTTTTCTAAGCTGACGATAGACAAATCGTGCGATAATTCAAATCAAAATAGCGAGAACGACGATATCTACGGTATGGCTGTATTTCATGACCAAATCCCGATTCTCTTTCAAATATTTCCCGACCAAAGTCAAAAAGGTGTTTCGGAGTCCTGCACCAATGACGGTATAAATGATGAACTGGGTCAGATTCATTTTTCCCATTCCGGCAGGGAGCGAAATAAGATGCCTGATAACCGGAATAAACCTGCTGATCAAAATCGTGATATGTCATTTTTTTTTGAAGAAATGTTCGGTTGAATCCAATTCTTCCTGATCCAAAAGGAAATATTTTCAGAATTTTCTGACGAACGGTTTGCCTCCATAATATCCGATTGCATACGATACCAACGATCCGACTATACTTCACATCGTACTGATGATAATCACTCGTCGAATACTGAATTGCTTCATCGCTACCAAAAATCCTGCGAACGGCATGATGGCTTCGCTCGGTACCGGAAAGATCATGCTTTCCATCATCATTCAGATGAAGACGGTGATATATCAGGTTTGATGGATGAAGGCGGTGATATAGGTTGCGAGGAATTCCGTGATTCACATACTAAAATGCTGAATAAACTAAAATGAATTAATGTCGTAGAGATGTCCATTTATGGCGTCTCATTTATTTATAATAACACGCGATGAATCGCGTTTCTACGAATTAACAATTCGTTCAATAAAAAATACTGATGTCGTAAAGTAATTCAACCCTTATTGATTTTAAACAATCAATGACTAATAATCTTCTGTAATCTTTTTAATCTTCTGCAATCTTCAGTCATGAACGTCGTAATCCTCGAAAATATCCGCTCAGCCTACAATGTAGGAAACATTATCCGTACTGCTGACGCGCTCGGATGGCAGGTCCGATTGACCTGATATACGCCATCACCGCTGGATACCCAGAAAGTCGTAAAGACCTCGCTTGGCGCTGAAAAGAACGTCGGATTGAAGCAATTCGGCCACACGCCGGAAGCTATCGAGTCCGCTAAAAAGCAGAAATTGCTCGTAGTCGCTGCAGAAATTACCAAAGATTCAATTGCCTTAAATACGATGAAAAAAGACAAACATCCGGGAGTGGCCGTGATTTTCTGAAATGAGGTCGATGGTGTACTTGATTCTACGTTAAAATTAGTTGATCAGGTCGTGCATATCCCTATGCAGGGAGTAAAAGAATCGTTGAATGTCGGCCAGAGTTCAGCTATTTTTATGCGAGCATACAATCAACTCTACTCATAACAACAAGACCTTGCTATTTTATATAGAATATATATAGTATTTTTTACAAAAAACAAAAATAACTAACTAAAAACAAAAAAACATGAGACATCCGATTATTGTAGAATTTCCTGAAACACGGAAAATTGTTGAATCATCGCTAAAAAGATTTGGCATAGAAATCAACAAGGAAACACATATTTTTGTGTGTCCGCAAAAGGTTTGTGAACTGGATGAACAGGTAAAAATCAGTACAAATAATCCAAATGATCCAGAATTAGAACATTTTGTTTGTCTGTTTTTTATCCAAAAGAAGCACGGATTTATTCCAATTTTTTCCTCGGAAAAGATCCAGGAGTTTGTTAAAAATACTACTTGGGAAAATTCATCTGAAACATTGGGAGATATGTTTCCAAGGTTACATGGAAAACCAGAATTTGTCGTAACTTTCGGGAGAATGTGTATGGCAAATGGTGTAAAGCAAAACACTTCTTGGTGTATCCATGAATTATTGTGGGATGATAAAGGTATATTTGATGCTACCGAAAATGATACAGAAGTTTTCAAAAAGTTTGAAAGTTATCTCTGTAGTCTTCCCATAAAGACATCAAAACCTTTGATAAAAATTCAGATGTGCAATCATGAAAATGAAATCCCTGAACCTGAAGAAAAAAATGAAGATGAGCAGGTAGAACCCGTAGATGACGGGGAAGTCTTTAGAATGGAATCTGCAATTTTGCAGGTAGTATCCAAGATAGGATTTCGCAAGCAAAAAGGTTTAATCAAATTATTTTGTCAGGGAAACGAAAAAATCAATATATTACCAGGAAAGATTTCTTCTTGGAAAAAAGTTGATGTAAAAAACTTTATTTTGCAAAACGATGTACTCAATTATTTTGAGATATATCGTGAACAAATCGCGACAGCGATGACTGGAATGATGCCTAATGAAGGTATTGTTGAAAACATCGAAGTCGAAGAATAAAAAAATATTATCAAAAACCCCCGGTGTCCCGGGGATTTTTTTAATTGAAATTATTTTTTCTTATTTGATTTCTAGGGTAGCTGCCATTTCATCCACCTTTTGAGCAAATTGACTGAAGGTTGCTTCAGTAGCAGTATACGTGACGATATATACGGCCTTGTTCTTGATGAGATAGATTTGTTCCCATTGAAGCTTAGTTGTCCCTTGAGTTCATTTGTAGATAAGTTTTTGAGCATCTATATCATTCACTTTTATGGTTTCATTGCTTATTTCAGTAAAATCAGGGATAAGCTTAACGAGTTCTGGTTTAGTGAGTGCATAATAGTCATCAAGCGTATAGTCTTTATCCAAAGTTTTTTTCATGATGCCTACATTTTCTTTGAGGGTGTCTCCTTCCGTGAGCGGAGTGAAAAACATGACTGTCGATCCATAGACGTTTTCTTGGAATGTCCGAGTTCCGGGAAATTGTACTGAGAATCAGTCGGTTTTGCTTTCATATGTTTGTCGTTCAGGAACATTTTGTCCAGTAACATTTTGTCCGGTAGTCGTAGGTGTGGTAATAGTAACCGTTGGTCAGCTTTTT
>Ga0209777_10004973_pt1 | contig 15523 bp, 29 predicted proteins | sample FrelakmetHBP12HB_FD_187147 | JGI IMG/M metagenome (GOLD analysis project Ga0209777, IMG submission 187147) | Freshwater lake sediment microbial communities from the University of Notre Dame, USA, for methane emissions studies -HBP12 HB (SPAdes)... | ecosystem: Environmental > Aquatic >... | reverse complement strand
CATTCCATATTTAATTATTAGTTTCGGTAAATAATAAATCTATTTATTCACCATCTTTTAATTTGGTGGGCGATTAAATCTTAATACACACATTTAGTGATTCTTTAGTTTCATATTCATTTATATATTTAACTTTATTTAATTTATAATCTTGTATAATATCATCCCGATCTTTAATATTATTAGCATAATTAGATTTTATAAAAGTACTCCAACTAGTCCAAAATGACCTTCGTACTAAATAAATACCAAATCGCGATCCATTCCATTCAGATTCAATCATATAACTTGTCATACTTAATTATTAGTTTTGCTAATATATAAATCAAATCATTCACCATCACAATTATATATTAGATGTGATGGTATAAAAAAAGTTTGTTATTTCATTTTCCTTATATCAATTACATTTAATTTTTAAACTATTTATACTAAATTATCCATCATTTTCTAATTTGGTAACTAAAATCCATGATCCAATGGTGTATCTAGCATTTTAAAATAAAATTTAATTCCTTGTTCTTTAACATATTGTGGTGTTGATTTGATAGATACAATATTCCGAACAAGAGTATGTAGTTTTTCTTGTATAATTTCTTTTTCACATCCGTTATTTGCTAATGATGTTAGAGTTCTAATCGATTGCGCAATAAGCATTGGATGTGGAGAGTTAAGTTGATCTCGTATGAGAGGTAAAGCGCCACAAAGAATAATTGAATGTGCACTATAATTTGACGCGATCATTTCCAATCCTTTTAATGCGAATTCTTTATATGGGATTGGGGAATCCGTATTAGATAGCACATCTAAATATTCATATAATCTACTTTTGTCATCCATAGGAATTGGATCTTTTATGTTAATTTTAATCCATTCTTGTATTTCCTTAGGAGTCATTGCATACATTTCAAACTCCGAATAATAATTTATATAGTAATTCTGTAATTGGTAAGAACATTGGATAATAATGTGCTTTAGATGTATAATAAACAAATACGATTATTATTTGCCATGTGAATGCAGATGTAATAGCAAGTGGAATAAATCGGCCCATCCATTTTTCAGGTTTGGTATTTTCATCGTTAATTAGTAGTATGGCCATAGCAGCAATCGATAATGTTGATATTAGATGTGGTATCATTCTATATGTTTTATAGGTTTCTCCGATTGGTGGATATATCGATATAATAAATATTGAAATAATAATCACGATTGGTACATATATAAATATATTTTTAAATATTTTTTTATAGTTTAAATTATATGGAATTATAGATAATGCAAATAATGTTAATACTGTATATGCAGTTGTGAAATATCTGAGATCGGGTATGATACCACCATCTTCACCGAGATATATACCCGCATATAATATATAATATGCAATTGAACTTAATCCGACAGTTAATAAGAATTTTAAATTGTTTGATAATACTGGTCGATATTTTATATAAATTAAAATTGAAAATATAAATAAACATAAAGGTACTATAAGACCTAATGCGCCAGAAGTTGGGGCGAATATTAATTCTATCCATTTAATGGGGTTGGATATTCCAAATTGCGAAAAAATCGTAATTTTTTATAGTTACTGAAGATAATTGAGTGATAATGTTACCAGAAACAATATTACCAGATATATTTCCTTTTGCGGATATTGCAAATGGTAATGATAAGGGATTTCCAGTAGATATATAATTATTTACTGCTAATTGGACTGCACCAATTGCCATAAAAGTTGATATAATTATAAATTCTTTTATTGATGGTCTATAATAATATAAATCAAATATTATTGTACTTAATGCAATAAATATTCCAACTTCAGGTCTAATCCATACAGTTAATCCAACTAGAATATATTTTATAATACGCTGCCATATTTTGCCCTCTATATTATATTGAAAGTGTAAATAACAAATTATCATTATAATTGTTGCTATTAGCATGTGATCTTTAAGTGTTGTAGACCAGAACATTAAACTCGTCATAGCAATACAAGATATCCATCCGACAAGTTGTTTGAATTTTTCTGCAAATAATATTTCTGTTATTTTAAAACATGTGATGGAAAATATACCATATAATAGAATATTTGTGAATACAATAGGAATCATTTCGTATGGTGTAAATTTACCCGTCATTATAAAATTTGTAGATGTTGTTAAATTATAACATAATAATGCAAGAAAGCCCCAAAATAATAATGTTGTGATCGATTTACTAATTATGGGTTTAATATAATTTAAAATATAAAACCCAAGTAAACCCCAAAAAACTATTATGAATATTCGTGTATATTCGGTAGATAGAGCAGTGAATAATAAAAATGCTGGTATTGATAATATAGGTAAAGCCATTGAATATATCAATATATTTGATCTCGCCGTCATATAATATCCTGCAGTACCATTGGAATAATATCCATATTTACCTTCATTATAAAGTGTTTGGTGCCCTTGAGATAATTGATTTAATTGCTGACCTACCATCCATTCATCATTAAGATATATACCAGCACCAGATATAGAAAGTACTAAAAATACTGTTATCGCAAATATAAAAAGATATTTATTATTCACTTACGCACTCATCCAGACGTTTATTAGTAATTTCACAATAATTTTTTGATATATCAAACCCTATAAATCTTCTTTTAAGTTCTTTTGCTGCGACAAGCGTTGCACCAGCTCCAGAAAATGGATCTAATACTATATCATTTTTAAATGTAAGTATTTTAATTGCATTTCTTGGTAGTTCTATATTAAAATTTGCTTTTGTCAAACCTTTTGTTTCAGCACGATATTCCCATATACCAGAGATGAGTTTAATAAATTCCTTTTTTAAGTCGGGTGTTGCTTCTTTAAAATACGATTCTCCTTTATTGATATTTTTCCATTCACCTTTGTAGCCTACTAATACGCATTCGAGGGGATTATATATGTAGGGAGACGATGGAGATAGCCAACTTCCAAATGCTACATATTTAACACGATGGGGCGCATTTTCTTTTAATTGAATAATACAGTTATATTTAAATCCAGCAGCCGTCATTAAATTATAGAAATCTGCAACTATAAATTTTCTACCACCACGCCCTTTCATATTTACTTCGTATGGAATGTTGATAGCAATTCTTCCACCAATTTTCATTTTCGGGTATAATTTAATAAACCATCGAAGAATGAAAGAATAATATTCTTCAGCCGTCATTTTGTCGTTATGACAATCGTAATTAATACCTACGTTATATGGTGGAGATGTAAACATTAAATCTATAGAATTATCGGGAAGGGAATCAATACCATCTAAGCAATTTATATGATAATTACGGTTTAATTCAAGCATTTTATCAATATATCAATTGATTTTCTAGGAATATAAACTTATCTCCCCATATTATAAATAAAGGGAGATGAAATATCAATTGTAGTGCATGGGGCATCCGTCAACGCGACATTTTAATTCTGCGCCCATAAATGCACTATTTTATATTAGTTAGAATTTTATTACATCCCTTTTGAGATGTTACCGAAAATAGACTGAATTTTATCAATGTTTTGCTTTGAGGTAGTTTTAATTTCTTTTGGTATAGTAAATATTAAAAAACATTCTTCACAACCATAAATATTACTAGGGTTTAGATTTCCATCTGTCTCTACGATATGAATTTTCTTTTTAAAATTGATTGTGGATAACGATCCACATTTGGGGCAGATCATAGCGGTCTCGTTATAAACATTCCACCAAGCGAAAAACCAAATATAATAGATACGACAACTATCAAGCCTATATAATACCCAAGTTTTGACATAGTATATCTAAGTTCTTCTTTACATTCTTTACAAAATGGAGTGTTATATTCCATTTATTCCCCCATTCTCACGGTAACTTTATGGCGCTGTCCACAAATAGGGCATTCTACAGCTTCATTGTTGCGAGTATACTCAGCTTCCCATATATATTCCGAATATGTTTCGGGATGAGCTTTTGTATTCCAGCAGAAAAAAATTCTTTTCTTTGGCTTTTCATTAACACTTGCATACTTTTCTTTTTGCATATTATATAATTTACACTTTTTGGTATTAAAGCTTTGCCTTGGATTTCTTACGTTTCATCGCTGAATAGTATCCAACAGGGTGTTTTATACGGTTACATAATGGATCATTGCCGCATCTACAGAGATTATTAGTTTTAAGAGATTCGCAAGCTGGTGTTGCATAAACAGTACCACCATGTTTGCCAAGAATATGTTCGACTTGATACAATGTCATACTAACTTGGAAATCTTTTACTGTTTGAAATAGTGCTACAATTTCTGTAATTTCCATTCCGATTTTGTTACAGAACGAAACTAATGCGAATCTTCCATAATGAGTTGGGTTCTCGTGTTTTTCAATTACGGAGATGATATTTTTTATACATGGCGGAAAATCATCATTTATAACTTCACCAAAATTAGCATTATTTATTTCTGTAGATTTATTAGTAATTTCTGATATAATTGTACCAAATAATTCTTTTACGTCTGAATTAACAATAAGTGGTATTTTCCTCATTATCTTAGCACGTACCCTTTCCTTTAAAATCATATTTATATCCATATTTTCATTAAATGTTATATAACCTTTACATACATTACAATTGATAAGTTTATATTGTGATCCATGTTTTATAAGATGTAATGGAATATAATCTTTTAATGGTATGCGACGACTGTTTCCGTCGTACCCCAATTCATTTTCTACAGCCTTTTTTATATGTGGTAATTCACTTGTTAAATGACGTATAGCTTTCTCCACCTCATTGCTAGCATATTTACTAATTATAAATGGAGTTGTGCATGATACTATCATTCGCGATATACCATATGATAAGAGTGATGGGAACATTGTAGTTACTTTTATTTTCACATCTTTATCATATATCCCCTCATTTTGGGTTTTGTTTATAGCGAGTAATACACGCAATCTTGCTAATTCCAATGCTTTTTTACCATCCGTAGTATTCATTAACTGTCGAAGTGATAATTGCATTTGTGGTAATTTGGTTGCTTCTTTTGAAAATGATTCGAGGAATGGGTATTTCTCATAATCCTTTAAAGTTAATTTATATTCAGACATAAAGTAATTATATTTTAGTATTGAAAGTTTATAATCATGATGGTTTGGATAGGAAATTTGAACCAAAAGGTTTATATTACCATGATGTTAACACTATAATGAAGTGAAAATTATGGGAATTCAGAAAAAAGGTGTTAAAAACCTGTTCGCAGGTGTTTTTGGTATCGTATGTTTGTTAATTACTGGTGCATTTGGATATGCATCTACGGTTGAGATGTTTAGTGAATTGACGGTCGCTTATGTAATTACTGTTGTGTTTACCATGTGGATGGTTTATGTTGGAGTATTTACTGATTTGGCAACATTAGAAGAAATTGGGGAAAAGAAATAATTATTTCTTCTTTTTATATTTTCCTTGTGAAATGTTAATTAAATTTAAAGCGGCATTAACGTGTTGTTTCAATTCTTTTGTGATTTGATATTTGGATTTTCCTATATCATATGGATTATTAAGTACCGATTTAATAGGTGATTTGACAATTGATTCGAGTAGTGGTTTGATTGAAGCGAGATTAAAATCTCTTGGTATACTTAGCAAATCATGTGTCATACCTTTGTGTTCGAACTTCTTTTCATGTTCAATTATTTTTTGTATAAACTTTTCTTGTTTCCTTATCATGTATATCTCCCGTTTTCATAGTATTTTAGTTGATGTGGGTTTTTTAAGTATGGATATGGATTTATTTTGAATGGTTCAATAATTTTTTTTAATTTTTTCCAATTTTCTAATGGTGTGAGTCTTTTCATTTCGTCACCTTACATGCAGATGTGGGTTTATCATCTCTTATCCGGATAATTCTTGGATGCCTTAAAACCCCATTTTGAGTTTTTTCCATAAATTTAACTTCAACAACTATCTTAGGAGATATCCATCGTTTTGCATCTTTTATATTGAATTGGGGATAGTTTTGAGCAGGCATTTTCATAATGATAGAATATAATTTAGCTAAAGTTGCATCATCGAATCCACTGGCTCTACCGACAATACGCAATTGATTATTTTTATCATATTGAGCTAATATGAGAGCACCGAATGTAGATTTGCGTTTACCAGTACCAGTTGTAATACCCACGACAATGACATCTTCGGTATAAGTACCTTTTATTTTAATCCAATCTTGTCGGGAATCATATACATATTGTGAGTTCTCTTTTTTCATCATAACCCCCTCACCATTATTCTTTATAATTTTATTATATATTTGTTTAAATGATGCTGGAGTATCGATAGTTTCGATTATAGTTACGTACTTACCAGATGGTATAACTTTATTTAAAATTTCAATGCGTTTAGTTAATGGTAATTTTGTTAGATCACCATTATATCGAATAATATCAAATAGCATTAGTTTATGCGTGAGATGAGCTTTAGTTTCGGGTTTTGCTAGTACCGTCATAAATACATTCTTACCATTTTTAAAAAATGTTAGTTCTCCATCAAGAACAACATCGGTAGATTTTATTTTAGATAATTCTTTGATAATTTCGGGAAATCTTGCCGAAACCTCACTTTTCCAATGGCGGGTCATGAGATGCCATCCACTACCCCGATTGATAGCAAGAATGCGTGTACCGTCGAATTTTTCTTGTAAAATATAATTTGGCTGCTTGAATGGATCTTCGTATGGATTATCACGCGCAAGCATGGGTTTAATTATTTTCGGTAACATCTCAATCATTCCCCTTAATAATTAGCCATTGACCATCACCGGCAAACGGGATCATAACATATTTACCTTTGTGTTTTCGACCGTAAAGAATAAATTCTATACGTGTATTATTCCATAATTTCGGCTCATAGCAGCCGTAATCAGCAATTTTAACAGTTCCGGCACCATATTGTCCTTTTGGGATTGTACCTTCATATGAAATATAGCTTAATTTATGATTTGGCATTTCAATAGCAAGGCGTTTTTCACCGGGGTTTGTGGGTAATCCTTTTGGAACAGCCCAGCTTTTTAGAGTGCCGAATTTTTCCAATCTGAAATCATAATGTAGATTTCTCGCATGATGTTCTTGCAAGACAAATCTTGATTTATCGGTGCATGATTTAATTTTGATTTTTTTCTTCATAACTATATCTATGAAGTTACTAGTATAAAAAAGTTAGGTAGGTGGTTCTTCTTCATTGATTACGCAGTCATTCTTTTCGCAAGCAGTGCTAGCAGCTTCTTCAATAATTTCTTTAATTAATTCATCAGGACCATCCCATGTTGTGGTTTTTGTTAAAGCATACCCCCCATCATAAAAAATCATACCGAAAATTGGTCTACCCATATCTTCGAGTATGTTGTCATCTTCATCCAAAGCTCTTTCCCTCATATTACCGAGAAGTTCTGCGATTTCTTCTTTAATATTTTCAACACTATCTAATTCTTTACCACATTTGGCGCACATACATTTTTCTTGCATATCAATTAGTTTAATTTTAGAGTATATATATGTAATTATCGGGCATAATCTTCGAGAATTGACATATAATTTCCCTTTAATTTTTCTTTTTCTAAATACATTTTACGTTTAATTTCTAATATTTCTTCTGCGGTGTGAGGTTTTGTATTTGGATCTTTGTTTGTCAAAGTAGTTTCAGTTCTCCTATAATTTTATCAATTCTTTCATCTTCATCTGGTCCTATAGAAATACAGGTAAGGGTATTTGGTAAAAGTTGTGTTAGCCCAAAATCTCTGATTTCCCAGATCTGTACATCATTTATAATTGCAATTTTAGCAATTTCTTTTAATTCATTTTCGTTAGCAACTTTTAATATGATCTTCTTTTGCCCTTCGTTAAACCATTTAGTAGCAATATCTTTAGTTGCGTATCGATATCCTGTAACGGATGCGTGTCCGACTTGTCCTGCAATTTTACCGGTTCGCATATCTAAATCACGCCTAACCACAATAGCCATTTTCATTACAACTCACTCCATTTTATCATTTATACACCATCCGGAAATGAAAATGATCCATCCTAATACAATGCATATTACCCAATAGGGTTTATATATTTCGAGAGACGGATTCAATTGTATACATATGCTGAAAATAAAAATTCCTGTTGACAATCCATTACACAATCCTTTTATAGTATGTAATGTTTGGTTAATCATCTCACATCTCCCTATTACAACTCATATAATCTATAATCGATTCGATTCGTTGATTTGTAGTACCGGATACATAAACAACAGGGAATTCCAATTGTTTAAGTTCATCTTTAATAAAATCATATATAAATTTTTGGGCTTTAAAATCGCTGAAGTTACGATGTGGTGATTCTTTATATTCGAGAATTTCATCAACAAAAATGAGTAAATCATATGGTGGAAATATGTTATGCAGATATGAATATGATAATGCAAAACATTTTTTAAATATAGCTTTACCTTTATCAGTACGATTGATTGCGTTATTACTTACAAGAGTAGAATATGCAATATTATCTATAACACTTCTATCACTAAGGAATTTCCCATAATTTATAGTATATATATTTTCAGCAATGGTTTGTTGCTGCATAATACGGAATTGTGTTTCTATATGGATACGAGTTTTTGGATCGAATTTAGCGGCAAGTTCGTTTATTACAGGATGGAATTTAAAAACAGATATTTTTTTAAGTTCGTTTAACAGTGTAGTTTTACCACAGGAATGACTTCCACAAATCGCGACTTTATTGAATAACAATTCAACCCCTCTTTTCGCATTGCTCGAAGCAGCAATATTTGTGGTCTGATAAATAACAAACTGTTAATTTATCATTTAAAGATTTACTATAATTACAGTTTTTAAAAATATGTGCATACCAATTTTCATATTCTTTAACATTCATAATTATATTTAGGATATATAAATATTTAAAGTAAATGGTTGAGAATGGGCAGGGAGAGATTTGCACTCTCGGCCGTCGGCTTATCAGTCCGAAGCGCTACTAACTACGCCACCCGCCCAAATATAAATTGTTCTTAAAATATATTAACTTTGGGGTTAATCTCTATAACTTATATATCGTATATTCATATGCTGAGCACTAAAGAATTTCTTACAAAACTGAGCTGCGTTTCGAGGATGATATCCTTTACAACTAAAAATATCTATAAAAGCGCTACCATCGAAATTTTTAAAATTTGCGGTAATTGAAGATGTTTCGATAAGTTGAACTATAGTATATCCACTTAATTTTGGCGTATTATTAAATTTAATAATGATAGGATCTATAAATTGTTTTATCCCTATATAATCGCACAATCCGATGATGAATTGCTCAATTAAATCAGGATCATTGATTTTATCCATATGACAACGTTCCAAATCTATACCGACAGACAAACCCAAATGATCACCAATTTTAAATTCTTTGGCAATTTGTTCGTCAGTCATTTCATTCATGTCAAAATGAGGTTGCATTTATTTGTTTAATCTCCTTATAAAATAGTATTGAATGTATAGGTATTTAAAGCTTTTTAACATTCTATAACGAAAATTGCATTATCATAAGGTCTGTGTTTAAGAGTATAATTATAAATTTGACCAATTCTTGATGTGAGGAAACATTTATCGTTATTATCAGAAAATTTATATTTTTCCGAATCTGATGTAATTATAAAACCATCATATTTCTCTCTTATAGTTATTGTTTTTTCGTATGGGGTATCATATGTAGATATTTTATAATTTAAATCGTAAAACGCCCAACCAAATGCATATGCAGTTAAAAATGCTATTAACATTACTATTATAAATCCAAAATTGCTCATAAAATATATTTAGTTTAGTTATTTATTAACTTTTGTATTAAAAATAATTATAGCCATAGCAATTCCACCAAACATAATCATAATATCCATAGGTGTTTTCTTAGTAGTTGGTAATGGTGTAGGTGTAAAAACACTAGGTGTATTCATTACCATAACACCGGGCTTTGGTGTTGCGGTAATGATTGGTATGAATTTTTGATTACTACTATTTATGATTATTGGTGTGGGGGTCACTTTAACAGTAGGTGTATTTGGTACAGATATGAATTCTTTTAGATTATTTCTCACATATCTTACAGGCGTTGGAGTTGGTGTGGGTGTTGGAATATATTCGGAGATGGTAAGAATATGTTTAAGATCTGCAAGTTTATTAGATTGAATTAAAATAGTATGATCACCGGATCGAAGTTTTGTAATATTTAGATATGCATGCCATGTATAATATCCATATGGATTTTGGGATTCAATTGTTGCGGCAACTGTTTGTATATAATCTAGTGTAACATTTATTTTATTAGATGAATCAATATTAGTTGTACCACCAACATAAAGCAACCCGTTTTTAGTAATATCCCGCTCGTTATCTTGGGTTTGATATTGATCAGATAATTTAATAAATGGTCCTTCTACAATAACGGTTGTATTAACAAACGTATCGTCACAATATTTTATATTATCAAGACAAAATTGTTCTATCATACTTGGTGTAGCGGCGATATTATTGGATACGTCTAAATCTTTTACAAATCTCCACGGTGAATATAATCTACCAGTTTCTTTATTATATAACACTTCTTGGATATTGTTAGGACCGGCAAATTGAATAAACATTTTATATTTTCCTTCGTTAATGGAGATGGATTTATTAACGTTTATTTTATAAGTATTTCCAATTACGGTAATTGGCTCACCATACATTAAACTATTATAATTACCGGTATATAGCCATGCATATCCAGATTTAGAGTTATCTGTTATTTGACCCGTAATAGATGCAATATCCCCGCTTGATATGATAATCGTACCATCACCAGCGTTTATTTGCATTCCATATACTGGTAATATTAAAAATATCAAGAGGCATAATATAATTATTAACCGTTTCATATTCCCCATCATAATAATATTTAAAAGAAGGATATTTATACTTATAGCCATTTATATGTTTGAATATGCATACCATCTTTTTCAAAATCTTTTTGCTGTGTAAACTGATCAATAAAATTAAATCCACTTGTATATCCATTTGATAAATTTATACCATCAGATGGTTTTATATTTGTAATAATAATATTATTACTTGTTATTACGCCTTCCCACCGAATACCGGCTTTATAATCATCTGAAAAAGCTGCTTTATCACCATATGAAAATATTGGGTTATAAATCCACCCCAATCCTGGTACTGGATCTGGATGTGTATGTATAACAATTATATTATTTTGTTTTGGTATAATACCTGGATATACATATCCATATTCGCCAAGTTCAAGGCTGATTATTTTACCCGTGTTCATATCACCATATATTAAAGTCTCGTTACATCCATATCTGGTTCCATATCTTCTAAAATAATTTACGCTATCGTTAAAATTTTTATTTGAATTTTCTACAACATATTTATCCCATTCTAAATTTTCGCTAACTTCATTAAAACCAAATATACCTTTATATAATAATGGCAAGTATGGTTTTGAAGAACACATAATATCTCCAATTTTTGATAGATATTTATCTTGTATACGATGATTAGACCATGAATTTGATAAGTCAATGTTATTATATGTTGTATTTATAAATGATGTGTAAGTTAAATTTTTATCCAGTGTTAAATTAAAACCATTAACGGGTAATACTAATAGTATTAAAAGAACCGATACGAGGATTATATATTTCATCATATAAATATTTATATGAGGGATATATATAATATATCATGATTTTGATATATAATGATGCTAATTTCAAAAAATATTTATTGCATATAACATTATTATTTTGCGGGGTTATGGTACTTGGAATATTATGTGGATATTTTATGCCACATGCAATTACAGCACCGGCAGTTAATTATGTATTTCATGATAGTGTATCTGCAAAAGCAATAAAATTAACAAGTGATAATTATAAAGCTATATTATATTTTGTTAATAATACTATTGTTTCGCTAATGCTTATAATAATACCGTTATTATATTATCGATTGATTGGAGATAATATAGAAAATAAACGACGAATAGAGCCGATATGGATATCGAGGATGATGATTTTCGGGCAGACAATAATGATAGGAATAGTTATTGGATATTCAATACCTGTAATAAATAATAATTTATTGATAGTAATGGCATTAGTTCCACATGGTATATTTGAACTTACGGGGTTTTTAATTACATCTGCGTTAGGTGTATGGTTTGTAAAGGAGAAATATGTACAGGAAATTGGGTATAAAGGATTATTAAAAATATTTTTGATGTATGTATTACCAGCAATATTTGTGGCGGCAATGATTGAGACATATATTACACCGTGGCTGATGGGGATGGTTATGTAGCCCCATCTTTTAATTTAGTGGAAGAAAATAAAGTTAGGAATAAATATATTCGACATACCTCTGATTATAATCATTATTTAATCTGACTTTCATTTTATATGTTTTATTTGTTTCAAATGAACTACCCCACCCTTGCGGATGGGGTTTCCCGCGAGTGTACTGGAATAATATCCAGACCTGTTTATCGCGGATCACCAACCTAAGTTGATGGCCTGTCCATAAGGCATTTTGTGATAAGAACCCAAAGTTCTGTGAACCACATTATTAAGGTAAGATTAGCTTTATTACATACCTATTATGAATAATAGGTCAAATCTAATGGAATACCTTAGTTATTGTTTTGTTATAACAGTTTAAATACTTAATGGTTGGTTACTAAGACGCTTTCATCCCCTCGCTTGCGCAAGGGGACTTCCCGCTTTAAAGTTAAAAAAATTCGTTTTTCACACATTCCAATCGTTACGAACAAGTTTAGATTTAAATCTCACCAATTCTAATATCCTCCCTCGTATTTGTCGTCTTACAAGCTCTCTACGCTTATTGGGGTATTTTTGCATTTCGTGTGGTGTAATTCTTTGAATTAGTTTAAAAATCCCTTTATCACAGTAATCTATAAGTTTTTTATTTTGTTCTGAGTGATTCATACACAATTATTAACTTATCAGATAATAAACCTAATCATCCATTATCTTCTAATTTGGTGGATAATTTTTTTCTAAACACCTTAAATTTATGATGACACCAATGATATGCATTATGATTTGTTGGGCTAAGTGTCATCCCATTATCGATATTCCATATTAAATCACATGTGAAAGTATCATCTAACGTTTTAATATTATAATCTTTAATTTGGCTGATAAATTTGGTTAGCAGAATTTATTATTTTTTGTAATTGCGCTATTTGATATGGTGATAATTTCTTCATTATATGATTGATAGATGATTGTTTATTGGTAAATGAATTGTCATATTGAAGTATACCACTAATATATCCACGCATAAGTATTCTTTCTATAAGCTCGCAATATGGTGTACAAGATGAAGTATTAAAATTTAAACTTTTAAAACATATTGGGTGAAGTTGTTTCAGTTCATAAAATAATTCGTGAATGTCAATAGTATTAAAATTATTATTTGGGAGCGATGCAAGAATATAAATTACAATATCATCGGCAAATAATTTATGAATTTTCATATTTAATTTATTGATTTTATAAGTAATAAACTTAGCTATTTATTCACTATCTTCTAATTTGGTGGATGATTTAATAGTAACATTTAGCTATTACTTTTATTAAAAATTGTATTATAGCATATATAATTACCATATACAATACAAAATAAAGCTCCAAAAGATATGACAAAACCTAATACAAAGCATTTATCTATATATGTATATATATTTGGTCTATCAAATAATAAACCTATAATACTAAAGAACGATCCTATTCCAATTGATATGATGAGATAATTACTAATTATTTCATATATCTTGGATATTAAAATATTTTTATTCGATGTCATATTTACATATTTAATTTCAAAGTATTTATATCAAACCATCCTTCTAATTTGATGAATAAATATTCAAAATTACCACGCATAATGAAAATATGCCCATGTTAAAAATGTTATTATACCAATAGCACCTGGTATAATACCAATCCAAAATAAAGTTGTGTGTAATTTTGCTCTAAAAATAGCAATAGTACAAATAATAGCACTTATAATTAACAGCATGCCACTAATATGAAATAATATCATATTTAACTATTGGTTTGATAGATAATAAACCTAACCATCCATCATCTTCTAATTTGGTGGATGCAAAAAAATAAAAAGTTTTATTGTGTCGCGAATTTGATATCTTCGACACGAATTACTTTACGACCGGCATGATTTGCAGCGGCAACTGCTTTCTTTGTAAGCGCAGCTAAAAATTTTTCTGCTTCCAATGCCATAGCTGTTGCAGCTTCTTTTCCCACTTTGCTCGCGCCCGATTTTTTCGCTACCCTTGCAGCCGAAGCCGCGCTGATTACTGTTCTTGTAACTTGTACTACTGGTTCTACCATAACTTTATCACCTTATATACGTCAACTCACCCATATATATACTTTACCCCACGATTTATGAAAATTGACTATGCAAATACTTATAACTTATAAGAATCAAATAATTAGTTATGAAATCAGGTATAAAATATGGTAAACGTGGTAGACCCAAGAAAGTTAACATAGATACACCGAAACCACTTGAGTTAAAGAAAGATAGTGTTATGATTGATATGAATCACCCTATCATGATAGAAACTCCAATTAAACGTGGGCGCGGCAGACCTCCGAAATTGAGTATAATAAAAGGTGAGATGAATATTACAATTAAATCTCAACCAAAAGAAGAAGTTGTATCAGTAGAAGATTATATACAGCCGAAAATTTTGCGTAAGAAACGGGTATTCCGGTTTGATAAACGTTTATTCCACCAGTTTGCACAGAGATATAATGGTGATATTGTTATTATGAGTTATGTGTACGATAGGTTGATGCAGATGTTTATTAACAATAAACTGAAAATATTAACGATTGATGAATCATATTATCACGAATGGTGTGGTGGTGGAGCGCCATCGATAGAGCCAGTTGTAGAGAAGGAAATCTCGTCAGCCAATGCATTTATGCGTGGAATACCGGTACAATATAAATATTCGTTACTTATCGATGAAGATATGTTTACGAAATTTGAGAGTTGTTGTAAAAGGTATCCACAATATATCTCAAATGAGTTATTAAAGCGGTTAATCGATGATAATATAAATATTGGTACTTCTAAATATAAGGAATGGTGTACGATATGAGATGTTGTCTAGATATAGTTTATGGTCCTGGTGGCGATGATTATGGTAGAGATAATATGTTAGAAGGTTGGGAATGCCCACAGTGTCATGAAATATCAAATTTCACTCGTAGAAACATTAGAATGGGTATAGATATTTGTGGAAAATGTGGGTGGGAATCCGAGCGATCGATTATGATTAGAGATATGTTGATAAATCATTTTGGGTGTAAAAACGAATGATACACGATAGAA
>Ga0209777_10004972_pt1 | contig 15524 bp, 16 predicted proteins | sample FrelakmetHBP12HB_FD_187147 | JGI IMG/M metagenome (GOLD analysis project Ga0209777, IMG submission 187147) | Freshwater lake sediment microbial communities from the University of Notre Dame, USA, for methane emissions studies -HBP12 HB (SPAdes)... | ecosystem: Environmental > Aquatic >... | reverse complement strand
AGATACTGGTCGCGGCCGCGCTTGATGGCGAGCTGCCGGACTCCGACCGGACCTTGCTGCTGCAGCACCTCCATGGCTGCCCGGGATGTCTGGCAAGCTGGGAAGCCTTTGCCACGTTACGGGAGGGCGGCGCGCACGCGCACCTGCAGCCACTGCGGCGGGCCGCGCTCGCGATTGCGCCGTGGCGACGTCTCGACGCCCGCCGCCGCCGACCGCTGTTCGACCTGCGGCTCGCGACCGCGGCCGCGTACCTGGTAGCGGCGGTTACCGTGGTCGCGATCTCCAACCCGGCCACGGTCGCTCGTGCCAGCAACGCCGGCTTCGAGCGCGCCGCGGTCTATGCGGGCGCAGCGGTGGAAAACCGCTGGCAGAGCTACTCGCGCCAGCTTGCCGAGGCGGCTGCGAACGCCCGCGGCTGGGCCGGCGACCAGGCGCTCAAGACGTGGCAGTCGCTGCGCCGGCCCTTTGTGAAGAGAGCACAAGAACCAAACACCCCTGCGCGTCGTTGATCAGGGTGAAGAACGGAGGACGTACATGAGCACTGAAGCCCAGAACACCCAACCAGTCGCAGCGGAAACAACGCAGCCGCCGGCTCTGCCTCCGGCTCCACCCACGGCTCAGCTCCGACGCTCGCCCGGACTCGCGCTCGTGCTGTCGTTCTTCCCCGGCCTGGGCCACCTATACCTCGGTCTTTATCAGCGCGCCTTCGCGATCTTCCTCGCCTTCGCGGTGGCGATCTGGCTGTCCGAGCACGCTCACATGGGGATCCTCGTGGCTTTTGTCTGGTTCTTCGCGGTGATCGACGGCTACCGGCAGGCGCAGTGCCTCAACCTCGGCATCTGCGAGGAGCCGAAATCTTCGTTCGGCACGACAGCCCGAACACCGTGGCGAGGCTCCCTCGTGCTCGGCATCGTGGTCCTGCTCGTCGGGCTCGCGCTGCTCTACAACCAGTTCTACCCGATCGACTTCTCGTTCCTGGACAACTGGTGGCCGCTGATCCTCGTGCTTGCCGGCATCTACCTAGTGGCGGCGCATCTGATCGAGCGCCAGCGACAGCGCAATCGGGAGCTCAAAGCAAGCGATACGCCGCCGCAGATCTAGCCAACCGCCAGGGCGGCCACATCCGCGGCTGCAGTAGGCACCTTCGTGAATAGTCCGGGCTAGGAGCCTGTCCGAGTAATGGGGCGAGTCGCGCGCAGGGGGCTTGCGAGGCGCAGGCAAGGCGCGAGGAGGAAGTCGATGCATGAGCATCGTCGACGACGAGCAACACAGCATGCGCCCGCAACACCCCTGCGCCAGGAGGGTTACGGCGGCGCGGGGCCATCTGCTGCGTTGCCGCTTCTTGCCGATGGGGGAACATCGCCCGCGTCGCGGCGCCTTGCATCTGGCCCCGCGGCGCTCGTAACGCGACCGCACCCGCTTACTCGGACAGGCTCCTAACGAGGACACGATGCCGAATACCCTTGCCCCCATCCTGGCGCCCCACCGCACCGTGCGCGCATTCCGGCAGGAGCCGCTGCCCGACGGGCTGCTCGAGCGCCTGGTCGCGGAAGCGCAGCGTGCCGCCACCGACGCAAATGGCCAGATGTACTGCTTTGTGCGCGTGCTCGCGCCGGGACTGCGACGCACGTTGGCGGCGCTTGCGGGCGACCAGGAGCATGTCGTGACGGCGGCCGAGTTCCTGGTTGCGTGCGCCGATCTGCAGCGCAACGCGCGTGTCCTCCGGCATCGGGGTTTCACGCCGGGTGAGTTTCCGGCGAGCGGGCTGCACTTTGCGATTGTGGATGCGGCGCTCGCAGCGCAGCGGCTTACGGACGCAGCGGAGGCCATCCGGCTCGGCACGTGTTACATCGGCGGCCTCCTCAACGGGGTCGAGGAGGTGATTGATCTCCTGGCGCTGCCACCTGGGGTACTGCCGCTGTTCGGAATCTGTCTCGGCTGGCCTGCCGAGGCGCCGAGGGAACGGCCGCGCGTGGCGCTCACGTCGGTGCTTCACACCGACCGTTACGACGCCCAAGGCACGCCCGCGATTGAGGCCGACGTCGCCGCGATGGCGCGCACCACGCGCGGCGGGGACTGGCTGAAGGTGCTGTCCAAGTACTTTGCGGCAGGTGGCACGATGGAGGCGCGGGAAGCGAGCCTGCGGCGGGCGCTCGCGCGCCAGCAGTTTGCCTGGGAGTGAGACCAGGGCAGGGGACCAGGGCAGGATCTGGGCCGGGTTCCGGAAACATCCATTCATGTGCAGGGCCGGGCCACTCGCGTCATGAACGGGACGACGGGGCCTGGTGGCGAAAGCGAGGAGCAGTCCCTCTCCCGCACCGGTGCTGCTCCAGGCCGCTGACCTTCGCGCCGCAAAGTCGAGGTGCCCGGTCGCTATACTGCGCACATGCCCGAGCCGCTCATCCTCGTCAGCAACGATGACGGCTATCACTCCGAGGGCGTCCATGTCCTCGCCGACGCGCTCGAAGGGCTCGGCGAGGTCTGGGTCGTGGCGCCGGACCGGGAGAATTCCGCGGTCTCACACGCACTCACGCTTTCGCGTCCGCTCCGCCTCACGCAACTTTCTGAGCGGCACTTCGTCGCGGACGGCACGCCTACCGACTGCGTCACGCTGGGCATCTGTCAGGTGCTCAAGGGGCGCACGCCCGATCTGGTCGTGTCCGGGATCAACTTCGGCGCCAACATGGGCGACGACGTGCACTACTCCGGCACTGTTTCCGCGGCGTTCGAGGCCGCGATCCTCGGGGTGCCGGCGATCGCGATCTCGCAGGTGATTGGCGAAAACTTCACCTTCGTGCATGCTGGCCACTTTGCGCGTCTGCTCGCGCGCCGTGTGCTCGAGCGCGGGCTGCCCCGGGGCACGCTGCTCAACGCCAACGTGCCGCCGGGAGCGCCGAAGGGCGTGCGTTTCACCTGTCTCGGCAAGCGCACGTACACGGAGGGCGTGGTCGAGGACACCGATCCGCGCGGCCGGCGTTGCTACTGGATCGGTGGTGGCGATCCGGTGTGGGAGGACATCCCGGGAACCGATTTCGCCACAGTCGGTGCGGGCTACATCTCGGTAACGCCGCTGCAGCTCGACATGACCGACCAGACGCAACTCGCCGATCTTGAGCGCGAGGCGGTTGCATGGAGACTCGATGCCACCTGACGGCGGCGGCGCGGTGCCGGTCCGCCGGCGCGTGCTCATCGAGTACCTGCGCGAGCTCGGCATCGAGGACGAACGCGTGCTGAGGGCGATGGCGGCGGTGCCGCGCGAGCTGTTCGTGCCGGCCGCGTTTCGCCACCAGGCGTACGAGGACTACCCGCTCGAGATCGGCGACGGGCAGACGATCTCGCAGCCGTCGGTGGTCGCGCGCGTGAGCGAGCTCGCCGAGGTCGGGGAGCGCGACCGTGTGCTCGAGATCGGCACCGGCTCCGGCTACCAGGCCGCGATCCTGGCCGAGCTGGCGCGTTTTGTGTTCAGCGTCGAGCGGCTGCCGCGCCTCGCGGAGGGCGCGCGCACCCGTCTGGCGGAGCTCGGCTACCGCAACGTCTCGGTGCAGGTGATGGACGGCACGCTCGGCTGGCGCGCACAGTCGCCGTTCGACGCCATCATCGTCAGCGCCGCCGCACCCGCGGTGCCCGGGACGCTGCTCGAGCAGCTCAACGTCGGCGGGCGGCTCGTGATACCGATCGGGGAGCTGCGGCGTCAAGAGCTTGTCAAGGTCGTGCGCCTCGCGGAGGGGAGCACTGAGAGCCGGCACGGTCCGGCGACCTTCGTGCCTCTGGTGGGCCTCAACGGCTTCCAGGAGAACAGGTGACGGCATGGCCGGCGCGGCGGACACCGTCAGCAAGCGTTTTATTGTCGACGGTCGCGTTCAGGGCGTCGGCTTCCGCTATTTCGTCGTACGCGAGGCCGAAGCGCTGGGCGTCTCCGGCTGGGTGCGCAACCTCCCCGACGGCCGCGTCGAGGTGCTTGCCTCAGCCGAGCCCGCCCTGGTCGACGTGTTCGAGGGCCGCCTGTGGCACGGTCCGCCCCACGCCCGCATCAGGAGCATCGCAACCAGCGACGGCGAGGCGCCGACCGCGGCGGGGTTCCGCGTGCTGCCAACGCCGTGGTGAGCATGCCGTGCACGAAGCGACCCCAGTCGCTCCCGGGTTGTGCTTCGCTCCCGGGCTCGCTAGCATGCGACGGCGCGGGGCTGTAGCTCAGTCTGGATAGAGCAGCGGTTTCCTAAACCGCGTGTCGGAGGTTCGAGTCCTCTCAGCCCCGCCACTTCAAGATGTCGCAGGACAGGCATTTGCGTGGCACACCCTTCCGCGGTCCGTCTCACATCGCAGCCAGTGACGACAGTTCTGACGACAGTCCGGTCCGCTTCGGCTTGAGCACCCGCTCCATCACCGCCGAGGCTTCACCCGTCATTGTGGGAGTGACGTGGCTATAAATGTCGATTGTGGTCGAGGCCCGCGCGTGGCCCAACATTGCGGCCACGATAGCGGGGTGGACACCTTCCTCAAGCAAAAGCGTGGCCGTTGTGTGGCGCAGGTCGTGGAAGCGGACCATCGGGTGCAGCGTTGTCGTCTCGACCTTCACCTCCTTGCCGTGCTTCACGCGCGTTTGCACGTGAATCTCGCTGCGCGCTAGACCCACCTTGGCTAGTAGAGGCCAGAAGGAGCGCCGCAGGAGATTACCGGCCTCAATTGGTCGCCCGATCTCGTTGCAGAAGACCAATCCGCTGTCCTCCCAGGCCGCCCCCGCGAGAAGCCGCTCTTCCAGCTGCCGAGCCTTGTGGCGGCGCAGGGCTTCCACGGCTTGGGCGGTAAGTTGTAGCCGGCGACGTGACCGCTCTGTCTTCGGTTCAGTGATCCCAAGGCCGTCGGCGGTGCGTTGGAGCGTGCCTGCGACCTGCAGCATTCCGGTTTCGAGGTTGATGTGCTTCCACCGCAGCGCAAGCAACTCGCCTTGCCGCATTCCAAGGGTGCAGGCAAGGACATAGAGCGCTCCCAATCGGTCACCTGTGGCTGCGTCAAGGAGCGCGATGACCTGCTCGCGGGTGAGCGTGGTCATCTCCCGCCGAACGATGCGCGGCGCTTCGGCAAGCTGGGCGACATTTCGGGCGACTCTGCCCAGGCGAATGGCTCGGTTCAGTGCAGCCGAAAGTACGCCGTGAAGGTGGCGGACCGTGGTCGGTGACAGGCCGGCTTGCAGCTTCGCTGCATACAGCCCTTCAAGGTGGTCTGGCCCTAGCTGGGCCAGCAGGACCTGCCCGAGCTCTGGCAGGACGTGAATACGGATCAACTCTTCGTAGCGATTCCAGGTGCGCGGACGAACTTGAGTCTTCACGACGGTTAGCCATGTTGTGAGGTAGGTGCCAAGCGTGAGGCGATTTGTGGCCACGAGGAGACCGTCATTGCGGGCCTTTGCGGCGTCCGTCAGTTTCGTGCTGGCCTCCTCGCGAGTCTTGCCGTAAAGCACTATCCGACGGCCTCTGCCAACGGTGATCCGTGCTTCCCAGCGCCCGTCACGCCTTTTTGTGATGGTCCCTTCGCGGTTTCCCCTGCGCTTCTTTCGCATCGCCGTTTCCTTTCTGCTTGTGTCGGTAGTCAGCCGAGGCAAGCCGCCATGCCGCTTTCAGCCCGCACGCTGGACAGAAGTTGCGGCGCGTCAGGCTCGGAGTGCGCTTTGGTACGTAGGGCGAACCACAGGCAGTACACACGGCTGGCCCGTCTGAGCGACTAACGGCCATGGCTAGTCGAATGCCTATCTCGCCAAAGAGGAGAGGTGCAAAGAACCGAAGGCCTGGCTGGACTCCCGCTTTGGGAACTTGCCCCCACACCAGCCAGGGCCGCGCGCCTCCGTTGGTTAGCCATTCGTTGACAACAAGCGCCAACAAGGTCTTGGCCGCGCGAGCTCGGAGACGACCCGGATAGATTGGCGAGTGCGGCCGGAAAGTTCCTGGCGGTAGTATCGCCTTCCATTCGGAAGGCGGTGCCAGCCTACCCCTGTGGAGGTCCGCCGCCGCCGACAGGATTCTGCGCGCCTTTTGCGCGAATCGTCTCCAAGCTGCAATCGGCTCTGATAGAAAAAGGCTGCCGCGTGGCCCTCTCTCCTCGGCGAACGAGCAGGAAGCAGCTTGTCCGAACCAGGACTGCCATTGACCGTGAAGCAAGGGCAATCCATGGTGGCAGATGCCAAGCACGCCCAGGGCCCTAGAAAAGGTGAGTACCTCCTCGTCGGCGGCACCCGCGAGCTTGACGAAGCGATCCAAGAGGTCCCTTGGCGTTTTCGCACGTCGGTAAGGCTCGTCGCCATAGGAAGTCGGTGTGTCGCGCCAAACAAGCCTCGAATTCGCGAGCTGTATGTCTTGGGGGACAAGTAACGGCGACGGAGGGAGGGGCCGATCCAGAAGCAGGCTGTCCTTTTCGAGTAATCCGGCGTCCAGCCAGTTTTGCCGCTCGGTGGACCTCATAATAGAATCATAGTCCATTTCTTCCAGTCTGTCAATGGGTGGTCCACCATCGCCAGCGTGGAGGTTCCAAATGTCAGAGAACAGGCTTCTCCTGAGAGTTCCCGAGGCCGCTGAAGCCTTAGGGATTGGCCGCAGCTTGGCCTACGAGATGGTCGCCCGTGGTGAACTACCAGTCATCCGGCTCGGGGGCGGGCGTGCGGTCAGAGTGCCGGTCGAGGCCTTGCGGGCGTGGGTGGCGAGGAAACAGGCCGAGGCAGCTGAGAACGCTCAGGGCTCAGGGTCGCGCTGATGCTCCCCCGTCGGAGGCGACCCAACGAGGTGGCAATGCGTCGGCAAAACCGCCGTTTGAGAGCAGAGAGCGTGTCGTCACCAAAAACTCGTCGTCCGCAGCGCTGCCCCTGCGAAAAGGCACCGTGTGCGATGTGCCGCGATCGGCTACTTGCCGCGTTCTCCGCAGGCTTCTGGGCCGGCCAGCGGCGGCGGTGTGACCTCGAGGATTTGCCTCCTCATGTTCGGCGAGCGTTGGAGTCGCGCCATGGCTAACGCGCACCCTCTTGCCTGGCTACTGATCGAGCAAACAATTGCAGCGAGACAACCCAGTGGTCGGCTTCCCAAAGCGAACTGTCGTGGATGGGTCGGCCCAATCCACTCCCCGCTGCGCGAGGACCGGCACCCGAGCTTCAGCGTGAGGCCAGATAGCGAGACTGACCCCGGAGCCTTCAAGGACCACGCGACCGGCGAACACGGGAGCCTCGCGGAGCTGGCGCGGCGACTCGGGATTGATCCGCGTCAGCGGCGGAGGGCGATGCCGTGAGCACCTTGTTGGCAGAGTTCTGCAGCGAGCGTCGCCTGGACCCTGACCGACTTCTCAAGGCCGGTGTGTGCGAGGTCCTGTTCAGTGGTCGGCCCTCGCTCCGCTATCCCTCCCCCTGTGGTGTTGACCGGATCAAGTTTCTCGACGGCGAGAAGCCGAAATACTCCTGGGCAGGAGCGGGAGGTAGCACGTGCTGGTACGGCCTGCGAAAAGCCAAAGCCCTGGGAGGCCCGCTTGTCTACCTCGTGAACGGCGAGCCAAGCGTGTGGGCTTGCACCCAGGAGAAAGTGCCGGCCGTCTGCCTGTGTGCCGGCGAAGGGACGGCCCCGACACCGGAGCTGATCGAGGAGTTGCGTGAGGCTGGTTTCACCCGCGTGCTGGTGGTGTTCGACGTGGACGGACCGGGCCGCATGGGGGCGAGGCGCGTGGTGGCAGCCCTTCGAGTTGCTGGAGTCGAGGTAGAGGCCCTCGAGCTCCCGTCGTCGCTCGGTGAGGGCGGGGACGTGGACGACCTGCACCAACTCCACGGTTCCAGACTGGGCGCCGCACTCTCTGGGCTTCCGGTTCTGCACGACGAAGAAGCTGCCCAAGTCGGTGTGCTCCTGTCCGAAGTCGAATGTGAGCAGGTCTCGTGGTTGTGGCGAGGACGCATTCCCCTCGGGAAGATCACCATCCTCGACGGCGATCCTGGCACAGGCAAGAGCACGCTGGCGCTCGACGTTGCCGCACGGGTCACGCGGGGTGCGCCAATGCCCGACGGTAGCCCAGGGGTGGATGGCGGCGTGGTGATCCTCACGGCCGAGGATGGGCTCGGGGACACTGTCCGACCCAGGCTTGACGCGGCTGGAGGCGACCCAACGCGAGTCCTTGCGCTGCTAACAGTCGGCACAGGTGACGACGAGCGGGCCGTCTCGCTCGCGGATCTGCAAGCCCTGGAGCAGGCGATTCGGCGGGTGCAGGCCAGGCTCGTGATCGTGGACCCGGTGATGGCCTTTCTCGGGGCGCAGACTGATTCCCACCGGGACCAGGATATTCGCCGCTGCCTGGCTCCGCTCGCGAGGTTGGCAGAAACGACCGGCGCAGCCATCGTCATCATTCGCCACCTGAACAAGGCAGCAGGCGGGAATCCGATCTATCGAGGTGGGGGCTCCATCGGCATCATCGGGGCCGCCCGTTCAGGCTTGCTTGTTTCCAAGGACCCTGACGACGAGAGCAGGCGCGTCCTCGCAAGCACCAAGGCGAATCTGTCGAGCCCGCCGGAGTCTCTCAGCTTTGAGCTAGAGGAGCGGGCCGGAGCGGTGCGGGTCAACTGGCTGGGCGCCTCCAAACACTCGGCAAGCAGCCTCCTGGCCGAAGCCGCCGACGAAGGGGAGCGCGCGGCTGTTTACGACGCCAAGGACTTCCTGCGCGACTTCTTGGCGGATGGCCCCCAGGCCGCAAAGGACGTGCAACACGAGGCACGGGAGGCCGGCATCTCGGAGGCGACCCTCAGGAGGGCCAAGAGCGCCTTGGGCGTGGAGGCCGAGAAACTCGGGCGACCAGGGATGCCAGGCCAGAAGTGGGCGTGGCGACTACCCGAAGATGGCCACCCTCCGCCGAAGATGCTCACACCCGACGAAATGAGCACCTTCGACAAGAGCACGGCGGGAAAAGGCCGTTCTGGCAATGGTTCTGCCGAAGATGCTCAACGCAGCGGGATTGAGCACCTTCGGGGCCATGCTGGCGAGGTCGGCGCTCCACGCGACCCCGACGACTGGGCAGAGGTGTGACGTGACCGCCCCCGAGCTCGTCCAGGTGCTCCGGGCGCACGGTGTGGAGTTGAGCCGGTCCGGCGATCGCCTCCGATTCCGCCCGGTTCAGGCCGTGTCACCCAAAATCTTGGAGGAGATGCGTCGGCACAAGACGGAGTTGCTGTCACTCCTGGGCGGGAGGTGCACTCCAGCCGAGTGTGGCTGGTGCGGCGGAGCGCTCGCACCCTACCTGTTGCCTTTGGGCTCCGGCACTCGGGCTTTGTTATGCCCTGGCTGCCGAAAGTGGACCATAGCGGGTGGAAAAGCCTGAGAGATTGCGAGCCAATGGGTCACTTGCCTACTAGCGTCTTCGATCCAGCGGACCCGCTTTCGAGAGCAGGTCTGGATGCGTAGACCCCCGCCACCACCCCCTCGCAAGGGTTTCTGCTCTGTATGTACCCGCCTCAACACGGGACAACGTGCGGAGGCAAACCGCCTCCACGGGCAGGGCTGGGGGTTCCTGAGGCTGGCGAAGCGTTACGGATGCAGCCGCTCCGCCATGCATCGGCATTTCGCGGGTCGACATGAGGCCCGTACCGTGCCCTACACGTACGCTGCTTTCTCGGAATGGCAGCGCTCACTCCGCCAACGAGAGAAATGACAAGTGCTGGGCTTTGGCCCTCAGCTTCCCACATTCGGCGCTATGGGCCTTGCCTCTGGAGATGTCGCCGGACACCATAGGGCATTCTCACCGTGACCGTCACCGTCGCGGAGTCGGCGTGGCCGCATGAGTTGCTCACCCTCACCCAGTAACTCGTGGCGGCCGTCAGCACCGGTGTTGTGAAGCTGCTCACGTTGGTCCCCACCGGGTGCGAGGTGTCGCCAGAGACACCCTGGTACCACTGGTAGGAAAGCGGCGTCGTGCCGGCCGCGGTTACGGAGAGTGTGGCGGTCTGCCCGCTCGCGCTTGTCTGGCTCTGACTCTGGGAAGTGATCGAAGGCGAGGTGCAGCCGCTCGCATTGACGTGGAGCGTGAATGCGCCCTCTGCCCTGGTGTTGGCGTTGTCGTAGACTACGAGGGTGAAACTGAAGTCCCCGGCCACTGTTGGCGTGCCGCAGATGCTGTTGAGCAGACCGTTAGCGCACACCGAAAGCCCATTCGGCAGCGAACCGCTCCCCGGGTACCAGTAGTAGGGGCTCGTTCCGCCTGAGGCGGCAAGCTGCTGCGAGTAGGCCACCCCCACCGTGCCCGCCGGCAGCGGCGAGGGAGTGGTGATGACGAGCGGATTGGGCGCGGTACCAGTCGTGGTGGCGTGGACCTCTGCCGAACGGTCGCTTGTCACGTTGTTCTGGTTGTTACTACACTTATAAGTAAAGCTTGTCATAACGAAATAGTAGGTGGTCCCAGGCTCGAGGCTTTTCACGGTCCAGTTGCTGATGCTCTTGTCAGGGATGGTATCGGCGTAGAGGTAGGGGCCGCCGGAGATCCCGGAGGCGAAGACCTGGTAACCACCGGGGTCGCTGGTGTACGCGATCGGCGTCCAGGTGAGGACGACAGAGGAAGTGTTTGTGACGCCTGTGGCGAGGCCCATGACCGCCACGGTCTGGGTGGACTGCCAATCGCCGCCGAACTGTGCGGCGTTGAGGAACGTCACGACGGCTGGGTCGGCGCTGTAAACGCCGTTTCGGCGGAAGTCGCTGGACCCAGCGGCGAGGTTGGTCAAGTTGGTGATGCTGCTCGGCACCGGCCCCACGAGCTGGTTGGAATCCAGGCGGAGAACCTGCAGGTTCGTGAGGTTACCGAGCACGGTCGGGATCGAGCCCGAAAGCTGGTTCCAGGACAGCTGGAGGTACTGCAGGCTCGTGAGGTTACCGAGCACGGTCGGGATCGAGCCCGAAAGTTTGTTCTGGGAGAGGTCGAGGTACCACAGCTTCGTGAGGTTGCCGAGTTGGGTCGGAAGGGGGACAAGGAGTTGGTTGGAGTGGAGGTCGAGGTACTGCAGGTTTGTGAGGTTGGCGAGTTGAGCTGGGATCGAACCCGAAAGCTTGTTGACCTGCAGCCCGAGGTACGTCAGGTCCGTAAGATTTGCGAGGGACGCTGGGAGCGTGCCCGCAAGGTTATTTGCGTAGAGGGTGAGCCTCAGAACCGTCGTCTGCCCCCCGTTGCAGGTCACACCGGACCACGCGCACTCGGTTCCCACTGGCTCGTTCCAGTCGCTGCTGTTCGTCCAGCCCGCCCCGTTGGTGCTCGTGTACAGGTCAATGAGGGCCTGACGCTCTGACGCGGGAATCGCTGCCTCGGTTGTCGCCGCTGCTGTGACTGCCAACACAAGCAATAGTGCGAGGAGCCACCTCACCGCCATCCGATCGATGGCACCCGCTAGCCATCGAGTCATAGGATGGGTGTCCCTGGACCCCATTGTCGTTACCCTCTGTTTAGATCGTACACCTTGATCTCGTTGAGCGGCCGCCTGCTGTCGAAAAGGGGTAGTGCCCTAATTTGAGGTGGTGGCCCCTTGCGATGGCGGTTGCCTCGTTCGTTGTCAAGGCCAACTTACTTGTGACAACTATGATGGCTAACTCCCATTGGAGTGACCCCCTGCCCCAAGACTTGACAAAGCGTGAGCCACTGACTTACATTGGCGGCAATGGATGTGATCTCCCTGGTGGAGTTCATCGAAACCGACATTTTCACCAGGCGCATCCGACGGGTTCTCGATGACGAATCTTACGCTGCGTTTCAATTCGACTTGGCGCAAAACCCCGCCGCGGGGGACTTAATCCCTGGCAGCGGTGGCGCGCGGAAGATCCGATGGGGCGGATCAGGCCGCGGCAAGCGCGGCGGAATGAGGATCATCTATTACTGGGTTCGTGAGGACAGGGAGATCTATCTCATTATGGCTTTCACCAAGAACCAGAAGCATGATCTCTCTCGCCGTGAGGTTACAGCCCTTGCCGGGGTTATAAGGGGGCTCCAATGAAGAAGAAGGACTTCGAGGAGCTGCTTCAGAGTGCGCGGGAGGCCGTAGAAATTCGCAAGGGCCGACGCGCTGCCGCGCGCCGCACGACGGTGCCGGTGATCGACACCCGTGAGGTGCGGGCACGTTTGCGACTTTCACAAACCAAGTTTGCGGCGCTGATTGGGGTTAGCGTCTACACCGTCCGGAACTGGGAGCAACGTAGGCGAGCGCCAGAAGGTCCGGCGCGGGTGCTTCTGCAGGTCGTGGCGACAAACGTGAACGCTGTTCGAGCCGCCATAGCTGGCCACCTGAAGAGGCCGCTTTTCGATTGGCGATCCTCATCGCGGACTCCCGGCGAGGAAAAAACCGTGAACTTCTATCTGCCGCAGCGCACATTCGTGGACAGGGGCTTCGAATATGTGTTAGACGTGCCACCACTGCAAGGAGGATCTTGTGAACTGGCCGATCTTGCAGCTTGAGGATTTCGGGATTACCGACCTTGAGGTTCACTGGTTCGCAAACAAGCTCGAGGGACAAGAGTACAGAAGCAATCTCGAGCTTGGTTACGGGATTCAGAAGCGCAGCGAGCAAGAACAACGCTACCGCATTGTTCTGCGAGTAGCGGACGAAAGGAAGAGCGAGGAGGGGCGGGTTCAGCTCACGCTCCGTGTTACGGCGGTTGGTTTCTTCGTCTTCCCTGAGTCAACTCCTGTCGAGCAACACCCTCGCCTTATCCGTACCGTCGGAATTCCGATCCTCTACAGCACCACAAGGGGAGCTCTTCAGGCCATTTCGGGGACTCTGCCTCCGGACTCTCGCTACACCCTCCCTACAGTCAACGTTGTCGATCTGATTAAGTCTGTCGAGGGGAGCGGGGAGCCTAAAAATGTGGCTGTAGTTGAGGTGGCTGCTGGACAGAAAGCAACCCTTGACGCCGGCAAAGGCGTCGAGAAGGCAGCAAATTCCTAGCCGAGGCAAGAAACAACTCACACCTGCTTCTGGTCACCGACAATCGATGCCCTAACGGCATCGATGGGCGAGCCTACGGGCGGCAGGCGGAGCACAGCGTAGAACTTCCGACGTGTTGTTCCCTCAACCGGCGAGGACCAGGCGTAGGCCACGGATGCCGAGGGGTGCTCATGCAGGTCGAAGACGCGGACGGCGCCTTGCCAGACGATCTTTCCCCGGAACGTCTCCTGCACGGCGACGACTTCGCGGAGCGTCGCCTTGCAGTCGTGCATCCGTTCCACGGCCAACCGCACGAGGTCGCGGATCGCAGCTTCGAGCTTCTTCTGCTGCTTCCAGTCGTGCATCACCACCAGCGTGTGGACCGTCTCTTCCCACCATTGCATGAGGCGATGGTAGCCCTGAAATTCGCGGCTAGTCCGCGGGCTGAGGACAGGGGAGAACTGTGACTGAGAACAGCAGCTAGGTGAGACACGTTACCGTTCCCAGCGCTGCCCGCCCGTGGGGGTCAGGCCGGGTGTCTGCCAGCCAATAGCGGCGACCGCTGGCAGGGCGAGATTGACGACAGTTCTGACGACAGTATGGGCAACACCAGACGGGGCGCAGTGGCACGGCGTGGACGTAAGTCTTGATGTTAGAGTACGCAGCGGGGCTTCGAAACACGCCACGGACAGGCGAAACGAATTCCTAAACCGCGTGTCGGAGGTTCGAGTCCTCTCAGCCCCGCCAACCAAGCCGATCGTGCCTCGCACCGCAGCTCCACCAGCCCGGATCTGCCGGCGGCGCCGGCCCAAGCAAGGGCACCGGTAGACGCGAGTGCGAAGGGACACCCTCTTCATCGCTACCGTCGGCTTCCTGATTCTGCCCAACGTGATCTTTGCCTTTGGTTGGCTCAAGCTCGGCTTGGCGCTCGCAGTCGCGGCGGTCGCCGTGGCGTGCCTGCGCGACATCTGGCGACGATCCAAGACGGATGCGCCCCGGCTTTCCGCCGGCGCGTGGTGCTTCGTGCTGGCACTGGCGGCCTTGTGGACCTGCGCCGGTGGGATCGGTGAACTCAACGCCCAGACTGGCGACTATGTCAAGCACAACCTGGTGTTCCACGACCTCATCGTCGAGAGCTGGCCGGTGGTGTACGCGCGCGCGGACCTTGGCGATCCGCTGTTGTGCTACTACCTCGCCTACTACCTGCCACCGAGCCTGCTTGGCAGGGTGTTTGGGCTGCAGCACGCCGCGGCCTTCTCGCTCGCGTGGGGGCTGCTCGGTGTCACTTTGGCATTCGCCTGGATCTGCCGCCTCGGCCGGCCGCGCGGGCCAATCGTGCTGGCGCTGTTCACGCTTGTGGACGGCTTCTGCTGGCTACCCGGCCTTTACCCGTTGGCGCAGAGGATTGGCCTGCTACCCGGCTCCCCGAACGGCGAGTGGTGGCAAAGCAACTTCTCCGGGAGCTTCTGGTCGTTCGGCGGCCCGCACACCAGGCTGCAGTTCCAGTGCGAGCCCTCGCTGCTGGTGTGGACTCCGCAACATACGCTCGGCGCCTGGCTGGGCACGGCGTGTGTGCTTCACTGCGTGCTTGAAAGGCGGCCGCGTCACATCCTGCTCGTCAATGCCGCCGTCTTCCTGTGGTCGCCGTTCGTGGGCATTGGCCTGCTCCCCTTCACGGCCGCGGCATGTCTGAGGCAGCCTCGCCAGACTTGCTCTTGGCCCAATGTCGTTGGTGGCCTGGCGCTGGCGGCGCCTGTCGGGCTTTACTTCCAGGCTCACCTGCCGCAGCAGTATGCGGGGTTGCTGTTCTCGACCTTCTCCGGCGTGACCGACTGGCTGAAGTACCTGCTCTTCCTTCTGCTGGCGGTCGGGATCTTCTGGGCCGCACTCCGGCTCATCCATCGCCGCTACGGCGTGCTGTCGCAGACACAGTGGCAGCTCTTCTGCCTGGCGTGCGCGGTTCTGGTGACGGTCACCTTCGTTTTCGTGGGGAGGTACAACGACTGGGTGATGCGGGTCAGCATGCCGGCCTCGTTCGTTTTCCACCTCACGCTGGCGGCGAGCGCTGTGGCGCTCTGGCAGCGTCCCGCGCAGCGCGCACCCGCGCTCGCTTTCGCGCTTCTGCTCCTACTCAGCGCCGAACGCAGTCTTAAGCTCTACGTGCTGACGCCGCTGGGACTGCCGGGGCAGGGGATCGCCACCACGATCGCTACCGCTCGGCAGGAAGCGCGAGGTCTCGCGTACCTGGGCGCCACACCCGAGTTCGATTTCGCGGCGCAATACCTTGGCCGACGCAACAGCATCTTCGGCACGATCCTGATGCGTTCCAGACAAGACCTGCGTGCGGCCGAGTAGCTCGATGCTGTCGCCGGTCCAGGTACGCCGCATTCACGCGCCCGAGGCGCTTGTGTCAGCGGGTGTGCCCGTAAGCAGGCGCCGCGGCGCGGTCGCCAAGCTCGCCGCCGACGACCAGACCGGCGAAGCGTCGGTAGCACTCCGGACACACGAGGCGCGGGGCGGTAAGCGCGTTGTCGACGATCTCACCCTCGACAAAGACGCCGGTCGTGACGCTCAGGCAAAGCTCGCACGCTCCGCGCCGTTCTCTCTCGAACCGCCACAC
>Ga0209777_10004971_pt1 | contig 15526 bp, 12 predicted proteins | sample FrelakmetHBP12HB_FD_187147 | JGI IMG/M metagenome (GOLD analysis project Ga0209777, IMG submission 187147) | Freshwater lake sediment microbial communities from the University of Notre Dame, USA, for methane emissions studies -HBP12 HB (SPAdes)... | ecosystem: Environmental > Aquatic >... | reverse complement strand
TATCTGCATCTATTGCTTTCTGTTGCGTTAAGGGTTTTCGGCAAAATTATCCTTAACAAAACAAAGCAATAGATGCTATTTTCTTTTTATGCGGGCATTATTTACCCACAGTTTCCGTTATAGATCCTTAATTTTTAATATCGCTGTCTTCAGACACTAAATAAATTCTAATTGATTTCAAATAGTACTCTCTGCTCCGTACTATAATACGCACTTTTATCTTTTGTTAAGATTTTTATAGAAAGAACGTGTTTGCCCGGCCCTATAATGGAAGCAGGGATTTGCGCAATAAACATCGAATACTCGTATGTAGGCATTTTATAGAAATTTGCTACATCTTTTCTATCACCTCCATAATGGGCTGAGTATAGTTTCCCATCTATATCTATAATTACTCCGCCTGCAGCATCTTTTGCTAATATATCAACTGCCCAACCGGTCACGGTGAAATTTTGATTAAGAGAGAGCTTTATTGGTTCTTGTATATTTAAAATTTTAAAATCATTAATACTGTCAATAGAATAGTATGTCGGCAATGGAATCATGGTTTTAGGCAGCGATGGCTTCCCTGCAAAGGGGCTTAGTTTATCACAGGATATAATTAACAAAACAGTTAACAGCAGTATATGTATATTTTTTCTTGTCATAATTAACACTCTATAAAAATATTTTTAAAATATCAAGCACTAAACTTATCAAGAATGAGACAACCAGTCCTGCATGACTTCCAGTGTGCGTTTTATTCCCTCTTCTAAAGATATTTCCGGTTTCCAATTCAGTAATTTGCAGGATCTTGAAATATCCAGTATGTTAGTCGGTACATCTAAGGCACGAGGTCCTTTACTTACATAGCGAACCGGTTTATCCTGGATTGATTTAATAATTTTTATAATCTCATTGAGACTATGTCCCTTTCCGCTTCCGATATTAAAAATCTTTTGGTCACCATCGTATTGGATGGCTTTTATTATACCCCTTATAACATCTTCAATATAAATATAATCTCGGACAACAGTACCATCACCCCATATCTCTATTTCCTGCCCATTTAAGAACTTATCTATAAAGACAGTAACAGCACCCTGTTCAGAAGAGACTCTCTGGCGAGCCCCGTATGGATTAGAAACCCGAAGAACACAGTAGTCTAATCCGTACAGCTTATAATATAGATTCAGGTATTTTTCAACCGCAAGTTTAGTTATGCCATACGAGCATAGAGGATCGGTAGGATGATGTTCCGGGATGGGTATTTCCCGAGGAATTCCGTATATGGTTCCGCCAGATGATAAAAAAAATATTTTCTGAATGCCATTCTCCCTGGCGGCGTCAAGCATGTTTACTGTTGAAATAACATTGCTTTCTATATCATAAACAGGATTCTCATTGGACGTTTTAGGTATTGTAGTACAAATAAGATGGAAAACTATATCACACCCGTTTATTGCCTTTTTAATATGCTCTAAATTTAAAAAATCACCTTCGACCCATTCTGATTGCTCATAAATATTTAATATTTTATTAACGTTAAGGTGCGGTCTTTCAAATACTCTTACTTTATGCCCCTCTTTTAATAGAGCTTCGCATAAATGCGAACCGATAAATCCACCTCCGCCGAAAACAAGACATTTCATTTTCTATACAAACCTCCATAGTTCGCTCTGAATTTTAACATTAAGCTGATGGTTTCAACCTGTTTCTTACTTGAGTCAGCTTAGTAGTTATTTCCTTTTACAATACTTTTGTAGGCCCTTTCATAAGAGAATGCTTCTTGTTCAATTGTCGGGAATAGATGTTCTTTAAGATTATTTCTTAATTCATTCAATATGGGCGGATTATCAATTATTCTTTCTATTATATTTTTCAAATGTTCTGAATCTCCAACCTTGAAAGTAAACCCATTGAAATTATCTTTTACATTCTCTGTTAATCCTCCTATATCTGAACTTATTACCGGAACGCAACGAAGCAATGCCTCAGTCATCATATATGGGGCATTCTCCCACCATATTGAAGGCATCACCGAAACATCAACGTCACTGAAAATAGTACCCATTTCTGTCTCAGAGAAAATCCCCTTTACTTTTATTCTGGGATCTTTTTGTGCACTTTTCTTAATTAAAGCATTATACTTTTCATCATAACCATAACCATATATATCTAATGTAACTCTGTCGCTTTTAATTTTTCTGAAAGCATCCAGCAGTATATGAACCCCCTTATGTATCTGCCAAGTACCACCATAAAATAATTTTATAGTATCTCCCCTTTTATATTGCTTATCTTTAAATAATGTATGGCTGTATGGTGCCAGGCCAAAATTAATTGTTTTTAGCTTCAGCTCTTTAATCTCACCTTCAAATAACTCTTTCATAATTCGAGTAGGGGCAAAAACAGCATTTGCATTAATGAGCAGTTCTTTTACTAATTGTAAGCGTTCTGAGGTCATGTTTTTGGGTAATTCCGGACATTTTTTTTTACACGCTTCCCCGTCTTTCGGGCCATAACAAAGGTTATTAGCCGAATCTACTAAAATTGTTTTAGGGCAGATCAGCCAAAAATCAGTTAGTGTAAAAATATATGGTATTTTTAAAGAGGAGGCTGTGCGAATAAATTCAGCAGTCCGCATAGAATGAGTAACATGAATAATATCAGGACGTTCCTTTGAAAGTATATTTAAGGTAAATTTCGATAGATCTTTGTTCGTTACTGCAAAATGAATATCATCAGGCTGCACTTGATAGCCAAAGGAGAGCACAGGTATCCCCTGATAAATGTATTCTTCAAACATAATATTGCCCTCTTTTTTACTATTATATAAATCGATAGCATTTGAAATGATATCACGAGAATAGGTTATTACTTTTACTTTATGTCCCTGTTTTTGCAGGGTGGTTGATAAATTCAGAAGAAGTTTTTCTGTTCCTGTGATCCATTTAGGATAAAACTGGTGTATGAGATATACAATCTTCATTTTAAACGCCCTTGAGTAAAGTGCTTTTTATATTATTCAGTATTTCCTTTTCAGCCGTATTTGTTGCTTGGCAAATAACAAAATAAGCGCCAAAAATGCTTGCAAATGCCTTGTAAATACATGATATAATTTCATCAATTATTGTTCTATCAATAACTTCATATGTATTTTCAATGTATTCTGATATTATATTTATTTTTTCTATCATCGATAAAACTAAAAATCCATTATTATAATAATTTTCTTTTTTAATTTTAATATAATATAAATATATATTACTTATCATTTTATTTAAATCTTCATCTAAATATATATTATTTTCTATATCAATTTCATTAGGATAATTTAAATTATAATTTGTATTTATTAATTTTAATAAAATATATTTCATTTCAATTTGGTTCAATTTATTTTTTATTTTTTTTAATTTTAATATTTCTTTATTTATAATATCATATGTAAATATTATATCTAATATAAATTCAGTTATATCTATTTCAATGTTTAAATAATCTTTAAATAAATATTTAAGATTTATTGTATCAACAAAACTTCTTTTTAAATAATAATAAACTGGTCTATTATGACAATGAATTACTTTAATTGAATTATTAATAGCAATTTTATAATTATCTTTTATAAGTCTTAAACCCAAATCAAGATCTTCAGCATAATTATATCTATATTTATATTTTATAAATATATCTTTCTTAATTAAACATGATATATCTGATAATGAAGCATTTCTTCTTAAATTATCATAATCTATTTTTTTAGGATATTCAAAAATACTATATGAATCACCTATACCCAAAAATTTTTGATAATGATACCATGTAGAGATCGCATAAAATAAATCAGTATCTCTTTTCATGAATTCTCCACAGGAAACGGCTACAATATTATTTTTTTCTAAAAAATCAATCATTTCATATATCCAGAATTCTGAAGTTGGTAAAGCATCCTGGACCATAATGAGTAAATATTTTTTGTCGGATGAATTTTCTGCTCCCACATTTCTAGCATATGAATGAGTAAATTCTTCTGGCAAGATATTTACTACTTTTGCCCCATACTTTTTCGCCCAATAGACTGTTTCATCAGAACTGCCAGAATCAACCACTATAATTTCTAACTCTTTAATACCTTTTTGATTATTTAACATCATTAATAATCTTTTTAAATCATCTCCGCCATTTTTAGCAGGTATAACAACAGAAACAGTAGCATCTTCTTTAACTATTATATCTTTATACTCTAATAACGGTAAATTAAATTTATATGTTTTATTATTTTTTAATTTTAATTTATTATAATTTAATTTAATTTTATTTAATATATATTTATTTAATTTAATATAAAATGATTTTAATCCATTATTTTCAATATATATTATTGTCAGTGAGATATTATTTATAATTCTTTTAGATAATATTTTCCCTAACAATAAATTTAGCTTCGATACTAACCTCCATCTTATTGAATTTAATATCTCATTTAAGTGCTGATCTTTTTGGCTAATCTGCTCAATTAATCTCTTATTCTGCCCTGATAGTTCTTCTATTTTAGTCTGCAGTTCATCTCTCTCCTTATCTCTCTTATATATTGCCTTTTCTAAAATATTCTGGATTTCAGACATTTCTTCTATCTTGGCGCCTTGAACACTTATTAGTTCTTCTATTTTAGTCTGCAGTTCATCTATCTCCTCATCTCTCTTATATATTGCCTTTTCTAAAATATTCTGGATTTCAGACATTTCTTCTATCTTGGCGTTTTGAGAACTAATGATTAGTTCTTTTTCCCTTCTCTGCTCAATGAGTATTTCTTTCTCTTTTGATAGTTCCTTTATCTTTGTCCTCTGCTCCGCCATCTGCTCATCCCGCCCGGCTACAGCCTGGTTGAGGCTGGCGAGTTGCCCATCTCGCTCAGTGATGGTGACGGTGTGACTTAGACTTACGAGCTGCTCATCCCGCTCGGCTACGGCCTGGTTGAGGCTGGCGAGTTGCCCATCTCGCTCCGCCACGGCTTGCGAAATTGTCATCATTTGTTGCTCTTGACGTGCCATAAAATGCAAGGCAGGAGAAAGAGCGACTAGTTCTCGAGAGAGAGTATCAAAAACTTGTTCAACCTCAGGGCTATCCAATGCGACATTGTCTTTTGCCAGTTTTACCAAGCAATCGTAGCCAGTGATAACCTGTGCTGGCACACGGGGATAACGGTATAGGTCACGAGTTTTGAAAAACGTGTGGCGTAACCCCTCTTGCAAAAATTCGCTCTCATAGGCAGCAAGAGCTGAAGGTTCTGGATCAGGGAGACCAAGTGCTCGTGCCACTCGCAATAATTCTGCTCCTGTGTTCTTAAGTATTTGGTCGTAATCAACCACGACGCGCTTTGAGCCCTTGGTTCTTGAAATTGCAGGTAGAAGATGTTCAAGCCAAAGATAGAGCGTTTTTTCCGGCTCAAAGCCGTTACGTTTTCGCAGAGACTCAATTATGCTTATTGGATTTCGCGTGGCGATAACATAGCCTACATCGCAACCAACTTGTTCAAAAACAGACTGCCAGAAGGACAACAATCTCGCTGTTCGTGGGTCTTTAAATCCCCACAGAGCATTCTCATCACATTTCTCACGTAAGAATTCTACCGCTTTCAATCTTATCGATTTAATTGTGGGATCGTTTTGCATGTCCCAGTCAACTAATCCAAGCCGATCATAAGCAGAGCCAAGATGGCCAAGCAGTTCCTCATTTATGCTCAAAACATCCCTGTCTTCCCAAAAACCCGTTGGGTTATCAAACCCAGCTGGATGAAGGTTATCACCAAGCTTAACCCCGAGCACTTCTAAGCCACGCGTAATAGCACTCGTACCACCTCGGTGCATGCCCAATACGACAATCAATTTATTGTTCTTCATTGCCACAACTCTCTTCACCCTGCGCCTGCTGAATCTCAAGTTCTGAATAACAACCAAAATCAACGATCGCCGTCGCCAGATTTTCTGCTTCGGGCAGCACCCTGAATATGGCGGTATCGATCAAGCGATGCAGATAAGTCAAACTGCCATCTACATCGCCAAGAACGCCTGCGTTTAGAAAATACACATCTGAATTCAATGTGCAGCGAAAACGGAATTCAACGCGATAAGTGATTCCCTTCTCGATGTAGGCCAAACTGTCTCGGGGTGATTTCGCCGATTCAGCCCCGCCCAACTCAACACCAGAAGTGGTCTTAATTAGCATTGCAAAACGCACATTGCTCGCGCTTTTGGTAAATGTAACGGTATAGGCATAGCGATAGTTCTTTCCACGTATCAGGTTGTTGACTTGTTCGCCCGCTAAAGTCAGTACCACAGGGGATTTAATATAGGCACCGTGAGACTCGTACTCGATGGTACTGCTGGGCTTGAGATTGGGGTCAAAGCTTTCTTGCAGCGACGCGTGTTCAACTGGCTCGTGATGCTCGTGTTCCGTACTCTCAATGGAATTTGGATGCGTTACGAAACGTTCATCCGCCTGTCGAATTTGCTCGCGAATGGCTTCACGCTTGTTCGCAGGGGCATAAAGCAGCTTTTGATAACGTCCCACAATTCGCTTGGGCGCACCAACGGCCAGCTTCTCGCCCGCGTCCATCAGCACTGCGCGGTCGCAAAGTTCGACGATGGTACCGCCTGAGTGGGACACAAACAGGATTGTCGCGCCGCTGGCACGGATGGCTTCAATTCGGGAAAAACATTTGCGTTGAAACAATTCATCGCCCACAGAGAGCGCCTCATCGACAATCAGGATTTCTGGATCGACATTGATGGCAATCGCAAAAGCCAACCTCACCATCATTCCACTGGAGTAGGTCTTGACCGGTTGACGGATGAACTCTCCGATGTCTGCGAAGGCGATGATCTTGTCGAGTTTTTCATTTATCTCCTTTTGGGAAAGTCCCAGCAATGTCCCATTGAAATAGATGTTTTCCATACCGGTGAGCTCGGGATTGAAACCAGTTCCGAGTTCAAGAAGCGCGGAAACGCGGCCTTTGATTTCGAAAGTGCCCGAAGTCGGCGTCAGAACCCCCGACAGTATTTCTAAAAGCGTGGATTTGCCGGAACCGTTTCTGCCGATGATCCCGACCGTTTCTCCTTTTTTAATGTTGAAACTGACGTCCCGGAGGGCGTAGAAATCGTGGTGATATTTTTTGCGAAAGGGATGCAGCGACTCCTTGAGGCGGTCGATATGCTGGCTGTAGAGCCTGTAGGTTTTTGTAAGGTTGCGGACGGAAATGGCGGTATCATTCATAGTCTGAGCATTCATTACAAAACATCGGCAAAATGGGGGCGGAGTCGCAGAAACAGCAAAGCCCCTATAATAATAATTACAAACGTTACTCCCCAGAAATAGAGCATTCGCAGTGGGTGTTCCCAAAACCAGACATGTGTTAGAAAACACTCCCTGTACCCCTCAACGATGTAATATGCCGGGTTTGCCTTGCATAAAAGAACATATTTTTGTGGCACCCGGCTAAAGTTCCAAAATATGGGGGTTATCCAGAACCCGATCTGTAGCAGCATAGCTATAATCTGCCGCACATCGCGAATAAAGACAGCAATCGACGATGTGACCCAGGATAATCCCATGACAAAGAGCATGGTTGCCCCCATATAATAAAATACCTGTATCCACGACAGGGCAGGCTTGTAGCCATAGAGTATCATCAGCACAATAATCAGCAGCACAAAAAAGAGATGCACGACAAGAGAAGAAAATATCTTTATGAGCGGCAGCATGCTCACGCGAAACACAATTTTCTTCACAATGTAGCTGTAATCAACAATAGAGCCTGTGGCATTTGCAAGGCTCTCGGAAAAGAAAAACCACGGGATCATGCCCGCACACAGCCAGAGCACAAAGGGATAATTATTGACCGGCCCGGAGCCAAAGGCGACCTGAAACACAAAATAGAAGATAAGGATGGTGATGCAGGGGTTCACAAATGCCCAGATAATAGTTAAATATGACCCCAGGTAGCATGCCTTGAAATCCTGCCGGGTAAGCTTGAATATGAGGCCACTGCTCTTAAAAAGTGCAATTACAAAGTCATAGAACCCTCTTAAAAGCTCACTAATGCTATGTATCACAGTGCATCACCCCAAACATCTTCTATCTAATTAGATACTGAGAATTCAAGAAGCGTGCTTCGCCATTTTTAAACAAACAAACACCTCTAATTTTTTTTAAATCAGTTAAATAGTTATATTCATCATTAAGCATACAGGAAAAACCAGAAAATATAAGATCTATATTTTTAAATTTTTGACTAAGATTAGGGCGATAACTAGATGGGATAGCAATACCTATTTTTTTCCCTTCATAAAAAATAATGACTGATTGAGCTTTCTTCCCTTCTGAAATATCACCAGCCCATCCTTTACAAGTCAATTCATGAGAATCTCCTGGAATAATTCTTAACATACCGACCCTCTGATGGCCAATCAAAAAAGCTTGTCCATCAATTATTATCTTGGACAAATCGTTTGATAAAGATATCTCTGCATTTTCTATTTTATTAATAAAATGAGCTTCCCTTACATAATTAATTCCGAGGGTAACAGTACCAATAAGTAAAAGCACGAGTATCGTTCTTTTTTTATAAATATATTTTAGAACATTACCCGCCAAGATAGGCTCTTCTGTCTCCTTGTGTCGCAATCGCAACCCCATCAATCCACAACTGATAAATAACAATAGAAGACACTCAAAATTCCAAAATGAAAAACTAACCTGCCAATAAAGAACACACACCAGCAACAAACTCCCCGCTGCCGTAGTTTTAAATAGAGAAACTGGTGCTCGTGAAATCTTTAATATTATATTGGATAAAAATCCTATGTAGAAAACAAGGCCAAGCAGTCCCAGATCGAGTAAGATCATTAAAGAAACTGAATGGGGATGCTGTCCGGGATATAAAGGTAAGTTTATGGTATGTGCAGCTCCAAAGCCAAAACCAGTCCAGGGATGGTACAAAATAACCTGCAAAGCGTAATCCCATATTACAGCTCGTGATGTTTTGTCCAATATTTTTAATAGTGAAAAAAGAGACCCAATGCCCCAACAAACAGGTATAGATATCACTATTCCTATGACAAGAAAGGTTAATATTATTTTGGGGAATTTATTGGTTATACTACCACAAATAAAAAATACGGTAGATACAATAAAAGCTATTTGTGAACCTTGAGAGTGTCCAGAAAATAAAGCCAAACCGCACGCCAACAGCATTAAACATGTAATAAAGCCTTTCCATTTATTAGAAAAAGGTAAATACGCAATCCCAACCCATGTCAATAATAGAAGCCATATTTCCTGATATTTTTTTATCCACCCATCCAGTGGCATTATCAACCAGGCAAGGCATTCAAGTTTTCTTGGGCTGAAACGACCTCCGTCAATATTCTGTAATATAATTGTTACTGCAAACAAAAAGCATAGTATAAATATTAACCATTCGAATATTTTCTCTGTTTTCTGGTCTGCCGTACTGAATGCTGACCAAACTATCAAGCCGATGGAAATCGATATAACCGCATCAATCCAAATAGTCTGAGATGAAAGATACGATGGTGGTAACAGTATACTGATTCCTCCAAGCACTATATAGCCGATAATCCAATAAACGGTACTGAAGGATGTAATTTTAGTTCTGTTAAGAAGATGCTGTAAAAGACATAAAGAAACTATTAATAGGGAAACTGGATGAAATCGAGGCCATAAGCCGGGTTGAAAAAAAGCGTATGCGGTAAACAGAAAGAGTGCCAGGGGTAATAATAAATAGTGTACTCTGGCTATAATGAGAGAGAAGGTTTCCCAATGCATGCGGGTTGGAATCATTAGGATGTCCTTAGATCATTTTTCAATAAAGGCCTTTTTTAAATAGTGGCAAGTTTTTATTGTAATACGGGTCCCCATTATATAGAATTTCTGCGTGACGTTTTTTAAAATACAATGCTTCCTTATGAAATCTAATAACTTTTGCAACGGTCTCATCCAAACCACGTGAGGTCGCTTCCTGATGATAGGCTTCACAATACGGCGTCATTATATTTGCAAAACCTTCTTGAATTAATCTCAGGCAAAAGTCAATATCATTGAGACCCACAGGAAAATGTTTTTCATCCATTCCCTTTACCCTCAAATAAAGATCTTTCTTTGTCATTAAAAGGGCACCGGTCACAGCGCTTACATTATGTACCAGGCATAGTCTATAATTAAATTCGTCATTTCGTTCACGATAATAACGATATATATGCCCGGCAATACCGCTAAGTCCGATGATTACTCCGGCATGTTGAATTGAGCCATCTTTATAGTACAGTTTAGCACCTACTGCACCAACTTCTTTTCGCTGCGAGTGCTCCAAGAGAGCCTCAATCCATGTCCGGGTGATTATTTCTATATCACTGTTAAGTAAAACTATATGCGCACCGCGAGCTTTTGTGACTGCAAAATTATTGATTGCTGCATAGTTAAAAGGCTTCTGATAAGAATAAAAGAGTATTCTCTCATCATACTTTTTTAATGAATCAATAATGCACCTGGTCTTTTCTTCCGTACTTTGATTATCAATGCCAATGATTTCAAAATGTTCATAGGTTGATTTTGTTACTATTGAATTAATGCATGCTTCCAGATACTCCGGTTCATCCCTGAAAGGAATGATAATGCTAACAAGAGGCTTTTCGGTTATTGCCCGCTGACAGCGATACGTCCCGTGGAAAGCTCCCTGATATACTATGCCGTTTATCCCCCGTCGCTTTAGTGTACTCTCTAATGCTTTCCTGTCCGCATCACCCTCTTCTCTTGCATCTGCATCTTTTTTAATTAACGTAACAGCCGGGGCATGTCTGTGATACAGAAACTTGGCTACATGGGCAATCTTATCAGTGCGTTCTATAATTCGCAGTGTCAGGTCATACCTATACGATGGCATGCAGTCAGACCGTAATCCTCCGGCATAAACGAGCATTTTATGCTTCGAAAACAAGGTGTTTCCAATATAATTGTATGAAAGAAGGAGATCTGGAGAAAAATCAGGTTTACATTGAGGTTCAACATATGAATTATTTTCATTAATGTGATCGTGGTCAGTGTAGATAAACTCTGCTCCCGTCTCATGCACCTCTTTAACAACTTCGTAAAGCGCATCCACAGTAAGCTCATCGTTCTCATCCAGCAAACAAACCAATTCTCCCGAAGTATGGGCTATTGCGTTATCTGCAGCTTCTAGCATCTCCAGTTCAGTACGAAACGGTATAACTGAAATTCTGTCATCCACCAGGCTTGCTATATATGCGTTAACTTCTTCTGCAGCACCTTGGTCAATAATAATAATGAGTTCCCATCGAGTATAAATCTGGTGCAATAATGCTCGAACAGAGCGCTCTAAACTCTTCTGCCATTTCTGCTGAACCAGCAGTAGTATTGAAATAAGGGGGCAGGTAGAAAATTGCTCTATTTCTTTATATATTTTTTTAACATTAATTTTCGGGTTGTATTCATAATGAGCTGGGCGGTTGAGCAATATATAATTATTTATCTTGTTTTTAATAAGATAAAATGTTGTTTTAAATCCAAACAATTTCAGGGCACATATATTAAGCAGAATTAAGGCTGGTTTCTGCTTCAGCAGTTTTATTGTTTTAATGATGAACTGCATGCGCGTGTAATTCCAAATTTATCATCTAATCCACTGTTGGTGTATTTTTGAATAGGTAAAAGAATCCCGGGTGTCAAGTTAAATTATTGCAAAAACAAGGGGATACTTGCGCTCTAAAATTCAATATGCTACATTCGACCCTGCCGGCACCTATCAGCCACAGATTAAATGTATGAATTTTTGAAGATTATTATGCTCGGCGTTTCTGCTTTCCTGCGTTGGGGATTGCTATGGTGACTTTATTGACTACTGTCAATGCATGTGCCGACCAGATTATTCTGCATGATTATTTTGAGACTGCAGAAGGCGGTGGGCGTCTTTGCCTTACTCTTTCCCAGGCATACAATGCTGATCTCTGCTATGGTTTCAAAACATCACATCACCCGTTTTTCCAAAATATTCACTTGTGCGGCACACACTATGACCTGCGAAGCGCTTCCCGGATTCCTCTATTAAGACAACTCCGGCTCATACATGCTTTTCGCAACAAAACGTCCTTTTTGAAAAACTACCGTCAGGCCATCTTTAGCGGTTTTTACAGTCCACTTGCAATTAATAATCATCAACGTGGCGGCAATATCTATTATTGTCATACCCCCCCCCGCTTCATGTACGACCAGCGGGATTACTACAGGTCCCGGATACCATTCTGGCAGCGACCTCTACTGAGATGGTTTATTGATTATCTTAAACCTTTATATGAAGCGGCAGTTGCACCTATGGATATTATAATTGCAAATTCTGAAAATGTGCGTGCCCGTATACGCACCTACCTGGAAAAAGATGCACTCGTTGTATACCCCCCGTGCGATACTGAAAGTTTTATCTGGCGCGGCCAGGAAGATTATTATCTTTCCACTGCGCGCCTTGATCCTGTAAAACGGGTTGACCTCATTATTAAGGCATTCGTAAAGATGCCGGATAAAAAGCTCATCGTGACATCAGGAGGTAACGAGTATGCACGCCTTAAGAAACTCGCAGGTCAGCGGGGAAATATTGTTTTTACCGGACTCGTTACAGAAGAGAAACTGAGAGAACTTACCGGAAATGCTCTAGCTACTATTTACATACCCCGGAATGAAGATTTCGGTATGTCGCCCGTTGAATCCATGGCTGCCGGGAAACCGGTTATTGCAGTACGCGAAGGAGGCTTGATGGAAACAGTGGTTCACGGAGAAACAGGGATGCTGCTTTCACCGGAGATCACAAAGGAAGCATTAATCGATGCGGTGTCTGCATTTACCGCGAAGCGTGCATTACAAATGCGCAGGGCTTGCGAGGAGCGGGCGCAACTTTTTTCAAAGGACTTGTTTATTGATAAAATGCGCAGCCTATGCGCCAGGAATAACCCCCTGCAATAGTACAATAGTACTATTCAGCTCTTTTGATAACACAGTGATTTTATGATCTCATCATACTGTTTTAAGGAATCTTCCCAGCGAAAATGTTTTTGTGGCACAATAGTCCATTCCCCCCGGTAAGACTGAATGACACCTTTAATAATGGCCTGAACATCTGCTTTCTCAATCATAACCACTCGGCCAAAAACAACTTCAGGGAGTGATCCCGCATTGGTTACCACAACAGGTTTTCCCAGCATACAGCTCTCAGCCGCTGCATAGCCAAACCCCTCGGAAAGGGACGGCACAACAACAGTATCAGCAATATTGATGTAGTCAGGCAACTGCTCCGGCGGTACCGGTTTAAGAAGAACTATCTTGTCTTTAATTGATAATTGATCAATGAATTGTAGTGTTTTTTTATATTCTGGTTGAGGCTCTAACCCGAGTATCAATACCAATTTGCTGCTTGGTATAGCCCCTGCAATATCAGAGACAGCTCGCAGAAGATAATCCAGCCCCTTGTATCCGCGCGGTCTCCCATAGAACAGATACACAAACTCTGTGTCGCCGACTAGCTTTTTACGCAGTTCACTTGCAACCGGTCGGGGATAAAATCTGCGTTCATCAATCCCATTATAAATGACGCTTACTTTATTCGCGGGGATACCATACTCAATGAGCCTGCGTCTGGTATAGTTACTGACTGCTATATAGCGATCAAAAGGGCGGGTAACAATATATCGTTCATACCAGGAGTACAAGAAATGGGGGTTCTTGATAAATTTCCAGTTTTCTCCTAGAATTTCATGCACCAGCAATAGTGATTTTTTATTGTACCGCCGTGACAGCCAGTGCCCGGCCAAACCTGACGCATAGGTTGCTGACAAAATTATGTCTGCATTTTGTGCAAGGCGTGAGGCGCTCAGGTACCCCGCAAAGCTGTGAAGTATGCGAGGAACATCTGCGGTGCGGTAGATATTTACCTTATTTATCTGAGTTCTTTTATCGTTGAGTCCCCTGAAGCTTTTTGATACAACGGTAACATCGAGCGTATTTGCAAAATACTCGGCAATCGCTCGATTAACGATTTCAGCTCCTCCAATATAGGGGAAATAATGGTCACATAAAAATAGCAGTTGCATAACCGTTTCCACTGAAATAATTATAGTGCTATGCCCAATCCTTACAACCTTCGCACTGCACTGTAATTATCATAATTATCACATACAGTAAAATCAATATGATTGATATATAAGGAGTATGGCATAATTATGAATATTTTTAAAAGTGAAGCTGATCGTCAGTCTCTTCTGGAAGCATTACAGACTAATATGAACGAAGAGTTCCGCGCAACCCTGCAATACATCTGTCACCGCATTCTGGCCCGGGGAAATAACTCCGTTTTGTCAGAATCATTTAAATCTGCAGCGCTTGATGAAATGTCTCATATCCTATTTTTCTCTGACCTTATTACAAAATACGGCGGCACAATACAGCTCGGCGAATGGGATACTGACCGGAGCCAGGAAATAGAAGAAATGCTTAGAAAAGACCTTGAGCTTGAACAGACGGCAAAGGCGAGGTACGCGTCCCAGATAGAGCAGTTCAGTGACTATTCTGAAGTACGAACGCTGCTTGAAAGCGTGCTTGCGGATGAGGAAGACCATGAAGTAGAGTTCACCAGATATCTTAAGGAGATTTCCTGAAATGCTCCGCAGGCAATCTCCTGCACAGAAAACGCTTACTCCGCGTAGGGATAGCTTTTATCATATTTTAAGGTACCATTCTTTTCAAATGCTTTGGTGCTGACCTTTTGGCCATTTTTAAAGATGTTCAGATACTGGACGGTCCCTCCGGTATAGTATCTTTTTGAAGTCCCTTCAAGTATGCCCGCTTTATACTCCTCCTCGGAAAATATCTGGCCGCTTTCATAAAATGTCCGCACCACGCCATCCTTTTTGCCGTCCATATAATTTGCTTCATAACTTACCTGGCCTTTTGGATTAAAATCTCGCGCCAATCCTTCCGGCCTGCCATTCACATAGTGCTCTTCTTTGCTTAACGTGCCATCTGTATAATAATCTTTTTTAACGCCCTCTTTTTTACCATTCGCTTCATGCCACTCTGATTTTAATTTGCCATTCTTGTAATATTCTTTTTTCAGCTCGGCGGAAAATGCGTCTGCGCTATATACGGAAAAAATCAGCAAAGCAACTAATACAATTTTTTTTATAATCATGGCTTCCTCCTTGTGATTATTATGGTTTCATTTTCAAAAAACTTTTGACAGTACCATTATGATAGTGTCCATTCTATTCTCTTCCGTACATATAAGTAAACTGCAGAATCATATCTCCAGCTGTTGTATCAGGCTGTTCCGGCAGCAGACGCCATTCCCAGTTACCCTGGGCTGTTGACGGGCGGTTCATTCGTGCCTCTATTCCCAGTCCCAAAACATCCTGCATCGGAGTAATGACGGTATGGGCTACGGACCTCATTGCCAGACGGATAA
>Ga0209777_10004970_pt1 | contig 15528 bp, 14 predicted proteins | sample FrelakmetHBP12HB_FD_187147 | JGI IMG/M metagenome (GOLD analysis project Ga0209777, IMG submission 187147) | Freshwater lake sediment microbial communities from the University of Notre Dame, USA, for methane emissions studies -HBP12 HB (SPAdes)... | ecosystem: Environmental > Aquatic >... | reverse complement strand
ATAATATTTAATTATACATTATTTAAATAAATATTATCTAATATAATAATATAAAAACATCTAGAATATGCCAATCGAGTACAAATTTGGGAAAGTATATAAAGTTAGAGGACCAATAATTCCGGGCCAAGATGCACCAAAATGTTATATCGGTTCAACTGCTGATAAGTTATCATCTCGTATTAATGGTCATAGAAATGCTTATAGAACGTTCTTAAAAACAAATAAAGGAAGATGCACTATTTTTGAACTATTTGAAGAATATGGATTAGAAAACTGTAAAATAGAATTAATTGAAAATTATCCATGTGATACAGTAGATCAATTAAAACGTAGAGAAGGCGAAATACAAGAACAAACAGATAATAGAGTAAATCATAATATAGCAGGTAGAACACTCAAAGAAACATATCAAGCATCAAACGCAAAAAATTTAATAGTTTCTATTTGCGAGTGTGGTGGTAAAATGTCAAATATAAATAAAAAAAAGCATTTCAGGTCTATCAAGCATCTAAACTTTATTAAATTCAAAGAAGAAGAAAAGCAATTTATTATAGATGAAATAGACCAAGCATCAGACACAGCAGAAACAATATTATGTCAATTAATTAATTAATTTCTTTAAATAGTATAAAAAAATATATATAGAATTAAATAATTAAAGTATAATAAAAAAAAGTTATTTAAAAAATTTTTTCTTATTGTATATTATAATACAAAAAGAAAAAATGTCATTTAATAAAAATCTTAAAACTTTAAAAGCTTTAGAAATCACAATCTCAAAAAAGAATATTAACTCATTCAAAAAATTATTCAAATTATATGAATCTAAATTTTTTACAAACTTCATCACGGCGAAGAACTTAGCCTTGAAATTATCTTCACGAGGTACGGGACAACAAAAAGCAATTAAAGAAATAGATAGATTATGGGATATATATTTAGAATCATTAAAACCAAAACCTGAATCAGTTTCTGTAGTTAAAATTTCAAGAACTGATAACACTGATTATGTTGTTCATACACATGAACGCCAATTAAGATATATGATGAAAGCACATCCCAACGCATTATATATGCAAACTGTTAAATATTACAATGAATCAGGAGAACTTATTGACAATGTAGATATTTTTACACCCGAAAATCTTGATGAAAATTTAGAGGTTGAAAGTTGGACAATGACAAATTTAAAATTTGCATCATGGAAATGGATAGGAACAAAACAACAATTAACAAAAGAGGCAATTTTAGCAATTAACATGGCAAATACAATCGGCGGTAGCAATGCTGAATGGAAACCTAAAGTTTATGCAAATAATACACGTGGTTATTGTATTATCAAAACATACGCTTTTAGAAATATATCAGATCAAGAAATATCAAATGCATATCCGACCCAAGAGCAATCATTCGCGGCAAATGATTCTAATTCTTGCGTATATGATGGATTATTAGCTTATTTTAAATCTAAATCTAAGGATATGAATGCCAAAGCAAATTATAATAAATTAGTCAAAAATGAATCTATTTATAAAAGACCATTTAAAGAATCAGAATTAGCATCATTAGGCGAATTTGTTAAATCATCAATTGTTATCAAAGATTTAGTTAATGGTAAAGATAAGATTTATAATGAAAATCAATTTAATAAATTTAAAATTGAATTCATTAACTCAAGATACAATCATTTAGAATTATATTTAAATTCACACGATAAACCAACTTATTTAACAGAATTAGAATACAATGAGATTAAAGAAACATCTGATTTTTATGTAGAGAGATACGGAACATTATCAACTATCGATAATAATTATAAAATAGTTAATACAGAGTTTAAAAAGTTATTCACTCAATGGAAATTAGATAATAAATTCAATACATTATCAATCAATTATAATGATGATACATATAAATTACTTCAGTTTTACGATTTCGGGATGCATAGATTTTTTAATAATTATGAAATCAATGATGATTTATATCACGAGTATGACCTCAAAAAAGCTTATTTTAACTATGCTAATATTACAATCAATAAACATTACAGAGGCGTTCCATCTGGTGCATTCATTAACACTTCTTGCGAATCATGGACTATTGATACTTTTAATACTATTACATCTAATAATTTAATTGGATTTTATCAAGTTGAAATCATTACATCTACTATCTCAGATAAATTAGGTTTTGTAGTTGGTTCTCAACATGTATTAGCAACATCAATGATTAATTTACTTAAAAACAAAATTCAATTTAAATTTATTAATGCATCATATGCACCAATGGTTCATATCCCTTTTACTGATGAGTTTTTAAATAAAGAGAATGACATCAAACATTACTGCAAAGCATTCGGTCATATGTTAATTACATCTATTACATCTAATACAGATATCAAAATTAATAAAGAGGATGAAAAATACTACGGAATTGTTAAAAAAGATAACTGTAAGTATTATTCAAATAAAAATATCATTCATATGACAGAACCAATTGAAAATCCACAATCACATATCCATATCGCATACACTATCCACGCTTATACTCAAACTTTAGTTCTCGAAGAGATGCTAAAACATAATATCGATGATATTTTCGGCGTTAAATTAGATAGTATTGTATTTAAAAAATCAGTTAATCTTGAAGAAACCAATAACTGGTCTATTAAAGATGCTAATATTAAAACTTTACTAACTCCATCTATTATACATGTTGATCAAAATCATATATCAAGATCTAGATTAGATATTGATATTGAAGAATATGAAGATGACATCCCAGTAACTAAACAAATAATTACATCATATATTAATTTAACCACTTATAAAACTTCATCAGATTCAGATATTAAATTTAAACAAATCATGACCCAAAACAATATCCCAATCACTTCAAGAGTTGTGTTTATTGGCGGTAAAGGTGGATCTGGTAAAACTCATAGTTTATTAAATTTCTTTGACCAGAATAAATTATGCTACACGACTATGTGCTGGAATCTAATCCAAGGTAAAAAACTTACCTATAAAAGCATCATAGGCCTATCTATAAATAAATTAACAGGTAAAGTAAATGGCAAAGCATGTGAAAAAACAAACAATTCATCAATTCGAATTATTGTTATAGATGAAGCAACCTTATTAAACGACTCAGATATAAAATTAATTATTGATGAGTATGAATACGCATACATTTTTATATTAGGCGACGTAGAGCAATCAGGCTTTTATTATCAATGTTCAAATCAAAATCAGGTCATTAACCCATCATCAATAAAGAATTTACAATACATTGAATACACAAAGACTTTTAGATTTGATTCTAACTTAAATAATAAACTAGATGACTTGAGAACATTTATGAAAAAAAATAATGATGACCAATACAAGACATATAAAATACAAAACTACATCAAAACAAATTTTAAAGACAATTTTAAATCTAAGGATACAATTACATATAATAACTCAGATGTTGGTATATGTGCTACTGATGACTATAAAAAAGATAATAGTTTAACAAAATATTTTACAGATAAGGGAACCATCCCGAAATATTTTATTAAAACAACAAATCTATATAAAAACCAAATCCGGGGCCAAGAATTAGAATCAAAACCCGACCACTCAAACTATGAAGAAAAACTTTTCAAGACAATACATAGCTTTCAAGGTTTAGATCTCAATCATAACAATAAAATTATTATTTCAGTTGATAAATGCTTTGATTATAATTTATATTATACAGCAATATCGCGCGCCCGAAGATTAGACCAAATTATATTTATTTAAAAAGTATAAATAAATAAAACTATTTAAAGATAATTTAATATTATATATTAGGAAGAATCAAAACACTCAATAATATTTTTTGAAATAACGATAGGTTTTCCTTTAGTTTTCTTCTCTTTCTTTTCTATTTTACTTATCATTTTTTTAACTATCGAAGATTCTATAGATTCTACTATAGATTCTACTATAGGTTCTACTACAGGTTCTACTATAGGTTCTACTATAGGTTCTATCGTAAGTTCTAATATAGCTTTATCTAGTGCTTCTTTTTTTTGAATCTTATCTTCACGTCTCTTCTGGTGCCAATCTTTCATTCTTTGACTGGTTTTTGCATCATTAAGTTTCTGAGATTCGGTTCTTTCTTTTCTTATTTTAATTGGTAATATAACGCCTAAATCTGAATAATCTTCTATAACTTCCATATTTATATATATCTATAATAAAATAATTTTTAAATCTATAACTAAATTATATAATGGATTATAAATTGCAATCAATTATTTTTAATAAGAATTTCAATTCACTGCATGATGTTTATAATTGGATTACCATACACAATTATAATATCATGAAAATAGATGAAACTAAAAACTTTTTTAGAGTTCGCCAGTTATCACCATCTAAAATAAAAGCAGAAGGTTATACACATTATATCGAAAAGACTATAGATCCAATCAAAGATATCAAGTTTGTAATAGCGTATCGCCATTAGATTCTAAAGTGTAAAGGCTTAATATGTTTTTTTCTACCTTTAAGACCTAAACCAATATTAGACATACCAATGCTTATATCTTGTAGTCCATGTTCTGATATTTCAGGCTCCATTAACATCATTTGAGCTCCACCGATTGATCTACCTTTAACTAATCCGTGTTTATTAGGTAGATGTATTTGTCCTCTATGTCGACTAGTTCCCATCAATGGTACAGATTTATTTATAATTCGAATATGTCGCATACTATATATAATTACAATTAGATATTATTTATCGATTCCCTGTATCATCTAATCTATATGTTAAAAGTGGTTTTTTACCAGTTTTGATAATTAAAGTAATTAATACATTCGGGTCATTTGCTTGAATTGGGTTTCCATTCTGATCTAATAAAGTTAATGTCATTATTTGATATTTACCAGTCACTAAACTAACTAATTTTTCAAAATTTGCACTGTAAGTAATATTACCACCAAATACAGAGTTAATATTAAATGAATCTAAAATATTTGACGGGACTGAGATGTTATTATCGACTAGATTACATGATAATATTAAACTATTTACTGGTGTCAAATTTGGCGTTATATTTCCTAATGTATTTACTGAATAATTTGTTGATGAAATTGTACCACTTGGTAATACTGGAAACGTAGAACCCAACGGATATGTACCCGGACTATAACCGATCAGAGTTCCGAAAGATGTTAAACCATTTGCAGATGTATTATTTGGTATAATCACTTGGCAACAGCTTTGTACAGTTGGATAAACACCACCACCAATAGTAGCTCCCACTCCATAATATGTAGCAACATTCGCAGCAAGTGGGACAATATTTAAAACGAATTGATTCGTATAAAATGTTTGATTAGTTAATAAGTTAATAAAATATATAATCGCATTAGATGCTAATCTGATGTATTGACCCTGTTGAAACATAAATAATTGAATTGCATTATTTAAGTCAGAAACTTGATAAAAACCAGGATTAAAATTTACTGTAAAAGTTGTAAAACTACCAACAGTATTTGGATAATTATATTGAAAAATTCCATTTGAATATATCGGCTGATTTACATTATACCAAGAATACGGAATAGTTACAGATGATACACACATCTCAGAATTAGGCGGAATATCTATAGAACCATTAGTAAATCTATAATTATAATTACTTAATAAATTTCCTGATACATTAGATGAGTTTAATACTAGCACAAACGGCATTTTGAAATTTCTATATATTATAAATAGAAATTTAAAATTTAAATCATAAGTAAAATTAACATGATTGCTATTTTAGACATTCCTAATTTAGATACTAATAATTTGACTACTAAATGATTTACACTAGGAATATTTACAATTAGTGATAATGTATTCTTAGAGCCTATAAAAGCTGATTTTAAGCAAATTTTTTTACAAACCAATTTTTGCTAGATTTCCAAAACCACTTAGAAGTCTTTATCTTTTTAATTTTTTTATTATTGATTAAATATTCGATTTGAGATTGAATAATAGATTTATCGGGATCTGACAAAACATACAGTTGATTTATGATGCTAAGTATTATCTTTACCCTTTCATCTTTTTCTAGTTCCGATATTTCATTTTCTACTACGTTACAGATATATGTAGTCAATTCTAAATCAAATCTTAAATCATTTAAATTTAGATTCTTTTCTTTTATTTGATCTACAATTGCTTTTGTTAAATCAGCTATTTTACAAACTTTTGAAAGTGAATTTTTAAACTCAATGATTTCCATTTATAATATTAGTTTAGATTTTTTTTATGCAACGCAGATATAATTTGTACCATTTGAAAAGAATGTAAATTGCCACGTAACACTTACAACAAATGACGCGACAGCACTCCCAGAATTTACAGGAAGCCATACAGCACCACCACCAGTAACTCCAAAAGCTATTGATTGACCACCACCAGTAGCTGCTCGTCTTATAATGAATGTTTGTCCTGCATTTGTTGAACTAGGTATAGGTAGAGTAAATGACATTCCTGCGATGGGGGTAAATAAAATCATAAATGGTAATGGATTAGTTAAAGTATTAGCAACGCCTGTTGTATATACACTTTCAAATCTTTTTGTTTGATTATTGATCTGTAAAACAGAACTGGAACAAACAGTAGTTCCATATAATAATGAATTATTTAACTGAGACGCGCCTGCGACATAAATAGTTTCAGATGATGATCCTATGACTATTGAATTATTAGCTACTGGTTCTGGTGCATTTGTTCCTAAAACAGTACAATTACTAAAATTAGCTGTTCCTGTACTCCATGCAGAAGACCCAATAACAGTATTATTACTACCAGTTGTTATAGTTTGTCCACATCCACCACCTAAAAATGTATTTCCATTTCCAGACGTTAAAAGAGTAGCAGATAAACCGCCCAAACAAATATTACCAGAACCAGTAGTATTATACATTGAACTTGTAGCAGGAGCGCTAATACAAATATTAGCTCCAGTTGCTGATATAGTAGATAAACTCGATGAATCACCAATAACAATATTAGCTATATTTCCAATTCCACACCCAAAATTTATATATTGTGTGGCATTACCTACTTGTATTAAACGCTGAGTAAACCCATTAGTACCACTCCATGTATTATTTGTTGATAAAATAGAAGCACCACTATTTGCATTTACATAACCTACAGTTGCGTACTGTGTAGTATTTGTTGATAGATTATTCCCCAATGTTGTTGTCGGATGTGAAACATTAAATGTAGTTGTAGATAATGGATTTAAATTAACATTAGGTGAAACTCCTGATGTATTAATTGATAAACAAGTAGAACCAACCCCAGAAGCATTACCACACGATAAAATTATAGATGTTGATATACCATTATTACTCATTTGCATCTGTGATCCTTCCATACTTTGTCCCCACCAAAAAGCACCACCATTTCTATCATCTATTCTTAATCTTCCGCAGTTAGAAAATAACCAAAATCCCTGATTAGAATATGGGTTCATTGCACATATTGCTCTATATGGTAAACTATTAGTTATTACACCAAAATTAAATCCACCAACTCCAGCCTGACCTAAATTTATAAAATCAGTTTCACCATTTCCTGCTACACCATTCCAACCGATTTGAAGACCAGAACTAGCATTTGTTCCCGATGGTATAGCGACTGTACCACAGCCTATATTAATTGGTAAAGTAGATGATGAGTTTGTAAGAAGATTTACAGATAATACACCAGATATCAACACATTATATAAATTACTTGTTAAAGTTGCATTTGTTGCGTTAAAATAAGGCGCATTACATACAGTCGATGCTGTAATTGTTGGCGCGGTTATTGAAATACTATCATTAATCCCATTAGATGTAATTACTGATGTAAATGTTTTTGCGCCTGTTATCGTTTGTGATGTATTTGTTAAAAACTGATATCCAGTAGGGAGAATCGGTATTAAACTAAAAGTTGTTTGACCTATAATTGAGTTAGTAGCATTAATAGTCAAAATATTATTTATGATTGTATTAGTATTTAATGTTGTTAGAGTATTAACTATTAGAGTATCTACTGTCAAACCACCAGTTAATGCTATTCCGCCTGATAGAGTTAATAAACCACTAATAATAACTGATCCTGTAAATGATGTAGTAGATGCGACAGAAGATGCGAAACCAGTTCTAGCTAAAAATAATGCATTGGCTTGTGATAGTGTTAAAAATCCGGTAATTGCTGGAAAAAAAACAGGATTATAATAAACTCCTTGAAATGTATATGTCGGGGGAACAGTACTCATTTATTTATAAGATTATAAGAGATTTTATAAATTATTTTTATCATACTAAATTATATAATAATGAATAGTATTCGTAATTGGTCTGAGATAATTGATAAAACTTCTAAAGTCAAAACTAAGAATATTAAACCAGATAAGAATTTTAAAAACCATCATATCCCTCCGTGTTCTATGATATCAGTCGTTGGTCCTACTGGGTCTGGTAAATCAAACTTTTTATTAGAATTTCTTCATTTAAAAAATGATTCATTTTATGAAATTACTGTTTTTATCGGCTCAACTTCTGATGAAAAATTATACAACTTCTTAAAAGAAACAATGCCAGATATTAATTTCATTGATGATGTAAGTCAATTACCTAATTTAGATGATTATAAAGAAGATGATAAAAGTATTGAAAAGTTGATAGTCTTTGATGACATAATTAATCTTAAAAAGAAAGAGTTAATAGAGCTCCAAAAGTGGTTTAATAGTTCAAGAAAATACGGATTTACAGCAATTGTAATGGTTCAAAATTATACAGATGAACCAATACAAATGAGGCGAAATACTATGATTTGGATATTATTTAAATTAAGAGATATTAACCAAGTTAAACAAGTATTAAAAAATCATAATACTAATGGAGATGATCCAGAAATAGTTGAAAGAGCTTATCAATACGCGACAGAGAATAAGGGTCAATTTTTTAAAATCAATCTATTAAATAATGGACCCGAAAGATATTCAAAGAACTTTATACAATGGCTGCCCGTTGGAAAAAAACATAGTTAATTTATGCTCATTCATCATTGTATTATTACCGTAATTTTTAATAAAGTTATTAAATGTTGTTTTTACATCGTGCGTATCATCTGAGCAGTAAATAATACATTGCAAGCAGAACCAACCACACGAAGAACTATTCATGTCTTGAATTTCCTTTTTATTATAAATATATGGTTTTAAAATTTCATCAACTTGTTGAGGTGCGATAAATCCAAATGAATCAAAATATAATTTTACGCCATCTGAATAATAAAATGTAGTCCAATGGGTACCAGTTCCCGTATGGTCATCTAAATTTATGATGTACCACCCGTCAATAAGATTATCGGATACTATGTCTTTATTATAAATACCATTTATCTTAATCTTATATTTATTTGCTAAAATCATTATTTCTTTATCAGTTAATTCTTTCATATGATTATATATAATCATATAAGAGATTTAAATTAAATACATACTAAATAATCTAATACGAGCCATAACCAGCAGCCATTAATGCTCCGCCGTGCTTTCGTGGTCTGCCTCTTTTTTTATGCATTCCCATTCCTGCAACTGGTGGTAAACCGGCTTCTGCCATCAATGCATTAGTACCAAGTTTAATTCCGTGTTGAATAAGTGCTTGGCCTTGTTTTGATTTAGCATAATCTGATACTCCTTTAAGCGCTGTATTACCTACTTTAGATGCGATTTTACCAAAGTTAATTTTTCCACCCCGTAAGGCTCTTAGATGTGCTGCCGTCATCTTACGTCTATGAATTCCGGATCCACTTTCTGCCATCATTTCTTCTTCTGCTGATTGATGTTCTAAAAATTCAGGTCCAGGTTCCATCGGTAATTCACCGAATGATTCGATATTTTCATGTGCTAATCTATTTGCATGTGATCCAAGATGTGTCCCGAATTCTCCTAAATGTCTTGTTAGATGTGGTTGTGCTTTCTCTGCGTAATGTTCTACTTTGTGATGCGCTTGTTTTTTAAGTATATTGCCATATGGTTCTAAAACTTCTTTATTTTCTCCATAAAATTTAGATGCATGACTGGCAGCTGTTTTAGCGTGTCCGAATGCTGTTCTGGCATGTCCTGCAGCTGTTTTTAATCCACCGTATGCTTTTTTTAATGTTGACATAATTCCCTGACCTCTTAGATGCGCATGTTGTGCTTGTTGATATGGATCTAACATAATCGTAACTCCTTTGCCTTTTTGATGTGCTTTAACTAATTTTTTATGTTGTTCTGCTGATACATGTACTTTATGATGCCTACCTGGTTTAACTCTTACAGGATGACCAGCAATTAATTTATTTATTTGTGCATTTGATAAACCTTCAATAGAAACAGGATGATACATTGCTTATTTATATTATTTAAACTAGATATTATTTTTAAAGTATTTCTTTTAATTGTTGTATGTAATTATTTGCTTCTTTTGGTGTTATGACTGCGAATGAATACAATTTTTTAACTATTGTTTTCGCATCTTTTAACAGTTTAGGATTATTATTTCCGGCTTCTATTTCTCCTTCAATTAATTCTAGATGTTTTTTTAAAGATGCAATTGTTTTATTTCCTGTATGAGGCATTATTTTATGTAATTCAGCTATTCTTATGATTAAATTATAAAGATTTTGTTCTGCTGTAACTAATTCTTTTACTTCTGCATCTGATACTGTCTGATTTTTTAAAATTTTAAATAATAATTTGGTCATATTATCAGATACTGTTACATTAGGTACTGATGGTATATTTCCTCCTTTATGGTCTTTTATAACCAATATATTATCATAATATAATTTACGAGGTTTAATTCTTATTTTTCCTAATGGCACAATTTCAGGTATATTTTCTGTCTTAATTCCCCAACCTTGTATATCTGCTGTACTTGTTCCTGGTTGTACAAATCCTGCTTTATTTGATGGTTTGTATATTGCCTCATCTGATACTGTTTGTATATTTTGTTCAGCTAATTCAGTTATAATATCATCTTTTGATACACCTAAAATACGTTCTAAAACTGGCCAATTAGCTTTTTTGAAAGTTCCTTTTATTTCAGTTTCTGACATCATATATATTGGTTTTGGTATTCTTCCTCTTGCTTGTGATGGTGGTTGATATATTATAAAATGTAATCCAGCAATATCAGATGCTGGATTTTCACTCATAATAGCGCCTAAATAATCCGAATTAACTACGCCCTCTTCGTCATAATATTCTGATTCTGCCGGAATTGTTATTGGTTCTTTTTCTGGTGCACCTTTTTTTCTTGCTAATAATTTGCGTTTTCGTTCTTGTGATGGCTTTTCTGTTTTTGTTTCTAAAGCTGCTGATATAGTTTTTTTTAATCCTGTATATGCTTTACCGGCTAATTCGTAACCTTCTTTAATCTCTCTTGCTAGTTGTTGATCTTTTTGATAATTATCAAAACTAATATCTTTATCTAGTAATGATATCATCGAGTCGGCTATCTGTTCTGCTGATATTGATGTATTATTGTATCCATATATTTCTAAGAAACGTTTTTTATAAAGTGGAAATATCTTATTAATTTCAAAAGCTTGAGTTATTCCTAAAATTTGGAGTATTTGTGTAATAACTGCTTTATTTCTGATTAGTTCTATCATATTACGTCTAAATCGTTCCATGACTAATATTTCAGCATCATCTTTTATTATTTCTGGTTGAACAATATTCTTTAAATTAGCAATTCTATCTGCGTATTCCTCATTTGATTCATTTGCGCCTTGTGATTCAAGTTTTAATTCTGAGTTTTGCATTTTGGCTATATCTGTTGCAATTCTTAATTTTTCCTTATTTTGTCTATCTACTTTTTGCATTTCTGCTTTATTTTCTAATTCATTGTCATATAGTTGCTCTCTTTCTGCTGAAATTGTTTCTAAATCTGTTGTAGCATCTGTTATTGCTTGTAATGTTCTATCCTGTTCAATTTCAATTTTATTTTTTTCTCTTACATAATCCATTTCGAAAAGTCTAGCTTCATTATATTCAGATTCTAAATTTCTTAGCATTCTCTCTAATCTAATTAATCTTTGATTTCCTCTATTTATATTATCTGCTAATCCTCGTTCAGCTTCTAATAAATTCTGTTTTTCTATTTCTGTTAATACTGGTTGTAATACTGGTAAATCTAAATCAATATCTGGGATATTATATAATCTCTCGCCGCCCTTTTTTCCATATACTTCTAAAGTATCTTTGTAATCTTGAATCATTTCTTTAGTCATTGGAGTGATTATAGATCTTGATTTTGGTAGATTAGATACATTTGCGACGCTATTTTGTTGATTTAAAATTGCAAGTTCCATATATTTACGCTCTTCTGCTACTGCTCTGTCTCTTAAATCCATTTTATATATATATGAAATAGATAATTATTATTAAGAAATAATAATATCTAGTTAATTATATATAGAATGTCTAACGAAATTAAAATACCAATTTTTAACATTGAAACTTTAGAAAATGAATTAGATGTAATTAAAATAATGTGTATTGAAAAAACCTTTAGTAAATATGAAATTACTTTTGATGATGTTTCTAAGATTGTTTTGGCTTATAATAATCTAAAAATGTCGATTAAATCATTAGATTATTTACAAAAAACAATTATTGAATTAAATAACTCGGATAAAAAATAATTTCTTTTGCAATGATATATATATAGAATGTCAAATACCGATAATTACGAGTTTGCGAAATCTTTACAACAACAATCAGCTAACGGAGAAACTCCATATAGTAATTTACAATTTCAGTACATAACAGACCAGAATAATGGCATATATACAAATGGTGGTCTAACTTTGGTTCAAATAGATCTCTCGACCATCTACAACTCTAACTCACTTGTAGACATGAATCGCGCGTACCTGGCAATTCCGATTCAAATTGCTACAGTGCTAACTGCTGCCGGAGCTCCAAATGTTAATTTAACACTAAACGGGGCTACTTCTTCGGCTGCTGCTGCTTGGTCATATGTAGGACTAAAAAATAGCTATACAACTTTAGTACATGCTGTTGAACTTCAGGTTGGTGGACAAACAGTTGAACAATATTCTCCGTATTGTTCTAACTATACATTCTTTAAATTATTATCTAGTATGAGTACTGATGATATGCGTAGTATTGGATCGACAATTGGTATGGGTCGTGAGTTAGATAATCCTGAAAGTATTAGATATAATGGATATACCGCTACTCCTGGTACTGCTGGTGCATTTCCAACTACTGCGGGATTATTTCAAGGAAACGGAATTGTAAATAATATGCCTTTTGGTAATGCAAATCCAAATTTTGGAGACCAAACGGTATCAGGTCTTCAAGTTAATAACGGCCCTTACAATAACTCTTTTTATTACAGATTAAATAAAATTATAGATGTTGTTAATTCAACTGCTGGTACTGCTACAGTTGCGGGAACAACTTTTGGTACAAACGGAATTTTACCAGCATCACAAATGACTACAGAATGCAAATCAACTTTTACATTCTCATCAGCAACAGTTGGTCTAGTTAATGATGTAGCTATTATTAGATTATGCGATATATTAGATAGCATGAAAAATTTACCATTAACTAAGAGATTTGCAGGTCAGCTTCGCATCTATATTAACACTGGTATTATATCTGCAACTTTAGGAGCTGCTGCAGCTTATACGATGGCTACGAGTGCTAGTTATAGTTCATTCACTAATACTTGCCCTCTTATGTTTTCGGCTCTTCCTATTGCTGCATATACTGCATCAGCTCAAGGAGGTCAAATTACATCAGCATTAGCAGTGGGCAAATTTTCAGGAGGAACAATTGCAGGTGTTACTATTCCTGCTCAATCGCAAGGTCTATTACCATCATGTAGATTATATTTTCCGCAAATAGCATTGAAGCCTGAGAAATTAAGATTTTATTTAGATCAGGGATTAAATCGCAAATGTTGCTATACATCTTATTATTTTAATCAATTTAACGCTATCGGCGCTGGTGCTAACTTTTCAGGAGTTGTACAATCACAAGTAAGACGTCCGAGAGGCCTTTTAATTCTTCCATTTTTGAGTGCTGGCAATGGTCTAACTGGTGGTTTAGGTAATGGAACTAATAATACTTTAACTGGTATAGTTCCATTTAATGATCAATTATCACCTTTTAGTTGCGCACCATGTCAAACAGGTCCTATCTCTTTAATTAATTTACAAGTAAGTCTTGGGGGTCAAAATCAATTTCAAAATGCTATCCAATATTCATGGAGTCAATTTCAAGAAAATACTATGATGTACGAAAAATTAAACGGTGTTGATATTGGGATGAAAAGTGGTTTATTTTCTCAGTTTTATTTTGATAATGCCTATCGTGCTTATTATTTTGATTTAAGTCGTGGAACATTAGCAGATGAATTAACAGATAGAACTGTATCGATGAGTTTAGTAAATAATAGCAATCAACAAATCGATTTATTTACATTTGTAGAATACTTTAATGAAATAGAGATAAATGTTGAAAATGGTATAGTTAAGCGATAAATATTATCTAGTTAAATATTATAATGTATCATATAAAATTGGAGATTATATTACATCTATAGGAAATATAAATTATTCTGATTATCCGACTTATTTACAAACTCATGGCGAAACCTATGCATTAGAACGCCGCAGATTGTACCATATACGACATAAGAAAGATAATAAATTGCGCGGAAAATTAAGTTTAAAAATTCTATGGTGATGATATATGCTAGAAGAAGTAAAAATTATAATAAGTGTATTAACCTTAATGATAATCGTTATTATCATTAATATTATTTTATATCCTTTTTATTATTTTAAATCTTACTTTAATATATAGAATGGAAAGGGACAACGATGAATTATACGAAGATATATCTAACATAGTTTTAATGTGTACATTAATTTTAATTGTAGTTATTGTTTTAATAGTTATGCTTTAAATTTTTACGTCTGAATTATCTGATGTTAAAATTTAATGTAAGTAATTTTTTTACATCAGGATTTTTTCGATGTCAATTCTAAATAATAAACTAAAAAAAATGGAAATCCGGCAAAAAATGGAAATTGAAAGTTTGGGCAGAAATGCATAATTTAAAAAAATCGAAATGCAAGGCAAAAAATGGATAATTTAAAAAAATCGAAATGCAAGGCAAAAAATGGAAATTGGGGGAAATTGAAAGTTTGGGCAGAAATGCATAATTTAAAAAAATCGAAATGCATAATTTAAAAAAATCGAAATGCAAGGCAAAAAATGGAAATTGGGGGGCTTTAAAAATGTTAAAAATGGGTTAAAATGAATAATAACAAAAAGCGGGGGAATTCGGCAACCAGGGCAGAAATGCATAATTTAAAAAAATCGAAATGCAAGGCAAAAAATGGAAATTGGGGGGCTTTAAAATGAATAATAACAAAAAGCGGGGGAATTCG
>Ga0209777_10004969_pt1 | contig 15528 bp, 27 predicted proteins | sample FrelakmetHBP12HB_FD_187147 | JGI IMG/M metagenome (GOLD analysis project Ga0209777, IMG submission 187147) | Freshwater lake sediment microbial communities from the University of Notre Dame, USA, for methane emissions studies -HBP12 HB (SPAdes)... | ecosystem: Environmental > Aquatic >... | reverse complement strand
CGGCCCCCCAACAGCCCCCGCACCCCATAAACCCCTCATTCCGCCCCCAGACCCCCGCCACGGGCCTCCTGACGCATCGGACCAAAACACCAAACCCCGACAGAACAAACGTTCTGCGTCAGCCTCAGCGTCAGCCTTCTTATGTTGTCGCTGCGGGGCATACAATGAGGGTGAGGTGATGTAATGAAATACTCTGTGACCGCTGACAATCTCTATGTTCGTTGTCGCCCGTCCCCCGCTGGCTATGCTCTGAGTCTCATTCCGTTTGGACATGAGATCGAGGTCGATAGCGTTACGAATGGTTGGGCCGCGTTTGGCCTGTTCAACGATGAGGTGAGGATTGCAACCGTGTACAGCTCAGCTGCGTGGCTGGCTCCAGTTGTGACGCCGCCACCACCGCCACCAACACCTAGCACAGATGTTCTACTCGGATTCCACTGCTTGTCGAATGGCCGGGCCGCTCAGAACGCGTTTGCCGCTGGTGCCAGGTTCATCATGCTCATGGATGATAAGGCCGTGCCTTCACAACTGCGTGGCCAGGGCTGTAAGGGTATGTGGAGGCGCTATTTCACGTATCCGCCAAGCGTGGAGGGTATGGCGCAAGATTGTTCCTCGTTGCCGGATGGCTGGATCGGTACTGGAGTGAATGAAAACGAGTACGTGAATTTCAACATCCAGCAGCACGCTGATTTCGATATCGCGGTTGCCAGACGCCTGCGCCAACTCAATCCAGGTGTGTTTTTTGCAGGCGGCACATACTCCGTGGGTACGCCTGATTTCACCAATCCACAGGTATGTGCTGACATCAAACAATACTATGCACCGGCGTATAACAGCGGGCTGCTGTGGTTCGACTATCACTGTTACTCGCCGTCGCTCGGCCACATCTACAAATCAGATGACTTGATCTGGTATGAGCGGCGTTGGGAGTTCCTGTTCACCAGGTGTGGTTTTGATCCAACTATCCGCCACATCGTCGCGGGTGAATGTGGATTGGCTCAAGGTTCTGCTGGAGGATATGCCAGCCTGGACACGCCGGACGAAAAGGTTGTCGCGGAGCTGCGGCAATGGAAGGTTGTACAATCTGCGCCACTGGTAGTAGACGGCAAGTCGTATCCGTCGCCTTTCTATGCCGGGGCATTGTTTCAGCTTGGGGATATATCCACCGAGAATGGCCACTGGGGCGGATTCGCGCATGACCGCTATCTGGCCGCCATAAGTGCCGCGAAGGTTTTTTAGAACCTTAAAATTTTAAGGTTGTTAAAGTAAATTGAGACCGTAGCAGTACGGTCTCAATTTTTCTATGGGGCTGACTCATTGGTGATGATTAACGACACCTCGCAACCCACATTAGCCACAGCTTCATTGTTTTGTATAAACAACTCAATCTTGTCACCCTCGCGTAACTGTATCTCTACCGACTGAGTCACAAACTGATTACGCGCCTTCAATGAGGATATGAATAGTAAAACCGGCATGATTCCTACTGGTAGTCGAATCATCATCAATAGTGCCGTCGCCTTGTCATCTGCGGTGGTGGGTGATAGCCCAAGTGTCATATAGTGTAACGTGCTAACTATTTGTGCATGGCATGTGAATAACATCACTGGATGCGCCCCGGGAGCATAGTTAGCGCCACTGTACACATCAGCGGGTATATTGCCTGTTCGTGACGATATGATACTGGCGGGTGTAGCCAGGTCCTCTTTGGTGGCAAAAATCAATTCGCATTGGAGAGGCATCTTTCTTGTTACGCCTGAGTCTACAACGGTCATGTCCAGGGCCGCCGCGAACGCCTGATTGTACGAGACGGGTATCGTCTGGCTGGCACCGGCTGGCACCAAGACATCATATTTTTTCATGGACGGGATATCATTCCGGCCCAGATTCACGTAGCAGCTTCGATTGGTGTAGTTGTTGACTTGGATGCCATCCGGCTCAAACGGAATGAACCAATAGCCAGTGGGCGCATTGTAGTTCAGGTATCTCTCTACCCTCATGCTGTCACCTCTGTGTTAGAACAGGCGTTCTAACACACGTTCTATACTGCCGCTACCTCCGCCACTGTTTTAACAGTCTGGCCTACGGACCGCACGTCGATAAACGACATGATGATCGCGTTCACGCCGAGGAACAGCAGCACCGCGCCAATGATGATAGCAGCGCCGCGCTCGAGCGTCGCCGGTTGATCGATCCATTTTATGAGGTCACCCGTGTCTGTTGCGAAATTTTTTAACTTCGTGATCGCATCGCCGATGTAGCCAGTCACCGCGTTGATATCCGCCTGGAGGCCGGAGAACGTGGTGGCGATATCCCGAAACGGTTGAAGGATTTTATCAAAGAAATCTTTCAACACGCTGAGTAGATCACTACCACCAATGGTAGCACCAGTCGTGTTGCGTAGGTTGTTGATATAGGTATCGTAGGCTGCTGTGCCTGGTTCTGGTATCGATTGCGTGTTTTGTGTGGCCGTAGTAGTAGACGTGATATGGCTAATCACGGTGTCAATTGCACGATTGGCATACGTCACAGGGTCGGGTAGTGTGGCAAACCAATCTTGTATCTGCTGTAACGTGGCTGCTGTGTAACCGGCAGGGACAGAAATCGCCTCAGTGAATACACCATAGCCATATTTTTTTAAGGTATCTACTGACACACCTTTCGGTATTGCAATTTCAGGATACCACACGGGCGGGGTAGTTGTGGCCATGTATACTCACGGGGCGGCGGGTACAGTGTAGGTGGTGATGGGAGGAAGAACGGCAATGGAGCCACTTGATGTTGGCAGACCATACGTATTAGTGCCGGACCTGACCAAGCTCAGCAAAAACTGGGCGTTGGGGTTGCTCGCATAGCGCGTGGTCGTTTTTAGGTAATTAACTACCTGGTCGATAGTGGCGTTGTCGCCGAGCACGCCATGACCGTTGACCATCGTATCGTACGAGATCTTGGCCGCCACATTTTGATAGGCGTCCTGAATCAGGCTCTGAACACTCAGTCCAGTCAACGCGCTGGCATTGATTTCCTGCTGGAGTGTTTGCAGCTCGCTATTAATCAGGGTGAACGCATTGGTAAGAGAGCTGTAATTCACGCTCGGATTTTGGAGTAGCCCGCGAATGGTCGCCTGCGCCGCGTTGAGTTGGCTCTGGATCGTGCCTGTTGTGGCGGTCAATCCCTGGATCGCCGCAGGTACACCACTCAGGCTATTGGTGATACTCACCTGTTCAGCGAGACCGGACTGGAGCGCCGTTAGACTGCTGTTGACCGTAGCGATATTGTTCTGGAGCGATGTTTGCAGTGTGGCTATATCCGCCTGCTCTGTCGCGGTCAAGCTCGACACTGAATCGGTGAGATTTTTTTGCAGGTTTTGCAGGTCTGTAGAAAATCCTGAAAACAGTGAGGATACATCGCTGGTCGTGGTGCCGGTTGTGCTCGTAGTGCTGGACGCGGCATTGTTACGGAGGATGATAAACACCACGATGATGACACCGCCGCCGCCAACCAGCCACACCCAGGTTGGGATTTTTTTAAGGTCCAGTTTTTTTAGGTTGATATCATCAGCCATGATTCACCTACAGGTTGGCAGGCGTGGCAAACGGCACCGCGTAGATGTTGCCACCTGCATAGTTGTCCATATAGGCACGAGCCGCGACAGCGCGTTTGGTGTTTTTCACCTGGGGATAGAGTGGCAGCCAATCGTACTCCCACGGTGGTTTCACCACTGCACGCTCGTTGGCATGGCCGTTGTGTCCCTCACTCCACGCGCCAATACCAGGGTCGGAAGGCAGGGGGAGGTACAGCCCTACCTCCCGACCACTGGCCAGCTCGGTGCTGGCTGGTGTGTATTGGAGCCCATTACCAATCGGGATATAGCTGATGTTCATGTGAGCCTCATTAGAATGTATGTTCTAAACACACGTTCTACTTTGGGTTGTTCGGGTACGCCTTTGCCGCCGTAATCAGCGATGTCGTCGCATCGCCGAGAGCCTTGACCACGTTGGCCATATTGGAGTTGGGCGCCACAACCAGACTGAGCGCCGCGATACCGATAAGCGCCGCAAATGCCGCGCCGATTGCATCGATCACTTTCATTTCATTCTCCTAGTAAACGTTGAAACGCCTGAGTAGCCGCTCCAACCTCGTATACTATGCCACTGGCCACGATCATCAATCCGAGATACGCGGGCCAGGTTGCATTACCGATCTCACTAATCACCAGCAGTATGCCGTACAGCAGCGCGATTTTCCATGCTGTATCCAATCCGGTCCCAAGCATCAGATCACCCAGATACGTTTTCACGCCGGTTTTTTTGGCTGAGCTATCGCCCTCGTATTTGGTCAGCAGGACCGCACACCACAACAGCACCGCCTCCGCCGCAATCGCTGACCTGGTATCAATGCTCACGTTAGCCGAATCCTCCACCACCGCCGCCACTCGCGCCAGTTGCAACAGTGGTGAGCTTAAGCACCGGTGCGCCAGTCCAACCGTACAAGCCAATATACAGCAGCACCAGGCCGACGCCAACCAGGATCATGCCAATGACGGTGGTGTTGTTCATGGCTTTTTTAACTCACACGTTTTCCGGCTGCTGCTATGCCTTGCATAACGCCGACTTTTCCACCAAAGAAAAAGCCGATCACCAATGAATCAAATCCCCACAGGATTGTGGGAACGTCGATTCTGTTCAGGATCATCACAAACGTGCTGACGAGGCATATGATGGTTATGATGCCTTGCGTAATCGCACTGGACGCAGCCAGACCTATGATTTCATCGAAGATATATTTCCACGACAAACCATCTGCCGTTGGAATAGGATCAACGGACATTTTTACTCCTATGCTACGTTGCCAGTAAACAGCCAGTGAGTACCGATGTAGTAGGCTGCCACAAACGCCAACAGCATCACGACCCAATCAGTAGTATCCATGTTCACACGCTCCTGATTTTCTGCGCGGTTGTCGCGCCCATGCTCACCGATGTTTTTCGCAACAGGAACGCGACCGCGAGTCCCGCTGCCGCGCCGATCAAAACGTATTTCCAATCCATTATCATTCTCCTAGAACAAGCGTTCTAAACGGTTGTTCTAAATGACTGGCCAGGTTCGGGACATGACGACGAGCGCCGCAACCAATAGCAGGATCAACACGCCAGTCACCTGGACACTCGCGTTAAACGTGCTGCTGGATACGCCGACCGATCCAGTCACGCCGACTGTTGGCAACTGTGTGGCATCCGTGTCATTGGATGCCATCGTCGCCGATGCGTAAGGATTTCCGCTGGACATGGATCATCTCCTTAAGTGTATTGCAACAGGTTCATACCTGCTGGAATAGCCAGTGAATCCTGGATGATGCGCAGCTGACCGGGCGTGTTCACGAACACCGGATAGGCGAGCTGGAATTGCGCCTCGCTGACCTTGGCTGTGTTCATCCAGTCGTTGCCGTACTCGGAGCCGACCCAGGCCCCAAAATCATCCAGCCAGTCGTAGACGAGCACACCTGCCGGAGCGTCGAACCCATAGCGCTTGAACATTTCAAAGCGCCGTTCGTCCGCAGTTTCCGAGAACCAGGCGTCCTGACCGATCTTGAACTGGATGTTGTTCGGCATGAGCAGATCCGACCGTGCACCGAGAGAATCGTAAAACTCCAGGATGAGCACACGGAATGTGTTGCCGAGTCCGCGCACAAAGTGATTCTGAGTGCTGAGAGTTGACGGTTGCGCCTCTGATGTGAGCACGTTCGCGTAGTGAAACACACCATACCAGGGCGGCAGAATCTGCTGCTGCTGGCCGTTGGCGTTGACGGATGCTGGCACCGTAGAGTAGAGCAGGGTGCGTGTGATCGTCGCGGTTGCGCCCGCGCTTGGGGCCGTCGCGTAGATCGTTGCCAGGTCAGCCAGGTCAGTTCGCAACTCATACTTCGTACTGCGGTCCTGGTTACCGACCGCGCCGATCAGCGAACGACCATTGATCGACAGTGGCAGACGGAATTTTGCGCGGAATGAGCCGCCCGTGGCACCGGCGCCAACGATGGCTGCGTACACCAGTGGATCAACTGATCCAGCCGGATCGAGTATCCCAAATCCGCCATACAGGTCCCACAGATGGCAGTCGAAGCCGGAGAGGTTGAAAATTTCCGGCCCGTTCGCCTTGAGCGTGATGTTGGTGAGCACGTTCCAAATCGCATCTGGGTTGAACGCCACAGCTGCGCCGCCGCCGTTCGCGCCGACAACATTTACGTCGATGTCGATGGCCTCCAGGAAGCCGGTGCCATCGAGCGGCCAGGAGACCGGCTGGCCGACTGCGCCGAGAGCATACGTATCTGTGCGGCTGATCTGCGTCTTGCGGTCCGTGGCCACGCGCCACGATACTTGCTGCGCATTCGACGGCTGAGTGTTTGCAAATTGAGGCTGGACGCCCGGAGCGTTGCCTGTCTGTTGAGTTCCTCGAATCATGTGATTTCTCCTTAACCCGTAATTGAGAGCATGGCCTTACCCAATGGCTCGGTTGTTGAATTGGCGGCAATCAATCCACCAGCGGTCCGCCACACCGCCAGCGTCACGATCACAAGCGCCGCGACCCACAGCGCGGTGTGAATGTCTGGACGAAGATGCATAGTCGCTCCTTTTAAGAATGTTAAAAAACACCAACCTGTTTTTAAGGTTGTTAAAATTTTACTACCGCTTGCCGATAACGTCAAACACCGTGTCGCGGTTGACGATGGTCGATTCCATCGTGTCGCGGTTGAGATACGAGAACTCGTAACGCTCCAGATCACGCAGGCTCTCCGCCCATGACATGCCCGCAATCATGCCCATCGTTTTAATGTCCCGCTCGTCGTGCAAGCGAGAAGCAAATATATGGCTCGGTTCCGAGATGGCGAAGCGCGTAACCCATGATGGCCTTTGTACACCGATCATCACAGTGATGAAATGTGAGCGACCCTGAGTAAGTAGGTCCTCGACTGTATTGGTTAGCCTGAGCTTGTGCTGAATGTAATACATCTCGTCGATGTAGATCAGCCAGCCGCCCTCAACCCAGACATTCCGTAACGCCGTCTCTACCTCGTTATACTGCTTACTCAGCTCTGGCCTTAGAGCGAACCACTCGCGCTTTTCGCCGCTCGGTCGGATTCTGTCCGCCGTCCTCACCATCCGCCACGGATGTGGCCAGGTCATCGTATCCGGCTTGGTCAGTATCGCTATGTTGTACTGGCGCATCGACAGGATTTTCTGTGCCAGCGTCGTTTTGCCCGACCCCGTACTCCCCACGAGCAGGATGTGCTGTCCCTGTCTCATCATGCTGTACAACTCCCTGAATGATTACATCCGATGCCATCAGAATTCCCACCAGGCGCATATCGGGCGCAGCCGGATTCATGCGATGAGCGACGATGCGTTTGCCTGCTATAGCGGCTGTCACCGCAACCAACTCGCCCACACCGCCCACGCTGGTTAGGTTGACTATGATCGTATTGATTATGTCGTTGCTGGCCGCCGCGTCGCATAATGCGATACTTAGGGCGATGCGCTCGTTATCTGTCAACGCATCAGCAGGCGAGAGCACCTGTAGCGGTATGCCTACCAGTTGCGCCAGCGCATCAGTCATCTGCCGCGTCACGCGCCTGGTTTTTTTTGCTCTTGCCTTTGGCTTAACCTCTGCCGTTTTGTCTGCCATTTTATACCTCCATAACAAATAATTAATGCTGTTGAATTACCCCTCTCGTAAGTAACCCATCTTAGAGAGACCCCCACCCCACTCAAAACGCACAGAACATACGTTCTGGGGTGGGGGAGGGGGTGCCACTAACTCTCAATCGTCACGCCTGCCAATGGAGCGATACATCCATGAGGATGATTTAGGTGCCACATCCTCCGCGTGCAGTTCGTGGATGGCCTCTAGCAGCTCACCCAACTCCGCCGCCGCCAATTGTTGCTCCAGCGCCTCCAGCCGCGTCACCAGTTCGGCGACCTGTTGGCGCATAGACGATAGCTCAGTTGCATCCTTAATTGCTGCCGCCGCTTCGTGAGTTTCCTCTGCTGCCTCATGCTCAACTGGTACATCATCCATGCTTTTTACCCGCCTTGACCCGGTTCAGTGTGCCGTATACGTAAGCGTTATAGCGGTCACTGCCCGGCTTAAGACCCGCTTTTTTTGCTGCTCGTTTCAGGATTCGCTCCAGTTTCTTTGGCATCCTTGCGCTCCTCTATCTTGATACCAGGATCAGGCATCTCGATACTACCAATCGCCGCCTGAATCGCTTGCAGTAGTTCCAGGCGCCCGCTCAATCGCTGGATGGTCGCCTGGATAACTCCGATCTCGCGCTCGATATCGAATTTCATATAACCTCCGTTTTAGGCAAGCGTTTATACGCTCGTCACCACTTCCCATTTCGCCGCGCCACCCACCATGAGTTTGTGGTTGGTCGTATCGTAGTACATAAATCCTTCCTGGTAAGCTGGGCCGCCTGCTGTAACGTGCTCCAATGGCCCCAGGATAGCGTTGATTTTCAACACCTGGTTGAGCCTGGCCGCATCCATGACACCATAGATGATTGCGTCAGCCTTGTCGCCTGCGGTATTGGTACGGTTCTGGTTGTCGATGTACAGCGCATTGGAACCTAATTCGTAGTGGCCGGCGTAGTTACCGAGGGCAACATTATTAGCGCCAGCGATGTTAGCACCAAGAGCCGAGAGACCCATAGCTGTATTGTTTGCTGCCGCAACCCCCGCCGCTAACACCTGATCACCCACCACCGTGTTACCACTCCCAACCAATAATACGCCTGCCGAGTCGCCGATGGCAGTGTTGTGGTTTGCGTTAATCAGCGCGTTCAGCGCCCCATAACCTATCGCGATGTTATTAGAACCCCCCGCCAGCTTTTGTAGTGCGGAAACTCCAATAGCTACGTTGGAAGAGCCCGTGATCACCCCATCTCCAGCGGCCATTCTGCCAATGCTGGTGTTGTAGCTGCCAGTGGTTAGATATTGTTGCGCAGCCGCCCCCACTGCGGTATTAAAGAGGCCAGTGGTGTTAGAGTTCAAAGCCTTCCAACCAATCCCGACGTTGTCTATGCCCGTGGTGTTTGCTTTTCCTGCTTGATAACCCACGGATACATTTTTTGCGCCCGTGGTGTTGGCGCTCAGCACAGAATCGCCAATCCCGACGTTTTCTACACCCGCGCTCGTCAGATTGCCAGCATCCAGCCCTAGAAATGTTCCGTTAAAGTTATGTACGAATAGATGGGCCGCCGCAAAAATCACGCCTTTAGGTGTTGCAATAGTAATAGGCAACACCAGATTGTCAGAACTAACAGACGGTACGGCCAATAGTCCGTTTTTGTCGATCCTTGTCTGTGTGGTTCCGGTTGTATCCAACACGGCCAGCATGTCCTGCGATTGTGTCACCGTGACCGTGCCGGTCTCTGCTGCGTTAAGGGCGTCAACGTGGACAAACGCCACCGAGAACCAGTGATGGCCGGTGTGCAGCACAACAGCGAAACCATTAAGTGCACCATATGTGGTCAGCGCCGCCAGCAGCACAGTCTCGCCATTGAGTAGCTGATGATCCGCCGCAGTAATGATGGTGGCTATATTGTGAGCAATGGTCACGGATGCCAGGGCGGTTGTGACCGTGGGCCGCGCCCTTACCACCAATTGTGTCTGATCCCGTGCACCACCGATCAGAAGTGCACTGGTGTCTATGGATGTTTCCGCCTTAACTCCGGGTCGTGATACACCCGTGTTAAAACCATCGAGGTCTACGTTTCGTATCGTCATTTTAAGCTCCTTAAAAATTAACTAGTCCGCGCCCACATATGGGCATGACCCACGCCCGCCGAAAACGTCACCTGGATGCGCACGCCGCGCCCGATCATCCGCGCCAGATCACCCTCCAGGTCGATGATGACCGGAATGTTGGCCGCGATTGGGTACGCCAACAGCCACGGACTATTCTCCCCGAAAAACACCGTGAACGTTCCCGCCGCTGTCGTAGCCAGCATGATTTTTGTGATCGATAGGTTGACCGTGGTTTGATAGCCATCTACGGGTGCAACGCCGACCGGCACATTGAAGTCCAGCGGCAGCGGCTCAATGCGAGTCACCGGCTGGAGCGCATCCTTGATTTCCTGCAACAGTCCGAGGCTGGCCTGTTGCATACGCTGAAACGACTGAATCGCCTGGGGTAGTTTTGCCTGCACAATTTCGTTAAAAAAATCGGGTACCATGCCTCTATCATAGTACCCGAACCTTAAAACGTCAAACGATGATTTAAGGATGTTAAATTACTTGCTGCCCGACTTGCCTTTGACAAACTCCCACCAATCATCCGCCGCTTGCTCATCCTCTGGCACCGTGCTATTCAGGAAGTCCCACTCCTCATCCTCCAATGTGGGAGCTGAGATTGGATCATAGGTATCTTTGGTTTTGTGCAGCTCGTCCAGGTCCTGCATGACACGCCGGATGGTATCCGGTTGTTTCCTGGCGTCCTCGGAGAGCTTATCCTTCATCTCCCGATGCGCCCTGTCGCGCTCATACGAGTTTTTGTAGCCATACTGCTGCGCTACCACATTGCGCCTCCCATGCTCGGAGACGCCGCGTTTTTCCTCGGCATGGCCTCTAGCCTCGGCCCGTGTTTTACCGGCTGCCAATCCGCGCTCGATGCGCCGATGATACTCCGCTGCGTAGTCCCGCTGTTTGGCCATTGTTACTCCGCTAGTTCACCTGGTTGCGGCTGTTCTGCATCCAGCGCTTTTTGGCGCCGCCAGAACTCGGATTCAGTCAGGCCGCCCCAACGAATCGACTCCAGCGTGTCCGCTATAGTGACCTCCGCTCGCGTAAGAGCGAATGAGGGGATGTAATGCGTGTGCGTGCGTGATACATCTGCCATATGCCGCCGCGTGTCCTGGAACGAGAGCTTGTGCTCTATCGTCTGCCAGTCACACCATTTTACGTCCGATCTCAGCACGGCAGAAACATAGCCGTAGAACACCCGTTCTATGATGGTGGCCGCGTCCCACCCATTCATCCACGCCGACAGAATAGCCTCGTGGTCAACCGTGGTCGCGTTGAATCCGCGTGTCCGTTTAGTAATTGCACCGAGCTCCGATGGCAGTGTGTAAAATCCAGGCTGCCATAGATTCATCCACTCGTATACCGCGTAGCTCCACTGGCCGAGGTCGTGACCAATCGGTAGATTGAGTTTGCTCGTCGAGTAAATCGCGTCGGTGTTGATGCTGACTATGTCGCCTGGAGATTGAGCGATGGCCTGGAGGATTCGCGCTCTCACCGCCGCTGTAATCATGCCAGCATACGCAATTGACCGCCACTTGGACGCCGTCGATTGAGTCTCGCCCTTCTCGTCGATATACGCTCGTGGGCGCTGCGCCAGTTTGCCATAACTGGAATTCATGATGAGTTTTAAGATCTGTTGCGCTGGATTACCACTGTTTTTAAGCACCTGGCGCTGGAAGTACAGGTCAGCCAGGTATGCGAATGGCTGTGTGTTGCCGCCCGAACACAGCACCCATGCCTCGTCTATGGATACATCAGCCATGACCTGCGCCTCAATCAACTCGTCGCTCCAATACCAGCCGGTACACTCCATTGGATAGTACAACGCGTGATCCGTCCGATACGGCAACGCGCCCCATTTCACGCGCCGTGAACCGTTACGCTTGGAGGTCACTTTAGCGTGGCATACCATCGCCGCACCATAAAACATGTCTGGGTGCTGTACCCGTTCCCATGTGGCATACCGGAGCGATGGCAACGTGAGCATGGCGGTCGGATACGCTGAGTTCATGTCATACGCGTAGATAGGCCGATTAATGATACCAACGCCGCCAATCTCGATCCTGCCCCCGTAATACGCACGCTCTATGGCCTCCCGTAGGGGTGGAGGGTATTCAGTATCATCTCCCAGGTGTGCCGCGACAGAGTGCTTGATGAACGCTGCCTCCGCCAGTGAGCCCGCGCTATACCAGCGTGCTGGCGTGTAACTGGTTGCCACAACTGCTTTTTTGAAACGGGCCACACCTGCTTGGAGTAGTCGTAGCTCTATGGCGTTGTACTCTCGCACGCTTTCGATACTCTCCAGGCTCCAGTCGCCTCGCGTGCGTTTCATGCGTTCGATACAATCTCGCTCGGCCTGATTGGTGGCCAGCCCCTCAGCCTCGATCCATTTCAAAAATGAGGTTTGATAAAACGAGTACAAATCGTGGCAATGAATCACACGTTTTATACCATCGTGAACTCTCGATATGCTCAAATGCTTGCGCGGAATGTGGCAGATACCGTATCCATGCCAGCGTGTGTAGTGTGTGCGTGTCTCATAGATTTGCCTCATGTCCTCCAGCGTGAGACCGTGCCCGCCGCCATATAACCATTGGTTGATGTCGTACTCCATGCCATAGAGCCAGAGCTCATCTGTCTCTAGGACAAACAGGAAATCAAAAATAGCCTCCGTCCCCAGGCCACCGGCACTGTAGATGTTCTGGCCGTTAGAACATCCGAGTAGAACATACGTGCTATCAATCGCCTCGCCGTCAACGCACAAAAAATCCCGCTCAGTTAGCGGGATTGATTTTCTGCCTTTGTGCCGATCACCTGGTCGCGATGTTTTGTGCCGATCACCTGGTCGCCTGCGGTTGTCGATTTTGCTCATGCCTGCCCCTGCATCAGGTACATCACCAGGCACAGCGCAATGAGCAAACCAATCATCATGCAGCCGAATAGTGTGAACCCACACGACAGCCATTTATTCTCATTCATGATAACCTCCTATACCTCTGTAGCCAGGTGTTCAAAACACGAATCCAAAATGGCGATGATGCATTGTACGCAGTGTAGATTTGTGCTCGTTGTTTTAACCGGCTTTGGCATCACCGTGCTCATATCGATGCCTAAACTGATGCCATACGCTCTGGCACGCTTATATATGTCCACAAACTTTCCAGCCAGATCGACTACAGCTGCGGAATCCGTTAAATCGATAGTATCATTTAAGGCAGCTGCCAGTTGTTCACATTCATTGACGCCGGGATATTTAGGTATGATGGGATATCCTGCTGTACTTGTGTGTTTGTTATCAGCAGACTGGACAGTTGTTCTGATGTTTTTAAGCCGTATAGCTGCGGTTTTTCTACCATGGAAATCCACAAATGTGCTGTATAGAGTCACAGACATGCCTACCCAATCTTCTGTATGCAGGCCTTGTTTTTCTACCAATGCCTCAGCATTGGTCTTATTCAAAACCAGTCCCTTAGCCATGCCTGAGAAATATAATATTGGTTTGCGTTCCTCCTTATCATCGTCGCTTAAATTTTCCATGACGACACTGGAAATTGTCATCACCAAATCTTCGCTGATATCGCTAGCTTTCAAATACCGACTCACAAAAGCATCATTGATGTTCACGGTACCTCCCGATCCAAATAAATGCGGATCACCTCACTGTCAAACGCAAGCAGTAGGCTGATCCAATGATGACCCTCTATTGTGATGGTAGCCTCCCGAATTGATGTTTGACCAAATAGCATGGGTCTGCCGTGGTCTACCACCTGCACCAGGCATGTTTCGCCGGAGTTAAGTCGCAGGCCAGTTGGCCTGCGACCTGCACCCGGACGATATCCGCCATGTTTCAATTTCATGCGGTACCTCCAGAAATAATTATCCGGAGCCGTCGCCGTAGCCGGAGCCGTCGCCGGAGCCGGAGCCGTCGCCGGAGCCGTAGCCGGAGCCGTCGCCGTAGCCGGAGCCGTAGCCGTCGCCGGAGCCGTAGCCGTAGCCGTCGCCGTAGCCGTCGCCGGAGCCGGAGCCGGAGCCGGAGCCGTCGCCGGAGCCGGAGCCGGAGCCGGAGCCGTTTATTTTTTCCATGTCGGAACCTCTCTTAGGCTCTTTTGTGCCTTGCTTGTGCAAGGTATAATCTCAATAACTTGTTTCAGCTTCACACTATCAACCTCGCACGGAAACTGACAATTTTGAGGTTTTGACACTCCGTCAACTGACAACTGGCTTAACGAAGCGGCTCCGTCCCAATACCAAAGACGGCGAGCTTTAATCATTTCTACTTCTTGACCGACCTCGGACTTAACCCACCCAGCAAAGACACCAGCCGAATAAGTCCTTACGATACAATACTGCAAACCATCTAACTTCTCTGCCATTTCCTTTACGCCGTCCTTCCTGACATACACAACATTGTTAATAGAAATCTCATTCAATAACTGTTCCATTCTTTGTCTCCTTTAAGTATTCTACTGCCTTGAGTAGCAGTTCTATGCTGTCGTTAAAACACCCTAATCCATTATTACATTTCAAACATAAAAAACCACGGAATTTCCCATCACTGTGACTGTGGTCAATAGAAAGCCTCCTTCCTTCCGCTTGTAGCAACCATGACCTTACATGCTCCGCTACGCAGAGCTCCTCGTCAATTTAAAGAACTACAGTGATGGCAGTTGGTCTGCAATATAACCTCATACTTTAAATGACTCATCGTGTTTAAGTCTACGAGGCTCGCCCGCGTTACTGCATTGGCTTGATATATCAGGTTTCCAAACCACATCACCGTTATTTTTCCCTATAAAATTTGGTTACGATCTTGTCGCATATTCCTTTCTGTACCATCTCTTCCGCGCTAAACCACAGTTCGCCGCGGTCCATCCGTTCTATCTCGTGCGGGGTTAATTTAGTACGTTTACGTATAAGTTCATTCATCATTTCTTCCTGGCGTATATCCCAGGTCAATCGGTCTTTAACGTGTCCGATGTGATCATCATTTGACACCCGGCTTGAATGCTGCATCCAAACTCCGTTCGGAGTCACAAATCTCTTGCTTCCGCACACTGATATTATGGCAGCCATAGACATTGCGCTGCCAACAATAAACGTTTCTACTGGACTCTTAATAGCGTTCATGACATCAATGATGGCTAAACCATCGCTGACGCAGCCTCCTATAGAATTGATCAGTAGCTTAATTGGTTTCTGGTTAGTTGAGTCTAGTAGGATCAGACTCTGTATTATATCTGCTGCCGATACTTCTTCCACGATATCGAACAGTAAAACAATACGCTGTTTTAATAGTTTTTGTTCTATCCTGCACTCGCCGTCTTTTTCTTTTTCAGGCATAGAGTTCTCCTAATTGAAAAAGTTAATGAATTTTACAGCCAGATTTAATATGAACTTCGGAAGTCCTCCCGGCATCCGGTCCTGTGTGAATGCTGTATGATTACAGTATTCACATTTATGTTCCCACAATTGTCGCGTAAAAATAGGTCTTCAGCTGGCTTCCATGTACATGGTCGCATATTATACCTCCACAATTACTGCTTTATATTTAGGCGCATACGCATCGTCCACTATACTACAATTTATGAAGGTGATTCCCCCGCGTTTTAGTGTGCCGTGGTTTCGGTGAAAGTGTCCAAAAACATTAAGCTTAAGGTTAGGCAGCATCCGGATTCGCGCGGCGAGGGCTGTATCTCCGCAATGTTCCCCACTCTCTAGCTTATCTAATATTC
>Ga0209777_10004968_pt1 | contig 15529 bp, 21 predicted proteins | sample FrelakmetHBP12HB_FD_187147 | JGI IMG/M metagenome (GOLD analysis project Ga0209777, IMG submission 187147) | Freshwater lake sediment microbial communities from the University of Notre Dame, USA, for methane emissions studies -HBP12 HB (SPAdes)... | ecosystem: Environmental > Aquatic >... | reverse complement strand
ATAGAAATTCGATCGGATGATGGTTCCGTTTTCGATCGCGACGGTAATCGCATCGGGAGCCGCGAAGCCGCCGACCAGCAAGCCCGCGACGCCGCGGACGAGAATTGGATTCGCCGCTAGCTCTGGTTTAGTCCTTTAAGTGATCAGGGGCTGGTACGGTAGCAAAACACCTTAACTAGAAAGGATAAAAAGATGACAGAAGAAAAAAAACACCACGTTGACTGCGACATATGCGGCGATCGCATCGAAGCGTCAAAGCTACTTTTCCACAAAGCGACCGCACACCCGCTTACAGAGCCACTTGAGGCACCATGGATAAAAGAAACGCCCGAGCAGGCAACCGAGAGGCGACACCGCGAACTTACCGACGCACTGAAAGACATCTCGTTCGCACTTGTAATGCTCGACCAGACGATCCAGCTTGCCGCGAAAAAGGACCAATAGCTCCGCAGGCAGATCGCGCCGCCGCCCCCAGCCCGACCCACGACCCCAAAAGGTAGTTTTTAGCGTACAATCGCCAACGGAGGAAAAAACCAATGAAAGAATACAAAGTAACTACAATTACTAACAGCGGAGACCAAATTTTTATAACGGCGAATTCCGACACCGAAAACATCTATTTGCGAATAAAAGGCGAAAAAGAGCCAGAGCCACTCCCCGACGCTGCCGAATGGATGGAAGAATCGATACCCGAAAAAGAGTTGCTTGATATTGCCGGAGCCCCCATAGATAGCCCGATCAGAAGAGCCGCCAGACTCGCACTAAAGTTTAACTGGTTTCCCGACGAAGACTAACAAACGATCTCCGCCGTTGAATTGCTTCACGACATCTTGACGGACTGCGACGAAATGCCAGACGTACACGAAGCCTTCCTCGCCTTTGAAGCCACGATCGGCCTCGAAGGCGACTAAACCAGATCGCGCCGCCGCCCCCAGGCCGACCCACGACCCCCAAAAAAGAGCTTCTAGCGTACAATCGCCATTGTACGCTATAAAACCGCCCTGTTTACGTACACTTTCACCAGAATTTCATTATTCCTATGTCGTAATAACTCTCGCCAAACCGAGCTCGAGCAGAGACGCGCCTCAAAAATCGACACAAGGATCACATTTCATACATTGACGGCGGCAATGTCCACCGTTTACTACTGATCAGGATGGCAGGCCAACCACGAACACGCGCTCGGCGGCAGCTTGAGGCGCTCGAATCGCTCTCAAAAGCGCACCCAGAGCTTAAAGCCGCGATTCTCGACGCCACAGGCCCTAACGCCGGCCAGTTAAACGCGCGCGCGCGCGCGCAAGGCCACTTAAAAGCCGCTCTCATGGCTGGACCGCTCACCCGAGCCGCCGTAGATACCGCCATAGGCGACGAAATCAGCCGCCTAGCCGCAGCTCTTCACCCCGGCATTACCGCGCGCATAGTCCGACTTCGCCCCACGTGGGGCTGTCTAGCCGGTTGGATCGAAGATTACCCGCTCGACTCCGGGAAAATAGGCGAGCTGCTTGATTACTTGGCTACCGAGCACGGAGGCACCAACTACCGCATCACCCTACTAGGCCCAGACGGTCAGCCTTACTTCGATACCTCTCTACCGATAGCAGGCCCACCTCGCAAACGTGGCCGCCCGGTTGATCGCGATGCTTTCGAGGGTGAAAGCGCCGCAGCTCGGCCGATTGCCCAGGCCGCAACGCCCCCCGCACAAAACTACAACGAGGGCATGTTTAAGATCTTCGAGCATATGCTCGACAACGAGCGCCACAGCTCGGAAAAACTCGTTAGTAGTATCCGCGAACTCATCAGCGCCAGCAGCAAAGGAAACGAGGAGCTTCTTAAAAGCGTGGTAGCCGCCCGTCGATCGGAAATCGAAGCCGGCAGCTTTACCCACCAGATAGGCGAGCTTGCCCGAGGAGCCGCCGCCCTGGAAGAAGTCAAAGCCGCCCTCACTTCCGGAGATCGTAGCGCCGTTGTAAAGAAAGACGATGATAACCTCGACGGAGTATTCAAGGACGCCGCCAAGGATTTTATTAGTAAAGCCATGACGGCTAAATTTACGAAGTCCGGAAACGGGCGGACCTCGACCACAAACGCAGATCTACCACCGGCAAAGCTCGACTAATGCAAGTAATCAGGCCGCCATACTCCGATCGCCAAATTAATTGGGCTTTTGCGGCCGAAAGACGCGGAGAGCTTGCGCCCGGAACAGCTCACATGTGGGCAGCTCGCCAAAAACACCGCGAAAACTACGGCGATCCCGCTACCATCGAAGTCACAGAGCACCCCGCAGGATGGCGGCATTCAAAGGCGAGCGTCAAAAAGATCGGCGAGCTGATACAGGAAGGCGGACACGACCCCTTAATTCGACAAGTCGCGATCCGCATTACCTCTAATATCCCGAGCAAATCACCTACACAGGAAATAGCGGCGATCTACCAGTGGATCAGGCGTAACATTCGTTTCAGATACGATCCCACAGGTATGGAATGGTTACAAACCGCAAGCCGCACCCTGAAGGAACGCGCCGGAGATTGCGACTGCTTGACGATCCTTATCGGATCACTCTGTCAAAGTATCGGACACAAAACACTAACCCGCACCGTGGGAAGCAGTAAGTACGCCCCGGAGCATGTATCCGCTTTAGTATGGGACCGTAAACGGTGGATCTCTTGCGATCCCGTCCTTGAAGGCCCCGGCGATACCGGAGCCGATTTACCCGGAAACTTCGCGGCATACGCACTGGGCCCGGCTATCGTATGGGACCTGGAAGGGAAAAAAATGCTAGGCAACTACGGAATACAATTGACCTCGCAAGAGCTTAGCCTCTGGCAGTTTGCCCCGTCTTTTCGATCGCAGACGCCCGCGCCAAAGCCCGATCGGCGCTACTCGCGCGCACACGTGCCGACGTTCGGAGCCCATGGCAGATGTTACGCCCGCCCCTCTTATTACGACGGTATAGGGTACTACTGGCTTCCGTCGGAAATCCCCGGAGAGATGCACGAAGCCTACTTTTCAGATGCAGACGGATTCGGAGCATGGGGATGGCTTAAGAAGATCGGGCGAGCAGTAGGCGGAATTGCCAAAGGAATCGTCTCAACAGTAGTTCCCGGAGCAGGAGCCATTATATCCGCCGGAGAAGCCCTTTTAAGTCCCGGAGGAGGAGGAGGAGGAGCCGCCGCGCTTCCCCCCGGAGCCACTCCCGCACAAATTAAAGCCGCCGCCGCTTCCGCCAGAACCGCAGCCGCCGCTACTCGCGCGATTACCGCGACCCCTTTAGAAATCAAAAAAGTAGGCCAGAGCACCGCAGAAATCCAGCACACCCTAGCCCAGATGGCAGCCGCGCAGGCCGCACAAGGAACCGCCGTGGCATACCTACCTAAAATATCCGCAGCCGTACAAGCGCTTCCCGCCGCTCTACCTAGCATAGAAGGCCGCGTTAACGCGCTCATTAGCTACCTGAGAGTAAAAGACGCCAAGGCGCTTAAGGCCAAGGCTAACGCCAGGAAAAAGCTTTTAGCCAAGCTCGCGAGCGCCAAGAGCAGGAAGGCCCAGCTTGCCGCCATGCGCAAGATCGCACGCTCGGAAATGAGCAAGGCCAGCGTAAAAGGTAAAAAGCTACAGCTCGCAGGGCTTGGCCTTAGACCGTCCCTTAGCTTGAGTTTCGGCGGATTTTCCGACATAGCCACCGCGCGCGCCGCAGCTCAAAAGGCCGTTGATCGCGTCAACCTCTTTATCAGCCGAATCGGAAAGCCGCCTCAAGTTGCCATACCAGAGGTTAAAGCGTTTCAGGTCGCCGACGGTAAGCTTTACCCCGACGGACTTTGGGGAAACAACGGCAAAGCCGCCGCCGAATGGTATCTCAACAAGGCAGCGCCGCCCGTAGCAAACGCCCCCCATTTCCGTAATCCCGTAACCTGGACGCCGCCGGCAGCCGCCGCGCCGGCACCCACGCCTGTAATAGGCCCTATGAAGCCGGCCGCAGTTATCGTACCGAGGCCCGCACCCAGGCCCGCGCCGGCGATCGTCCAGCCCAGGCCCGCGCCGCGAGTTATTCAGGCGAAACCGCAGATCATTACCGCGCCGATCCATCGGCCGCCCATGTCACCAATCAACGCGCCCAGGCCTACGCCGGTTATCATCCCAAGGCCCGCGCCCAGGCCCGCGCCGATTGCCGTGAGGCCTACCGCGCCCAGGCCTACGCCGGTTATCATTCCTAGACCCGCCCCCAGGCCCGCGCCCATTCACGCCGCGATCGCGAAGATCCCGGCGAAAACTAAGCGTAAAATCGCTAAAGACGTATTGCCGACCCGAGCCGAGATTATCCGACTTGAGATCGCAAGCGCCAGAGGCGACAAGGCGCTACTTATGGAGTTAGCCCGCGTCAACCGCGCCACCACGCGACGCGCCAAAAAGGCAGTCCACAAAGTCCGCAGATACCTAAACGGTAATACTAAGACCCCAACAACGGCTAAAAGGCGCGACCTTAGCGCTTTTTGGCCTGTACTCGCAGTACTCGCACTATCCAACAACTAAATAAAAAGGAACTATCCCATGGGAAAACGCACCGGAGGCCGCCTACCATTCCAATCGTTTATCACGCGATCGGTCTGTATCGCTCACGCGATCTTTGACGCCACGCAAGGCCCGGATCTCGTGATTCTCGAACAAAGCCGCGAGATCAAAAGCATCGCACGAGTGCCTAGTATGAACGGCCCCACGGTCGGTCAATACGTATTGTCACTCGTTCACGATCTTACGTATGCGTTGACTTCGATATCCCCGCCCTGGACCTTTGGCATCTACGGCCACGCTCGCGCGCACATCTCAACCGTGAACATCCCAACAGAACATGGCGATCCCGGTACTCCGCTTTTGTTTACTCATCTATTCATGGACGCAGTTAACGCCGACGATCCCACCCAGAATAAAAGACATTTCCTAGCTATATCGGCCCAAGCCCTCGGAGAAGTCCTCGCGCTGGCAGACGGTATTATCGAAGTGTCGATCTTCGACGTGCTAGAGCCGGAGAAGCGCTACATAACGCGCGAAAACGGCAAAGGACTTAACCTAGCCAAGCGCTTCTTACCCCCAACAAAGTAAGCGTGAAGGAACTTAATAAAATAATTTCGGATCTGGAGAAGCTAGAGCGCCTACATGGCGCTTTAGCTTCAATCCCTCGGCCGAGTAACACGATCATTTTACGTGAACGAGCCCCAGGCATTTACACACCCATCAAACGAAATCCTTTGCAGACCTTACGCTTTATATCCGGAGTATTCGACAGCATAACGAGAAAATGAAGCCGGACCACCAAATAGCAGCTCTAACGCAGGAAGGCCAGCTAGGCCTACAAGCGCAGATCGACGCATACGAGAAAAACGCTTTTGCCGCTCTCGAATCGCTCAAGGAACGCTTTTTGCTCTGGGCATCGATAAAGAAAGCTTGGCCGACGATCGGACGATACACGCCCTATAAGACCTTGCGCGATCTCGTAGGAAAAAGCCTGTACGACCAAAACGAGAGCATGAGCCGAGCTACCGCGCAGTTTGTCGCGATGATTAAAAAGCTCATGAAAGGCGAGCTATACATTGTCGGCTACTCGACCGACTCCGGAGCCTCTATCCAACTAGGCGCAATCGAGGCCAAAAAATACAGGCAGATCAAAGCCGAACAAGGCCTAGGCAGCCTTTTAGCTTTCGGAATCTGGGTAATAGTAGCCGCCGTAACCGTAATCGCCGGCCTTATCGCGTACAAACACCTCGAACGTGGCCTAGACGTGATAGCCGCTACAAACGATAACACGGCGAAAAACCTAGACTTGCAGTTCTGGCGACTATACGCCGACGTAAAGAAAGCCGACCCCTTAAAAGCGGAAATGCTGCTTAAATGGTGGACCGAGAAAAAGGAAGCCGCGAAAGCCGCAGACAGCCGATCGTGGTGGGACAAGGCAACCGATAGCCTCAAGACGATAGGCGTAAGCGGATTTGGAGGCCTAGCCCTAGGCCTACTTTTAGCTCTGATGCTGGGGAGAAAACGCTCGCGATGAAAATCCCGAAAGAGCTAATCTTTTTAGGACTCGCGCAAGAGATCGATATCGTCGAGGATACGATCGAAGAAGAGCAAGAAGTCACACGCGTGAACCTAAAAGGCACGTCCTACCGCGAGCGCCAAAGAGCCGCAGAGGATCGCCGCGTCTGGATTATGGCGACCGACGCCGAAAGCATCGAAGCGCCGCCCGGCGAATCGTATCTATACCTAGTCAAAGCTCCGTTTACGCGCGACCTGGTAGAGGACGTGGATCACGGCCCCAGCGACGAAGCCCTAGACGGATTTTACCTCTGGCATAACCGAGAGGCCGACAGGACCTTTGAAGTAGACGCGCCGGAATCGGTTAAGGCTTACTTCGGACTTATCACACGTATCGTTTACGCCAGCGACAAAAAAGAGCCACGCGGCAAGATAGCGGAATACGAGCACGACTTCTACGAGGACTCCGGAGAGCCGCCTTTTATTTTCTTCGATACCGAAAACGCCGACGACGCGAAAGCCGCCGTTATCTACGGCGGCACCATGAGCATTAACGAGAGAGGAATTGTCTAATATGCCTCGACCTCTTATCGAAAACCAATACCCCGGCAACACCGGAGGACCGCCAGGACCGCCAGGACCGCCAGGACCGCAGGGCGATCCAGGACCGAAGGGCGATCCAGGACCGCAGGGCGATCCAGGACCGAAGGGCGATCCAGGACCGCAGGGCGATCCAGGACCGAAGGGCGATCCAGGACCGCCAGGTACCGGCGACATTCGAGACCAAGTTAATAGCTACGGTATCGTACAAATCTTTCATCAATCCCCCGGAATAGCATCAGTAGCGTATGTCAGCACGGGTATAATAGATGTATTTCTAAACACTGCTCTAACCACCTACCAAACAGCCCCGATCGCGTGTTACGAGCAAATTAATATAACCGTTTTTGGTGGTGTCGCTATGTGGGGAAAAGCCGTAATATTGAGCCCCACTCAAATACGATTATATTTTTTAGCTTACGTAAGTGGAGCATTTACTTTAGCAGATCCCGCAAATCCCTGGACCCTAGACATACACCACGTGGTTTAAAGTTTTTTTAACTATCAGTAGAAAAGGAGGAATAGAAACCATGGCAAAAACAGCAATAGTCAATCCCCGCAAACGCCGCCGCCGCCGGCAGCCGGAGCAACTCGCAAACCCGCGCCGACGCCGCCGCACGTACGGAGCACCGGCCGCGCCGCGCCGCCGCCGGCGTCGTAACCCCGACGGCCTAGGCGAGCTTGCCGGCCGCCGCCACTATCGCCGTCGCACGTACCGGAAAAATCCCGACGGGATGACCTCCGGCAACTTCGGCGCAGTTATGGAAGTACTCCCGGCCGCGACCGCCGGCGATATCGGCGCCAGGTGGGCTTGCAAGATGGCCGGAGAGATGGAAGACGGAAAGCCCGGCTTTCCGCACGCTCTGGCGATCTGGCTTGCCGCGATCTGGGGATCGCCCCTTATCGGTAATCTCTTTGGCGACCCCGCCAAGGGCAAGATGGCCGGCATAGCCGCCCTAGGTTTCGGCGGATCGCTCTTTGTGCGCAAACACTGGTTGGAAGATAGCGACTTCGGCAAAGAGAACCTCTACCTGGGCGATGAATCCGACGGATCGGACGAACTCACGGAAGAGGATCTAGCCCTGCTCGAAGGCTTGACCGAAGGCAGCGCTATAGGCGAACTAGGCCGCCGCCGCTTCGCTCATTCACGCCGTACCCGCCCGTTTCTTTCCGACACCGGAGCCGAGCCGCAGTTTTACCAGACGCCCGACGGTAAGATCGTGCAGCTCGCCGACTACGCCGCCGCCGGCATGAGCCCGGAGCAGGCCCAGATCCTAGCCGATGCCGGCTATGCAGGCTTGACCGAAGGATCGGCAATCGGCTCTTTCGGAGCGTTTCAACCGCGCCGGCGAGCAGACGCCAAAAGCTCTTTTGGCTACGTGAGCGAATAATCGAACCTACGACCCTACAAACCCCCAACAAACACAACCCATAAGATAAACTAAATAAACGAAAGGATCTAACCACATGCCCACACCAGACCAAAAAAAGCAGCCGTGGTGTCTATTCGACACCGTGGTAGCGAAATCGTTTTTGCTCGGAGACACCCGTCCGGATATCGGGCTAGCTCTCGGTAGCCCTAACCCGGCTATCACCAAGAAGGGCGAGATTTTGTTTCTTACGGCAAGCGGAAGAAACAAGAGCAATAACCCCGAGCTTACCAACATGGACACGGGCGGACAGATGTCTTACGGCCTCGAACTGTGGGGTATTTATATTCTGTTCGGAATGCCCATCGTCCCGCCGATTCAGAACACCGGACACGACCCCGACCTTAACCCCGGCGTATCAGGACCGATCAAGCTGGTAGAGTCGATCGTCAACTTCGGGCTTTTCGAGCTCGACGTAGGGCAAGAGCCGCAACTGGTCATCCCGGTTGAACGAGTGGGCGCCGGAGGAGGCGTACACGTCACGCAGAACATCGCCAACAACATGGCGCAGAACTCGCAGCCGAGCGCGGAGAACTTCTTGCGCCTTCCCGAGCCGATCTATTTCCCGCGCACGCAAGTGCTCGCGGCAAAGATCAGTCTCGACCCGGTTGTGCACGACCTGATCGGCTATGCCCCACCCGGAGCGCAGGGAGTAGGATCGCCGCTCGACAAGTACAAGTACACGTACTGGACGTATCCGGAAGACGAGGAACCCGTTCAGCACGACATGGAGTTACCGCAAAATCCGTTCATGATTCGAGTAGGACTCATGGGCAACCGAGTACGCGAGGTACAGTACGGACAGCTCACCGAAGGTAAGACCGCGTAGTAAGTCGCCTCTTTGAGGCGTGGATTGAAACGACCGAGACATGACCACTAAACCCCCAAAGGCCGCAGATAAAGGCGGTCTCCGACTCCTACAGCGTAGTCTTGCTACATGGAGTACGGAGGCCGCCTTTATCCGGCCGACTTCTAAAAAACCTCTATCCTACGACATAAGAACCAAGAGGCCGATAAAACATGAACCCAACAACCGAGCGCCGAGCTAGACAAGGATTTCTAATGGACCAGTTTGGACAAACTCCGGAAGCCGCCGATCCGCGCTTTGCCGGAAAAGTGGAAGTACCGGCCATCTACGTGATCTCTATCCTGCTATCCGGCCTAGAGGGAAAATCCCAAGGCGGAAAAGTCACGCTACGGCCGGAGGACTTTTTGCTCCGGCGTATCACGTGGGCTTGCACGGGCGACAGTCCGATCTATTCGAGCGCCGCCTTGCCCGGCTATTCGCCTCAAGGCCGATCCGTTGAAGTGCTCTGGGGTGACGAGTTCACGCAGTTTTTAGGAGATCAGCCCGCGCTTATCTCCGGCCTATTCGGAGACTCCAACGGCTTTTTGGATATCGAAAGGCCCGGCATTTTCTTTGAAGGCTCGCAGACTCTAAACGTGAAACTCAATCGGCTTTCTTGGCCGGATCTCACAGTCCCGCCGGCAGAGACGCGCTTTGACTTTGTGTTTCATGGAGTAGGACTACTGCCGCCCGGAAAACACGTTTCAGGCAGCGCCTAGCATATGCACCGCCAACCTCGACCCCGGCAGCACGCCAGGCTCGCGCCTGGTACGCGCGGTGGCAGAGACGCCGCCGCCGCCGCCGCGCTCTATCATAAAAGCGCCGTTGAACCCTGGTTAGTCACTGGAGGCAGCTCCTACTTTTTACCCGAGTTCACAGAAGAGGATGTATGCGACGTGCGCGCCTCTGGCGTGCAACTCGTGTGCTCGGTCTATATCCCCAAAGGCGTGGTAGGTTTTCTAAAGCAGCTCCGCGTTGCACCCTTCAGGCCGTCCGTATTTAACCCCGTAATGCCCAACTACAGGCCCTTTGCCGGCAACTGGATCGGCTTCAATCCGGATTCCGAACCTAGCGACGAACCCATTCGCCCCAACGCGGTATGGGAAACGCCCTTTGCGTGGGAAAACTACTTTGACTCCTACGACGAAAACTCAAAGCCGCCTAGCTGGCGCTGGTATCTCAAGGTGATATCCGGCAACATCGCCGACCTACGCGCTCACAAAACTAACCTACCAGATCCCGGAGCTATCCCGCTTACGGAAGAAAACTTACTAAACGGGCAATTCTACGAGTCGTGGTTTTTAATTCCTGACGTGGCCGTGCCGTCACAAGTTTACTCAGGAGGCATACCGGGATCGGCCATAGGCATGCCCTGGGACGGACAGAGAGTACAGGTAATACAGGGCGACGAGCTTTCGCTACACCTACCGATCCCGGAAAATACCACGCTTGCGCTTTTCACTCGCTGGACTCAGCAGCCGATAAAGGGCGTATTTGCCGGCACCAAGGTGGGCAGCGGAGACAGCCGATCGAACTACACCGAGTCCGCTTACTTCCCTCTGTTACCCTCGTTCGGATCTTTGCTCGGCTACAATCAAAGCTCGCACCTCTTACCCGGTAAGAAGAATGCCGAATACGGATGGCATGGTTAACCAAGACCACGCGCGCGATCTTTCCCGTTCAAGGTGGCTTTATCAGCTCACGCTATGGACAGGCTCGACCAGGCCGAGAGCCACACAAGGGAATCGACATAGCCGCGCCCTACGGATCGCCCGTGCTGGCTATCCTACCTGGATTAGTCGTAGCGACCTACAAAACGGGCGAGCTTACCGGTTATGGAAATCTTGTAGTTTTGAAGCATGGCCCGGACGCGTACAGCTTGTATGCCCACCTAGCAGCGATATTCGTCAAACCTGGTCAGAGCATGGCCGCTGGATTCCCGATCGGATCTGTGGGCAACACCGCCGGCACACGGACCAATCCCGGAGCCGAGACTGGCGAGCCCCATTTACATCTGGAGGCTCTCACCCGCTGGCCGCCGGCCTCGAGATATGCCGACAGAGTAGATCCGGCGAAAGTCTTGAACACTGCGTTTCAAGAGGCCGCCGATCTTCCGTTCATGCCCAGGATCACAACCGCAGCCAAACGCGCCGCGCCGCTCGGCTTCTTTTTTGCGCTCTTGGCCGCCGTACTGTTATTAAAAAAGAGAGCCTAGGTAACCCGATCACCTAGGCCCTCGAAAGGCATTTCCGACAATGCCATCAAAAACAAACATACCACCCAAAATCACCGCTAGCCAGAAATTCCTAAACTCGCTTAGTTCGAGTACTCGCGCGCACCTGGAAAAAATAATCGGCGAACCTATAGCCGTCACCCCGGCGCCAACGCCGGCGAGCTCGCCCACCACGGTGGACCGCAACCGCCGCCAGAGCCGCGCCGCCGATCGAGCGCAGCACAGCGCCAGGCTTGCCGCCGGCCGCCGCCCCAGAACCGCGACCCCTACGACCCGAAAACGTAACCAGATAAGAGACAGCCAACACCGCGACGCGCGCCACCTCGACCGCCTTAGAGCCCGGCTCAAGAACTCCGGCTATACGGACGCCTACCGCGTAAAGCTGCACGCCGTCCCCTCAACCGTCAAGGTTATGATGTCGGACATACTGTCCGATCATTCAGCCCAGGCCGCGAGCATCTACCTAAAACGCTGCTTCCACCAGGTAGGAGCCCGATTGATCCGGATAGCAGCCAAAGGCCCAGACGGAAGCCGGCCGCTCACGTCCCTTTACGCCCGCCGCGTTGTAGCTTTGGGACTGGCGGCAATCGCTCTATCTAAACGCACAGCCGGCCACGGCCTACACTCTCGACTGGTAAAGGGCATACCTCAGACCTGCTTTCTGGCGCTTTTGGAAAATCCGTACACCAAAGAGAGGCCCGGCTTATCCAGCCTCACAGGCCGCCACACGGCCGCAGCCGGAGCCGTGGGCTACCTGGACGCCCTCAAGACCGTAGGACTCCTAGAGGCCGAGCAGTTGCCTAAATCCGCAGTAACGCCCGGTGAGGCCCTAGGCGAGTACGCTCTCAACCGTTACCACGTGATAACGGCCTATCCGTCCGGACACGTAACCGAAGCCGAGCTAGACGAAATCTTGCGCGTTTACGCCTACACAGGAAACGCAGGATTTCAGCAATTAACCCGTTCGCATCCACCATTTTTTAGCGATAGTTTAGAGCCGCAGGCAGTAGGCCCCCCGTAACCGGCCGAACATAGCCCGCGCGCCGCCTAGCCGCCGCCAAGCCGCCCGAAGCGAGCAGACGCGGAGGCTTGCCTATTGCCGGCTTTTGGCGGTTTTTAGAGCCGCGAGAGCGCCGGCAAACACAAAAGCCGTACAGCTAAGTTGTATATTTCGCTAATAGTGAAAAACCTACACTGTAGGGAAAGGTAATACCACACTTCGAGTGTCTTTAATTGGTCTCATATACTGCGAACACTCCGCTTTAAAAAGCGGAAAAGATTTAAGCAGACCGCAACCGCGCCGGAGCTTTGACCGCGTATCGACAGCTTCCCGGAGCCGGAAAGACAAGCGGACAGCTCGCAAAGCTCGCCCTTCGGAGGTTGGCGCTATCGCGCCGCCAATAATGAGATATGCAAAAGGCGTACCAAGTTCCATGATGTAACATTCGATATTTGGTAGACAAAACGAAATAAACAAAGTAGCCTTAAACCATGCCAACCCAACCGGAAAAAGAAGCCTCTGTACTACTAGGCGACCCATTCGCAATCATCTCTGGCGCCGACTTCCACGCGCAGCAACTCCCTATCGCGGTGGACTGCGATTGTGGTCAGGCTTTCCAGTTCGACGGACTAAACGGTTCTATCAAAGGTTGCCCTGGTTGTGGACAGAGGTTTACTCATATAATTCTTGTGTGTCCGGAAGATGACGCGGAAGCGGCGCAAGATCTCCTAGAGCGCCTACTGGCGAACGCCACGGCCGAAGAAATCGAATCCGACCCGAGCGACCCCGAGCCGCCCCCGGCCGCCACCACCGATCCGGAAAAGCCCGCACCATGAGGAACCGCCCCGGCAAGAGTCTCACGCCCGAGGACCGCGCCGCCGTCCGCCGCGACCTCGACGCGCGCGCCTCTACCGGGAACTTTGCGGCGATCCGCTTGCGCGCCCTGGTCATCCTTACATGGTGCTCCGGACTTCGGCTTTCAGAATCCACAGTGCTCGAACTACCGCAGGTAATCGAAGGAGCCGGCCAGCGACGATGGCGCATAGTCTCACGCGCCCTACTTCGCGCCGACCAGGCCAAGCGCGAAAAAGCCAGGCGGTTTTATATCCCAAGGGAAGCGCGCACCGCGATCCGTCAATACCTCGAAGTCGCCCGGAAAAAAAACCTGGTCTCCATACCAGGCCCACCGAAACAAGCGCTTTTTCCCGCGACAAAAAAGCCCAACAAAGGACAGGCGATCAACGTCCGGACCATTGAACTACAGTGGCAACAGTTCCAGCGCCGCGCCGGCATAGTGGAGCCGTACCGCTGGCATGACCTCCGACACGAAGCCGCCAGTGTTTTCGCGCGCCAAGCTACCAACCCGTACCAGGTGCGAGACTTTCTAGGCGTAAAGAGCCTTGCTACCGCTGGTATCTACGTGCACAGCGATCAAGACGAGATACTTGAAATCGCGGAGAAGGCATCAGCTAAAAACAAGAGGTAAAAAATGGGAGACGTGATCATTAAAATTCTAGGGATCGTGATCTGGCCGCTGGTCTGGTTAATCGATCGCCTAGCTACGAAAGGTAACCCGAAAAATGAGATCAAAAAACCCGAACCCGACAACAACATTACGCCCCGGATCGCGCGCGCCATCAAGGACGCCAAAGAAGAGACCGCGCGAAAAAACAAAGGGAAAAACTAGATACTGTATCCCGCCGTCTATCGGTCGCTTTTATCTGTGCTGTCCGATCTGTGCGAGGCTCGTAGTAGCCAGAGTCAACGAGACGATCCTTACGGGCTGGTTTCGAGGTGAGACTACCTGTAAATGCGGCGCAGACGTGCATCTTACGGTCGATGTGCGTTCTGACTCTCGTAAGAAAACGCCAGAGGTGACGCCATGAGCGCGAACCTAAAACCGTGGCTCTCACAGATCGTAAAGCTAACGCCAGAGCAAGAAACCGTTGTAAAGGCGCTTGAACCAGGAAACGGGATCTTCAAGTGTCCGTTCTGTAAAGCCGCGCATACTTTCCGCGTGCATCCGGGAGAAGAGCTTTTAGTCTATTACATGATGTATCCCTGCGGTTTCGCCGTCGAGATCCGAACTGATTTTTACCCCCATCAAAAAAAAGCGAGTTTGCCAGATGAAAAGCCGTAAACACAAAGAGCCCGAATCCGCGCCGCTACTCGACAGAGCCGCCGTTTTTGATAACCCCACGCCCCGCGACCGTAACGGTTACCTGTTTCTCAAATGCCCTGCTTGCGGAAACGTGGTAACCGGGAACTTTTACCAGATCTGCGAAATACCCAAAGAAACCGCGCGCGGTGACTTTTCCGGAGATAGTAGCACGCTCGATCTTGCCTGCCCTTGTGGAATGCACTTTCACGGCTACACGCGAGTAACCGCGCCATGAAAGGCCGAACCGTGCTTTTTTCCCGCGCGGCCATCCTAGGTTCCGATAAGTGGCAAACGCCCGAAAAAATTTTAGACGCAGTACGCCGAATAGGGCCGATCTCCCTGGACCCTTGCTCCGCCAGAGGTAACCCGACCAGGGCGCAAATCTACTGGTACACGAACGGCTTAGGGCATAACTGGTATATATTCCGCTGGTCAGGCCTAACTTTTGTAAACCCGCCGTACTCGCAGGTTGCTAAGTGGATCGGAAAGATCCTACTCGAATCGCAAAACGGCTGGAAGCTCAAACCGCTCGAAGCCGTCGCCCTTGTGCCATCCCGCACCGATCGGCCATGGTTTCAGGAAGCGCTAAACACAGCTCAAGTGGTTTGCTACGTGAAAGGGCGGCTCAGGTTCAAAGGCGCACGGTTTGACGCGCCGTTCCCGTCCGCGATCTTTTACTACGGCCAACGAGTCAATCACGCGGTTACGTGCCTAGCCAAGCTCGGATTTACCCTACGACTACCGACGCCGGCGAGAAATAAAGCAAACGCGCGTTACTGGCAAGCGCGCGATCGAGCAGAGACCAGAGCACTCGCGCTGAAACACGCAAAGGACTAGCCCGCCGATGAACACACACTGTAAAACGCTACTAGAAATACTGACCGAACAAGAGCTTAAATTACTAACAGCAATCAACGCCCGCCGTTTACGCGGAAAACCCAGAGACGACGACGAGGATAGGTTTTATTGGTTACGTCGCGCCGTAATCATACGCATCAAAGGAATAATAGCCAACTGCGTAAGAAGCACCCCGCGACGAGGCATGAGGTTACAAGTCCTTTTAGACGAACTTCAACAGCAAGAAGAAACAGACGCGCAGCAACGCGGACAGGTAGCAAAACACCTTAACTAGAAAGGATAAAAAGATGACAGAAGAAAAAAAACACCACGTTGACTGCGACATATGCGGCGATCGCATCGAAGCGTCAAAGCTACTTTTCCACAAAGCGACCGCACA
>Ga0209777_10004967_pt1 | contig 15531 bp, 9 predicted proteins | sample FrelakmetHBP12HB_FD_187147 | JGI IMG/M metagenome (GOLD analysis project Ga0209777, IMG submission 187147) | Freshwater lake sediment microbial communities from the University of Notre Dame, USA, for methane emissions studies -HBP12 HB (SPAdes)... | ecosystem: Environmental > Aquatic >... | reverse complement strand
ATTCGATGCACAAAACTCACTTTACTCGGTACCGAATGCCGCCCTATCATCGGGTATTAACGACCGGACCCTACGGCTTCATTTCTCGCATGAAAGCCGATATGCTGTGCTATCGTCGCGGGTACTTCGGTCGGGGGCGGAGAACGATCGCTCGTGGCGTGCGAAAGGCGGGGGATGGACGTTATGTCCGCGCCGCAAGAGGGGTAGATTGTATGCAGCACTTCTTCTTTCGGTCCCCCCTCTTTGCAGATCGAAAGCTATCATGGGTCGGCAAGGCCCAACGGCATATTCGGACAGCCGGGCGGGGGATCGGAAACCGATGCGGCTGGTCGTCAGTTGACGCCAGGAGAATGAACGGGGTAACAGCTATGCATGGAAGGGCGATCCTTGGTGGCGTGTTGATGGTTATTGCGCACGGCGGATTGGCGGCTGTCGCATCCGTGGGCGGGACTGTCGGAATTGCACAGTCCGCCGAAAGCGCGGCGTCGAGAGTATACGTTGCTGCGATGGAGTTGAACGGCACGTCAGACGCGGCGGCGTCCGAGAACTCGGCTACTCCGACGCCCGGGGCGGTCGAAACACAGGGGGCCGGCATGAGCGGCGGCGTGGCCGCAGCCCCCCCCGGTACGCAAGTTTATCGCAATGATCTTCCGGCGGGCGTGGACCTTGTAATTCACAAGCCCGGAAGTAACCGTTGGATGGCCGAAGACCTTACGCTCGCCAGCGGCGCTTCCACAGCAACGTATTACTCACTTCGAGTCGGCGGACTTAATCAGGGCGGAGGCCTGACATTCGACGTGCACACCGCACTTTGGAACGGCGATCCATGCGATTCCGGTTCCTTGGTCATTCCCGGGACGCAAAGCAATTTTCTCGGCATCCCCAACAACCAGCACGCCTTTGATCTCGAGGCGACGCTTAGTCCGACTATCGCCGTGCCGGGGCGGGTTTGGCTGGTAGCATCATTCTCCACGACCGACTCTGGATGGGTTTCCGCAGGGCCTGCCGAGGTAGGCGCGACCTCTTATATTTGGTCCGAAAACGGCGTCAATTCTCCACAATCAAGCTGTGGGTTCTTCAAGTTTCTGCCGGGGTGCTACCAAGGCTCGGGTTTCTGGGCGTCCATGAACTGCAACGTGCCCGGTGATCCGATGGGGGCGTGTTGCAACGGAATTACCTGCACTCAAACGACTCAATCGGGCTGCGCGGCCGGCGTATGGCATGGGGCGTTTACGACGTGTCAGCCTAATGTTTGCCTTGCCGGGACATGTTGCGCCGGTCTTAACTTCTCTCAGTGCGGGGAAGAAACACAAGATCAATGCGCGTGTGGACTCTTCAACGGCGGAGACACGTGTAGCGTTGAGGGTTGCGGCCCGACGTTCGGGGCGTACGAGAATAGCTTCGCAACCGGGTACTACGACACAATTGCGACCAACACCAAGATGGCTGACGATCTGAAACTCGGATCTGGAGCAATTTGTCGCCTCGCCGGGTACGAGATTCTCGCGGCGGGCGAAAGCACCGGCCCTCCCGGCACATTCGCCATGCACGTCGAGCTTTGGAGCAACAACGATCGCGGAACGTCAGCGGAGTCAGACGACATTCCCGGCGCTTTGATCCCGGGAACACAGTTCGATTTCCGAAATGTTCCGGCTGATGGATTCACCCAGCGACTCGTGGGGGGACCGTTTGCGGACATCCAGCTTTCCCAGAAGGTCTGGATGGTGATGACCACGAATTCGAACAAGGCCGGGCCTATTCCCGCGGGGCCGGCGACCACTGGATTGAGTGCTGACAGGTTTGCGGTTTTCAACGCTCCGGGTTACGCCGGCGTGTGGAGTTTGTGGGATTATGGGGGATTCTATCCGACGGGTTGTCCGTTCAACGCGAACGATCCGAGCACTTTTACCTGCACCCCTGCGGGGAGCTTTCGGATACAGGTTTGGTGTCAGGGCAATCCCCCCACGGGTGCGTGCTGCAACGATATGGCCGGCACGTGTATCGATGGCGCCCGTCAGGCGGAATGCAACGGGCGCTGGGCGGAAGGCGTGGGCTGCGACCCGGATCCGTTCGATCCGCCGTGCGGCGTGAGTTCCTGTTGTTACGCAACGCAAATCCTTCGTCCGCCCAATCCCGCGACCATTCTCTGCCAGGACGTGACACCCGGAGAATGCGACGTGCTCGGCCAGGAAATCGGCAGCTCTCTTGCCCGCGGCAAGTTCTGCTCCCCAGGGGCGGCGGGCTGCCCGACGCTCACCTGCCTTGGACGTACCGGTGATTGTTTTACGGCACACACGGGCAAGGGTTGCGAGGACGCTTATTGTTGTGACAAAGTGTGCGATCCCGTGACCGGCGATCACTGGTGTTGCGACACGGAGTGGGACCAGACCTGCGCCACTGCGGCCGCCGCCAAATGCGACCGCCCCACGCAAAACGACAACTGCGCGGATGCACAGGCCATCTCCGGGGCTGGGACATTTGGCTTCGACAATTCGACGGCGACCACTGACGGACCGATACACTTGGCCTGCGGAACGCTGGGCGGCGACGAGCAAATCACCAAAGACGTGTGGTTTTGCTGGACGTCTTCTTGTATCAACGAGGTCCTCGTGGGAACGTGCGGCGAGACGACAGTGGACACCAAGGTCGCGGTCTATGACGGCTGCACCTGCCCGCCGACGGATGCGAGGCTGCTGGATTGCGATGACGACCGATGCGGCGGGGTCCAGTCGATGGCGGTTTTCAATGCTGCCGCCGGCCACAGTTACTTGATCCGCGTGGGCAGTTATCCGGGCAAGCCTGGGGGGGCCGGAGCTATTAAGATAAATTGCGGACCGCCGACGAATCCAGCGTGTACTGGGGCGACCGGGAATTGCTGCGCGGCCAACACGGGGGGGGCGTGCAACGACGCGATGTGCTGCAACACAGTATGCGCCTGCGATCCATTCTGCTGTGCGACAGAGTGGGACGGATCGTGCGCGACGACCGGGTTCGATGGTAATCAGTGCGGTGCAGGCACGCTTTGTACCGAATTGTGTTCGCCGACTTGCCCTGCCGGCGCGGTGAACTGGCTTGATCCGGTCAGCGGGGTGGTGGATGCGCGCCGACCATACCCGTCGAATGATTCGACCGCGACCGAGGGAATCAAATTGCTTACGGTGCAAGCGCCGGCGGGCTCGAACAAGGTGGAATGCTGGAGGCTTTGCGAGACGGCGGTTGACGGCACGCCGAACGGCGTAGATAGAGTGACGAATCTTGGCGGAGGGCAGTATTCGATCACCCTCAAGCGCCCGATTACCGCGGGGGCCGCGACCACCCTTACTTATCTGGGCGGCGGGGCCATGGCTACATTCTTTTCGCACCCGGGCAACGTCAACGCCGATTCGGCCTCCGCACCCGCGGACATTCTCGACCTGATCGACAATCTAAACGGCGTCAAGCAATTGCCCTTCGGGATGTACAGCGGGGACATCGACCGCAGCGGGCTAATCGCCCCTGCGGACATTCTCGAAGAGATCGACCTGCTGAACGGCGCCGGTCAGTTCCGCGTGTGGAACGGCACGAGCAAACCGGTAACCGCGGGCATTTGTCCATAAATGTCTCGGGGCGGCGATGGACGAACTCGCTATCGCAGAATTTGCCATAAATCCATCTGAAGAGTAGTCAAGGGGGCGCTTGCGGGTTCGTCATCGCCCCCGGGAGCGTCGCCAAATCGGCGGCGTCGATGATCGAGTTTCCGTCAAGATCAAATGCACGGCAATCAATCGAAGGACTCGCTTGCAAGAAGCAGCGCTGCAACGCCGCGACATCCATCAAATCCACATCACAATCACCGTCCGCGTTGAATGCTTCAGGCTGTGCGAGCAGGTATTCCCAAGTATCATCGAGTGAGTCCGAGTTAGCGCCTCCAAAAACAACCAGACGGTTGCGCCGCGAGTCATAGGTCATCGCATGAGCGAATCGCTTCGTAATCGTACTGTTGTTCTCAAGGCGCCACTGTTCCCCATCCCAGCTCCAAAGGTCGCGCATGTAATGGCCGCCGGAACGCCACCCGCCAAGAAGAAACGTTGCTTCGCGCATCGGATCGTATGCCATTGCGTGGTCGGACCGGCCTACCGGGCCATTGTCGCTCCGCAGAGTCCACGTCACACCATCCCATTCCCATGTGTCCCCCAATCCTGGGTCGCCTCCGAAAAGCACCGTAACGCCTCGCTTGGTATCAAACACCATTTCCGTTCCCACTCGGGGACGTGGGCCTTGCGCAGTTCGAAGCGTCCAAGTTTCGCCATCCCACTCCCAGGTATCTCCCAAATAGTATGCATTGCTCGCAGTTCCCCCGAACAGGACCGTCACACCGCGCCGATCATCATAGGTCATCGCATGCCCGGCCCGTGGTGACGGCCCTGTGGCCGTTCGAAAAACCCACGTCACGCCGTTCCATTCCCATGTGTCGCCCAGGTATCCCGGATTTTGGCCACGGCCGCCGAAAAGGACGGCAACCTCGCGTCGCCCATCATACGCCATTGCGTGGCTGGACCTTGGAGTAGGTCCGATTCGCGTCTTCAGGTTCCAATCTATGCCGTCCCATTCCCAAGTTCCGCCGATCGGTCCGTCACGGCCTCCAAAGAGAACTGAAACGCCTCGCGACTCGTCGAAGGCCATTGCGTGCCCATAACGGGGCGACGGATCGCCATCGCTTCGCAGGCGCCATCTTGCTCCGTCCCATTCCCACGTGTCGCCGACGTAGCCGACTCCTTGTTCATACCCTCCAAAGACGACACTGACTCCACGATCAACGTCGTATGTCAGCGCATGTCCCGATCGCTCCGGCGGATTGTCTGCAATCTGGCGCTCCCATTGCTTGCCATCCCACTCCCAAACTCCTCGGTCTTCACCATCTCCAACGAATAGAAGAGTGACGCCCCTCCCTTCGTCAAAGGCCATCGCGTTCGCAGGCGATGTAACAGGTCCATTTGTGCCCACTTGCGTCCATTGTGTTCCGTTCCATTCCCACGTATTGGCGCGCCAATTGCAGCCGCCGACGTCGCAAGAATAACCCCCGTACAGCACGCCTACTCCTCGATAACTGTCAAACACCATGGCATGTCCGAGGCTGGGAGGCGGCCCGCCCATGCCGAGCCGCGTCCAATCTGTACCGTTCCAGCCCCACGTGTCGTTTGGCGCAAAGCTCCCGCCCGATTGCAGGCCCCCAAACAAGAGCGTGACGTGCCGCTGGCTGTCGTAGGCCATGGCGTGGGCCATACGAGAAGGCGGATCGTCATGGTCGTCCCCGGGATCTCTCATCGTCCAGGACAACCCGTTCCATTCCCACGTAGCGCCCGAGTACACGAACCCATCGTTCATGCCGTCGTATCCGCCAAAGGCTACAACCAGGCGGCGATCGGAGTCGTACGCGAGCGCCGTTCCAACCGGTTCAAATTGCACCGGACCCACCCGCCGCCAAGTCTTCCCGTCGTATTCCCAGGTACCGTTGCCTGATCCGTACAGGACGACCTTTTTGCGATGGGTGTCGAACACCATGACTTGTCCTGCGGTAGCGCTCGGACCTGATGTACGGTCCTCCCACCTTGCGCAGTCATGCGCTTGGCCGAACGAGAATCCTCTGTTTCCAGAGATCAGAAGAACGAGTGCAAGACTGAAGAGATTTGATCGATGCGTCATCGCACACCCCCGGAACTGCACGCTGGTGAGGTATGCTACCAAAGAACGGACTCTCCCGCAAGCTCGACAATTTCGCCAGCGCTTGCACCCCAGAGGCTGGGGTTCCTAATATCGGTAATGCTCCGGCTTGTATGGCCCATCCAGCGGCACGCCGATGTAGTCGGCCTGGTCGGGGCGGAGCCTGGTTAGTCTTGCGCCGAGTTTGGCGAGGTGCAGCCGGGCGACCTTTTCGTCGAGGTGCTTGGGGAGCGTATACACTTTCTTTTCGTAGTTCGTCCCGTTCTGGAACAACTCGACCTGCGCGATAACCTGATTCGAGAAACTGTTGCTCATCACGAAGCTGGGGTGGCCGGTCGCGCAGCCGAGGTTCACCAGCCGCCCCTCCGCAAGCACCAAAATGCAGTGCCCGTCGGGGAAAATCCACTTGTCCACCTGCGGCTTGATGTTCTCCTTCTTCACGCCGGGGATTTTCTTAAGCCCGGCCATGTCGATCTCGTTGTCGAAGTGTCCGATGTTGCAGACGATGGCCTGGTTTTTCATCCGTGCCATTTGCCCGGCCAAGATGATCCCCTTGTTGCCGGTCGCGGTAATGAACAGGTCCGCGGTCGCGACGACGTCTTCCAGAGTTAGGACCTGGCAGCCCTCCATCGCCGCCTGCAGGGCGCAGATGGGATCAATCTCGGTGACGACGACGCGGCACCCTTGTCCGCGAAGGCTCTGGACGCAGCCCTTGCCAACGTCACCGTACCCGCACACCACCGCCACCTTGCCCGCCAGCATCACGTCGGTCGCGCGCATGATGCTATCCACCAGCGAGTGCCGGCAGCCGTACAGATTGTCGAACTTGCTCTTCGTCACGCTGTCGTTGACGTTGATCGCAGGAAAGAGCAGCGTGCCCGCCTCCTGTCGCTGATAGAGCCGATGCACGCCAGTCGTGGTCTCTTCGCTCACGCCGATCACGCCCTTCGCTACGCGATGCCACCTCTGCGGATCGTTCTTCAATTCGCTGCGGATCAGCTTGAGTATGATCTCCAGCTCTTCGTTTTCCGCTTTGGACGGATCGGGAAGCTTGCCGCTCCTGGCGAATTCGTTCTCCGCGTCGAAGCCCATGTGAATTAGCAACGTCGCGTCGCCGCCGTCATCGACGATGAGGTTCGGGCCGCCGTCCGGGAAGGAGAGCGCTTGCAGTGTACACCGCCAGTAATCCTCAAGCGTCTCGCCCTTCCACGCGAAGACGGGAACGCCGCTCCTGGCGATCGCCGCGGCCGCGTGGTCCTGTGTGCTGAAGATGTTGCAACTGCACCAGCGAACATCGGCGCCGAGTTCCACGAGCGTCTCAATGAGCACGGCCGTCTGGATGGTCATGTGCAGCGAGCCGGAGATGCGGGCGCCCGCAAGCGGTCTCTTTGCGGCGTACTCCTCGCGGATCGCCATCAGACCGGGCATCTCGTGCTCGGCCAGAATGATTTCCTTGCGGCCGAAGTCCGCTTGGCCCAGATCGGCCACTTTGAACTCTTGCAGAGCTGTACTCATCGTTATCTCCGTCGTTTAGCGTGCCGCCCAAGCCCCACTCCATCGGCGCCCCGGCGCCCATCAGTCGGCTCACCCACCGCGACGTGCGATCTTCTTCGACGCCGCGCGAGCGTGATCTTAATGCCCTGGTACGGTCTTGCCAAAACAGCCGCAAGCCGCTGGAGGACCCGTGACAGTTCCGGCGGGGGGAAATTGGGCCGCGCGAAGGTTCAAGGGTTCAAGGGTTTGAGGTTCAAGCGACAATCGAGGATCCGCGCGGACTCCCGGCGCGCCGGGATTACATTCCGTCGGCGGCTCGCGATGGGGCCGCGCGTCTTGGCGCGCGGGCGGATAATAGAATGACGCCTTCGAAGGACCGGTTTTACTTGCTTGCCAAGGTGGCGAGTTCGGTAAGAGCGTTTTGTTGCCCTTGCAGATTTGACAGTGCGGTTTCCAATCCGGCGAATTGGGCTTCGAGGCGTTTGCGCTTGGCGGCAAGCTGGATGTTGAGGCTGTCAATGCGGTCGTTGATGACTTTTTGTTGATCGGTGATGAGATTGTCCTTGCGCGAAATCACGCCGTCGGCGTTGCGGGTGAGGTCTTCCAGGCTTTGTTTCAGGGTTGTACCGAAGCCGGTTTTGGCAAGGGTGAAGAACTGCTCGACCGCGTCCGGCGTCTGTTCGTAGGTCTGGCGGAACCGGTTTTCATCGAATTGAAGTTGATTGTTCGCGCCTATGCGGAGACCGATCTCAATGGGACGTGAAACGCGATCATCGGCGCCTTCGATGGATCTGGTGACGGTGCGTTGGAGCCGCGAGCGAACCAGCGAGACCGTCGCGTCACCCATGAGCGGGCCTCGTTCCTGCGTGTCCTGGTTGTAACTGGTCGCATCATCGATCGCCTTTTGCGCGTCGTTGTAGCCGCCGACGAAGGTCTTGATCGCCTCGACGATCGAATCCACATCCTGCTTGGTGGTTACGGTGACGTCTTCCGGCGCGGCGGACAACAGGTTTATGGTTACGCCGTGGATGACATCATTCAGCGTGTTCGTGGAACTGGTGATCAGCTTGCCGGCGCCCGAACCGCCTTGTCCGACGCTGATGACGGCATCCTGGGGGCGCGTGAGCGTCGCGATTCCCAGATCGATGCCGCCTGTATCTATGACCAGTTCTCCGCGGCGCCCGGAGACGTTTGAAGTAATCGTCATACTGTAGGGGTTCACGCCGCCGCCGTCGTTGACCACTGAGGCAGAGAAGCCGGCTTTGGCGGCGTTGAGTTTGGCGACGAGATCCTTGAGGGTGTCGCCCGCGCCAAGAGAAATTTTCACCTCGAAGCTTCCGTCGATTGCGTTTTTTCCCAAGGCCGCCGTCCCCGCCAGCCGCAGGTCGCTTGCAGCGGTTCCTCCGTCGCGGTCCTCTATGGTTAGCTGTTTCGTGCCTGCCGACGTGTCAACCACGACAATGCCGTCGCCGGTGTCATTGATTCGCGCCTCGATGGTGTCGGGGGCGGCCTGGTTGATCGCGTCGATCACCTGTCCGACGGTCTTCAGGTTCTTGGCCAAGCTCACCTGGCGGACAGCGCCATTGGAATCAGTGATGCGAATCGTTCCGAGGTTTACGCCGCGTCCGCCGTTCAGATCGGCGAGGTTGGTCTGCCGCGAAATATACTGGACCTGTAGATTGCCGCTGTTGACCGAGCCGTCAGCGGCCAGGTCGAAGGTGCCGGCGATCCCCAGGTCGGCCGCAAGTGTGCCGCTGATATCATGGATTTCGACGGCGCCGGCGGTTGCGGAATCGTCGCGCAGGGTGATTCCGTTGCCAGCCTCGTTGATCGAGGCTTTCAGAGAAACGGCCTGGTCCGAGTTGATCAAATCGACGACGTCCTGCAGGGTATGGGCGGAGGAGAGGTCGATTTCAGCCGATCGCCCCGAGGCGTCGGAGAGAGATATGACTCCCGCTGTCGCTCCAAGTCCGCCACGCAAAGAGTTGAGCAATACGGTATTTAGTCCGCCGATCAGCGGTCTGGTTGTAAACGATGCGTTCGTCGAAAAGGTTGCGTTCAGCAGACCGAGGTCCTTGGCGGACTGCGATATGTTGCCGGCGGCGTCGCCTCCCGCCGTAACCGTAACGGAATTGTCGAAACCCAGCGCCTGGAGCGTAATCCCGTTGCCGTCCGCGGAGATCGACGCCTGCACCAGAGAGGCGTTGCCTGGGGCGTAGTTGATGGCCCGGACGAGGTCGCCGACATTGGCCACGCGGTACACGTCCTTTCCGCGGATGGAGGTCTTGTCGGTGTCGGCGGCGATGCCCAGATCGGCCGCGGCAAAGCCGGAAACGTCCTCGACCTTGAGGTTCTTGGCGGTCGCAGCGGCTGCCCCGGAGTTGTCGCTGATCTGGATGTAGGAATTGACGATCGTCGCAGTGATGCCGATCCCTGCGGCGTTTATGGCGGTGAGCACGTCCTGGGCGGTCTTCGCGGCGGTCAGGTCGACGTTTGCGGACTTTCCGCTCCGATCGGTGATGCGAATCACGCCGAGGCGGACGCCGTTGCCGCTGTTCAGGGCCCGCAGGTCGGTCGAGGTGCGAAGGAGGTCGCTCAGCGAAACGCCGAACTCGCCGAAGCTGGTCGTAAAGTGAAGATCGTCGCCCGCCGCGGTTTGCGCCAGGCGGTCGACGCCGTTGCCATCGTTGAGCGACTTGAGCAGGGTGGAGGTCGAGATGGAAAAAACATCGGCACCGTCGATGCGATCGCCGGCGACGTTGGCGGCGATGCCCAGATCGGCCGCGGTTAAACCGCCGCCGGTGTCGGCGACGATCAGGTTGCCGGTTCCGCCGCTGAGATCGTCGAGGACAATGCGATCGCCGGAGGCCCCGTTTGATGCCACGCCGGTGACGCTCGCGCGAACGTCTATCTTGGTGTTGGTGTTGATCGCGGTGAGCACGTCGTCGACGGTAAAAGCCCGGGACAGATCGATTTCGGCGGAGGCCCCGCTGCGATCGGTAATGGTGACGACGCCGCGGCGCACTCCGCGGCCGCCGTTGAGATCGCTCAACTCCGTGGACTTGTTCACCTTGCCGTTGCCGATTTCTATTGAGACCGTTCCCACTCCGACCGGCGTTCGGTCGGCGTCGGCGAAGCCGCGGCTGGCGACGGCATGGTTGGAAACCAGCGAATGTACGCGAAAAGTGGTGGTCCCCACGGCGGCGTCCTGGCCGGCGACGGCGTTAATGATGCTCTCATTGCTGCTGGAGGCGTTGAACTTGCGGAAGAAGGAGAGTTTGCCGAAGTCGGCGATGGCGTTTTGGATTGCAAGTATCTTCCCCGAAAGGGCCATGAAGGTCGTGCGCTGCGTGTCCAGCGTTTTCGACCGATTTTGCAGGGCGGTGACGGGCCGCGCCTCGATGGCCATCAACTGGTCGATCAGTTGCGATGAGTTGATTCCCGAAATAAGCCCAACACCGCTGGATATGCCGCTCATGGCCCGCTACCTCGCAGGAGCTGTCCTGATGCGCCGCTCTCACCGGGGTAGTTTCGGGCGCACGGACCCCCCATTCCTTATCGGTCGTGTCAGGTAGTGGACTCAAGAGCTACCGGCCGGAGCCATTCCAGGACGCTATATTATCGGGCAGAAAAATCCCCGCGGCATGAATGCCGGGGCTCGGGTACACGCCCCCTGCATAAACGCCGGGGCTCTGGTACAGGCCCCCGGCATGAATGCCGGGGCTCGGGGAAACGCCTATCCCAATAGTGAGAAGACGAGGTTGGGAATGGAATTGGCGATTTGCAGTGTGTGTTGCGTATTCTGAACGAGCACCTGGGCGCGGGTGAGGGCCGATACCTCCTCGGCCATGTCGGCGTCCCGGATGACCGACTCCGACGCAGTCACGTTTTCCAATGCAATGCCCTGGGCGTTGATGTTCGCGTCGTTCTGGTTGCGTTGCAGATTTCGACGCTCGTGGCCGAAGTCGTCGAGATGCCGCTGGCGGTCGTACCGACCAGCGCGATTCTCGCCGTCTGGGCGGACTGGATGACCTCCACGGTCACGTCGCGAGTTTCGCCGTAGGGAACACGAGCTGAAAAGACGGTGACGGAGTTGAAGGCGTCCGTCGGAACGTCGGAGAGGTTGTAGGCGTGGGTGCCGTCGAGGAGTTTCTTTCCGGCGAAGTTCGTGGTGTTGGCGATGCGGTCGATGCTGGTCAGAATCGAGTCTATTTGGTAACCGTTCACCCCCTCCGATTCTTGTGTTGTATACCGCAGAGCTGGTCCGATTAAATATAGGTGTCGGCGGAGCCGCAATGTCCTGGATGTCGGGAGCGGGATGAAGTCATCCGGCTGATGCGGGCGTCGTTTGAGGCCCGAATCAGCGAGTTGGAATCCCGGCGCGCCGGGACCGTTCAAACGGAATTCCTGGACACGCAACTGGAACCGGCCTTGGCGTCGGCTGGCGCGGGCGAAGGACACGTGTTCTTCGTCGATGCCGCTCATTTTGTGATGGGGGCTTTTCTGGCTTGCGTGTGGTGCGTCACTCGGATCATGATTCGCGGCGGTTGCGGACGTCAGCGTTATAACGTGTTGGGGGCGTGGAACGCGATGACGAACGAACTGGTGCGGGTGACCAACACGACGGTGGTCTGCTCGCAGACGATGGCCGAATTGCTGCACAAGATCGCCGCGTTGGGGCTGATCGGTCCGATTACGCTGGTGCTCGACAACGCGCGCTATCAACATTGCGCCTTCATCAAGGAACTGGCGGCGACGCTGAATCCCGGCGCGCCGGGACTGTTCCTGCCCGGGTATTCGCCCAACCTGAATCTGATCGAGTCCCGGCGCGCCGGGATTTGGACCGTGTCAGAATCGAGCACCGCGCCGCCTTGAAACTCCTCACGACCCACAATTTCCAGACGTTCGACAAAGCGTTATTCTTGGCCGCGTGAGGTATATGACCTCGGAAATCTCCGCGTCCCGCGCGGATTCTCGAAATCCAACGCCCTTCGTGCCTTGGGTTGCGGGCAGGGGCCGCGCAAATAAATGGAGGCCTGCGCCGAAGCGCAAGCCTCATTCATGTCCGCAGGGCGCGACCGCCACTGTGCCGGTCAGAAGCCAATGGACGGAACCCTTCAGCGAAGGTGGGTGACCAACGGCATCCGGACCGCCGACCTCAATTGGGGCCGGTACGTCGTTTGACGCCGGGATTAGGTCTCCCTTGGTTCCTTTATCGGTTCAGCCAATGCACGCTCCCGAATCGAACACGGAAGCCGCACCGATCAGACGCTTGTATTATACCACCGAGCCGCGCCCGGGGGAAGAGGCTGGCATGCGTCGTTTTTGAGAACGTTTGACACGCTCGCCGCCGGGTTTCACAATCAGGTCTTGTTTTCTTGGCACCTGTAACGAAAGCGGACGCAAGCGCGCTGTGCAACATTCCTCGTCTTTGGCCGCACGGCCCCGCGCTTTCGCACGGGATTCTGTCAGAGGCTCCTGGCGCTGCGGATCCGCCGTTGGCGCGTTCTTGGTCGCCGGGCGTGAAAAACATGGTTCCTACGCATGAAAGCGGCCTGTGGCGCCGCGATCGGTTGAGCGCTAACCAGGGGAGAAACGATGACGAACGCAACACCGTCTGAAGGGCGGACCGAGCGGGGCGATTGGCTGAGAGCTAGCGGATTGCCGGAGCTATTTCGCGTTTTGGGGTTTGCCGTCCATCCCGCGAAGCTGGGCCTCGCTTTGGCCGCAATTATCGCAACGTTTATCTATGGCGGAATATTGGACCGGCTCTGGGTGCGCGGCGGCGTGCCCAGGGATGCCGTGGCCCGATACATCGCGTCGTGCGAGTTGGACACGCCCTACGAAGAAGGCAGCGACGATTGGGGCGTTTTTCGGACCTGGCGAGAACACGAGGCACGCTGTATTCTTGGGTTTCTCGGTTCGTCCATTCCCGGTGCTTCGGTGGCCACCGGCACTCCCGTCGGTTCATTTTTGGAAGCTCATTCGCAGGCCCACGCCCTGCGCAATCTGACGGGGATCGGGTACGGCGTATTTTGGTTCATGCGTTATCACCCGGTCTTCTTTGTTTTGTTCGCGGCGGGCGCGCTGGCGATATGGTCGATGGCGGGAGGGGGCATCTGCCGCATCGCCGCGGTGCAGCTTGCTCGAGACGACAAGCTCACCATTAAGCAGGCGTTGCTGTTTGCACGCCAACGGTTCTTCGGCGGGTTCTTTTTGGCGCCGTGCATTCCGCTGGTGTTCGCCGCGATCGTTATGGTTGTGATGGCCCTGGGCGGCGTGGTCTTGAGGATTCCGTGGTTCGGCGATCTCTTTTCGATCTTTTTCATCTTCGCCATCATCGGCGGATTTATCGTCGCGCTGCTGCTCTTGGGGCTTCTGGTCGGCGGGAGCCTGTTCTGGCCGGTAGTGGCGGCGGAAGGATCGGATGCGTTTGAGGCCTTCTCGCGTGGACTGCAATATTCGTTTTCCAGGCCGTGGAAGGCGATTCTGTACCTTGTGTTCGCCACGCTCTACGCGAGTGTTTGCTGGCTGTTCGTCAATCTTTTTACTTTTTTCGCCTTGACCATTACCCGCGGAGTTGTTTCGTGGGGCACGTCGCCCTTCGGATGGTGGTCGCGCGGCGGCGAGGGTGCGCAGGTCAGCAAGCTGGAGCTGCTCTGGCCGATGTCGGGTCCCAACGCGCTGTTCTCCTGGCCGGATTGCTCGAAGCTCGGCTATTTGGAGTTGGTCTCCGCGTTCTTTATCGGGGTCTACGTTCTGCTTGTAATCGGCTTGATGTGGGCGTTTCTGGCCTCGTTTTACTATTCCGCGAGTACTGTGATCTATTTCCTGCTCCGTCGCGACGTGGACGGGACGGATATCGGCGACGTCTTCATGGAAGGGGAATCGCCGGAGCATGCTTTGACGGGCCAGTCACGCGAAGCCGCTCAGGCATCGGGCGCCGCGGGCGATCCATCGGTGTCGGTCCCGATCGCCGGCGAGTCAGGACCGGCCTCACCTCCCTAGCGCCAGCGCGCGGCGGTGTGGCGTCGCGGTTTATCCGCGGCGCAACTGCCCGCCGCTCAGTACCGCGAGTGGTAACGAGCGGTCCCCGAGCCGCGAACTTCAGTTCGCGCGACCCCGTCCCGAGCCGCGGGCGGAATGGAATCCCGGCACGCCGGGAGTCCGCGTGGACTTTCCTCTCCGCGCTGCCACCCGCCTTCGGCCCGCGCCACCCAATCAGCACCGCTCAATACCGCGAGTGGTAACGAGCGGTCAATTCGCGCTCTGGGACAAACACCATCAGCGTTGTAATATTGAGCCACCTCTCGCCGCCGAAGTCTGTAGGGCGGGCTCCGCCCGCGAATCAGTACCGCGACAGGTATGGAGCGGTCAATTCGCCGCTGGCGGCGGTGCTTCTAGGCCGTTCTGCGCCCGGCGACGCTTAGACACCCGTGGAATCGACGACCGTGCCCAGCAGCGAAGAACTTGAACGCCTCGCCGACGACGCCTACACCGATCGCCGCATCACCGGTCACGCCTATTGCAGCCGTTGCGGATACAACCTTCGCACTCTCCCCTACATCTACCGTTGCCCCGAATGCGGCCAGGAATACAACGCCAGACCGCTGGTCATGAAGGGCCTTTACCTTCCGGCCCAGGCCGCCATCCCCGTTGGGGACCTGCTGGCCGTGCTCTTGTGGACCGTCGCCGCTGCCGTCTTCCTCTACAACGCCATTCGCCCGCTCAACGAATGGTTGATGGCTCTCGCAGTTGCGTCGGTAGTCTTAGTCATCGTACATTTCTGCCTTGCTTGGGTTCGCTTTCGTGCGTTCTTCAAGGCCACGGCCATCGAACGCCGCATCCGAGCCGACGAGGAAGAGTGGTAAACGAATGCCCCTGCGCTTCATCCGCGACGCAATCAGTACCGCGATCCCGGCGCGCCGGGAACGAGCGGTCCCTGAGCCGCGGGGTTCGGCCCGCGCGGCGCTAGCCCGCGGCACAGTCACCCCACACTGACGGGCCCACGCCATGATCCACTTAACACTACTACGCTAACAATTCCGGACGCGGTGATCGCCGAGGTTCTGGATTTAGTATGACAGCGCTAGATGAGCTTTCAGAGCACCGGGCGCAAGCCCGGCGATATGACCGCTGGCTTGCGCCACGCGGCTCTGATAAGGGACGTAGCGCTGTCATATTAGGCCGCTTTAGCGGCCTTTCCACGCCGAAGGCGGGTCATAGGCCGGCCCTTACCTTCTTGCCCAATGTCATGCCTGTCATTTTTCTAGGTGTGGCTTTTTTGGCGAGGAGGAACGACATGGGGGTACGCAACGCAAAACGGGAAGAGCTGGG
>Ga0209777_10004966_pt1 | contig 15535 bp, 13 predicted proteins | sample FrelakmetHBP12HB_FD_187147 | JGI IMG/M metagenome (GOLD analysis project Ga0209777, IMG submission 187147) | Freshwater lake sediment microbial communities from the University of Notre Dame, USA, for methane emissions studies -HBP12 HB (SPAdes)... | ecosystem: Environmental > Aquatic >... | reverse complement strand
CGCGAGGTTGATCGGCACGAGGAGCTGCCAGCGGAGAGAGCGGCGGTGACCGGCGGAAGGCGTCTTGTCAGCGTCCATCAGGTCCGTTCCGTGCCGTCGAGCCGACCCGTCGAGGGAGTCCTCATGCTTCCGCGAAAGCGGCGCTTCGATTCCCCACTAACCAGTCTACCCGACGGACCGTGGCCGTTGTAGGGCCAGGATAGATCGTGGGCGGACGCCTTTGCGCGGTGGGTCTCCTGACCCACCGCGCCGAAACGCTTTATTTCGGCCCATTGGCGTAACGCCGCGCGGCGGGTCAGGAGACCCGCCGCGCAAACCTGCAATGGAGCAGAGAAGCCCTACTTCCGGATCGTCTCGGCGGCCGCGGCGTCGTTCGTCAGGACGCAGATGACCGGGTTCTTCAGGAACTCGCGGGCCACCCGGGCGACGTCTTCGGGCTTGGCTTGGTTGAGGCGCTGAACGTCCTCCTGCGGGAAGTTGTAGCCGAGGCCCAGGGCCTGGTTGAGGGCCGATTCGAGGGCCCACCCATCGAGCGTCTCGCGCCCGCTTTCCTTGGCCGTCAGGATCGTCGCGCGGGCGGGCCCCAGGTCGGTCTCGGGGAACTTCTCGGTCGTGGCCCGTTTCATCGCGGCCTCGATGATGCCCACGACCTCCGGCACCTTGGCCGGCTGGCAGATCGCGTAGGCGCCGTAGTAGCCGGGGAGCAGGCCGGCCATCTCGATCGTGTGGACCTCGTAGACGAGGCCTTTGCCGCGCAGCTCCTCATGGAGCCATCCGCTCGGCATCTGGTATCCGCCCATGACCGTATCGAGAAGCTCCATCGCCGACCGGTCGCGGACGTTGTACACGTCGATGCCCGGATAGGCCACGTAGACGATGGCGGACTCCTTCGTCGACGGCTTGACGTAGACCTCGCGCGCACTGCCCTTCCGCGGCGGAACGTCCTTCGGGAACCGGAGGGCCGGGGTCGGCGCGAGGCCCTCGACCGCCCGAGCCGCATAGTGGGCCTCCTTCACCAGGTCGAAGCCGCCGAAGATCGCCACCACCAGGTTGTTCCCGGCGACGTACTGCTTGTGCCACGCCACCAGATTGTCCCGCTTGAGCGACTTGACCGACTCGGGCGTTCCCGCGACGGGGAACCGGTACGGCGAGTCCGCGAAGAACGACCGCTGGAAGAACAGGCCCCCCTCGCCCTGCGGCGTATCCTGCATCTGGGCCAGTTCGGCGAGCGTCTGGTCGCGCATCATGTCGATCTCGTCCTGCGGGAAGGTCGGCGCGAGGAGCGATTCGGCCGCCAGGTCGAACGTCTTCTCAAAGTCCTCCGCGAGGCACCGGGCGGAGATCGTGACGGTGTTATACCCGCCCGAGGCCGACATCTCGGCGCCCATGGCGTCGAGCGTGGCCGCCAGGGCCTCGGCCTTGCGCTTCGCGGTGCCCTTCATGAGCATGCCCGCCATGAAGTGCGAAATCCCCGCGTTCTTCTCGTTCTCGACCGAGAGGCCGCCGCGCAGGGCCATCTGAATGCTGACGGTCGGATGCCCCTCGACCGGGCACAGGAGGAGCCACGTTCCGTTGGCGAGGACCCGCGCGATGATCTGGGGCCGGCCGGGCTTGGCGGCCGGAGGCGTCTTCTCCGTGCCGGGCAGGCCCTCCTTGGCCGGGGCCGCTTTCGGGCGGACGACCGTCTCCGTCAGCATCTCGGGCCGCAGGTACTCGGCCGCCACGCGATTGACGTCTTCCGCGGAGACCTTCTGGATGTTCTCGACATACTGGTCCGAGAAATGCGGATCGCCCGCAAAGAGGGCGTTGGAGCCCATGTCCTCGGCGATCTGTTCGCAGGTCTGGAGCCCGAAGGCGTGTTCGCTGATCTTCTGGCGCTTGGCCCGGGCCAACTCCGCCGGCGTCACACCTTCCTTGCCCACGCGATAGAGATGCTCGAGGATCGCCGCCCGCGCCGCCGCCGCCTGGGCGGGTTCGGCCTGGTAGGTCACCAGGAACGTCCCGCCGTCGTAGCCCGCCGGCGTGACGCTGGCAACCGAGATCGACTGGACCAGGCCGCGCTTCTCGCGGACGTCGGCCACCAGGCGCGAGGCGTCCCCCTGCCCCAGCACAAACGCGAGGATGTCGAGCGGGTACAGATCGGGATGCGTGAGCTGGACGCTCGGCCACTGGAGGATCGCCCGGACGGCGGCCACATCCATCTCTCGCCCGGCAAAGCGCGGGGCCACCTGGACGTCGCGAGGCGGAAGGACGGCCGGGGCCCCGGGCTGGCGCTCCCACTTGCCCATCGTGTCGCGGATCTTCGCGAAGACCTTGTCGGCGTCGAAGTCGCCCACGCAGACGGCGACCGACCGGTCGGGCGTCACCACGCGACGGTAGAACTTCTGGGCGTCCTCGATCTTGAGCCGCTTGAGGTCCTCGGCGTATCCGATCACGGGAAAGTGCGCCGGGTGCGACAGGAAAAACGTCTCGTCCGCCAGGTTCCACAGGACGACGTCCGGGTTGGCCTCTCCGCGCTCCAGTTCACGCGTGACGACCTCGTGCTCGCGCTCAAAGGACTTCGGGTCGATCTTCACGTGCATCACGTAGTCGGCGATGACGTCGATGAGCGTCTCGGTCTGGGCGCCGACGGCCTGTCCGTAATAGCAGACATCCTGCTTGCCGGTCTGGGCGTTGGTGTCGGCGCCGATGGCTTCGAGGGCCTCGCGGACCTGGTCCTCGGTCCGCGTCGGCGTGGCGCCGCCGGAGACCAGGTGCTCGAGCAGATGCGAGATGCCGCAGCCCGCGTACTCGGCCTCGTTGAGGGCGCCCGCGGCGACGTAGATGCGGAAGGCGGCCATGCCGCCCAGGTGCCGCTCGCGGACGATCACCCACAGGCCGTTCGGCAGGCGCTCGATCCGCTCCGTCGGCCGCGCGGCCACCGTCTCCGATGCCTTCTCAGCGGCGGGCTTCTCTGCCTTGGCAGGCTTTTCGGCCGGGGCCTGTTCGGCCACAGGCTTTTCGGCGGCGGGTTGCTCGGCGGAAGGTGTCTCGACCGCCTCGCCGCCGGGGGCGGGCGCCGGCTCGTTGTGGAACAGCCCCGTGCAGCCCGCCCATAGGAAAGCCGTCAGCAACAGCCCTGCCAGAAGCAGCCGGTTCGATCGCATGCGTTCTCCCTCGTCACGTCAGCAATTCCACCAGCGCCCGCGCCATGACCTCCGCGAACCGCGCGAGGTCGTCCAGTTCGATGTACTCGTCCGCCTGGTGGGCGATCTCCGCCGGCCCGCAGGAGAACCCGACCGCCGGAATCCCCTTGGCGATGATCTGCTTGGCGACGGTTGTGCCGGACTCGCCCTCGCGCCGGGGTTTATACCCCGCCACCGCCTCCGTGTGCCGCTCCAGAAGCTCGATCAGCGGGTTGTCGGGCGGCACCAGCGTCGGCCCCAAGCTCGACAGGACCTCGATCGACATCCGGAGGCCCGGCGCTGAAGCCTCGACCAGGGCCATCTCTTTACGGACATGGCCGAGGATATCCTCCTCGGTCGTCCCCGGATGATACCGGATGTCGAAGATGCACTCGCAGCGGCCGGGGACCACGTTGGGCACCGACCCCGCATGGATCGCACCGACGTTCATCGTGGGCGGCGTGAAGATCGCCGACGGCCCCGTCGTGGGCGGGCGCCAGCCGCGCAGGCGGTTCAGGAGGTCGACCATCCCCCACAGGGCGCTCACGCCCAGCTCCGGGCGCGACCCGTGGGCCTGGCGACCGATGGCAATCACCTTGAAATGCAGGAGGCCCTTTTCGCCGATGTCGATGATCCGCATCTCGTGGCCCGCGTCAGGCACGATCGACAGCTCAGCCTCCAGGCCGACCTCGTCCAGCAGGTACTGGACGCCGAGGCGGCTCCCGGCCTCCTCGTCGGCCACGCCCGCCAGGACGAGTTGCCCTTTGAGCTTCGCCTCGCGGGCCTTCAGGTACCGCGCCACCAGCATCATGGCGGCCATGGGCCCCTTGTTGTCCATCGCCCCGCGGCCATAGAGGCGGCCGTTCTTCACGACCGGCTCGAAGGGGTCGGTGGTCCACCCTTCGCCGGCCGGGACCGTATCAAAGTGGACGGGGATGAAGACGCGCGGCCGCCCCGTGCCGACGCGGGCGACAAGATTGGTGCGGCCGGGCTCCTTCGCGAACGTCTCGAACGGGATGCCCTCGCGCTTACAGAACACCGCCACGACCTCGGCCGCGCGGTGCTCCTCGCCCGGCGGGTTGAACGTCTGGGCACGGACGAGGGCCGAGAGGTAGCCGACGAGGTCCTCGCGGCGGCTCTCGACGAACGCATGGATGTCGGACGGTGCGGCGGATTTCTTTCGGGTGGCCATGGGTCAGTGGGATCCTCACGATTTATATCAAGTTGGTTATGGGTTGATCTGCGAGCCGCGGCACAGGACGGCAAAGCGAACCGCAGAATGTCGAACACCGAACTCCGAATGTCCAAGGGGCAGCACACGTCCGGCCGCGGCCTTCGAGATTCGATATTCCTTGTTGGACATTCTGCGGTTCGCCGTTTTTCGAGCGGCGCCGGATCACGTCAACGCACATGGTCAACGGCACCATCACTATCACGGGTTGGCGAGCAACCCGTGGCACACAACGTCAACGGACGGCAGCGGCGGCCTACTCGCCTCCCCCCTCGGCCCCGCGCTGGTCCACCTCTTCCAGGTACGAGAGCGTCCGCTCGAGCTCGTTCTGAAGATGGCGGACCCTGAGGAGGCTTCGCACGCGCGTGAGGAGTTCCCACTTGTTGATCGGCTTCGAGAGGAAATCGTCGGTCCCCGCCTCGACGGCCCGCTCGATGTCGCCGATCTCGTTCAGGGCGGTCACCATGCAGATGGGGATGGCCGCCGTGGCCGGGTTCCCTTTGAGGCGCTTACAGATCTCGAAACCCGAGAGCTTCGGCATCATGATGTCCAACAGGATCAGGTCGGGCTTGGAATCGGCGACGCGGTCGAGCGTCTCCTGCCCGTCGAAGGCGGTGACCACCTTGCAGCCCAGTTCGTCGAGGTACGCCTGGAGGAGTTCGACGTTCTGTTCGGTGTCGTCCGCGATGAGCACGGTCGACTTGCGGATCTCGTCCTGGAAATCGGTCGGCATCGGTGCCTCCTCTACTCGGTGAGCCGCAGCTTCTGAAGCAGCGTCTGAGTCCGCTTCGGCATCCCTTCGCCGCCCGAGAGGCTCAAGGCCCTCACGTGGCTTGAAAGGAGGTCCAGCCCGGCACGGTCGGCCACCTCGTACCAATGCGGCACGAGGCCCATCACGAGGCCGAACGCCTCGGCGCGGTCCACGATGGCGTCGAACACGCCCGGCGCGTTCCAGTCGAACCCGAGGAACAGTTCCGGCCGCTCCAGGCTCACCCCCACGAGGTACACGCCGCCGCTCGTGTTCGGGCCGATCACGACGTCGTCGACCATCAGCCGGTCGAACGCCTGGATCACGAAGGCGTCGGGCACCGTCGGGCAATCCGAGAGGAGCACCACGATCCGCTGGTGCCCCGTGCGGAACCCCGCCTCGAACAGCGCCTCGAGAATCTGGCCCGTGCTCTCGCCCTGCTGCTGCACGAGCCGCCATTGCCGCGAGGCCAGCAGGGCGACCTCCTGGCGGGCCCCCCGCGGGGCGTAGGCGAGCACGCGGCTACGGACCGAAATCGTCGCGAACCGCTCGCACAAGTCCATGATCGAGCTACGGTAGACCTTGGCCGCCGTGGGCGCATCGAGGGCCTGGGCCAGACCCGGTTTCACCAGGCCGGCCTGCGGATTCGTCGCCAATAGTGCGAACAAGGTGGACATAGTTTCCACCCGAACCCCGGCCCCAGCACCGATCCGTGAGCGGCGGCCTCGTTTCCAAGATCCCCTCGCGGCGATCAGCGTCCATCCGGCACCCGAATCAGTCGATTATAGGACCGCCCGGCAAAACGTGTCCACAAAAAACGAAAGGCGGGGACTGGGGACTGGGACGGCCAGGCATTCTCCGTATTTGGCCGGCCGCATTGGCGGCCGCGCACCCAAACTGATAGGAAATCTGATTTCGGGTGTCGGGTGGTCATGGGGTATCAGGGCCTCCTGTGGGACGGCGGGGGTGGGGGGTTAGCTGGACCTCGTGCGCCGGGGAAGGCCCCCGCCGCCCGCGGCGTAGGGAAGTCCCTGTCACCGCTCGTCCGCGGAAGCCGCCGAGGCTCAGCGCAGGCGCCGCCCGCGCCGCCGGAACTCGCGGTATCCCGCGCGCGTCGGGAACCCGAAGTAGCTCCCCTCGCCTTGGAGGGGTCTCCGCTCGACCGTCCCGGCCTGGATCCGGTCCAGCGTCTCCAGCGCCAGGTCGCACGCCTCCTGCTTGGAGCGGAGGATGAGGCTCTCGAGCGTGTCGTCGGGGAGGATCGGGAAGACGCGGCGACCGGCCGCGTCGCCCGTATCGACGCGGGCGTCGACGAAGAAGATCGTGACGGCAGCCTGGGTCTCGCCGTGGGCCAGCATCCAGAAGCTCGGCAGGATGCCGCGGTAGTTCGGCAGGTCGGCCCCGTGGAGGTTCAGGCACCCGAGCGCCGGCAGGCGGATGAGGTCCTCGCGGAAGACCTGCGGGCACGAGACCGACAGGATCACGTCGACGCCGAGCTCGCGGAGGCGCGTGAGGAACTCCGGCGCATTGACGTCCTTTGGGTACTCCACGGGAACGCGGTAATACGCCGCCGCGGCGGCCACAGAGTGGAATCGGCGCTGCGCCAAGCCGATCTGCAGACGGTCCTTGGCCTTGGCCTCCGCCACCCGCCACGCCAAATCGAGCGCGCTGCGGAGGCCGAACGCCTGCACGTAGCGCCGGAACATGGAAAATTTCGTCTGGCGCTTGTAGATCGGCTCGCATGCGAAGATGCCGGCCACGTCTGCGGCACGGCGCGCCAGAAACCGGTCGAAGAAGGCCGGCAGGTACAGCGGCTCGTCGGCGGTCAGAACGGCGATCCTCACCTGACCTCCTTCAGGAGCGGCGCCAGAACCTCCTCCATGGGACCGAAGCGGAAGTCCTCCAGCAGCCGGTCGATCTTGCGCGGAAACCCGTGCCGCCCCAGACCCTGGTGGATCCGCTGCGCGAGGCCGACGCGGACCCGGTTGGCGCTCATCTCCACGACGTCATACTCGTAAGGGTGAAAGTAGACGACGCCGGGCCGGCCGACCGCCTCCATTTGGCGCCACGCGCGGCGGATGACCCAGTAGGGCCAGAGCCGAAAGTACCCGCCGCCGCCCACCGCCAGCCGTCTCGCCAGCCAGGTGAAGCAGGCGACCGGCGCCTCGACCAGGCGGTGGCCGCGCGGCGTGGTCACGACCCGCGCCTCGGCCGGGTAGCCGTCGATGCCGTAGCGGGAGGTCTTCAAAGGAAAGATCGAAGAGTCGTAACGGTGGCCGGTCTCGGCCAGGACATCGAGGGCCCACGGGGTCCGCTCGTCGATCGTGAAGCACGGGGCGCGGTAGCCGAAGACCTCGCGTCCGACGAGGTCCTCGAGGAGCTTCTTGGCCCGGCCGATGTCCTCGCGGAACTGCGCCTCGGTGAGCTGGTGGTTGAGCCGGTGCCCGTAGCCATGGCTCTGGATCTCGTGGCCGGCGTCGGCGATCCGTCGGATCACGTGGGGCGCCTTCTCAGCCGCCAGCCCGAGCACGAAGAACGTCCCTCGCACCCCGGCGGCGGCAAAGGCCTCGAGCACCTTGGGCGTACTGTGCTCGAACCGGTCCGACAGTGGCGCCTCGGCGTCGATCGTGGACTGGAACCAGTCTTCCACGTCGACGCTGATGGCGTGAAGCATCCGGGCGCTGTCCGGGATGGGCGGGGCAGGGCTCATCGGGCCAGTCCGATCTCGTTCACCAGGTCCACCCCCCGCCGGGCGTGCCGCTCGCCCGCCCAAAGGTGCACTGATAGGAAATTTGATTTCGGGCGTCGGGTGGTCATGGGGAGTCAGGGCCTCCTGTGGGACGGCGGGGATGGGCGGGGGCATCTTGGCAAGCTGGTGGGTCCGACAACCCCGCGGCCCGCGGTTTCGAGCGAGGCGATTTAGATGGTCTGTGCGCAAGCATACCGCCCCGGCCCTCCGGTACGAAAAGAAACTGAGGCAATAGAGGCAGTATACCACCAAACCGGGGAGGTGGCAAGACGCCTGAGCGGCGTTTTTCACTCCAGCCGGGATTCACAGCCGCGGCGGCTGTGCCACATTCAGAGTTCCAAGGACACCGTAACTATCTCCATTAGGGAACTCCGGCGACACGTACATTGCCTCCGGTCGGCCACAGGCCGCTCTTACAGCCGTTGCCAGTCTTCCGGCGTTGCCAGGCACATGGCCAAGAAGTTTGTTGCGCCGATCATCAGCAGCGAGGCCGTGACGGCCGCAAGGACGATGATAATGGCGACGGCAAGGCCGGCGTCGAGGACGCCGAGGGCGATCGCGCTACCGAACGTCCCGAGCATGAGCGCGTACAGGAGCAGGGCGAAGCCGATGCTGTCCCATCGGCGGACAATCGCCAGGATGAGGCCGCCGGCACCGGCCAGAAAGCTGAGCGATAGCGGCAGCCCCGGGAAATCGAGGAAGGACCCGCCGGCCGCCTTCAGGCTCTGCCAGAACTCCGCCCCGTCCCACAACCCGATGATGTGGTGCGCCAGGGCGGTCAGGCTCACGATGACCAGGAGGCTGCCGGCGATCGCGATGAACACGCTCGTCCCCCGCCGCGGGCCCACGCGCAGGCGGACGTTGACCGCGACCGCGAGCGGCACCAGCAGGGCCATGGCGGCAATCGCCGGCAGGACCTGCGGCAACGTCGCCGGGTGGCCGGGCATGAGCCACAGGATCCGCACCTGGAAGACCAGGGCCGTCAATCCGACCGCGGCGATCACGAGGAAGCGGGGCTTGCCCCGCAGGGCCGCCCCCGCGGCGATGGCGATCAGGCCGGCCAGCCAGGACCCGGCAGCCAGCGTCGGCACGTCGCACGCCAGCAGGTCGGCCGGGCCTTTGAGCGACTCGAGGAAGCCGCCGAGGAGGCCCCGGGACGAGACGCCCACGGCCTCGGCGCCGGCCGCGCCGCCGATAACGAGGTGCCACGGCACCGCCGCCGTCGCCAGCATCAAGGCCCCGCACAGGATGGCGGTCAGGCCGCCGCGCGCATAACTGAATTGCAGCGGCTTGGCATCGCAGAGCGTCCGCTTGGCGGGCGCCGCCTCGGCCGCCGGCCCGGTCGCCGCGGGCTTCTGCGGACGCCAGAACTCCCGGCCGAAGTCGTGGAACTTATCGATGAGCCGGTCGCACGCCGGGCACCGCAGCATGCGGTCGGACCCCTCATGGTCCACAACGAGTATCTTCCCGCACGCGCACGTCTTGGTCCACAGCCTGGTATCTTCGTCGGGGGCGACCGCGAGCAGGTCCAGCCCGGTCACTTCGATCGGCGCTTCACACTTGGGGCACTGGTGGAGGCGGCCGACCACGACCTGCTCCATCACCAGCTTCGCCCCGCAACCGCAAGTGGCCAGGTGCATCCTCTGCCCTTTCACTTGTAGGGCCATGATACATCATGGCCGGCCTTCGACGTGGCTGCGCGAACGGCCGCACCACAACGGCCGGCCACGATATATCGTGGCCCTACGACGGCACAACCACGTCAACGGCCGGGCGGCCACGCAGGGCCGCCCCTACGAAACACATCGCAACGTCACCGCGCCGCAGACCACCGGGCGAACAACTCGATAAAGTGAGGCACGAACAGAATCGCCCCGACGACGATGGCCCCGAGGGCCGAAAGGAGCACGGCTGCGGCCGCGACGTCCTTGGCGATCTTGACGATCGGGTGCCGCTCGCTCACGACGGCGTCGGCCAGGACCTCCAGGCCCGTGTTGAACGTCTCGGCCACCCAGACAGTGACGACCGCCAGAGCGAGCATGCACCACTCGCCGCGACCGAGGCCGACCACCAGGCCCAGGACGATCGCCAGCACCGTCGCGATGGCGTGCAGCCACGCGTTGTGCTGCGTCCGCAGGACGAACAAGAGGCCCATGAGGGCGTGGCGGAAGCTGCGGACCCGGCCCATGAACGTGAACGGAGACGTGTACGGCACCGTCTCCGCGCGAGGTTTGCCGCGGCGATCTCGGTCGGGGGGCGGCTCTTTCACCGTGCGGCTCCCTGGTGCTCCGTCGCTCATTATTCGAGGGGTGCCACTGGTTGCTTGCAACCAGTGCTCTCCTAAGGACACGGGTTGCAAGCAACCCGTGGCACTCACCAATTCACGTGCGACCGAGCACTAGGCGGTGAGCTCCGCCAGGCGCTTCTCCATCACGGCCCGCATCGCGGCCGGGAGGTCCTTCTCGGCCAGGACCCGGCGGGTCCCGTCCTCGAACACCGGGCGGGCGAACTCGGTCGTGTAGTACCGGTCGGGCCGCTTCTCCAGGAGCGAGAGGAACCCCTTGAACTCCTCGAAATACGAGCCGTAGATGTGGAAGCTGTCGGCCACGTGGACGTAGTCGCCCGTGTCGACGCCGAGCTGGACGGCCACGTCCTGCTGGAGCTCGGTGAACGCGTACATATTCATAAACGACGCCTTGAAGGCGTCGTTGGACCGCATGTGGATGACGAGGTTCAGCCGGTCGCGGCCGCCCGCCGGGTCCTTCTCGATGCGGAACCACATCCGCTGGAGGCAGGCCGGGTCGCTGATGCCCAGGTCGTTCCACGCCTGCCACGTCACGGCCTGGGCCCGCCGCGTGTACGGCGTCTCGCGGAGGAGCTTGACGAGCGCGGCCACCTGGTCGATCGGCTTTGAGAGGCCCGGCACGCGGTACTCGAACAGCCGCTCGTGGTACGTGTACTCCCACTTCCCTTCCGCGGGGCAGATCCAGTGGTCGTGGACGCCGTAGAGCACTTCGGCGCGATAGACCTCCAGGTCCTCCAGGCCCCCGGGGAACGCCTTGTGAATGCGCGGCTCCGCGAAGGGCGTCTGGACGTGAATCATGCAGGCCACGTCGCGGCTCTCCGGATCGCCGGGCTTGTCGTACTGGGTCCGGAAATGGGCGCCCTCGTACCAGCAGCGCCGGACGGCCATTTCCCAGGCCTCCGGCAACGTCTTCGCGACCACGTGGATCGACTGCATGCTCGGCCTTCCCCTAATGGAGGGTCCGTGGGGCGGCCGGACGCTCCGGCAAGCCCCCGTGCTGGGAACAGGGCGGATTGTAGGCGATGGGGCGATAATGAGCAAGTCACATTTCGCCGGCGAGCTTGCTCGCCCTTCGCCTTACCAGTTCGTATAATCTTGCGGGACGGGTTCACAAGGGCCTTGGGGGAGACCGGGCATGGCCGGCGATGCATCGAACGGATCGCGCGCGGCAAAGCCCGCGGCGGGGCCGAAGCCGATCATCAGCCTCCTGGCGATCGCGAGCCCCCTGTCGGCGGCGGCGTTCCTCTTCTCGGCCGCCCTCAACTTGCCGGGATACGAGCTGGGCGTGGTCAGCCTGGCGGGCCTGGCGTGCGGCGTCATCGCGCTTTGGCAGATCCGCCGCAGCCGCGGCAAGCTGGGCGGGCGCGGACTGGCGATCGCCGGCATAGGCGTCTCGCTCGTGCTCGTGGGATGGGCGGCCGCGTCGCTCACCGCCGACTGGCGCCAGGGCCGCGCGGTGGAACGGACCAACAGCGTCGAGCATGACCTGGAGCGCCTGACGAGCGCCTGCTGGAAGTACGCGGCCAGGCATGGCGGCGAGTTGCCGCCAGCCGACATCTGGCGCGACCTCTTCGAAGAGGAAGGGCTCCTGAAGAAGGGCGCCGTGGGCAAACCCGAGCCCGGCGACGGCCCGCGCCTTTACGCCATGAACGCCCTCGTGAGCGGCCTGAGGCCCAGCCAGATCAAGGACCGCTCGAAGACCGTCCTCTTTTTCGAATGTCAGGCCGGCTCGCCGCAGGCCGCCGGCCCGGGCAACCTGCTTCGCGACACGCCCGCCGCGGGGTACCGGCACGGCCACGTCATCGCCTTTGCCGACGGGCACTGCGAGTACCGCGAGACGGCCGACTTGGACGCCCTCAACTGGTTGCCCCAAGGCAAACTCGAGTGTCCCCTCTGCGGCCAGGAGGCCAAGCTGTCGCCCTCATGGACGCCCGACCAGCCGATCGCGTGCCCCGAGTGCGAGTGGCTGTTGCGGGACCCGCACGCCCCGCCCATGACGGCCATCTGGGAACGGGGGTCGGAGGGCCTTCAACAAAGGCTTTAGCCGCGGGGCCTCGTTAGCCGCCCCGCTTGCGGGGCGCGTGTTTCGCGCGGCGCAGGCACCCTTACGGCGAACGCCCCGCAAGCGGGGCGGCGAAGTGCTTGGTCAACACCTTGAAGCTCACTCGTCAATCATCTCGATCCGTCGCACGTGCCTGCCGCCCTCAAAAGGCGTGGTGAGAAATCGATCGACGATCTTCAGGGCCATCTCCAGGGGCACCAACCGCTGGCCCATGCTGAGGACGTTGGCGTCGTTGTGCTCGCGGGCGAGCGTGGCCGAGTCCTCGTTCCAGCACACCGCGCAGCGGATGCCCTTCACGCGGTTCGCGACCATCGCCTCGCCGTTGCCGGACCCGCCCAGGACGATGCCGCGCTCAAACTCGCCGCGCGCGACCGCCTGGGCCACGGGCCGGATGAAGACCGGGTAATCGCATCGCTCCTCGGAATAGGTGCCGAAGTCCGTCACGTCATGGCCAAGATTCTCGCAATGGGCCTTGATGGCCTGCTTGTGCTCGAAGCCCGCGTGGTCCGAGCCGATGGCGATCTTCATGGCGGCGCTCATGAAACCAGACCATGATGGACGTTCATATGCACATTGCCACTGCCACTCGCAACCGCCACCAGGACAACGATCACGTAGAAGGCCAGCAGCGCCAGGCAGATCGCCAGGGCCAGGTAGCTCAGGATCAGCCCGGCGATGGCCATGCCCCGGCCGCCGGTCCGCGAGCCGAGCCGGCCCGTCTGCGCCATGGCCACGTGGCCGAAGATGATCCCCGGAATGGCGGTCAGGCAGTTCATGCAGACGAACGAGAGGATGCCCAGCACCAGGCTGGCGATGGCGAAACCGTTCGCGGGCGGCGCGGGCGCAGGGGCGTAGTAGGGCGGGCCTGGCGGAAGCGCCGGAGGCGGAGGTGGCGGCGGATACCCCGGGGGCAGTGGCGTCTGGCTCATCGCATTCTCCTTCGGCGGTGCGATTTCAGTTTACCATACCGACCGGCATTGATGTACGTCTAACCCCGGCAGGTGTGATTGGATCTTCTGGCACTGGGGATGTCATTCCGAAGGCCCGCTTGCGGGCCGAGGAATCTTGCCGTGGACGTTTGGCCGCCGGTGCGCCGTAAGGCGAACTTCCACGGCGAGATTCCTCGCTTCGCTTCGGAATGACAGCCAAGGCCACTGCCCGGAAAAAGCAGCCCCCGCGGCTCACCAGGCGCCGATCTCCTCCTTCACCACCTGCCGTGCGGCCCCGCCCAGCTTGATCCGCGGGTCGCCGAAGCCGTGGAACACGCGGATTTTCTTCGATTCGGCGAGCGGGCGCCCATCGAGGCTGCGCAACGTGAAGAGCGGCGCACTCGCGTAGGCGAGGCCCCCGAAACTCGAGGCGTGGAAGGCGACGAACGTCGGCGAATCGACGAGCAGCCCGTACGCCGGGAGCGTGACCTTGCCGCCCAGCTTCGACGACGCCTCGAACGGGGCCGCGCCGAGGTTGACCGTCACGGTGACGGCGGCCTCCCCTTCCCCGAACACCGTGCGCCGCACCGTGCGGTCGGGCGTAAGGAACTCGTGCCGCGTCATCGTCACGCGGGAAGTCATCTCGTTCAACGGCGAGAGGACCTCGTACGTGTTCTTCGTGAAACGGTCGTACGGGTGCATCCCATCGGCCCATCCGCCGTCGGCCCGGACGAAGAGGCCCGGGTCGCCGGCGGCCGCAGGCGCGGCCTTCGCGTCGGGGGGCAGGAACTCGACCGTGTCGCCCGTTACCTTCACGCGGCCGATGACGATCCGGCCCTCGCCGTCGTCAACGGCCTTGAGGCGCGCGCGGGGTTCGCCGATCGTGCTGAAGAGGCCGATCCGGATGTCGAACGTCCCGTCGAGGCCCCCGGGCACCGTCACGCCGAAGGGCCCGTCCTGCACCTGGCCGGGCTTCCACTGCGACGTGGGCGGCTGCGGGTCGTGATCGTTCTGGAACGCGATCTTCTTGCCGTCGGGCGGCGTGAAGTGGACAAACACCTTCCAGTCCTTCGGCGGGGCCTTCCCGACGGCCCAGCGGTACGTGATCTCGAACTGGCGCGGCGCCGCCGCCTTGAAATCCGCCACCGCCGGCTCGAGGTCGACCAGCCCGGCCTCGGCCGCCGGGGTCTTCCAGTAGAGGTGCGCCGGCACGTTGTGGTAGTTCAGGGGCCGCCCGAGGAGCGCGTGCCACAGCACGTACTCGGATGCGCGGTGGATGTCATAGCCATATTTACCATACATCGCAATCGTGTCGCGGTAGACCATCTCGAAGAGCGGGACGGGCACGGCGCCGAGGCCCTTCAGGAGGTTCGCATCGTGATAGTAGCCGCCGCTGACGCCGGTCATCCCCTCGAAGAAATCGGCGTGGGGCACGGCCCACTCGCGGCCGCACTCGCTGCCGAAGCTGCCGAAGACGCCGCGGGCGTAGTCGGAGATCTCCTGCTTCCAGTGCATGTCGTCGGCGCGGGTGAGCGGATGGTCCTTGGCGAAGCACTCGCAGAGGCCGGCCGCGTAGGTCGTGTCGATGAAGTAGGAGTCGGCGCCGGAGAGCTTCTGGACGGCCTGGAGGTTCTGCGGCCGCTTCGCGAGGTCCACGGCCCGTTTCGAGCAGGTCAGGTACGCCCATCCGCCGGCCCACCGCCCGCCGCGCTGGAGCGAGCCGTCCGGGTTCCGCATGAGGCAGCTCTCGTCCCACGATGGCGCGTCCTTATACATATCCTGGTAATTGTCGTGGAGCGAGAGGAGGTAGCCGAGGGCCCGGACGCGCCGGCAGCAGTCGGCGAACTTCTCGTCGCCTCCGCACTCGGGGGCGGTCGGCAGGATGTCGGGGTGCTGGTTGTCGTAGCCGCGATGGATCCAGCCGCCCATGATGAAAAGGACGCGGTCGAGCTTGAGGTCGGTCTTGAGGTGCTCGGCGATCTGGGCGGCCTCGTCGAACGTCCAGGCGACGTTGTGCCGCTCCTCCTTCGTCGAGTCCTCGTTCATCTGGCGCGAGAGCGTGGCCCAGAGCTTGTAGTTGGCCGCGCCGAAATACTTCGCCCGGTCGGCGTGCCCTTTCAGCTTCTCGTCCCACGTGACCAGGTACCCCTTCTCCGCGGCGACCTCGCGGTAGGCCCGGGCGATCGTCGCGGAGTCGCCCTGGCCGAGGAACCGGACGCGGAAGGAGCGGGCGGTCTTGCGCAGGGTGAGCGAGGGGGCGAGCACCTGGCCGGCGATCGCCCCGTCGGACCGGATCGGCTCGCTCTTCACCTCGGCCACGACGTACGGATCGTCCCACGTGACGAGG
>Ga0209777_10004965_pt1 | contig 15535 bp, 14 predicted proteins | sample FrelakmetHBP12HB_FD_187147 | JGI IMG/M metagenome (GOLD analysis project Ga0209777, IMG submission 187147) | Freshwater lake sediment microbial communities from the University of Notre Dame, USA, for methane emissions studies -HBP12 HB (SPAdes)... | ecosystem: Environmental > Aquatic >... | reverse complement strand
TTACGAAGTCGCCGGAGACTTGATCGCGAGGTTCAATCCGTTGTTTTTCGAAGCCCTGGACATCGTGGAGATGATCAGGAAAGCGACTCAAGACAAAAAGGAGCACAAGAAGTACGCGGCAAAGTCAGAGAACATCCTGGACGCTGCATGGGGGAAGTTCCTTCAGAGGATCAGGAGCAAAGCTAGAAATGCTGGCTCCGTCATCATGACAGTTGATCCCAGAGGAACCAGCCAGAGATGCTCAGGTTGCTGCGCGGTAGTCAAGAAGGGCCTCAATGTCCGGATTCATTCCTGTCCATGGTGCGGGTTAACCATCGACAGGGATCTGAACGCAGCCATCAACATCCTTCTGTTGGGGCTGATGCTATTGAGGGAAGAAGGAACAGAATGGATAGTTCTGTCAGCGAGGGAGCAAGTAGGTGCATTGCTCTCTGTGACCTGAGAAGCCACGCCCCTTCAGGGGCGGTGGAGTATCACCAATTGGACGAAGGATCCATGCATTTGTCTGGTTGGGTCGGGAAGAATTGCAAGTTTGCAAATCGTCGCCTTCTCCAGGCGTCCTAAAGTTCCAGACTCCTAGCTGTATCGTAGTCCATCCCTGCCATGATCAAGGAACAGGTAGTCATACGACTCGTCCTCCAACGGATGCCGTCTGCTGCTCCCAAACGCTTCCATTCCAAGACAATCTCCTCGTCGCTCATCTTCCTGGAGGCGTCATTGACGACTGCCCTTATGAAGAACTCGCCCCCAAGCGGGATGATCCTGGATTCGGCCCCTGCCAATATGCTGTCCCAAACGCTCTTTGGATTCCTGCCTTCCATTACGGCTACGGGATTGCCATCTCTATGTACCAGCATCATCTCCATGCCAGGAGTAGGAAGCCCCATTTTCAACAGGGCGGCAACACCATCCTTCAACATGGCTTGGTCGCGGTTGAATATCCTTTTGCAGTGCTCCTTCGACTGTTCAGTACTCTCGTTATCCATGTCTTGTCGCCTTCCCCTGGACTCCAGACCATTGTCTCCGGAACCAAAGCCCGCCAGGACCATTTGCCGCGCCTCCCAGGAGGTCCAGGAGGCAAAGCCATACGGACGACCATTAGAAGGCGACAAGACCCTGGGAGGTCCTGGAATCGCTTGTTTTGGGTCGTTTTGGTCTAGACCCAGCAAATTCCCAGGCTTCTAGCCGCTTCTGGATCAATCCCTGCCATGACCAAAAGACAGGTGGTCATGCGACCTATCCTCCAGCGGATGCCATCCATCGCCCTTAAGCGTCTCCATTCCAGGAGTACATCTTCGTTGCTCATCTTCCTAGCGAGATCAGTAAGGATTATCCTGATAAAGGAACCGCCTCCCAATGAGACCATCTTGGTTTCCGCCCCGTTATCGATCTTGTCCCAAACGCTTGTCCTGAATACGCCCCCCATAGGAACCATTGGCTTGCCATTCCCATCTGCCAAAGCCATTTCTATTCCGGGAGTCGGAAGACCCATTCCCAACAGACCAGATATGTTTGTCTTGAGCATGGCCTGATCATCTTGAAATATCTTTTCGTAATTCTCCTTCTGTTGTTCGTTGCTCTCGTTGTCCATTGTCTTGCCCTCCTGAAACGATGATCTCTATAGTCCAGACGCCATGAGAAGGCGACTAGGTCGGGTCCGCCCCCGCCCCCAGTTCAGTCCAGGGGCGCCTGGCAGTACTGGGCTTGCACTGGGCGCATGTCTCCGTCGTCCGCTCCCCGATGCCAAACCTGACGCCTTCTTCGAAGATCCTCGCGGCCGTCAATGTCCCTTCGGATGTTGCCCGGCGTTCCGCCTCTCTAATGTACCTGAGGGCAGTCTGGTGCCTGGACTCCCCTGGGAAGACACGGGCTACGGCATAGAGCAGTTCGTCGTACTGTTTGCGAAGCTCCTCGGTTTCTTGGACATATTTAATGATAATCGCGCCTTCGTCTGGTCTTTCTTGGATTTCCAGATTGTCCTTTTTCCCCTTCCCGTAATGTTCCAAATTGTCCTGTTTTCCATCCCCGTAATGAAGCCTGATCGCCTCGTCGATGTCCTGGCGGGGGGCCAGCATGGGACTGATCTCCATGTTGATCATGAACATTAGGTCGTCTAAGTCCTGGAGGGGATCAGAGATGGCGAGGACAAGCTTTCCATCAACCATGTCGAAAGGGATGACATGGTTCGTCTCGCACAACTCGCGCGACATGTAGTCGAGAATCCCGACGGAAATTTTCCTGTCCCGCAAGACTACAGTCGGCATCCCGAACTGCAACGCCAAGGCATCCATTACATTGGCAGCGGAGCAGGCAAGGTTGCGAACCAGAATCTCCCCGATCCTTAAGTAGTTTTCGTTCTCCTGCTCCCTAAGGGCAACCGCTATGGCGCCCTTGTTGATGCATCCCGACTTGAGCAAGATCTGCCCAATCTTCTTCTTCAAAACCGGCTTCTTGAACAGCATCGTCGCCTCCTAATGGGGGTCTTGCAATTTACCCTCTCCTGCCTATAATAACGCCTTGGAGATTTGGTCATGAGATATGCGACTCATTTTTGCGGTATGGGCGGAGCCTGTTGGGGTCTGGAGCAGGCGGGGCTGTCGTGCGCCCTAGCGATCGACAACGACGGCGACGGACCCTGCATCGAGACGCGGGAAAAGAACATCGGGGACGGCAAGGGGTTGCGGATGGACATCCGCCAGTACTTCGACGGCGGGACCCGCAAGGAAGAGCACGGCAAGGACCTGTTCCTGCTCTGGACCAGCCCCCCGTGCAAGCGGTTCTCATTCGCCAGCGGGGCGCCGGGGGATCCGGCGATGGAAAACCTGTACCGGGAATCCCTCAGGTTCGCGGAATGGGCTCGCCCCAAGTTCGTAGTCATGGAGAACGTCAAGGGCATCATCAAGCACGAGGCCCAGGCCAAGGTCTCCGGCAGGAAGGGCAAGATCAGCGAGATCCGGGCGGACTTCGAGGGGATCGGGTACGGGGTGGAATGGCAGGTCCTGAACGCCTCCAGGTTCGGGTGCGCCCAAACCCGCGAGAGGGTCATCTTCGTCGCCTCCAGGGACTCCAGGAGGGGGCTGATCCCCAGGGTCGACGATCCCGAATGGGTCCGCTTCAGCGACATCCGCGAGCGCGGGAAGGCCGAGACCTGCCTGGGGGGCGAGTCGTACAGGACCATGAACGAGAAGCTGACGCGGCTCATTCGCAGGCACAACGCCTTCAGGATCAGGATCATCGGACTGGACAGGGACAGGGGCGGAAGGGACGACTTCATGCCTACGATAACCTGCGGCTTCGGGGGCGGCATTACCAGGAAGAAGTGCGCGGTCGTAGACAAGGTCAGGGCGAAGGGGATATCCGTCGCCTTCTTAAGGCACCCGACCCTCCTGGAAGCGGTCAGGGCGCAGGGGTTCCCGGACAAGTGGATGGCTAACCTGCCTTCCAACGCCTCCTTGGCCTGGAACATGGTCGGGAACGCGGTCCCGTCGCCAGTTGCCAAGGCGGTCGCTGAGCACCTGCTCAAGGTCGACAGGGGGGAGGATCCTCCTCACATGCCCCCGTACGGGCTGCCGGAGCCGCCGCCGGAAGTCATCTGGGAATGACGACCTTGCGGTCCCGCAAGCCGCATGGTATGGTTAGTCCAGGAGAAGAAGATGAAACGCAAGCGATTGACCAACGACCAGTTTGACGCGCTCATGGCAGAATGCTTCCGACGCGCGATGGCAGAGCCGCCGCCAGACCTTTCAGACCTGCTAAGTTGCTCCAGCGCACTGACCAAAGAGGACCGCGCCGAGCTTGCCAAGATTACGCCCACCAGAGTAAGGAAGATCATCGCGCTCGCGCGCAAGGAGAATGCAAAGTGCCAATAAAGTACGAGGAGGGCGACGCGACCAACCCGACAGGAGTTGGTCCCAAGATAATTTCCCATATTTGTAATGATTCTGGATATTTTGGACGTGGCTTCGTTTTGGCTCTGGCCGCCAAATGGCCCCAAGTCCAGGCGCAATACAACTCCTTGATCCCCAAGGGTTCCGCCCATCCAGAGAAGCTGGGGACGGTCCAATTTGTAGAAGTTGAAAAGGACTTGGTCGTCGCCAACATGATCGCACAACGGGGCATCAGGGCCAGCCATGACGGGACCCTGGAGGGCTGCCCTCCGATCCGCTATCCCGCCCTCTTCAAGTGCCTCAAGGAAGTCGCCTCCTACGCGCGGTCCAAGAAGGCAGAAATTTCGGCACCGCGTTTTGGATCTGGGCTCGCTTTGGGGTCCTGGATTACTATAGAAGCTCTGATCGAGAAGGCGTTCCCCGACATTCCAATTACTATATACGACCTCCCGAAGACGGCGCAGGCGGTCCCCCAAGCCATACCAACTGGGCAGGCAGTCCTGGCTACAGGGGGCGATCCGTTAGATCCGGAAGCATGGAAATGAAAGACGCCTTCAAAAAGCACTCTGAGAAAAGGGATGCGTCAATCCGCAAGGCTTGTAGGATCGCCGGAAAGGGCCTGCGGAAGGCGATAAAATATCTTTGCAAGAGGCACGGGAAGGGGCTTGCCAAGGACGGCCAGGAGGCCTATAACGAGGCCTATTTCGTTCAGTGCCTTTTCAGGGACGAAGTCGTAACCAACCTAAGGATTTATTTCCTAGAAGAACAAGCCAGGGCCTGCCCAAAACTCAAGAAGCGTTAGTTTCTTTCAAGGCGAACTTAGCCCCGATATCCGATTCGATCAACATCCTGGCAAGCCTTTCCTTGACGGTCTGCTTGCTGGGATGCAGGACCTCGATTTCCTTCTTTCCCGCCAAAATGCGCCCTGCCAATTCAAAGTCCCTGGTACCCAATATGGAGGCGACCGAATTGGAAACGCTCTTGGTGGTATCCTTGCTCGAAATCGGCTCCTTGAGGATGATCATGTTCTTCTTAGCGACCGAATGCCAAATGCCGTCCAGGTCCTGGGTCTTCCCGACGCTCATGGCGATCTTCCTGTCCGTAGCATCGCCTGCTTTGTTCATCAGTTGGTCCACGAGATCGACGTTCTCGGCGACCCCAGGCTGGGGCTGGGGGACCAAGTCAGCTACATGGATGGACTCCCCCTCGTTGTTTTCCTTATAGGCGTTGGTCGAGATCGTAATCCTGGTAGCCCCGGTCCCGTACTCCTGCTCGAACTCCTCCATGGTAGTGGGCGGGGCGTATGAATGCCTGGCTTGGTCCAGATGGTCCCAGATGTTGGGGACCCATTCCCCGCAGACCGCGCACCTGACGGCCCATCTCCTCAACGGGTACTTGCAAGCCATGCGGTAGAAGTCGTAGACGCTCTTGCCGATGGCGACCAGGTATTCCCGCGTGAAGTTCCTGAGCTTCTTCCCCGTAAACGGGCATCTCTGGTACTTGGGGTAGTTGTAGTTCAGGAAGAGCGTAGCGTTCCTCTCCAGGTGTTCCTTGACCGTGACCCTGGCTTGGCGGAGCATCTCAAGGGTTATTTCCTTGACCTTCTTGCCCGTATATGGGTTCTCGACATCCTCCTGCCTGGCCTTGGAAGTTACGGTCGGATGGGACTTCAGGAATTCCTCCAAGGAGACCCTCTCCCTGCCCTTTTGCTTTAATACCTTGTCCAGGTACGGCTGGTCCACGGAAGTAACGCGCTCCCCCGATATCCCGCAAGTTACCAAGGCTTGGCAGGCGGGGAAATCCCTGACGAACTCTGCAAGCGTATATCCGTGCATCAGGCAATCCAGGTAGGCGGCATCGATCTTGGGAACCTGGATCCCGGAAACGGGGCAGAGGAAGGGAACCCTCCTTTCCGCATCCCCGAATTCCCTGACATAGTCCTGGACAGTATAGTATCCGACATGCCTGTTGACGATGGCCTCGGTCAACTCTGGGATCCTCTTCCCGGAGAAGGGGCATACCGTAGTCCCGTCAGGGGAAACCAAGGCGTGATTCTTGTGCTCCTTCTTATATATGTCCAGGGTTATGGCATGGGTCAAATGCGCGGCATTGATGCGGGGGACTTCCTGCCGGCATATGGGGCAAGGGACCCTGGGATAGTTCTTGAGCGCCTCGGAGGAACTCTTCATGTTCCGCATCTGATGCAGGCAGGCGGAAACATAGTAGGCGTTGAATGCCCTGCCCTTCTCCTTGAGGCAATTGGAGGTCTTGAACTTGATGCAACACCTCCAGACAATCTCGTCGTGCAACAGTTCCCCATCCTCCTGGCTATCGGTAAACTGCGCGAAGCCCTTCCCCCAAGCCGGGCGATACATGGCGTAGTTTCCGACTATCTTTGCCAACAGGGCTTCGGCCTCTGCCTCCGCCCCCCGCGCATGGGCCTTTTGGAAGTCCAATACGACTTCCTCAATGAACCTTCCGTCGACGAACTTGATGTCGTGGTCCCACGCCCTGGACTTCCTGACCTTCCTAGCTATCTCTTCTGGCTGCATGAAACCCATCCTCCGGTTTTGTATGGCGGAAGCCAACCGACATATGCTAACATCTGACTAGGCAAAAACGCAATGCAAATCCAAATAATTCCATCATAATTTAGTCGCCTTCTTTGGGGGTCCTGTCGCCTTCTAATGGCGTCCTAGCAATATAATTCTAGCAATCCTAGCAATAGCAGAACTTGGAGTACTGGCACCAACGGCATGGCTCCTTGGTCAGGGACATTCCCGCAGGCCTCTTGGGGATCCTATTCCCCTTCAGCAGGTCCATCAATGCAAGGGACTCCGATTGTATTTTCCTAATCATGTCCTCATTGCGCGGGACGAAGAACTCCTTGAGGGTCTGGGCAGACTTGTTCTCGTACAGGACGACTGCGGCGTCCAGACCCAACAGCCACATGTATATATTGACCTGGACGACATGCTTGTATTCCGGCTTTTCCAGGGAACCGAAGTTCTCGTCATTGATGGACTTGAAGTCGACGACGAAAACATCGTACTTCCCCCGCCTGAACTCCGTCCCCGTCAGGTCCACGACCGCGTCGCAATGCCCCAGGAAATTGAATTCCGGGTCGCTACGGACCTCCAGCTCGACATACTCGTTCAACTGTGATCGGATCTCCCTGTATCTGTAGCCGCACGGGCAAGCCCATCCTCTGTCATGGGCGGGATTCAATATCCCCAACTTCTGACCATTCCCGCTGATCGTCCCACAGCCCTTGCATTTCCATTGACCCCTCAGTATCGCCATGTCGTCCAGGTACTTCTGCCAGCGGGCATGGACCCCATGACCATTGTCGAATATTCGTTCCACCCGAGGATTTATGTCCTGAGCCGTCCTGACCAGGAACGGGTTCTTGTAGTTGTAGTACTCGTAGGCCGTCTGCCTGACGCAAGTCCCCCAACTGGAAGGATGGAAGACGTCGTAGGGGCGCTTGTCCGACAGGGCCTTGCTGACGAAATATGGCCTCAGGACGGCCTCCAAGGAGACGGGTCGGGACAGGGTCCAATCGTTGCCATTTCCGTTCAATTTGATGTCCATGATTTTGGCGCTTTCAAAAGTCCCGATTCCATCGCTGAAGCGATCAGGGTCCTCATCCTGCCCCCTCCATGATTTTGGAGGAAGCTGCTGGGATCGGTCCCTCCCGGGAGGGACGCCTTGACATGCCTGATCCCGCTGAACTTGTTCCTGGCATGAAGCATCTTCCATTCGAAGTACGCCAGGATCTCCTCGCACCTCCTGGCGTGGTCAATGCCTGCCTTGTCGCCATCGAACAGCAGGACGATGTTCCTGGTCCAACGCTTCAACTGCATGGCATGGAACGGGGTAAAGCCGCCCCCCAAGATGCCGACCGCATTGCCCATGCCCCAGGAATGCATGGCCATCGTATCCATCTGGCCCTCGACTACGATGGCGAACCCCAGCCTAGCGATCCAGAACTTGGCGATGTCCATCCCGTACAGATGGCGGCCCTTGTCGTAAGACTCGTTCCAGTACTTGCCGTACTCCCTGTCGATCTCCTTGTTGGTCGTCGCCGGGCGGACCGACAGCGCGATCAGGTTGCCGCAAAGGTCGAAGACGGGCATCACGATTCTGCCAGCGAAGCAATGGTCGGCATGCAAAGGGACATATCCAAGCCTGAAGCTGGCTATGGTCTCCATGTCCAGGCCGCGATCCCCGACCAAGTACTTCCTCCCTACATCCCCTTCCGGCAAATGCAGGGAGGCCTGGCTGCTGGCAAAGACCTGGAGACGCTCCTCGGGCGACAACCGAGCCCTGGGGATGCGAATGTAGCGGAAACCCATGCCTAGGCTCCTGGGTCGCCTTCTACGGGCGCCTGGACAGTTGCGATTGCCGGGGGAACGGGAAACCTCATGTCCTGGATCTCGTCCTCGTCAACGGGCTTGGGCAGGGACAGTCCCTTGACGTACTCATCCACATCGGCGTCCATGGACCATTTCTGTTCTACCAGCTTGGCGACTATGCTCTTGACCTGCTCTGGTCTGAGCTTCTCCTTGAACTCGTCGAAGCCCTCGACGCGCAGTTTCTCGTAGGAGATGGAATAGACCGGGTCTCCTCCAGACAGCTTGTCAGTCTTGCGGCTGGAAATTATCTTCTTGGACAGGGCCTCGTCCAATATGGCGTCCAGGGGGTGCGGCCTGATCTTGCTGAAGTAGAAGGGAACATTAGCCTCGGTCATGGGCGGTCCGAACCGGCTCTTGATGATCTGGGCATTGGACCTGATGCCGATCATCTCCCCATCCTTCATGATCCCAGAGTTCTTGCGGGACAAGGAATTGATGCGGACCCGCAAGGAGGCGTAAAAGCGCAACGCCTTGCCCCCCGTTGGATTCTCCGGATTCCCGAACATTACCCCAATCTGGTCGCGAACTTGGTTGATCAGGATGATCGGAACCCCGCCCATCTTTGCCGCGGTTATGAGCCTCGGGAGCGCACGGGACATCAGGGCTGCCTTCTTGCCCATCCTGGCTTCCTTGTCCAGGGCGGTCTCCAGGACATCCTTGGGTTCCAAGGCGGTTATGGAGTCGACTACGATCAGGTCCGCCGCATGGGTCTCCGCGACGCTTTCGATCTTCTCCAGGAAGTATTCCCCGCCTTGCCCGTTGTTGTGCATGATGGCAACGCGCTTGTTGTCGATGCCCTGGGCGTCTGCCCACTGGGAGACATAGCAGGACTCCGCGTCAATCCAAAGCCCCAATCCCCCCGACCTAGTCAGGCTGCCCATGACCTTCATGGACAAGGAACTCTTGCCCCCGCCTTGGGGACCGAACAACTCGATTACGAAACCCAAGGGAATTCCGCCCCTGCCCGTCTCCGCATAGTAGAGCGGGGTCATGAGGCGATCCAGGTCGGGGATGCCAGTAGATATCACGCCCTTGACGGCCTCGTGCTGGTTGGCCATGCAAAGCTCCGTCTTGTCGCCTTCTTCCAGGCCCATCGCCTTGCGCAATTGCGCCTCGCGCAGGGCCAGGCTTTCCTCGTCGCTCAGGACCCTCTTCTTTGCCATAATTCCCCTCCTGGGACGGCCCAAGGCTGACCCTGGGCGTCCAAACTGCGGTTAGAAGGCGACCTCATGCCGCCTTCGTCCCCTAGTCCCATGCGGGACTAGGGGACTGTTGTTAAACTACCACTGGAAATCAGTACTCGTAGCCGTAGGAGCCGCTGGCGCAACGGTAGCCGCAGGAGCGGGAACCTGAGCCGCCGGGACCGTAGTTGCAACCGGAACGGTCGTAACGGAAACCGTTGGGATGACCTGGACCGGAGCCGCAGGAGGTAGGGGAACAGGGGCGGGAGTCGCTACCGCTGGCTGCGTCAGGCTCTTGGGATCAGACCTGAACCTTTCATAGCGCGCCCGAATCTCGTCCGGGGTATCGGGCCTGCGAACCTCCTCGATCAGCTTCTTGAGGTTGTTCTCTTTCATGAACTTCACTTCCTCATCCGTCCACGGGGTCCTGTCAAGGGGCATCGCCTCCCACTTGGTATTCTTAAAGGTTCCCGTGCTGCTGATTGCCCAATCTGGTCCCTTAGGTCCGCCAGGCTCGTCGTTGAAGTTCTTCTTCCACATCCCGAACTTGTTCTTGAGGCCCCAGCCAACATCCGTAATCTTGAACTTGCCGTCGGTCCGGTCGATGACCCAGCAGGACCATTTTTCCTTGAGGTCGTCCTGGGTTATGACTCCTGCAAGCAACAGGGGGTCTATGATCTTGCCCGCCTCGTCCATGTATGGGCTGCGATATACCATTTTGCTGCCCGTAAGCTTGTTCTCCAGGTATACCAGCAAGACCGGGGTGGGGTTTCCGATCAGCCTGAGCCTGTACTCCTGACCAGCAGTCAGCTTGAGGAACGTCTGTCCCTTGGGCTTGCTGCCCTGATCATCCCATCCGGTAAACTTGATGCCTGCCATTTTACTGCTCCTTTCGGTTCGCTCGGTTCTCTCGGTTCACGCGGTTCGCGCCAGTTACCATTCTGTTTCTCCGCCTGGCACCTTCGGAGAATGTACTGGGATGGCGAACGGTTCCGCTCCCAGGTCTGCCTTCTGGACCCTAGCGGGAATTGCTGCCGCCGAGGTTGCTGTTGACATATCCGATGGGAGGGGATCAACCATCCTCGGATCATCCATGAATGGAGATGGAAGGGGTACTAGAGGAACTATCCTGGTCGTAGGGATTATCTTGGTCGTAGGTATGGTCGTAATGTTGGGGTTGGGAGCGGGAGTATATGGACCATCGAAGGGAGGGGGAGCCTCTGGAGTTTGTATCGTAGGCGCGTTTATAGGAGATGCATACCTTTTAGAGCGGTCTATATGGGAACCGTCCCCGTCTCCGAACGGCAATTCTCCCCTGGATATCTCGGAAACTCGCAGGCGGATTTGCAACAAGGTTATCATCCTGCTGACCGTCTCGTACTGGCGCTGCAAGAACTCGAAGGCCTGCTGGACGGACTCGTAAGTCCTGCAAACTTCCGAATGCCTGACCCAGAATTCGGAGTCGACCAACTTAATCTGTGCCAGCCTCTTCTCCCGACTGGATGCGCTGGAACAAACCAGGGCCGCTTGGGAGATGTAGTCCGCCGCCGACTTCATTGAGTAGTACAGCGGGGTAAGCTGAACCGTCAAGGCGTAGAGGCTCTCGCGCAGCGCCTCGACCCTGATTAGCTTCTCCGTTACTATCTCCGGACTTTCGCGGTAGTGGTCGAACTCCATCCTGACCGAGTACTGCGGGATGCTTGCCAAGATACGAGGCAGGTCCACGCTGGGAACCCCCGACAGTATCCTTTCCGCAACCTTGCGAACCCGCTCGAATTGGTGGTAGTCGAAGTCCTCAAATGCCTGCCCGTCCGCATTGGACTGAGAAGATCCCGTCTTTGGTTGATCAACTTTGGGTTGCTCAGCCTTGGGCTGTTCCTTCTTGGTTTCAGGCTTGGGTTCCGGAGCAGTTGGGGAAGGGGTTGCCGCGACCGGTTTAGCAGCCCTGACCTCTGCGGAAAGAGAGGAGAAGAACGGGTCGCCCAACGTATTTTCTGGGGGCGCGACCCCGACGACATCTTTGTTGTCGGAGGGTTGAAGCGGTGCTGGGGAAGGCTGGGAAAATATCTCGAACGGATCTTCTGTGTCTGTTTCAATGGGTCTTTCGCCTTTTGGCATCTTCTTCTCCGGTTCAATCGGTTCTGCTTTGCCTGAGCCGCCTTGCGGGCAGGCAACTTTGTATTCTACAGGAACAGGGACAATCCCTGCTACCTTTTTCTCGATTTTTTCTGATCCCCCAACGCATGGCACGCACGGGGATACTACGCACGGGGATACTATTGGAGGCACGGGAATCTGCGCAACAGATGCTACTGTCGCCTTCCCCTGGGGGTCCGAAACTTCCGCGAACCCATAGGGGAATTCTGCAATGGGTATCGCGGCTGCGAGGGCGTCCCTGAAGGGCACCAAGCCCCGCGCGTAACGGGACTCCTCGGCCCCCCAGTCTGTCCGCAACAGCCCCATTTTCTTGGGGGCGGAAGATCCGTACAAGTCGTTAAATGAGTCCATGTCCATTTTTTTATGCGATCCCGCCTTCGTCGTCCCAAGTCGACTTCATGCCTGCGGTCTCCTTGCGGTTCTTCTTCTCCACTATCGACCTCTTGGACTTGTCTTGGTAGTCCAAGAGCATGTCGTGTTTGGTCGCCTCGCGCCCCAAGCAGGCGGACACGGCGGGCTTGAAGACATCCATTGCCCCCTCCTCTACCATCGTCTCCACGACATCCTTCTTGTTCCCCACTCCCCCGCGCATGCAGAAGTCGAACATGTCCGCGTAGGGCTGTCCGGCAATGATGTCCCGGCACGCCTCTGGTCCGACTCCCTTCAGCCCCTTCAACCCCCTTCTGACTGCGGTCTTGCCTGTCGCCGTATCGCTGACGACATATTCGTCCTTGGAGGAATTGATGCAAGGGGAAAGGAGAGGGATCCTCATATAGGACAAGGCGTTTTCGTATTTCTTGACCGTATCGTACTTGCCATCGGCAGCCTCGACGGTCAGTTGCGCTGCCATGAACTCGGCAGGGTAATGAGCCTTGAGCCACGCGCATTGATAGGCGGTCTTGGAGTACCCGGCGGAATGGGATTTGTTAAACGCATATTCCGAAAATTTTTCCAATTCCTTAAAGGTTTGCGCCGCTAATTCCCCGCTAGTCGTCTTCTGGTCCTGGCACCCCTGTACGAACTTGCCGCGCATCGCCTCTAGGATGTCCTTCTTCTTCTTGCCCATCGCCTTGCGAACCCGCTCAGATTCCAGAGCGGAAAACCCAGCCAAGACGCGGGTCGCCTTCATGACCTGCTCCTGGTAAATCATGATCCCGAGGGTAGGTTTCAATACGGGTTCCAGTACGGGTACGGAATAGGCAACCTTCCTGGAGCCAGTCTTCCTGCCGACATACTCCTCGATGTACTGCATGGGACCAGGGCGGTACAGGGCATTGGCAGCGATAACATCCTCGAAGCACGAGAGCTTCATGCTCCGCAATAGCCTCCTCATGCCGTCGGACTCGAACTGGAAAATGGCTACCGTATCCCCCTTGGCGAACATGGCCAAGGTGACGGGATCATCCATGGGGACATTGTCTATGTCCAAGGGCTTGCCGTAACGGGTCCCTATCGTCTTGACGGCTCGTTTCAGGATGGCCAAGACCTTCGTAAACAAGAAATCGAACTTTACCCCGCCCAACTTCTCGATGTCCCCCATGTCGAAGGTAGTCGCTAGACCTGCGTTCGCGCGCTCCCCAGATCTCTCCAGGGGGGACAGGTTGACCAACTCGTCCTTGGTTATCAGGACCCCCGCGGCATGGGTCGACCTGCCGTCCAGCAGCCCCTCGATCTTCTCAGCAAAGGCGAACTCCTCCGGGTACTTCTCCTTGTAGCCCAACAATTGGGGGACCGCCTCGTAGAGGTAGGTTACATCCTCGTCTTCCTTGGCTACTTCCTTAAGGAGGGTACAGGGCTTGGGACCCTTGGGCAGGAGGTCGCTGATCTCGTCGGCCATCTCCCTGGTCTTGTCCCGAATCTGCCGTTCCTGCCTGACGCTGCCGACATGCTTGCTGGCTTCCCTGGACTGCTTGGCTTGCTTCCTGACGTCCTCCGCCTGCTCCCACATGTTCCCTGGGTCGAAGACCCTGAACGCCGCCCTGATCGCGCTCTTGACATGGTATACGCCCAAGGTCCCAATGCGGGAACACCTGTCCACGCCATACTTCTTGCAGACGTACTCATAGACCTTGTGCCCGTCCTCCGAGTCGAAGTCGACATCGATGTCTGGCATGTCATTCCTGTCCTCGGTCAGGAATCTCTCGAACAACAGGTCGTAGGGCAGCGGGTCCAGACCAGTTATCCCCAGACACCAGAGGAGTAGGGAGCCACACCCAGACCCCCGCCCGGCTCCGACCATGACCCCGACGCTTTTGGCGTAATTGACATAATCCCAGACGATCAAGAAGTAGCGGTCGAACTGCTTGCCCTTCTCCCTCAAGGCGCGGATGACCCGCATCTCCTCCTTGAACCGCTCCTCGTACTCTGGAACCCCCTCCTTGCCCCGCTCCCGCAACCCCCTTCTGGCAAGGGACTCCAAGTACTCCATGTCATCCCGATACTCCTTGGGGATCTCTATCGAAGGAAGCTGCGATTTGCCCATCTCCAGGACGGCATCGCACTTGTCCGCAATCTCCAGGGCGCCAGCGACCGGGGCGGAGTTCTTCCCGAAGACCTCGAACATCTCGTCGGGGGACTTTAGGTAATACTGATTCGACTCGTGCCTAATCCTGTCAGGATCCTTGAGGCACTTCCCCAGGTTCAGAGCCATCATCGCCTCCTGAGTCGGGGCGTCCGCCTTCTCAAGGTAGTGGACATCGTTGGTCGCGACAACAGGGACATCTATTTCCTTGGCAAGCTTGGCTACCTCCAAGTATACGGACTCCTCCGGTATGGAAAAGGTCTTCCCCTTGTCCGTCAGGTCGAACCCGTGGTACTGGACCTCGCAATAAAAGTCCTTCCCGAATATCCCCTTGAAGCGCAGGGCAAGACGGCGCGCCTCCTCATAGCCCTTGGCAGGAGCATTGTCCTCGGGGAAGAACGCCCGCGGGACTATGCCGTGTACGCACGCCGTTGAGCAGATAACCCCGCCATGATACTTTTCCAGGAGTTCCCAGTCAACTCGCGGAGAATAGTAGAAGCCCTCCTTGTAAGAGGCGTCAACCAAACGAAAGATGTTCCCCAGCCCCTCCTTGTCCTTGGCCAGGAGGATCAAATGGTAGTTGACCCTCTTGCTCCGGTCCTTCCTGTCAGGGGCGAAATACGCCTCGACCCCGAATATCGGCCTAACCCCCTCGGCCTTACAAAAACCCGCCAGCTTGACCCAGGACCCTACCGTCCCATGGTCCGTTACAGCTACCGTACGGTACCCCAATTCCTTGCTCCTCTTGACCAGCTTCTTTAGGGAGATCGGGGCGTCCCAAGGGGAGTACTCGGTATGAACGTGGTTTTGGGCGAACTTGTAATTCAAAAGCTTCAATGGGACCATGCAAACCTTCCCGCCAAAATTCCCGCCAAAATGGCGAGAACCGAATTGTACAGCCAAGGGAAAAATAGGACAGTGGAAAATGCAAGGAAAAGACTATGCTTCCATCGGTTCCAGGCAAGCATTGACTCCGTTGATCTTGTACAGCCCGGCGACGCGGGTCCGCTTGCCGGAGATGGACCAGGACCCCTGCTTGCGCATGGACTCCATCAAGGAGGCGACTTGCTTGGTCCTTGCGTCGGGAAGAATATCCAGGGTCATCTCGTCCATCCCCGCGACCTGCTTCAGGAGCCGCACGAAATCGCCCTCCTCGTCCCGATCAAACTCCTCGGGAGGAGGTTCCGTCCCCATCGCCGTGTCGCACAGGTACAGGACCATCCAGCCGGCCGCCCTAGCTTGGTTGACTTCCTCCGACAACTTCGCCAGGAAGGCGGGAGGAATAGACTTCCTGTTCGCTTCGCTGACATTGAACAGAACCAAGACCCCTTCGAAGGACGGGACCTGCTTCTTGCCATCCAATCTCCTGAA
>Ga0209777_10004964_pt1 | contig 15539 bp, 13 predicted proteins | sample FrelakmetHBP12HB_FD_187147 | JGI IMG/M metagenome (GOLD analysis project Ga0209777, IMG submission 187147) | Freshwater lake sediment microbial communities from the University of Notre Dame, USA, for methane emissions studies -HBP12 HB (SPAdes)... | ecosystem: Environmental > Aquatic >... | reverse complement strand
TTCAAACTCGCCTGTAAGATCCTGTCCGTAAAGCATTACTTTTTTGAAATCTCCTAAAGAAAGATTGAATTCGTTCAGCTTGTTGACGGAATAAGTAAGTTCATCAAAAATATTAGATGAATCCGGATTGAGTACTTTAAAGTAGAACGGATAAACTCCGTCAATAGCGGTAATGGACGAATATTTTGAATCAATATATATGCTCAAGGAAATTTCATTTGCAAACTGCGGCTTATCCAAATATAAAAACGCATTAGATGCGAGATGCACATTATCAATATATTTTAGTTCAAGGTAATTTTGAATGCAGAATTTGTTAATAGCAGCTATTAATTTTTTATCAATGGCAAATATGATTGCTTTCTTTTCGCTTCGTACTGTGCTTTTATCAACTTCTACATGTTGAATATAAAAATTATCCTTCTCGCACTCTGGAAAGAGAATCGAAATTTCCCAGCGTAAGTGATCATGCAAATCTTTTTTTACTAGAGAATCTTCATACGGCACTTCAAAAATCTTAAAAAAATTGTTCGGCAATGCAAAAGATATACTTTTGGAGGCAAGCGGTTTTTTCTTTATAATCTTTTCAAATGATCCTTGAAGAATGGAGATGATTTTATTTTCGTTAAGCGATGGCGTTAAGCTTTCGGAATGAACCCACTGTTCTACATTCTCTAAAAAAAAAGAATTTTCTTTGTAACAGATTTCAACTAGCTGAAGTTTTGTCTCTGTTAAATTTATTCCCGCATGATTATTAAACACAACAACTCAATATTATTGTTTTCAAAAAAGCTGATTTATGTAGTTCAATTTATTTCAAATTATTATTCAAATGAAATCGAATCTTTAATTCTATTGAGTTTTGTTTTCCCGATTCCTTTTATATTCAATAAATCATCCGGCTTTTTGAAGCGGCCATGTTTATCTCTGTATTCAGCTATTCTCTCTGCAGTTTTTTGCCCAATCCCGGGAAGTACCGCTAAATCGGAAACAGAAGCAGAGTTAATTTTAATAATCTTTGGTAAAGAGGAAGATATATTAGCTTTTGTTTTTAATGGTTTTTCTTTCGTAAAATCAGAAAGTTCATGCTTAGAATCAATCTTTTTCCCCTCGTTATTTACAGTGGAGTCTTCAATACCGGGATCCCCAGATGCCGCATTAAAAAGACTATCTTCTTGTTTATAATTAAACTCAAGATAAGATTTATCATTTTTTACACTTTTAAAGATGTTTACCGCAAGACCTATTAAACAAGCGAAGAGAATAAAAATAATTACATTAGTTTCAGTCCGAGTAAAACCGAACTTCTTAGAAAATTTTTCAAACGGATTCATCAGTTCCTCTTAAATATAAGAGCAGTGATTGAAGAGCAACACCTGAAAAAAATTCCGTAATTAACTGTTGTTACAAAATCGAATCTTAATAGCAACAAACTTCGAAGCTGGGGAAATTAAAATTAAATTTCTTCAGCACTAACTTGAAACTTTTATGTTTGGTAATTTCTGGAGTTCCTTCAACATTTCTTTTTCTTTTTGGGTTACATTCTTGGGAACGTGAATGTTAACTCTAACTAGCTGATCTCCTGCGCCGTGACTGTTCAAATGCTGAATTCCTTTCTCGCGCATCTTTAAAAATTTCCCGGGTTCAATTCCGGCTTCTATTTTTAATTTTGCTCTGCCGTTCAGCGTCGGCACTTCAACTTCAGTTCCTAAGACTGCTTCAGGAAAACTTATGTATAATTCATAAATAACATTATCACCGTCACGTACAAAGAATTCATGTTTTAACTCTTCAAAAATTACAACTATATCTCCGGCTGGTCCGCCCTGTTTTCCGGCATTTCCTTCGCCGTGCAAAGTCATATAGCTTCCGTTAAACACTCCCGCGGGAACATTAATCTTAATGGTTGATTCGTCTTGAATTCTCCCGTTGCCGCTGCAAGTTGGACAAGGTTCCGAGATTACTCTCCCGGTACCGCTACAATTATTGCACGGGGCAATATTAACAAATTGTCCGAAAATAGATCGTGATACTTGTCGCACCTCACCAGTGCCGTTGCAAACCGAACACGTTTTAAAGGAAGCAGAACTTTTTGCGCCTGTTCCATTGCAGGAAAAGCATTTGTTCTGTTTTTTGATCTTAACTTTTTTTGTCGTGCCGGTTGCAATTTCTTCGAGTGTTAATTTCAAAGTAATTTTTAGATCAGAGCCCGGTTGTCCGGTTGAACGTTGACGTGATCTTTGTTGTGATGAACCGCCAAATATATCATCAAATATAGATGAGCCGCCAAATGCCCCTCCGAAAATATCCGAGAAATGTGAAAAAATATCATTCACATTTGTGAAACCTTGGAAATCAGGATCACCTTTTAATCCGCCGTGACCAAAGCGATCATACTTTGACCGCTTCTCTTCATTGCTTAAAATTTCATATGCTTCTGCGGCTTCTTTGAATTTTTCTTCAGCTTCTTTATTGCCTGGATTTCTATCCGGGTGAAACTGCATTGCAAGTTTACGATAAGCTTTTTTAATTTCATCCTGTGATGCATTCTTGCCAACACCTAAGATTTCGTAATAATCTCTCTTAGTCATTCCCTACTTATCCTTTTTGAGTTTCATCGGTTTGATTTTCTGCGTTTGTGTTTTCGCCTGATGCCGGTTCAGCACTTACAACAACTTTAGCATGACGAATAACTCTATCTTTATACATGTAACCCGGCTCTAGTACATCAAGCACCGTATGAGGTGCAACTCCTTCTGCGGGTTGCTGCATTAACGCCTCATGAAAATGAACATCAAATGGTTTTCCTTTTGCATCAATTCTTTTTATTCCCTGGCTTTCTAAAATCTTGCCAAACTTTTCGAACACGAGGAATAAACCTTTCTTTGTTGATTCAAACCCGCCTGTCATTTGTGCAGAATTATTAGCTTCATCAATATGAGAAAGCGAACGTTCGAGATCATCGTACACAGGAAGAATACTGATGATAAACGGTTCAGCGGCATATCGCAAGATATTAAGCTGATCATTTTCATTGCGACGTTTATAATTTTCAAATTCAGCAACTTTTCTTAGAAGCGTGTCCTTAAGATCTGAATCTAACTGTTCAAGCTCGGTAATTTTTTCGAGTGCGGATTTAAGTTCGCCATCTTTTAATTCTAACTCAGTTAATTGCTTTTCATCTAAATTACCCAAGCTTTCAACTCTCTCAATCGGAATTTTATTTTCGTTATCTTCCTCAGAACCACTTTTTTTATTATTGTTTTTTTCTTCCATAGTCTTTTTCTTTTTAATTAAAATTAAAACGATTGTATTAAAAATTTATCTCTGTTTGGTCAATTCTTGTGTTAACTGTTCAGCTATATAAACAACTGCGGCAACAATCTTTGAATAATCCATTCTTTTCGGTCCCATAATTCCAAGTGTTCCTTTCATATCGCCGAATTTATATTCTTTTGTTACCATGCTGTAATCGGAAAGTTTTTCTTCATTCATTTCTTTTCCGATAGTAATTGAGAAATCATCTTCTCCGGGTTGTTTATTTTCATCAAGAATGTGAATTATAATGTCTTTATTCTCTATAAGTTCAATAACGCTTTGAAAATGTTTATGGTCTTCAAACTCAGGCTGTTTCAAAAAATTTTTTGTGCCGGAAATAATCGCTTTATCGCCGCCCATATCGGTAAAAATTTTATCTAAAGAATCCAGGAACACTCGAATAATAGGACGGTAAGTTTCCGAGCTAAAATCTTTTACTCTGTCTTCAAACGATGTTCTGATTTCAGAGAAACGTAAACCGGAAAGCCGCTCATTCAAAAATTGCTGAACTGTAGAAATTTGATCCTCCTGCACCTCAGCGTCAATTTCAAGCGTAATTGTTCTTATCAATCCTGAACGAACACTTACAACTACTAATATACGCGTTGAAGAAAGTTGAACAATCTGAATTTTTTCCAGTACAGCCTGCTCAAATTTGGGATAGGTTAAAATTGCCAGTTGATTGGTAAGTTCACTCAAGATACTCGATGTAATTCGTAAAAGATCTTCAGTTTCTGTTGCAGAGGTTAGGAGGTTGACATCAATCATTTGTTTTATTTTTTGATCGAGAGTTGGCGGATCCATCAAAGAATCAACATAAAAGCGATAACCTTTGTCGGTTGGAATTCTTCCTGCAGAAGTATGCGGATGATTTAGAAATCCTAAGTCTTCTAAATCAGCCATAACATTCCGAATAGACGCTGGCGAAAGACCAAGGTCATAATTCTTAGAAACATTCCGTGAACCCACCGGATTTGCCGTGAGAATAAATTGGTGAATTACAAACCGAAGGATTGCCTTTTCTCTATCTTTTAAGTAGTAATCTTCCATTGTAAATCAAACATAATCAAATTTTGCGGGTCAAAGTTATTAAAAATTGGAATATTTTTCATCGGGGTATCTTCACTTCATGAAAATATAACCAGTTAATTAAATTTCGCAAAAGATTTTGATTATATTTTGATATAAAAAATTTTTCGGATAAATGTTGGGAACAACTTATAAAGAGTCGGGTATTAATATACAAGCCGGCGATGAAACTGTTGAAAAGATAAAGGCGCTGGCTAAATCAACATTCAACAAAAATGTTTTGTCTGGTATCGGTCACTTCGGTGCGTTCTATAAAATAGATTTGAAAAAGTGGAAAAATCCGGTTCTTGTTTCGAGTGTTGATGGTGTTGGTACAAAATTAAAAATTGCAATCGCGATGAACAGGCATGATACAATTGGACAAGATTTAGTGAACCATTGTGTTAACGATATCGCAGTATGCGGAGCCGAACCACAATATTTTATGGATTACCTCGCATTCGGGAAACTTGTCCCTTCAAAAGCTGAACAAATTATTAAGGGATTCAGCATTGCATGCAAAGAAAATAATGTTGCTTTGATCGGTGGTGAGACCGCAGAAATGCCGGGTCTTTATGATGAGAACGAGTATGATATTTCCGGAACGATTGTTGGAATTACCGAGCACGGAAAAATTATTGACGGCCGAGGCGTAAAGAAAGGTGATGTGCTGATTGGATTTACTTCGACAGGTCTTCACACAAATGGTTTTTCTCTTGCTAGAAAAATATTGTTTGAAAAATTTTCTGTGAATGATAAACCGAAGCTGCTTGATACAACACTCGGAGAAGAATTACTGAAAATTCACAAATCATATTTAAGATTGATTAGAAAGTTAAAAGAAAAAATTTCTGTGAAGGCTTTTTCTCACATTACCGGCGGCGGGATAGTAGGTAATACAAAACGCGTTGTTCCCAAAAATTTAAAACTTAAAATTGATTGGAACACGTGGGACGTTTTACCAATTTTTAAATTCATTCAAGAAACAGGTAACGTAACTGATAAAGAAATGAGAGAAGTTTTTAATATGGGAATCGGTTTAGTTGCTATAGTCAATAAAAACGATGTTGATAAAACTCTTGCAATCTCAGAGAAGATTAACGAAAAAGGAATTGTTATAGGAGAAGTTATAGAATAGAACACAGATTCTTTATGACGGTTATGATTTGTCATGATTAATCATAATTGTAATAATAATCAGCGTTCAATTTTGAAAGGTTTTTATGTTTATAGATACACACGCACATCTTTTTTATCCTAACTTCAACGGAGAAGTTGATCAGGTAATTGAGCGAGCAAAAAATGCCGGCGTTGATTACATGATTGTTCCGGGCACAAACCTAGCAACGTCTATACAAGCCATTGAATTAGCCGATAAATACGATTGTGTCTATGCTTCCATCGGTGTTCATCCGCATGATTCAAAAGAATGGGATGATTCTATTGTAAGTAAAATGGAAGAACTTGCAAAGAATAAAAAAATTGTTGCTATCGGTGAAATAGGTTTAGATTATTATTACGATTTCTCTCCGCGTGAAATTCAAATCAAAGCTTTCAAATCTCAGATTCAGCTCGCACTAAAACTAAATCTACCAATCATAGTTCATAACCGTGAAGCAAACGATGACGTTATGAACATTGCGCGCAAATACAAAAACTCCGGATTGCGTGCACAGTATCATTGTTTCGCTGGGTCTATTGCAGATGCGCGTGAACTTGTTGAAATGCATCATTTCATTTCATTTCCAGGAATAGTTACATTTAAAAATGCAGAAGGCGTTCGTAAAGTTTTAATCCGTATTGCAATTGAAAATTTATTGCTTGAAACCGATGCGCCTTTTATGACGCCGACGCCTCATCGCGGTGAACGAAACGAACCGGCTTATATAAAACTTATTGCAGATAAAATTGCTGAGGTTCATCATTTAACCTCGGAAGACGTTGGAAAAGCAACTTCATATAATGCTTATAAATTATTTGGCATAGGAATGAAACCAACTTTAAGTTATACTTATCAAATCGGGCACGCACTTTACATCAACATAACAAACCGCTGTAATGCTGATTGTGTTTTTTGCGACCGTAAAGGTGAGGCGGTAATCAACGGTTACAATTTGAAGATGGCTAAATCAGAAGAGCCGGATGCGGAAGTTTACATAAAAGAAATCGGCGACCCGAAAAAATATCAGGAAATTGTTTTTTGCGGTTATGGCGAACCAACTGTTCGATGGGATGTTGTTAAGCAGATAGCAAAATTCGTAAAAGAAAACGGAGGCATAACACGATTGAACACAGATGGTCACGGCAGTTACATTAACAAAAAAGATATCACACCTGAACTAGAAGGTTTAATTGATACCGTATCAATTAGCTTGAATTCGACTGACGCTGAACAATACGGAAAATTAATGCAGGTAGATCCTGTGATGCATTCCGAGATGCTGGACTTTGCTCGGAAGGCAAAGAACTTTGCACATGTTGTAATGTCAATCGTTGGGCTTAGCGAGATTGATTCTGCGGCAGCTCAAAAATTTGTTGCTGATGAAGTCGGTGTTGATTTCCGTATAAGAGAATACTTTTAAAAAAGTACATTATAGTGAACCTCACAAAAAAAATCTTGCTCTTGATCCTACTCTTGTTCATAATCCAAGCATGCGCTTCGTTTCAACCAACGCCAAAAACTTTTCAAAATGGAATTGACAGCTTATTCAGCTCAGATTTTTTCAACTCAACTCAAGCTGGAATTTCCGTTTACGATCTGACAGAGAATAAACCATTATTCAGACACAACGAAAAACTTTTATTGCGCCCGGCATCAAACGAAAAAATTTTGACTACGGGTGCAGCGTATTTATTCCTCGGAACCAATTACAATTTTAAGACTTCAGCATATTACACAGGAGAAATAAAGGATTCAGTTTGCACCGGCGATATTTATATCACTGGCGGATTCGATCCGGATTTCACATCAAATGATTTAGACTCTCTCGTAAAAAAGATAAAAGATTCTGGCATCAAAGAGATTAGAGGTAATCTTTATGCCGATGTTTCAACCATGGATTCACTATTCTGGGGCGATGGCTGGATGTGGAATGATGATCCTGAATCATATGCCGCTTATCTCACGCCGCTTAACATCAACAAAAACTGCATTAAGGTTGTTTCTGAACCGAATGAGATTGGCAAACCAGCGAAAATCAGTTTAATCCCACAAACAAATTTTTTCACAATAAAAAATTATTCGGCAACAATAGACAACGGTGCTAAAAATTTAACTGTATCCAGGGATTGGATTAACAGAAATAATACAATAATTGTTCGCGGACTAATTCCAAAATCAGTAAAGCGCGATACTACCACGCTTAACGTTTTCAATCCAACTTTTTATTTTCTGAATTTGATGAAGGAAGGTTTCGAGAGAAATCAAATTTCTTTCAAGGGAAAAGTTGATACGCTGACTTTGCAGAGAGATGCAGAAAAATTTTTCTCAATAGAACGAAATATTAATCCGGTAATAGTTCATACAAACAAAGTAAGCGATAATCTTAGTGCCGAAATGTTATTGCGCGCTATTGCACTTAAATTATTTAATAAACCAGCGACTGCAAAAAAAGGAATCACACTTGTTGATAGCTTAATTACTCTTGCCGGAATGAATCCTAAGAACTATTTAATTGTTGATGGTTCTGGCCTTTCATCTTATAATCTTCTTTCTGCAGAACTCATAACAGAAGTACTAAAATATTTTTATTTCAAGCAACCGGAATTATTTTCAAAACTTTATAACTCATTTCCTATTTCCGGTTTCGACGGAACTTTAAGCGGCAGAATGAAACAAGGCGTTGCTTATAAACATGTGCATGGTAAAACCGGCTCGCTGAGCGGAGTAAGTAATTTGTCCGGTTATCTCGAAAGCAAAAATGGACATTTAATTGCCTTTTCGATTTTAATTCAAAATTTTGTCGGCGATGCAAAACAGGCAAGGGAATTTCAAGATAAACTTTGTGAAATTATTTCCAAATCGTATTAAAGCTGGAAATGCAATGAAAATTTTTAAGCAATATAAAATTACAACCGAACCGTCAACCATAGAACTCACCAGCGGATTATTGTGGCAGCTTGATATTAACGGCGTTAACGAATCGGATAATTTTCTGATCGTTTATGCCGACTCTTCAAAAAATATTTCACGGAATAATATCGAAGAAATTCTAAACAAGATGATTACGCAAAAGCTAATTGAAACTTTTTCTATAGAAGAAGAAACTATTGAAGACAAGAACTGGAATGAAGAATATGAAAAGAAAGTGCGTGTAATTAAAGTGACGGATCGGATCGTAATCAAACCATCTTTTAAGGAATACACATCAAAGCCAAATCAAATAATAATTACAATTGATCCCAAAATGTCTTTCGGCACAGGCGAACACGCTACCACCCAGCTTGTACTACAGCTTATCGAAAAGTATGTTAAGCCCTGTGATAAAGTTTTAGATGTCGGTTCAGGCACAGGTGTTCTCGCTATTTGTGCGGCAATGCTCGGTGCATCGCATGCAATTGGAATAGATAATGACGAATGGTGCTTATTAAACGGAAATGAAAATGTAAAATTGAACAATCTCGAAAGTAAAGTTGAAATTCGTTTAGGGGAGATTCAGCAAATAGCGGTAAAAGATTTTGATCTTATACTAGCAAACATCAACAAGCACATTCTTATAGAAATCGCTGAAAAACTTAGAAAGAAAATAAAAATGACAGGTACTATAATCCTTTCCGGTCTCTTAAAAATTGATGAGCCAGACATCGTCGAAAAATATTCCTCACTGAACTTCGATCTCATCGAAAAATCCGAGAGGGATGAATGGTGCGCGCTCGTCTTCCGAGCAAATAAGCAATCACATTTGAATCTTGCCCAATAATTTGATTAAATCTTTTTGTTCCCGATCATTTAATGCAGAAACAAGCGACGCCGTTTTTTCCATATACTGGGGCATTAGTGATTCAATTTTTGATTTACCTGCAGTTGTCAGGTCAGCAAGAATAACCCGCCGGTCTTCTTTCGAATGAACTCTTTTTACAAATCCTTCTTTCTCAAGATTATCAACAACGCAGGTTATGTTCGCGCCTGTAACCATCATTTCTTCGCTAATTTTTTTCAAGGGCATCGAACCGGATTTATAGAGTATTTCGAGCACGCCAAATTGCGGGGAAGTTAATTTTTCCCCGAACATTTGCCTTGACTGAACTCTGCGAATTTTGTCATGAGCTTTTGATAGCTTTTCCCAAAGTTCTAAAGCTACTCGCTTCTTCTCGTTTTGCATCTTTCTTTTCCTTTCAATTAATTAACTGACGAGAATACAATTTAGTTGATGTAAATTAGGATAGTCTTAACAAATATATTTCTGATTTAAATTTACACATACTTAAAATAATTTTTTATTATTCGAAAAAAAAGAGAGAGTCCAGTGCATTTAAACGTGCATTTATCATTCAAAACTGAATTTTTTGCCTTGCAAAATGAATTTCAAGATTTTTGTGCAGTTTGAAACTATCTGCAGATAAATTATATTTCAAAATAGATAACAACAGTTTTTAGACCGATTTTGATATTAAACAACAAAAAAATTCTAGAGTTCATTACTGACGTAAAATCAAAACAGTTGTCTTCAACAACTTTGTTAAGTTTTACACAGACCATAACGGAAAAAGAATTTTACATGCTTATCCGGCATTTCATTAAGCAAAAGGTAACTTCATTTTACTGGAATGTACCAAGCGAAGATTATTCATTTTTTGCTTACGATGAAATATTTTCAATCCCTCAAACAAATTCAAATGTGCAAGAGGATATATTTAACAAAGTGTCTTCCGATATAATCTCTAACCGAGATGTAACGCTTGACTTAAAACATCCTCTGTTCGTTGGCGGAGTTAAATTCCCTTCTCTAAAAAAAGATGAGCTTTGGAAAGACTTTAATTCATCAAAATGGTTCATACCCAAAATATTACTGCTCAGACAAAGTGATAAATATTTTTTGACCGTTAATGTTCTTGGTCTCCAAACAGAAGAACATAATTTTTTAGAAAGTATCGAGAATATTTTTTCAGATGCTTTAGAAAAAGAATATAAATTACTCCATCCTGATGAAACACATACGGCTATTCATTCAGTAGCCCAGAATTCCGATATCACAAGATGGTCTGATCAAGTTAATTCATGCCTGGAAAAAATCTTAAATAATAAATTGCAAAAGGTTGTGCTCGCACGTTTTACTGAAATAGTTTTTTCTGAAGTCCCGAATATTTTTTCTCAATTGCAGCGGTTAGAAAAAAACTTTGATAATTGTTATACATTCGCATTTAAGAATGGCGATTCAACATTTTTTGGCGCTTCGCCTGAACGGCTGTTCAAAATTTCTGATAGTTTTCTTGAAACAGATGCACTTGCTGGATCAATTAAACGCGGTCATTCGAGTGAGGAAGATTCGCTGCTTGAAAAACAACTTCTTCAAAGTGAGAAAGACCTTGCTGAACATAAAAGCGTTGTTGATTTCCTGCTTAGCAAATTAACACCGCTAACAGAAAAAATTCTTTTTGATTCTCAGCCATCAATAAAAAAACTTTCGAACATCCAGCATCTGCATTCTCAATTCAAAGCAAAGTTAAAAGAAGACACAACAATTTTTTCTTTACTGGAAAATCTTCATCCTACTCCTGCCGTATGCGGCTTTCCGTCGGAATCCGCTTTGAAAATGATTGACATGACTGAAGATTTTGAGCGCGGACTATATGCCGGTGCGCTCGGCTGGTTTAATTCTCATAATGAATGTGCGTTTATTGTGGGACTGCGGTCAGCACTCTTAAATGGAAATACATTACGCGCTTTTGCGGGCTGCGGAATTGTTAACGGCTCTGATCCTGTTTCTGAATTCAAAGAGATAGAGCTAAAACTAAAACCAATACTTTCACTTTTTGCGAATGAAATTATTTATCAATCGTAACACTATCTGGTGCGATATTTTTGTTACACGGCTTGCCGAACTTGGTGTAAGAAATGTGTGCATCTCTCCCGGTTCACGCAGTACACCGCTTACACTCTCGTTCGCATCAAATAAATCTATCCGATGTTTTCCAATAATTGATGAACGCTCTTCCGCTTTTTTTGCACTTGGTATAGCTAAAAAAACAAACTCTCCAGTTGCAATTGTAACAACTTCCGGAACTGCGGTTGCGGAGTTATATCCTGCGATAATAGAAGCATTTTATCAGCGTGTCCCGTTAATAATCTGCACGGCTGATCGCCCATCTGCATTGAGAAACAGCGGCGCAAACCAAACAATCAATCAGAATAACATTTACAAAAATCATATTCGTTATTTTGCTGACGCAGGTTTACCCGATCTCAAAAAACTTTCGAAAGCAAAAGAATTAGCAGAAAATGCAATTCGATGTGCAGCTTTTTCAAACAGAGGACCGGTTCACATCAATTTTCCGTTTGAGAAACCATTCGAACCGAAAAACTATACCGATAAAATTAATATCAACGTAATAGAAAAAATTTATTCTAAATCATCATTTGAACTGAAATTAAAAGAGCAATCAAAAATAAATTTTCAATCTCTCGCAAAGAAGTTTTCAAGCACTGAGCGGGGGTTGATAATTGTCGGATATAATAATTACAATAATGATTGGGCGAAACGTCTCGTTAGTTTTTCAAAAGCATTTGGTTATCCTATCTACATTGATGGTTCCTCTTCGTTCAGATGCGGAATGCATTCAAAAGAAAACGTGATCGAGAATCTTATTGCGATCATTCGTACAAAAAACTTTCAGAACCATTATGATCCTAAGTTAATAATACAATTCGGTGCATCTCCAACTTCAAATGTTTTGTTGGAATTTTTCAAGAACTCAAAAGCAGAAAAAATATTAGTAAACGAATTTGGTGATAGATACGACCCCTCTTTAACAGCAAAAACCATTTATACTTTTAATCCGGCAGAGTTTTGCGAGCTGCTTCTTCAAAAGAATCAAAATAAAAACCGCGATAGCTGTTGGCTGATAGATTTTAAAGTAATGAATAAAATTGCAATCGAGCTTAAACGCCGGATAATAGAAAATGCAAAATTCCCGTTCGAAGGAAGAATAATTTCGGAATTGCTCAATGCAATGCCGAATAAATCCAACTTGATGATTTCTAATTCACTTCCGATCCGCGACATGGATTTCTTTGCCACATCGAGCTATAAACAAATTAATATTTACACAAATCGCGGCGCAAGCGGAATTGATGGCATAAACTCAACGGCGCTCGGTATTGCAGCAGTATCCAAAGAACCAACTTTCCTTCTAATCGGAGACCTTGCATTTTATCACGACATGAACGGTTTGCATAATGCGCTCAAATATCATATCCCACTGAAAATAATTTTTATAAATAATGGAGGCGGCGGAATTTTTGAATCTTTACCGATTTCGGATTACAAAGAATATTTAAAAGAAAATTTTGTAACTCCTCTGGAACTTAACTTTCCAAAACTTGTTGAAGCATACGGCGGGCACTTCATACGAATAAACAGTTGGAATGAGTTTGGCAGACAAATTCATTCTTCAACAAAAAATAAAAGATTAACCGTTCTCGAAATTCAAACTGACGCAAAAAAATCTAAATTACAGCGGGAGAAATATTGGACTGCTGTTGCGAACAAAATAACTTCATATATAAATGAAATTAAAAGTTGACGATATTCAATTTAATATTCTACTCAACAAGTCCGACCTTAAACAAGATAAAATTCCAATCATATTTCTTCATGGTTTCACGGGTTGCGCAAATGATTGGCAGTTCATTTTTAATAAGTTACCACAAAAATATCTACCGATAGCAATTGATCTGATCGGGCATGGCGAAACCGATGCGCCGGAAGATCAAAAATATTATTCATGCAGTTCGATCGTTCATCAAATTGATTTGATCATCGAACAACTCGAGATTAAAAAATTTATAATCACAGGCTATTCGATGGGCGGAAGAGCGGTACTTTCCTACTGTTCAAAAAATCCGCATAAAATAATTGGTGCAATTCTAGAAAGTACAACTGCGGGTATAGATGATATTCGATTAAAAATAGAACGTGTGGAACTTGATCTTCTATTCGCCGACAAAATAAAAAGTGAAGGTGTTAGATCATTCGTTGATTATTGGTTTGATACCCCGCTGTTTGAATCGCTAAAAAAACTTCCGCAGTTCAAACAAATTAAGAATGAACGGAACAAAAATAACCCAATCGGATTGGCAAACACTCTTGCAGGTTTCAGTACCGGATTGATGACAAGTTGTTGGGATAAACTCCACACACTCAATTTTCCAATTCTCTTATTCAGCGGTGAATTAGATGAAAAATACACCGGTCTTGGCAAGAAAATGCAATCAATCTTCCCAAACGCTAAACATCAAATTGTTTCTCAATGCGGGCACAACGTTCACTTAGAAAAGCCGGAGCTTTTTATTAGATTTGCAAATGATTTTTTGAATTCTCTTGAAAGGACATTATGAAATACAAATGGATGAAAGCGAAAAAATATCAAGACATCATTTATGAGAAAATGTTTGGAATTGCAAAAATTACTATCAACCGTCCTGAAAAAAGAAATGCATTTAGACCTGAAACTACTAAAGAACTTTATGATGCATTTGAAAACGCACGCGAAGATTCTAACATCGGTGTAATTTTATTAACAGGTAAAGGTCCAGCTAAGGATGGAAAGTATGCTTTCTGTTCCGGCGGTGATCAATCAATCCGTGGTGATAAAGGTTACGTTGGTAAAGACGGTGTTCCGCGTCTCAACATTCTGGATGTGCAAAAACAAATCCGGAGTATTCCCAAACCTGTAATTGCACTTGTTGCAGGTTACGCAATCGGCGGTGGTCATGTGCTTCATGTTGTTTGCGATCTCACAATCGCAGCGTATAATGCAATTTTCGGTCAAACGGGACCAAAAGTTGGAAGCTTCGATGGCGGTTTTGGTGTGAGTTATCTTGCACGAATTGTCGGACAAAAAAAAGCACGGGAGATTTGGTATTTGTGCCGTCAATATAATGCACAAGAAGCTTTTGATATGGGACTTGTAAATAAAGTTGTACCATTAAATAAACTTGAAGAAGAAGGAATTCGCTGGGCACAAGAAATTTTAGAAAAAAGTCCGCTTGCTATTCGATTACTTAAATCTGCATTTAATGCTGAACTCGATGGACAAGCCGGCATTCAAGAACTTGCAGGCAATGCAACTTTACTTTATTACATGAGCAAAGAAGCTCAGGAAGGAAGAGACGCTTACAACGAAAAACGCAGGCCTGATTTCAAAAAATTTCCAAGGGTACCATAATTCTATCATGATACAAACACAAACAAATACTCTCTCAAAATTCGATGCTTGGATTCTTGCAAGCCGTCCTAGAACTTTAGCCGCTGCTGTTGTTCCGGTCATTGTCGGTAGTTCAATTGCAATGCGGGATGGGGTTTTCAACCCGCTTGCCGCTTTGGTTGCATTGATCTGTGCTATGCTAATTCAGGTAGGAACAAATTTCGTAAATGATCTATATGATTTTCTCGCCGGTACCGATAAAAAAGGACGGGTTGGCCCAACGCGCGTAGTTGTATCCGGCTTAATTTCTGTCCGCGAAATGAAACTTGGCATTTACGTTACTTATGGATTGAGTTTTCTATTTGGGCTGTATCTTGTTTCAATCGGCGGCTGGTTTATTCTTTTCCTCGGTGTCATTTCTATTTTAGCTGGTATCTCCTATACGGCCGGCCCATTCCCGCTTGCATACAATGGCTTAGGTGATATTGCTGTTTTTATTTTTTTCGGTTTTGTCGGAACTATCGGCACTTACTATGCACAAGCTTTAACTATTACACCGATGGTCTTTTGGTCTTCTGTTCCTGTTGGAGCGCTTATAACAAATATTTTAGTCGTTAATAATTACCGGGATAGAGAAGAGGATCAATCAAACGGAAAGAACACATTAATTGTTATCTTCGGCGAACGGTTCGGCAGATTTCAATATATTTTTTTCACGATCGTTTCTTACTCAATTCTTTTTGTGGTGTATTTTACATACAAAAAAAGCTGGGTAATTTATCTGCCTC
>Ga0209777_10004963_pt1 | contig 15539 bp, 15 predicted proteins | sample FrelakmetHBP12HB_FD_187147 | JGI IMG/M metagenome (GOLD analysis project Ga0209777, IMG submission 187147) | Freshwater lake sediment microbial communities from the University of Notre Dame, USA, for methane emissions studies -HBP12 HB (SPAdes)... | ecosystem: Environmental > Aquatic >... | reverse complement strand
TTCCTCTCGCAGAGGCTGGAAGTTATAGAGTTCTCCGTTGTAGGTGATCCAGACGGTCTCATCCTCGTTCGCGAGAGGCTGCCGCCCGTCGCTCAGATCGATGATGCTCAGGCGGGCGTGGCCAAGGCCCGCCCGCGCGTCGGACCAGGTGCCCGACTGGTCCGGGCCGCGGTGGTGGAGCGTGCGCACCATCCCCGGCAGCCGCCGCTCAAAGTCGGCCGCTTGTCCCCCGAAGTCAATGATGCCGCAAATGCCGCACATGTAGGACTATTCCTCTTTCGCCGAGCGTTTGGTGAAGGCGCCGAGCAAGTGTTTCGCGGTCATGCGGAGGCCGCATAGGTCCAGTTCCACGGCTTCGACGGTGTGGTGTCCGCCGATGGGGAATCGGCGGAGCGCGTACAGATGCGCCGCAGCCGAGTTGAAGCCACCAAAACCTGCAACGGCTGCATAGCAGCCAGCATCACGGACCATCGCTTGGACGTCTTGCGAGAAGTCCCCTTGCTGTCCATTAGGGTAACTGAAAGGGATCGGATCCTGTGAGAGTTCCTCTTTGACTCGCCGGACGGAATCGAATATCTCCTGTCTTGCCCTGGTACTGGACTCCCGGCTCAGAATCGGATGAGTCACCGTGTGAGCGCCGATCTCCATCCCTTGGCTCAACAGCTCCCTTGCGTCGGCCCATGTGAGCGGTGCGTAAACATCCCGCAACAACCTCGATGCCTCCGGGAAATCCGTTTGCAGTTCGTCGAGGCGACGTACGATTCCGTCCCGATGCAGATTCTTGAACAACCCAAGCGCTTTCCGATAACTCTCGCCAGCCTCTTCACGAGAACCCACCGGCAAGGGACCAAGACCCGGCAGCCGAAGCGTCCCCCGGCGTTCCTGTGCCGCCAGGACACAGCCTTTCAGCGGCAGCCACCAGAGTGGCGTCACGCCATCCACGAACCCGCTGGTGAGAAAGAACGTGGCTGTGAAGCCGTGTTCCTTAAGAGCCGGCGCGGCACATCGGAGATTATTGCGGTACCCGTCATCAAACGTGATGGCGAGGGCCCTTTTCGGAAGCATAGCATCCCGTCCGGCCAGAGCATCAGCGATACGCCGGAGAGGAACGACGCTGTAGTGCTTGGCGTACAGCGCCAGGTGCTGTCGGAAGACGGACTCGGGCACCATGTCGGCGGTTTCCCAGTCCCGCCAGTCGGAGTCGCCAACAACGCCGTGGTAAGTGGTAATCACGGAATGAAATCCTCTTATCCAACGGAGGGCCATTGGCGCGCCCATGGCACAAAGGATTCTCTTTGACGTGCGTCTGCCAGTCATGATGGATCTCCACGAAGCCGATGGGCGAGATTCAGCAGCGGCCCCATGAGCGACCGGAGTGGCTTTCGGCGATATGGAAGAAAGTCGACATACTCCCCCCGGAAACCGTGCTTGAAATGCCACACGCCATAGTTTCGGTGCCCCTTCTGGGGTTCGGGGCCCTCGCACCCGCCCAGATCATAGAGGACTTTGCCCCGATCGCGCATGAACTTCATGATGCCGTATTGCAGGGCCTGGGCATGGCTGGGCACCTCCTTGTTCACAGCCGCTTCGGTCTGGGTTCCCAGCATATAGCAAGGAACGCCAAGCGTGTCAACCAGAGCCATGTTCGCAATACGTCCCGCATAGCTCTCGAGGAACAGAGAAACGCGGTTCTTTTCGATGAGGGCCTTCATCCCGTCGATCACGCACCTGCTGTCTTGTCCTGCAATATTCTTCCGCCTGCACATGGCGAGATACGAAGTATGGAATTGCTCGAGAAGCGCCGTGTCTGCCGCAGGCGCAATCTTGGCGTCGCTCTTCAGCGCCTTGCGCACGAGATTGCGGCACGTGGAACCGAAAGATTTAAGGATTTCCTCATCTGGTCTATCGATACGCACCAGATAGGTGTGGTCCACGGTGGACAGGGCCCGATAATCCGAGGCGTCCAGGACTTGGGAGATCTCATGGTGAGACTCGAAGCCGGGCAGAGGGATCGTTGTGGGGATTCGAAGCCGCAATTCCACCTCGACTATAGCATTCGCCGCTGCAAACCGCTCTACTTCAGTGAGAAGGGCGCTGAGCATCGCGGCGGGCTTGTCGGGGCCGACCATGGCGCACGATATCCGCCCCAGGTGAAAGGGAAGGCCGGGCACCTTCCTGGTGGCCAGAATCAGCCCGCCGACAAGTTGGCCATGGGCGCGAAGCCCGAACTTATGAGCCTGCCACCCGGCTTGCTCGGCCCACATGCATACGACGGATCGGGCAAGACAGTGGTTGTCCAGAAGCGCCTCCCAGGTGCCCAAGTCACTGTTGTTCAGAACCAGCGTTTCCCACTCTTTGTGCATGCTATCCCCTCCAGATCTGATCGGGCGAACCGAAACACGCGGGTTTGCGCATGGCCTGCTCCCCATCGAGTGGCATGGTGACCACTCGAGTATAGAACGGCGGGTAATCGCCGATATTCTCCCGCACGACCTTGGGAAGCCTCGGCCAGCGCGAGGCCTTGATACCCGTGTCTGAACGGAGGCGTTCCATGTACCGCTCGGGCTCCGCCGCGCGGATCGGAAAGACCTGCGGAACCACGCTCTCAGGAAGCCGATTCCAGATGGGCTGTGCCTCTGTGCTGCCTCCACAGTGCTCCCGCCAGGAATCGAACCGTATTCTTCTCTGCTCTCGAAAGTGGTCAATGTTCAACAGTCGCAAGACTGCCTGTGTGTAGAGGGAGCATTGCTCCATGTACGAGTCCAGGCTAAACTCTTCCATCAAGTGTGTTTGCGCCGCGTTCAAGGCGGTGTCGTCCCTCTGCAAGGTCCGCCAGAAATGGATCAAGTGCGCCCCCAGCCTCAAGTCCAGAGCCTTAGCGATCGCCTTGACGGTAAGGCTCAGTCTAGGCCGGGATAGTGGCGGCAGCATGGACGCCAGTGCCTCTTGCGCGATTGCAGGATTGTTGATGATTAACGCTGCTCCGTTTGGCACGGGCAGGTCTTTTCTGAAGCTGCATATAGCGACATCCCCATAGCCTCCCAGTTGGTGCCGCTCACTGCTGCTGAGGAATCCATGGGCGTTGTCCTCGATTAGAATCAGATGCCTGTCCTGGCAGAATGCTGTCACGGCGGCATAGTCCTGAGGAAACCCAAAGTAGTTTACGGCGAGGAAGGCGCAGGTGCTATTGTTGCCAAGCCGCTCCGCCTGTTCGAGGTCAATGCGCAGGTCTTCGTGAACCGGATAGAATATGATGTCAATCCCCTTATGGCGGAAGGGCGACAGCGCCGAATCGCAGATAAAGGACGGGACAAGAACGTTCTGTCCGGTGCGCAGGCCAAGCAGGTTCAGGGCGTAAAGTAGGGCTGCGCGCGCAAAACCGAAGAAGACTACCTTGCCGTCCCCGAAGAGTTGTGAGTTGCTATTCCACATACTTTATTCCGTGTCCGTTTCTCAGTATGTCTACCGGCGGGGAAGGCAACTGTTGCAGCATGTCATGCGACGCACGTCGGTTGGTTCGCCCGGAGTTGCCGGGCGCTGCGCCGTAGTCTACGATACCCCAAGTGCCGCACGGGCTCGCTAGACCATGCCCTCACTTGTTCAAGGGGTTCGCTTGGCGTTTGGCCATGAACGGCGAAGAGCCATAGTCCCGTTCCGCCCAAGTCAGGGCCCCATACAGCATCGCATAGGCGTCGACCATTCGGCTCAGGCCGTAATCTTGGCAGGCCCGAGACCGCGCAAGGGCTCCGGCCTCGGCGCGTAGAGCCGGGTCGTTCCCAAGGCATCGAACGGCCGCGGCCATGGCCGCCCGGTCGCCGGCATTAACCAGAATGCCCGCTCTCCCGTCCTGTAGCATCTCCGGCACGCCGCCGACCCGAGTGGCGACGCACGGCAGGCCGCAAGCCATTGCTTCGAGCAGGGCATTTGGGTGTTCCTCGCTGTCGCTCGACATCACGAAGGCATCCAGAGCCCGCAGGAATTGGGGCACATCTTCAACGTGTCCGCAGAAGGTCACGCGGTCGGCAATGCCCAAGGATGCGGCCAGTTGCCGCAACTGCGCGTTCAAAGGGCCCTCCCCCGCGATGCGCAGTTGCAAGTCCATCCCGCCGTGCAGCAGCTCGGCGCAGGCTTCGACCAGCAGCGCGTGGTTCTTGACGGGCGTAAGGCTGCCGACCGAACCGACCACGAACCGGCCGGCTTCGCGGTTCTGCGGCGCGGGGGCAAAACGGTTCGTGTCAACGCCGTTCGGGATTAGGTCAATACGGCTTTCCGGCACACCGGTCTCTTCCGCCAGTCTCCTGCGGGACGCCTTGCTTACGGTGAAAAGCCGTGTGGTGAAGAACGCCAGGAGTCGGAAAGCCAGGCGGCGGCGAAGTAGCATGGGTCGAGGCGATTCGGCGCCGTGAAAACTGAACACCAGCGGGACGCGAGGCCGCACCGTCAACCGCGCCAGTGCCACGTCGGGCCATGCCCCCCAGTTTCGGGCGTGGATGATTGTGGGCCGGATTTCGCATAGCAGTTTCCGGAGCCGCCAGGGCAGTCGCGGGTCGTTCGCGCCGGCGCTCATGCAGTAGATCCGGACGGTGTCATCAAACCGGTCGCGGATGCCGGCCTCCCCTCTGAGGCATACGACGGAGTGCCGCATTCCGCGTAAGCCGAGTTCACGCACGACACGGCTCATCGCCAGTTCTAAGCCGCCGACGGTCAACTCGTAAACGACGTGGAGGATATGCACGTTCTTGACGCGGGGTTCTTGCATTGGATTGGGCCTATGACTCTTTCTTTGAGTGGAGAAGCTGTCCGAACGCGGTGCGCGCCCAGCGCCATGGGACCCCGACTGGGAGGGTCAGCCAGTCCTTCAGCGTTCCGCCACTGCCGCACGTGACGCGGTATGTCTTCTCAATCAGTCGGGTCCACTGTATCGCCTTCGAACACTCATCCTCCAGGGCCCGTGAAAGAGCCTTCAGGCAAGCGTTCAGTGCCGCCTGTTCCGCCTCCGTCAACTCGCGCGGCAGGAAATCGTCGCCGATCAGCACGGGACGGACTCGGAATTATAGCGAGTCATTCCCGTGCATGTCAATGTCCACGGTCAGCCCCTGCCGGCAGATCTGGGGGTCGGCGATCGGAAACCCAAGCCACGTCAGCAATGTCCTGGCATGAGCCTCAGCCGCCGGAAGGCGTGCTAAGGCTTCCTCAAAGGAGTTGCGTTCAGTTGCGCGAAAGCATCTTGGCATTTTGTTGGCACTTTCGGTGTCGGAAGATGCAGCCGTGTCCCCACGCGATCATCCGTGGTTGGGCCTTGCGGCGCAGGGCGCACATGGCGCGCTGCGGCTGCGGGCGGCCGTCGAGATGATATTGCTCACTTGCCCGGCGTATCGGAGTGCTCCGTAGTTGGGCTCTGTATACCATGGCTTTCGGCTCAATCAGGAGACTGCAACAGAACCCGAGCCGCTCGCGCTGCGCCGCGCAACTGCGATTCGGTTTGGGACGGACGCACACGCAAGGTCGGCTTTGGTGTTCTGCAAAGCCCGCCAAATGCAGATCGGCATGGCCAGGAGCCAATACGGAAACTCCAGATACAGGGTACTCAACGTGAGGCTGCAAGCCAGGTAAATGCTAAGGGCAAGACCGACTGCGTAGGCGTACCACCTCAGGCGGTCTCCGTGCTCGCCCGGCAGTTCCTTGCATTCCTTAACGATGCGTCTCAGCAGCAATCCCGCGTTCCCAGCCAAGAACAGGAAAGCCAGCAAGCCCTGCAAACCCAGTTCGGAATAGGCAAGCACATAGGTATTATGAGCGTCTCTGCCGGCATGCTCCGCGGCATAGTCGCCGATTGTTCGCTTGAAGTTCTCCGGCCCTATCCCCAGCGGGTGGGCGCTTAGCATGCGCAGCGACCCGCGCCAAATATCAATGCGGCTTTGAGCAGAGGTATCGCGCTCTTCTTCCGCAGCCGTCACTGTCGAAGCCCGTTCCCAGAACCCCGGGTCGGTCAACGCGTACCCTGCTGCCGCAACCAGCGCGATCCCTGCCAGAATGATCATCCGCTTTCCCTTGGGGGCCGCCAGCAGCGCGACCGCCAGGCCGGAGGCGAGTCCAACAACCGCTCCTCGGGCTCGCGTGAGGACGATGGCGTTAACGGTGAAGCCACTCGACACAGCACACAGAACTCTGCCCTTCCAGCCACTGACCAGGAACTGGATGCCGATAATCGGCAAACATGCGGCCAAGAAGGCAGCCAGTGCGTTGGAATTCCTGAAGTCTGGGCCGCCAATGACGTCAAGGCGGTTTCCGACAAACATCCAGCCAGGTGCCGTGAACGCCTGGTAGCCCAGAAACAGTGAGCCGGCCACCAAGGCCCAGAACATCACGTTGAGGCGCCACTGCGTCGTAACCACGTGCGTCAGCATCAGGAGGAAGATAGCAACTTTCGTCAGCTTCACCTCCGCGGGGTTTTCCCCTAACTGAGGATCGGGACTGGGATTCAGAAGATGGCAGATCCAGACAAGCGCCACGAACACCAAGATGAGCATCTCTTGCGGCTCCAGGAACCTGCCGCCCAATCGCACTTTCTGGCGGTTGAGTATGATTCCGAGAAACGTGAAGATGGCCAGTGTAAGGGAGTACCGGATGCCCCAGCTCTGAACTGGCCCCCCCGCCCACCACTGCTGCTCAAGGCCCATCTGGTAGTGCATCATGTATGCAATAACGCCGAGAAGCGGATGATATAGGGTCCCGCCGCATGCAGCGACGAACGTGGCTAGGAAGAGGATGGTCTTAAGTGACATGGGCATTTCACCACCGAGCCATCTTGGCGAAGTATACCTTGGGCCTCTCGACCGCTTGCGCCCGTGAAACAGAAGTGGCGGTGGCAGCAAGGGTGATCCACGTCGGCCCGTCGTCAGAACCACACGCCAGCGACTGCGAACGCGTCAACGAGAGCCGAGAGTACCCCAGCAGCCCGTAGCAAGCGTCATATAGGGCCAACGGCACGCAGCCGTAGCCCAAGAGTAGCATCGCAATACCTCGGATTCCCATCGTTCACCTTCGCCCATGCCTTCAGCCGAACGTGGGCCGTCCCACCTTGAGTCTGTGGCATGGCTCTAGAGGAGCATCCCCACGCATTCGCTACAGAGAACCCACGGGTCATGTCTCTTCGGGCGGCCGCGAATTCGCCGGCGGGCCGCTTGATAAAGATGGTTGTTCCATACTTGTCGAATTGATTGCTCAAAGACGTTCCCTACGCGGTGGGCCTTGTCAAAACTCCCGCAGCACAAGTTCACGTCGCCGTCCCAGCAGACGATAATCTGGTTCCACGGCGATTTGCACGTAAACCGCATCTGCTCCGCCGAAGGCAGTTCGCCGCCGTGCGTCCGGACGTAACGATAGTACGCGTTGACATATCGGTCGTCGCGCGGCAGCCACTTCTCGGCGAGCGCACGCCGCTCTTGCCGCAAGGTCGCTTCATTGACGTTGCGTGGGCTCATCTGGCGATCATACGGCAGGAAGCGCAAGTTCAGGCTTGTTTCCGTAAGGAGATACTCCGCGCCCAGCTCGGCCGCCAACTTCGGCATCGCCGCCACCTCGCCCTCGTTGTCTCGTGTCACGATGAACCCCAAGTGGATAGCAGGCGTCCGGCTGCCCAAGCGCTTCTTGGCGGCAACAAGGGCCCTCACCTTGGCAATGACCTCATCGAGACCGTGCCGCGGCTGATAAGCCCGGTAAGACGCCTCGCTCAACCCGTGAAGCGATACAGTAAGCGCGTCAAGGCCGGTGAGGACAAGCCTCTCGGCGTCTGCTGGGTCAAACGCGTGCATATTGCTCGAGATCTTAGTATAAATCCGCCTCTCTGAAATGTAGGAGATCATGTCGTAAATGCGGGGGTGCAGAAAAGGGTCGCCCCAGTTGTAGAGGCCCACAAACCTCGCGTAGCTCGCTATCTCGTCGGCCAGCCGACGGAACCGATCCCACTCCAGGAAACCCGGCGGACGGCTTCTCCGCCCCTGACCCACCGGGCACAACAGGCAACCTCCGTTGCAGGTGTTGGTGACCTCGATGGCAACAAGCGTCGGCATGGCGAGCATCCGCGCTGCGCCCAGCCGCGTCTGGAGTTTCGCCAGGGACAGATTCAGAAGGCGCGCGGCGCCCCGAGGCGAGAACAGCAACTCCCGGCAGGCGTTGCCCCAGCGGCTCTCTCCGTCCCCGGTCTTTTTCAGCGTATTTGTCACGAATGGCTCCTCATCTTGTCGGCACGCGGGCAAAGAAAGCGGCTATACAAGGCAGCCAGTTCCCGGGCCATGCGATCAATGCCGCACTTCTCCTCTACCCGGCGGCGGGGCGATTGCCCGAGTTCCCGGATGCGCCATGGTTGCCGGATCAGGTCATCCAAGGCTCGGGCCAGAGCCCGAGGGTCGCTCGGCGGGACGAGGAGGCCATCCGCGCCGTGGCGGATCATCTCTCGCGGACCGCCTTCATCACACGCTATCACGGCCAAGCCGGATGCCATGCCCTCCAACACCACCCTTCCGAACGGTTCGGGCAAGGTGGAACTATGTACCAGAATGTCAAGCTCCGCCAGGACGTTCTTCATGTCGCTCTGAAAGCCCGTGAAGCGGTTCAGGGAAGCCACGCCCAGTGCGGCAGCCACGGTATTGAGTTCGCCCATTCGCGCGTCCCACACCTCGTCGCTCCAGACAAGCAACTGCGGTGGCATGAACGACAGCCAGCAATAGGCTATGGGGCCGCAATAGGCGTCGTACAGCGCCAGCGGCACGCAGCCGTACCTTCGGTAGTGGGTGCCAGCGGAGACTGCTCCGAGGCATACCCCAGCGTCGCAGCAGATTCATATGGGGCATGTTGTGTGCCAGGACTGCAGCCTCGTTCCTGCCGGGCGAGGTCATGGTGCCATCCTTTTCGCGGGCGAGATTCTGCTATACAGCATCCGAGCCGCATGCCGCAGTCGCGCGATGCCTTCATCGCGGTGGAGTGTGACGAGCAGCCCTAGCGGGGCGTAAAGGACCGAGAGCAGGGCTACCTTGGCCCAGAACCACAGCCATCCCCCTTGGGGCAACAGGGTGCTGGTTCCCATGCACAGGCCGGCGAAGAGCACCCCCGCCACCATCCATCGCAGCGCCGTGGCCCGAAAGAACGGCCAAGCGCCGCCGCCCATCCGCCTGGTAGCCGTCGCGAAGAGCCATGCCTTTACGGCTATTCCGGGCACCACGGCCGCCCAGGCCACGCCCCGGATGCCTAGACCGGCAAATACCAGGCTGACTGCAAGGCCCAGGCTCAAGACGGCTTGGGTCGCCGAAATGACGGCCAAGAAGCGAACGTGGCCCAAGCCGCTCATGACCATCATCAAGGGCCGATTCGCCACATCGCAGAAGGCCGGTATGGCCAGTAGCAGCAGGACCCAGGCGCTCTCCCCGTACCTAGGCCCCATCCAGAGGCCGATGAACTCCCGTCCCAGTGTCATGTAACCCACGAGGATGGGCACCATGATCAGCATTGTGATACGCGTGGCCTTGGCCGACAGCCATTGGAGTTGGGCCAAGTCCATCCGGCCGGATGCCTTCACGATGTCAGGGGCCATGACGTTCGTCACGTGCGTTACCAGGGCGCTCGCATAGTCGACCAGCATGGCGGCAATCGAGTAGTAGGTGATCTCGGCCGCGCCGATGAGGAGGCCGATGATCGCCGAACTTGAGTAGTAAACGAGCAGCATCGAGACGTTCCCCACGGACACCCACACGGAGAAACCGAAAATCTCCTTCAGCATGCCAAAGGAAACATTCGACTTCCGAACGGCCGCTGGCGACCCTTTGCGCCAGGCCAGGAGGCCCAGCAGCAAGCACGCCATCGCGCTCGACGCCACCAGCACCAGCGCCAGCGCGGTGATGCCATGGCCCGTCCAAAGGACCCACACAGTGCCGCCCGCCCGCATCCCCAGCGCCGCCAACGCAACCGCGTTCGTCAGGTCGAACCGCTCGCGTGACGCAAGCAACTGGGAGAACGTGCCGTCGAAGAAACCGAACCAGACGTTCAGGCCTATCAGCAACAGGACCCACGCGGCCTCGGAGGCCAGTTCCGGTGGGACTTTCGTGAAAACTTGGCCGAAGACGAGGCCGAGTCCTGCGGCCACGGCCATGACCCCAAGGCTCACCGCCGTGAAGAACGCCAGCGAGGTGCTGATCAACCGGTCGACTTTCCCCTGTTCGCCGCGGCCTAGGTAGTAGTTGAGGAACCGTCCGGTGCTGGCCCGCACGCCCACGTCGACCAGGCCCAGGTATCCCGTCAGCGAGATCAGGAGCGACCACACGCCGTATCGCGCGTCGCCCAGGCTGTGGATGATAAACGGCGAGAGGAAGAAAGCGACGGCCACGCTGGCGCCGTGGCCGGCCCAACTGGCGATGAGGTTGCGGGTGTAGAGGCGTGCTTTGCTCATACGTCGACTGTCGCTTCCTGGGAGTCTTTCTTCTCCATCACCACGAACACAGACTCGCTGAGTCCCCTGAGGGTCCATCGCCAACCGCAGATTCTCAGGCCGGCGACCTGGGCCTCTCCGTGGATCTGGTCAACCGGTGTGCTTGCGGGGTAGGTGCGGTTTCGCCCAAGCAGCCTCATGCCAACCTTCCGCACAGCCCGGCGCCATTTGTGCCAACCGCTATCGCGGCCGTATTCGACGACGATCAGGCGACGCGAAACGCGGGCGAACTCGCATAGGACGGCCTGTCGCTCCTGTGATGCCAAATGCATGAAGAACCGGATCGAGAAGACGCCGTCCAGGCTCCGATCCTCGAACGGCAATCGCGTGGCGTCGCCGATAACAAGGCGGGCGTCTCGGTTGCCCGTCGCCTGGTGCGCGGCCTTTCGCAGCATGGCCTCCGAGATATCGCAGCCCACAATGCGCAAGCCTTGGTCCCTGAGAACGGGGTGCATGCGCCCCGTTCCACAAGGGACATCCGCGACCTGCGAACCGGCCGGTATCAGACGGGCAATGTGCCGCAAGGCCCTGCACTGCGCCTGGTGAAACGCCCGGCCCAGGATCCCGTGGAATCGCTCGGCCTCGTAGGATTCGGCGCCGGCCTTGGGTTGCCACCTCTGGATGATCTCGGTCCGCATCGTCACGGCTGCGCTTTCGTCAGGGGGTTATCGAGAAGGTACTCAAAGGTTCGAGTCATTAAGCCCGCCCCGCGCACGGCCCAGAAAGTCCCATTGTGCCGCTCAGACATCCGCGTCACGGCGTTCAGCACGGCGTCGAGAACCCGAGGCTGCAGGCCAGCCATGTTCCAGTCTGCGTCGCGGCGATAGCCCTCAAGGAATGCCTCGGCCAGGCAGCGCCACCAGTGAGGCGAACCCGTCCCGACCCATGCGGCACTACGCGAGAGGAACAGGTGAGCTATAAACTGCCCAAGATCAACCAGGGGACGACCTCGCTGATAGGCCTCCAGGTCAATGCCGACGACTTCGTTTCCGGCGAGCATGAGGTTCGCGGGTTTGAAGTCGCCGTGAATGGTCACGACAGCGCTGGGTGGATCATGCGTTACCGCCTTGTTCAGGGTGGCCAACAACCGCCCAGCCGTCTTGGCCGGAAGCCCCCGCCTCGAAAGAACCTCAATGCGGAACGCGGCCTTCTCCATTCGCGCTGCCGCATCGTATGCCTCCACCGGCCCGTCTGATGGCCACCGATGAAAGTGTGCAAGCCAGCGCCCGGCAAGGGTGGCCGTGTTCCCGGCGATCTGGCGGCTGGATGCGGACGCCCCCCATCGTCCTGACGGAAAAATCAGGCTCCGGGCCGTCTTGCCGGGTATGGTGTCCATGATCAGGTGATGCGCGCTGACTTTGTGGTAGTGCGCCGTCCGGAAAACCACTTCTTCCACTGTCACGTGAAAATGATTTAGGCGCAGGATCCTGCTGATGGCGTTTTCGTCAAGCGGCACATTAAGCGGCTTTACCCACATGATCTTGGCCTGCTACCTGAGTAGAGAACTACTCCTAGCTGACTCGATCTCGCCATGGCGACCCTTCGCCCTCCGGCGCTCGGGGGCCATTCAACTGCTCGGCAATGATCTCCAACTGCCTCGGCCATGTTTCGCCGGCCACACTCTCGGAGCAGGCCAGCCTGGCGGCGCCGTTGCTCCTCATGGCGGCGTCGGCGGCAGACAAGAAGGCGTCGATACCAGCGCCAATATACACGCCGTCTCGTGGAGACGTCGCCTCGAAGAGAAGAGAAGACACAACCGGCAAGCCTGCCGCGAGGTATTCGCGCAGCTTGATCGGCGAGGCGGCCTCCGTCAAAGAACTGATCTTGAACGGAACCAACCCCGCGTCAAAGCACCTGGCGTAGGCTGGAAGATCCTCATAGCGCTTGCGGCCGAGGAAATGCATGTTCGGCAGACCGCGATAGGGGGCTAGATCCACCGTCGCGTCGCCGAGGAGCACGATATGCCAGGCCGATCGTCGTCGGGCGACCTCGGTCAGGAGCTCGAGGTCCACCCAGTCTCGGATCAGGCCGAAGAACCCGAGGACCGGATGGGGGATGCCTTTCATGTCCTCGGGCACGGGCAGGTCTTCGCGGACGGCCCGCGAGAAGTGCTCGTAGTCCACCCCGTGCGTGACGAGCACCGTGTTGGGATTCAGCGGCGCCTTGGCTTCCTGCAAGGCCCTGGAGACCGCGACAACAAGGTCCGCGCGGCGACACAGGTCGGCCTCGTCGCGAAGCACCTGCTCGCGGTTGTAGCCGGAAAACGACGCGAAATCGTCGACGCAGTAGTAGACCACTTTCTCTTCGCCGAAATGGCCCAGGAGGTACGAGATGTCGGGCGTGAACGACCAGACTTGGACGGGGCCGCGCGCCACGCGCTTCAGCGCCGACCGAATCCTTGCGATGAGCAGGCGGCGGTTGATACGCTTGGCCAGTGCGCTCCCCGGTAGTGGCAGGACCGGTGGCGTCAGCACATACAGGTTCCTGCGCGGGTTCGTGATGCCCCGGAAGATCTGGCCCACCTTCCGGGCCATGCAACGAAGGTCCGATGCGCTGGTCGTGGGCGCACGGGAGGCGTGGTAGTTGACCCAGAGCACGACGTTCCGCTCGGCGAGCAGATGCATCACGTGATGCTTGCTCGTCGGCGGCGCATCGTAGCCGCTCGCGAAACACAGAATGGTGCGGCCTTCGATCATTGGATCTCGCCCGTTGAGCCTTCAACTGCCGTCACGCGTTTCTCTGCTCGGCAAGACGATTTCGCCGCACCCTTCGCCACACGACGGCCAGGGCGACCCCAAGCAAGGCGCCGGCCGCGTTGACCAGTCCGTCCTTAAGCGAGCACGTCCGGCCCGGGACGAACGACTGGCCGAACTCCATGGCCGCGCCGAACAGGACGCTGAACGCTGCAGCGACGGCTAGCGACCGTGCCATCCTTGTGCCACTGGCCTCTATGGCGGCGGCCAGCAAGATCACCAACAAGACGTAGGCCGGCAGGTGCAGCACGTCCTGCACTTCAGGCGTGATAGCCGCATCCCAGGCCAGCGGTGCCTCCCGTCCCGACGGCAGGAGGCTCACGACCGACAGCAGCGCAGCATAGCCTGCCGTAGCCCACCACAGTCTTCTCGATGGCAGCATCACATTGGTCTGCCTACCTGCTTCGCGAGGCGAATCCCCGCCGAAAGGCGTCTTTGGCCGCTGCGCCGCCCGGGGCTCCTGCGCCGTCGCGGCGATCGATGCCATCTTCTCGCAGAGATCGACAAGTGGCGCCATCCTCGCGGGCCAGGTGTAGTCTGCCACGACCCGCGTGCGTGCGGCCTGCTCCATGATACGGCGGCGAGGTTCGTCGCAGATCAGCGACTCGACCGCGCGAACCCACGACTCGGGTGCGTCCGCCTGAAGCACGTCCGCCCCAACCGTTACCTCCAGTCCCTCGACAGCCTGGGGCGACGCGACAACCGCTCGTCCCATGGCCATCGCCTCGAGGATCTTGTTCTGGATGCCGCGTGCGATCCGCAGCGGCACGACGACGACCGTGGCGACCGCCAGGTAGGGCCGCACGTCACGCACGGTTCCCGTGACGGTTATCCCAGGCACACCGGCCAAGCGAAGGACCTCAGGTGCCGGGTCGCGGCCAACTATCGTGAAGGTTAAGTCCGGCACGCGGCTCTTAAGCTGCGGCAAGACTTCGCGGACGAACCAGCAGACGCCATCGATGTTAGGCCGGTAGTCCATCGTGCCGGTAAAGACGAGCGACGGCGGGCCGGCGGGGCCATCCATAGGCTTGAAGTACTCGGTGTCCACGCCGTTGCCGACGGCCATCACCTTGGGGCTCGTGATGCCGAGGGCCTGTTTCTCCGCCTCGCTCACGAGGAGCACGGCATCGCAGCATTCCACTGCGCGGCGCTCAAGGGCCGCGACGCCGCGCGCCTCGCGCCGATACAGCCAACGCTTCGGCCACCAAGCCGCATTGGCGTAGGCCGACCACTTCGCACTGTCTACGTCTACTAGGTCCATCACATGAGCCTTTGCAGGGACCGACAGGACGTAGGGCAGCGTGCCCGAGGAATAGACGATGACGAGGTCGAAGGGCTCACGCCGGGCTTCCTCGGCAATGGCCTGTGCAAGATCCGGACTGCGGAAGAAGCCCTCCGTTACGGATCGGCCCGCGGCGAACGAAAGGCCGCCGCGCAAGAGGCCCAGTCGCCCGCCGGCCTTTCCTGTGAGGACCTTCTCGCACCACTGGCCAAGCTTGGATGCTGCTTCGGCGTCGCCCTCGGAATGTGCCAGCGTGGCGAGCGTGATGCGGAAGTGCTCGGCGAGCGCCCGGATCTCGTGAAACGCGCGCACCCGCTCCCCCTTGTCGGGCGGGTACGGCACGCGATGCGCGATGTAGAGCAGCCGTTTCATCCGAGTCCGTCACGTCCTTGCCGGAACTGGTAGGCGGGGCGGGGCTTGAACCACGCGACCTCCCGGGTGTACTTCCGGGCGCTCTGCCAACTGAGCTACCCGCCTACGCTTCCATACGTTCCTTTTCCTCAGGGAACCCACTTCGTGATCCGCGCCCCGGCGGGACGCGTCACCCACAGGGGTAGTCTGCGCCACACGCGACCCGCCCAAGCGTACTTCTCGTTGCTCGGCGTCAGGTTCGGCAACTCGTCACCGTCAGCCAGGTACACCTGGTAATGCAGCGGCGTCGGCTCGAAGCCGTGGTGCCGCTTGAAGTCGTAGGGCCCACGGTTGTCGCGCCGCGTCCTGTTGAAATCGAACCTTCGCAGGCCGCGCCCGACGGCGTACTCCATCAGCCGGACGTACATGACGTTGTTGGCGTCCTTCTCCAGGCCCGTGTCCAGGCTGCCGGAGAAGTACGGCACGATCTCGTCGCGGAAGATGAAGCTCACCACGCCGGCAATCGGCTTGCCTCGATCGCGCACGACCAGGCACACGCAGTCGTCGCCGTACGCTTGGAGAAGGGCGTGAAAGAACGCCCTTGAATAGTTCGGCGAGCCGAGCCGCCGCAAGGTCACGGTGTAGAGGTCATAGATCGCGTCGAGCCACTCGC
>Ga0209777_10004962_pt1 | contig 15541 bp, 9 predicted proteins | sample FrelakmetHBP12HB_FD_187147 | JGI IMG/M metagenome (GOLD analysis project Ga0209777, IMG submission 187147) | Freshwater lake sediment microbial communities from the University of Notre Dame, USA, for methane emissions studies -HBP12 HB (SPAdes)... | ecosystem: Environmental > Aquatic >... | reverse complement strand
TCGCCGCGGTGAGCGTCGTCTTGCCGTGGTCGATATGGCCGATAGTGCCGATGTTGACGTGCGGCTTAGTCCGCTCGAACTTCTTCTTCGCCATCGCGGCGCTTTACTCCATCTGGCGCGGCCTACGCCGCTAATGGGATGGAGCCCTCAATCGGACTTGAACCGATGACCTCGTCCTTACCAAGGACGCGCTCTGCCAGCTGAGCTATGAGGGCCCGAGATCGGGTCTGTAACCAAGGTGGTGGGCAGGAGAGGAATCGAACCTCTACAGCCGAAGGCGGCTGATTTACAGTCAGCTGAGCTCACCACCTGCTCAACCTACCCACGAGACTGCCAGCAGTTGCGGTGGGTCCCCCGTTCAACGGCTGACTTCTTCAGTTGGAGCCGACGACGGGACTCGAACCCGGAACCGGCGGTTTACAAAACCGCTGCTCTACCAATTGAGCTACGTCGGCGGGCGCAAGGGCATGCTAACGCTAAGACCCTTGGGCGCCCGGGAATGATATTGGCTGGCCCCCTCGCCGGTCAAGCGAGACTCCCGAGGAGCCCGCGCGGGGCCGGGGCGCCCTCGCGCACGTGGCGGGCCTCTCCGGAACGGCCATCGGATCCGGTCGTCATTCGGCGGTCGAGGCGTCGCTCGAATCGATGGCCGACGAGCCCGGCAGCAGCGAGTCCTCGGCGGTGCCGTCGACATCCGGGGTCGGCTCGGGCTCGGCCTTGGCCCGGCGTTTCGACTTCGGCCTGGACGCCGTGGAGAGCTGAGCTTCGGCGACAGTGGCATCCTGGGCCGCGGAGAGCTCGTCCGCCGTCGGGGCGAGTTGCTCCACGAAGGTCCCTCCGGCATCGTCCGTGGCCCCGGCCGGGGCCGGGTCGGCGCCGTGGATGCTCGCGCCGCGAATTGGCGCGACCTCGGCGCCGTTGCCGGGCTCGGGCCCGACGAGCGGCCTGTCGCCGCCGCGCTGGCTCGACGCCTCATATAGAAGGATCGAGCCGGCGACCGCGGCATTGAGAGAGGAGACGCGGCCGCGCATGGGGATGCGGACGACCGCGTCGCAGCGGCGCCGGACGGCCGGTCCGAGGCCCTGGCCTTCGCTGCCCACCACCACGACGACCGGACCGCGGAGATCCGCCTGGCGGGCGGCCAGCGGCGCGTCTGCATCCGTGCCGATGATCCGCAGGCCTCGCACGTGGAGGTCCGTCAGGGCCTCTGCCAGGTCTTCGACGGGCACCAGCAGAAGATGCTCGACCGCCCCAGCCGACGCCTTCACCGCGGCCGCGGAGAGAGGCGCCTGGTGGCGGATGGGGTAGACGACGCCGTGGACCCCGGAGGCCTCCGCTGTCCGCAACAACGACCCGAAGTTCTGGGGGTCCTCGAGGGAGTCGAGGACGAGGACGAAGGGCGCCTCCTTCCTTTCGATGGCTCGGGCGAGGATGTCCTCCAAACCGGCGAACTGCCGGCGATCCGTGACCAGGGCGATCCCCTGGTGACCGTCGAACCCGGCCAGCGACGTGAGCGTCCCGCCCTCCACCTCGACGATAGGAATGCGCAGGTTGGTCGCGTGCAGGACGAGCTTCTCGAGGGCGAGACGGCGCTGCGGGACGACCAGGAGGCGGATGGCTTTCCGATGGGCTATGAATGCCTCTTCGACGGGATGGCGGCCGGCCACCAGCTCCTCATCTTCGCCGAGGAGATCCGCCGGCGGGGGGCCGGCCTGCGGCCGCGCCCACGGGGCACCGGTGGAGCCGGCGGGTCCGAACGGACGGCGATCGACGAAGCCGCCCGACCGGGCGCGATAGTCGGGTCTTGGAGACTGCCGGGGCGGCCGAGGGCCGGCCGGGCGAGGGCCCGGCGATGGGACGGCGGCGGAATCGGCCGCGGCCCCGGTATCGCCGGCTGCCGGCTGCCATGCCTCTCCGCGGGCCTCGTCGGTCTCCTCGATCTCGGGTTCGCGAGCCTCGCCCTCGAGCGGCGGGCCGCCGAACCCGAAACGGGCGCGTCGTGGTCCGCGCCCCGCGCCGAAGACGGGGCGCGGGCCTTGCCCGCGGCGATCCTCGGAGCCGGGCCCAGGGCCAACAGGGCCGCCCGGCCGACGAACGCCGTGGCCCTGCCGGGGTCCCTCGCCGAAGCGACCGCCCTCGTCGAAGCGGGGCCCCTCGCCGAACCGGGCTTCCCTGTCGGGACGTGGCGCTTCCTCCGGCCGTGGCCGGCCGCCGTCCGGCGGCCCCTCTCCGAAGCGCGGACGAGCCCCGGAGCCGGGGGCGCCGAAGGGTCGGGCCGGCCGCGGCGTCCACGTGTCGCGAGTCTGCCACTCGCGCCGGGGGGCGCGGGGAGAGCCGCCCTCGCGATCGGGCGCTCCGCCTTCGACATCCGGACGCCATCCGTCCGGCCTGAGACCGCCCGGACGCGGCCCGCCAGGCCGCGGGCCGGCGAAGCCGAAACCGCCCGGCCTGCCGCCGCTGCCGAACCCGCCGGGTCGGCCCGGTCGGGGCCCGAAGGGCCGGCCGCCCGCCGGCCGGCCGTAGGGTCGGGGAGCTTCGAAGCCCCCTCTATCGGCTCGGGGCTCGCTTGGGCCCGGGCCGCCTGGCCGCCGGCCGCCGGGCCGCGGGCCCTCCCGTGTTGGGCCGCCGCGGCCTTCGAAACCACCGGGACGGCCGAACGATCCTGGCCCGCCGGGACGACCGCCCTCGGGCCGGAAGCCGCCGGGCCGCGGGCCGTCGCGAGATGGATCGCCGCGTCCCTCGAACCAACCCGGCTCGCCACCAGGCCGCGGGCCATGGAAGCGCGGGCCGTCGAAGCGCCCTCCTTCGGGTCCCGGGCCACCCGTCCCCCGGCCGTCGGGACGCGGCTTTCTGCCGCCGGGCCTGCGCCCGCCCGGGCCCTCGTCGCCTGGCTTGTGTCGATGGTCGGGCACGTTGGCCCTCCGTTCGTCTGGTTCGGCCCCCGAAAAGCGGGCAGATGTGTGGCCGTGTGAGATCGCGGCCCAGGTTACTCGGCGCGGCGCCAGCGCTGGCCGTCGCGCGTGTCTTCTACGAGGATGCCCCGTTCGGCCAGGGAGATCCGAAGCCGGTCCGAGGCCGCCCATTCCTTGTTCGCCCGGGCGGCGGCTCGCTCGTCCAGGAGCTTCTGCGACTCCGGATCGAGCGCTTCCTCCGCGGCCGGGGCGATCGCCAGGACACGGTCAAGATCTCGAATGAATGCGATAGCCCGACGGGCGTCGGCCGTCGACAGCGTTCTGCCGTCGATCCGGCGGTTGAGGTCGCGGATCAGCTCGAAGACCGCGGCCAGAGCGGGCGAGATGTTGAGGTCGTCGTCCAGAGCGGCCTCGAAGGCCGTCCGGGCGCCGTCCAATGCGGACGGCAAGGATACGTCGTCCGGGCCTTCGGAGCGATAAGCCGCCAGGGCCGCCATCAAGGCGTCGAGCCGGTCGATCGCCGAACTCGCGGCCTGGAGCGACTCCTCGCCGAAGGACAGCGACATGCGGTAATGGGCCGAGATCAGGGCCAATCGGAGAGCCCGCGGCGAGATGCCCCGGCCGAGGATGTCGCCGACGCGCTCGATATTGCCGAGCGACTTCGACATCTTCTGGCTGCCCATCTGCAGGAATGCGTTGTGGAGCCAGTAGGCCACGAATTGCCGGCCGGTTGCAGCCTCACTCTGTGCTATCTCATCGGTGTGATGCGGGAAGACGAGGTCAACTCCGCCAGTGTGGATGTCGAAGGAGGGGCCGAGGTAGCGCATGCTCATGGCCGAGCATTCGATGTGCCAGCCGGGTCGCCCCTTGCCGATGGCCGTATCCCAGCTCGGCTCGTCGGGCTTGGAACCCTTCCAGAGAGCGAAGTCGCGGACATCGTCCTTGGCGTAGTCGTCGGCCTCGACCCGTTCCCCTACCCGCATACCCTCCGGGTCGAGTCGAGCAAGGCGCCCGTAGTCGGGCCACGATGCGATCCGGAAGAAGATAGAGCCGTCTTCGGCACGGTAGGCGTGTCCCCGATCCAGCAGTGCCTGGATCAACTCGACCATCTGCGGGATGTTCTCGGTCGCCTTGGGCATGACGTCCGGCAGGGCCATGCCGAGCGTCCGCATGTCCGACACTAAGAGCGCCCGGTACCGCTCCGAGAGCGCCTCGATGGTGGTCCCTTCGGCTCGGGCGCCGTTGATGATTCGGTCGTCGACGTCGGTGATGTTCATCACCCACGTGACCCTCAGGCCGCGGTAGCGCAGATAGCGGACCAGCAGATCGTCGAACAGGAAGGATCGGAAGTTGCCGATGTGGGCCGGCCCGTACACGGTGGGGCCGCAGCTGTAGATGCGGACATGGCCCGGCTCGATGGGCACGAGCTCGCGGGCAGCTCCGGCCATGGTGTCGTGCAGCCGGATCGTCATGCGTCGACCTCCGGTTCGGATGTGGCAATGTGGTTGGCCGGCGCCGCTGCTTCCGCGACCGGGATCAGCCAGGCAATGGCGCTGGCAGAGATCGACCGGCCCGCGCCTTCCGAGCCGCCCAGGTTGCCCGTGGACGCCTTGACGTTCACGGCCGAAGCCTCAACCTGGAGGACGGCGGCGATCGCCTCGCCCATGGCCGGGAGGAGCGCCGCCAGCTTCGGCCGGGCGGCGACGATGGTCAGGTCGACATTCGCCACGACCCAGCCCGCCGCCCGCACTTTCTCTGCCACCGTGCCCAGCAGGGCCCGGCTCTCGACGCCGGCGGGGGTTCGGGAGTCCGCCGGGAAGAGCCGGCCGAGGTCGCCCAGGCCCGCGCCCCCGAGAAGCGCGTCGGCGACGGCATGCAGAACGACATCGCCGTCCGAGTGGCCGGTCAGCCGCGGGGCGCCGTCGATCCGCAGACCGCCCAGGACGAGCGGCTCGCCGGGCCCGAAGGGGTGGCTGTCGGTCCCGAACCCGATGCGCCCGGCGGACGCGAGGCCTCCGGAGGGCGCGGCCGGGCGGCCGGGCACCAGCCCGCCGTCGAGGAGGGCCCTGGCGCGTTCGAGATCGAGGGGCACGGTCACTTTCAGGTTCGTCGCCTCGCCGCTGATTGCATGGACGGGGATTCTACAGGCCTCCAGCAGCGAAGCCTCGTCGGTCCAGGTCTCGGGGCCGTCCGGGGGGAACTGGGCGTAGGCCCGCTCCAGCAGGCTGCGGCGGAGTCCCTGGGGAGTCTGGGCTGCCACCACCTCGGTCCGGTCGACGGTAGCGCCGACGAGATCGCCGTCGAGCCGCTTGAGAGTTTCGGTGACCGGCACGACCGGGATGGCGGCCCCGTGCCGGGCCGCGGCCTCGGCCACGGCCCGCACCAGGACCGGGCTGGCGAGCGGCCGGGCGGCGTCGTGGACAAGGATGACCGGGTCCGGCGAGCGGGCCGCCCCTCGCCGGGCGCCAGAATGAGTCGCCGGGGCCGGTTCCGACAGGGCGGCGACACCGGCCGCCACCGACTCCTGCCGCCTCTCGCCGCCGGCGACCACGGCTAGGACGGCTTCCGGCAGCCAGGGTGCGGCGGCGATCTCGGCGACCCGGTCGGGCGACGCGGCGATGACGATCCGATCGATCCCGGCCGCCGCCAGCGCCTCGACGGACCAGCGCAGAACCGACCGTCCCTCGAGCTCAGCCTTGAGCTTGTCCCGGCCGCCCATCCGGCGGCTGGACCCGGCGGCGACCACGACCGCCTCGACCCGATCTCGCGGGCCTCCGCTCACTCTTCGTGTGCCTGCGCGAACACCATCCGGCCCATCACGGTCTGCAGCACCCGTGTCACCAGGACATCGAGTTCGTGGCCCACCAGGCGCGAGCCACCCTCCACGACGACCATCGTGCCGTCGTCGAGGTAGCCGACGCCCTGACCGGCCTCTTTGCCCTCGGTGATGATCTTGATCTTCAGCGTGTCGCCCGGGAGCAGGGCCGGCTTGAGGGCATTGGCAAGGGAGTTGATGTTGAGGACCCGGATCGACTGCAGGTCCGCCACCCGATTCAGGTTGAAGTCGTTGGTCAGGATGGCTGCCCCGCGGATCCTGGCCAGCGCGACCAGTTTGGCGTCCACGTCGGCCGCCCCTGGCGGATCGTCGATAACGATCTCAACCGGAGTGGGACCGTCCTTCTGGAGGCGGGCGAGGATCTCGAGGCCACGCCGGCCGCGGGCCCGCCGTTGCGTGTCGGAGCTGTCGGCGATCCGCTGCAACTCGTCGAGGACGAAGCGCGGGATGACCAGACGGTGATACAGGAAGCCCGAATCCACGATGTCGGCGATGCGGCCGTCGATGATGGCGCTGGTGTCGACCACGACCTGGGTTTCGCCGCCGGTCGGCGGTGTTTGCCCCTCGGCACGCCGGAGCAATCCGGCGGCCTGGGCGGCGGCGACCAGGTCTTCGCGTTTGGCGACGGTCAGCCCGAGCATGCCCAGCCCGGAGCAGATCGAGATGCCGATAGGCAGATAGCGACCGTAGGGCTCTGGCAGAGCCGTGAGCGGCACTCCCAGCAGGAGGGCGATCAGCAGGCCGATCAGCAGGCCGACGACGGCCGCTACGAACTCGGCCGTGGACATCGCCTGGACTCCGCGGATCAGCCGCTGGGCGGGAACCACGGTCAGGTACGGGAACAGGAGGAACCCGACCGTGATCCATGCGGCAACCCAGACGGGGATCAGCAGACCGGGGGTCCCCGTCTTCTCGAAGGGAGATTCCGCCGCGAGGACGAAACCGAGACCGATCAGGGCACCGAAGGCCGCCCCAACCAGCCGAATGATGCGTACCACGATTCAACGCCTTGCGACGAGGGATGAATGTGCGGATGAACGGCGAACGAATGAATGCGGGACGAAACTCCACCTCGTCTGGAGCAGCCTAGCATTGCGGATCGAGCGCCGCTACGGCGCCGGTGGCGCGTCTCGCCAGGGATCGCCCGGGCAGGCCGCTAGCCGGCCCCGCCGCGGCGCCCGGCCCGCGACTCGGAGCCCGAGCCGATCTCCACGGCCGATCCCCCGGTCATCTCCTCGGCGGAACCGTCGGCCGCGCGACCGGCCTCTCCGGCGGGACCGTGGGCGGCACCCTGAACGGCACCGACGGCCGCGCCAATCGCCGTCCGAAGATTGGCCACGGCGATCACCTCGATGCCGCTCACGCTCGGCAGATCGCCTCGGCGCGCAACGGGCACGATGGCCGTCCGGAAGCCCAGCCGGGCCGCTTCTCTAAGCCGGCGCTCGATGCCGGGAACGGGCCTCAACTCGCCGAGCAAGCCTACTTCGCCGATCGCCACGAGGTCCCTCGGCACTGGCCGGTCGCGCAGCGACGAGGCCAGGGCGAGGCACAGCGGCAGGTCCAGGCCGGGGTCGTCCAGCTCGAGACCACCGGCGAGGTTGGCATAGACGTCGTGGCTGCCCAGGCCGATGCCGGCCCTGCGCCCCAGCACCGCCACCAGCAGGGCCATCCGGTTGGCATCCAGGCCGGAGGCGGTCCGGCGCGGGCTGCCGTAGCCGCCCGGGGCGACCAGCGCCTGGACTTCCACGAGCAGCGGCCGCGACCCCTCCAGGGTTGCGCCGGCGACGCTGCCGGGGGCGTGCTCGTCCGTCGTGGCAAGGAAGACCCGGCCGGGGTCGGCGACCTCGGCCAGGCCGCGTTCCGCCATCTCGAAGACGCCGACCTCCTCCGTGGAGCCGAACCTGTTCTTGGTGGCCCGGAGCAGGCGAAGCGTCGAGGTCCGCTCGCCTTCCAGACTCAGGACGGCGTCCACCAGGTGCTCGAGCGTCTTGGGTCCGGCGAGGGTCCCATCCTTGGTCACGTGGCCGACGATGATCACCGCGATCCCATCCCCCTTGGCCATCTCCATCAGCCGCAGGGCGCACTCGCGCACCTGGCCGACGCTGCCGGCGGGTCCCTCCAGATCGTCGACGGTGACGGTCTGGATGGAGTCGACAACCAGGACGATGGGGCGCGCGTCTCGGGCCAGGTCCACGATGCGACCGACCTCGCTCGCCGCCACGACGGAGATGCGCTCGGCTGAAGCCCCTTCGAGAAGGCCGAGACGGCTCGCCCGGAGCCTCACCTGGCCGGCCGACTCCTCGCCGGTCGCATACAGGACGTGACCCCGGGAAGCCGCGCCGGCTCCGGATCCGGTACCGGCCGCCAGGCCCGCGGCCGCCTGTAACAGCAGGGTGGACTTGCCGATTCCCGGCTCGCCGCCGAGCAGCACGACCGAGCCCGGGACGAGCCCGCCCCCCAGGACACGATCGATCTCGCCGATGCCAGTGGGAATGCGGACGAGCTCGGCCTCGCGCAGGCCGCTCAGCGACTGGGGTGCGTCAGCTCGGTCAGTGGAGCCCGCGCCGGGCCCGACGCGCCGCCGCGCATCCGGCTCCCGGACCACGGTCTCGACGAGAGTGTTCCAGCTACCGCAGGTCCGGCACTGTCCCTCCCACCGGAGATGGGCGGCGCCGCACGTCTGGCAGATGTAGCGGCTTTGCTGGCGGGCCACCCCTCGACCCGGCTCAGAGAGCGGCTTCGACGGGCTGCTTGTCCTCGACGGGGTGGATGTCCAGACCCGCCTCGGAGCCCTTGTCCACGACGATGTTCATGCCGGGGGTGAACTTGCCCAGCAGCAACTGCTCGGCCAAGACGTCCTCGACCATGTTCTGGATCACACGGCGGAGGGGCCGCGCGCCGTAGGCGACGTCGTATCCCATCTTGATGATGTGGTCCTTGGCCGCCTGGGTGACCTCGAGGGACATGCCCTGGGCCTTCAGCCGGTCGCGGACTCGCACCAGCATCAGGTCGACGATCTGGCGGATCTCATCGACGGTGAGAGAGCGGAAGACGACGGTCGCGTCGATGCGGTTGAGGAACTCCGGCCGGAAGGTCTGCTTGAGCTCCTTGTCGACCTTCTCCTTCATCAGATCGTGCGAGGCGGTCGCCCGCGCTTCGTCGCTATCGCCCACCTGGCGGAAGCCAAGCGTGGAGTTGGTCTGGAGCTGCCTGGCGCCCAGGTTGGAGGTCATGATGATGATGCAGTTGCGGAAGTCCACCCGGCGGCCCTTGGCATCGGAGAGATGCCCGTCCTCCAGGATCTGCAGCAGCATGTTGAAGACCTCGGGGTGGGCCTTCTCGATCTCGTCGAGGAGCACGACCGCGTAGCTCTTGCGGCGCACGGCCTCGGTCAGCTGGCCACCCTCGTCGAAGCCGACGTAGCCGGGAGGCGCGCCGACGAGCCGGGCGACGTTGTGGCGCTCCATGAACTCGCTCATGTCGATCTTGATGAGCGTGTCCTCCGAGCCGAACATGAACTCGGCCAGGGCCTTCGCCAGCTCGGTCTTGCCGACGCCGGTAGGCCCGAGGAAGATGAACGACCCGATCGGCCGCTTCGGATCCTTGAGGCCGGCGCGGGCCCGGCGAACCGCCTTCGAGACGATCTCGATGGCTTCCTGCTGGCCGATGACCCGGCTGTGGAGCTCGTCCTCCATGTGGAGCAGCCGCGCGGACTCCTCCTCGGCGATGCGGGTGACCGGGATGCCGGTCCACATCGCCACGACCTGGGCGATCTCTTCTTCGTCGACCTTCGGCTGTTCGTTGGAGATGGACGACTGCCACTCTGTTCGAAGCTCGTCCACTTTGGTGCGGGCCGCGGTCTCGGACTTGCCGAGCGTCGCCGCTTCCTCGTACTCCTGGGAGTTGATGGCGCTGTCCTTCTCGCGCGTGATCTTGTCGAGCTCCTTCTGGGCCTCGCGCAGGACCGGCGGAGCCGAGGCATAGCGGAGCCGGACCCGGCTGGCAGCCTCGTCGATCAGGTCGATTGCCTTGTCCGGCAGGTGGCGATCAGTGATGTACCGGATCGACAGGTCCACGGCCGCCTTCACGGCAGCATCCGTGATCTGGACCTTGTGGTGCTGCTCGTAGCGCTCTCGTATGCCCATCAGGATGGCGACCGACTGCTCGAGCGTCGGCTCCTCGACCATGACCGGCTGGAAGCGGCGCTCCAGGGCGGCGTCGCGCTCGATGTACTTGCGGTACTCGTCCAGCGTGGTCGCGCCGATGCACTGCAGCTCGCCCCGGGCGAGCGGCGGCTTGAGGATGTTGGCCGCGTCTATCGCGCCCTCGGCCGCGCCTGCGCCGACCAGCGTGTGCAGCTCGTCGATGAACAGGACCGCGTCGTTGGTGCTGCGCAGCTCCTCGATGATCTTCTTGAGGCGCTCCTCGAACTCGCCGCGGTACTTGGTCCCGGCCACGAGAGAGCCGATGTCCAGCGTGAGGACGCGCTTGTTCAAGAGCGTCTCGGGAACGTCGCCGCTGACGATGCGGTGGGCCAGGCCCTCGGCGATGGCCGTCTTGCCGACGCCGGGCTCGCCGATGAGGGCCGGGTTGTTCTTTGTCCGGCGGCTCAGGATCTGGATGACCCGCTCGATCTCCTTCTCGCGGCCGATCACGGGATCCAGCTTGCCCATCCGGGCGGCCTCGGTCAGGTTGATGCCCAGCTGGTCGACCGTTGGGGTCTTGCTGGCGCGCTTGGTCTCCTGGGCCGGCCCGGCCGAGGACGACTGCGACAGGACGCGAATGACCTCGTGGCGGACCTTGTCCAGGCTCACGCCGAGGGACTCGAGCACGCCGGCGGCGATCCCCTCTCCCTCGCGTACGAGGCCGAGGAGCAGGTGCTCCGTGCCGATGTAGTTGTGGCCGAGACGGCGGGCCTCGTCTATGGCCAGCTCGATCACGCGCTTGGCGCGCGGCGTCAGCCCGACTTCGCCGACGACCGGCCGGTCGCCCCGCCCGATGATGAACTCGACCGCGGTCCGCACCTTGGGCAGCTCGACGTTCATATTCTCGAGGACGCGGGCGGCGACGCCTTCTCCCTCGCGCACGAGGCCGAGGAGCAGGTGCTCCGTGCCGATGTAGTTGTGGTTGAACCGCTGCGCTTCGTCCTGAGCGAGAGTCAGGACCTTGCGAGCGCGGTCCGTGAACTTATCGAATCGATCCATCGAGTTGAGCGCCTGTTCTGCTTGGTCGCGTTTGGCCGCGATCAGAGCGACCCTGAGGGCATGCTAGCACGCCCCGGTTGCCATGTAACTCGCCCCTAACGGGGAGGTCCTATCGGCCCAACTCGTGGTCCGGAACACCCCACGCGGGGCCGATTCCGCCGTCGGACCGCCCCATCGGGGCGGTCCGACGCCTAGCCAGGACTGGCCCAACCGGGCGAGGCGGCCCGAGAGCCGGAGACCCGCCCGGGTCAAGGTCGGAGAGTGGAAGACCCGCCGGGGGGACCGGCGGGTCTTCCACTGCGTCGGTACAGGTTGTACGCGTCAGGTCGTCCGGCGGATCGGTCGAACCGCCGGCCACGCCTGAGCGGGGCTATTCCGCGGGGGTCTCCGTGGCCGCCTCTGCCGGGGCCTCTGCCTCGGCGGGTGCGGGCGCGGTTTCGACCACGGCCTCGGTTTCGACCACGGCCTCGGTTTCGACCACGGCCTCGGCCGGAGCCGTTGCCTCGGCCGAGGCTTCCGCCTTGGCGGCCTTGGGGGCGCGGACCCGTGCCGGCTTGGCCGGTTCGGCGGCAGCTTCTGCGGCCTGGGCAGCTTCTGCGGCCTGGGCAGCTTCTGCGGCCTGGGCAGCTTCTGCGGCCTGGGCAGCTTCCGCAGCCGGGGCAGCTTCCGCAGCCGGCTCGTCGCCGGCCGCCTTCGCCTCGGACTCGGCCACCTGGGCCCGGATCTGGGCGAACGCGGAGGCCAGGGTGTTGTCGATCCCGCCTTCGGGCTCCTGGACCGCGTCGGTCATCGAGTAGCCGCGCTCCGGGCGAGGACGTCGCTCAGGTCGGGGTGCAATCGATGTCGGGGCCGCAACGGGCGTCTCGGGGGCCGGCGGCCGGGCCGGCGGCTCCTCGGCCTGCTTGAGGCTGAGGCCGAGGCGATGCCGCTCGGAGTCCAGGCTGATGATCTTGAGCTTGAGCGTCTGGCCCTCGTGGACCACGTCACCCGGATGGGCGACGCGCTGGTGGGACAGCTCGCTGATATGGATCAGACCTTCCAGGCCGTCGCGCACGCGAACGAAGGCGCCGAAGTTCACCAGCTTGGTGACGGTACCGTCGATGACGTCGCCGACCTTGAAGTCGGCCACCGTGGAATGCCACGGGTCCGGCTGCAGCTTGCGAATTGAGAGGCTGATCCGGCCGCGCTCGTGGTTGATGTCGATGACCTCGGCCTCGACCTGGTCGCCGACCTTGTAGCCGGACTCCGGGTTGTTGACCTTGTTCCACGAGAGCTCGCTCTTGTGGACGAGGCCGTCGATCCCGCCGAGGTCGATGAAGACGCCGAACGGGGCGATCGAGCGGACGGTGCCGCTGACCTTCTGGCCGACCTGGAGGCTGCTGAACAGCTCGTCCCGCTTCTCGCGGCGCTCCTCGTACAGCGCGACCTTCTCGGACAGGATCAGGCGGTTGGCCTTGCGGTTGACCTCGAGGATCTTGAGGCGGAGCTTGCGGCCCACGTAGGGCTGCAGCTTCTCGGCGATCTCCTGGGCCGCGTCGCGCGGCTGATCGTTCTGGGGCCGGCGCGGGAAGTCCACGATCTGGCTGATCGGGACGAAGCCGCGGATGCCGCAGTCGACGATGAGGCCGCCCTTGTTGTGGTCGATGACCGGGGCATCGATGATGACGCCGGTCTCGAACTGCTCCTGCATCGACCGCCACTTGCGCTCGAGCCCGGCTCGGCGCAGCGACAGGACGACGTGGCCTTCCTGGGATTCCGGCTGCAGCACGTAGACGAGGACCACGTCCCCGACGGCGAGCTGCGGGGAGGATTCGGCATGGCGACCGTAGAGCTCGCGGTTCGAGACGACACCCTCGCTCTTGGCCCCGATGTCGACGAGGATCTCGTCTCGATCGATGCGAACGACGGTGCCTTCGACGACGTCACCGTGCTTGAAGCTGCGAATATCCGCGTCCTGCTCGGCGAGGAGCTCCTCCATTGTCGAGGGCTCCGGGCGCGCGATGACGGGCGCCGGGGGCAGCTCATCCAGCTCTTCGGCCGCAGGCGCGTCGGCAACCTCGGCTTCGGTCACCACAACGGGCTCGGGGGCGTCCGGGGCGGGCGGTTCGCTGATCTCGAGTGTCTCGGTGGCGGTGGTCTCGGCGGGCTCGTCGGCGGTGGTCTCGGTGGCGGTGGTCTCGGTGGCGGTGGTCTCGGCGGGCTCGTCGGCGGTGGCTACGCCGGCGGCTTGCTCGGACGCCTGGTCAGCGACAGAGGCCGGTGCCTCGATCTCCGGCGTAGTCCCGCCCGTTAGCTCTTCGGTCAAGATATGTCTCCTATGGTTAATGGTGCCCTGGGAAAGCAAAACGGCTCGAGCCACGCTCAAGCCGTCAGTCGAACAGCAGTCCGGGGCCTTCGTGCGCTCGGTCCACTCCTTCGATCAGGCTATGGGTCGGCTCTATAGCTATTGTGCCCAAGGGCCGCGTGAATCTAGCACACGCGCTCAAGGGGCAACAATCGTTTGAGAGGCCCGCGGCGGCGTGGCGGGTTGATCTGCGACCTGCTACGTACAATCGAAGCGTGCCCGAGCTGCCGGATCTATCGATTCTCGCCGACGCATTCAACGCGGCCATGGTCGGCCGGCCCGTGCTCGCGGCCGAGGCGCCCGGGCCGCTGACGGTGCGCGGGACGCCGCCAGAGCTCGGCGCGCTCGTTGGTCAGCGCCTCCTGCGCTTCTACCGCCGCGGCAAATACCTGTGGCTCGAGTTCGACCGGGACCGAATCGTCATCAACGCGATGCTCACCGGCCGTCTGCAACTCACCGGTGATCCATCGGTGAAGAAGCCGCAGAAGACGCTCTTCATCATCAGATTCGGGGTGCGTGCGGGCCAGCCGCCGGATGCGGCCGCCTGGACCGCCGGCGCGTCCTGGATCCCCTCCCCGGATGAAACCCCGGAGTTGCGCTACCGCGATCCGACGCAGATGGGCAAGGTGTATCTGCTGCCGGCCGGCGTAGAGCGGCCGGTTCCCGGCGCGGGCCCAGACGAGATGGGCCCCGACGCCGACGATCCCGAGTTGACGCTCGATGTCTGGCGTTCGCGAATCCGGCGCCATCCGGGGGAGTTGAAGAACCTGCTGCGGAACCAGGAGTTCATCGCCGGCGTGGGCAACGCGTATTCAGACGAGATCCTCCACGCCGCCCGCCTGCTGCCCAGCCGCAAACGCGGCACGCTGGCGCCCGAGGAAGTGGACGAGCTCCACGCCGCGACGAGGGCCACTCTGGCCAATGCCATAGCGGTTCTTCGCCAACGCGTACCGCCCACCTTCGAGACCGAGGTGCGCGACTTCCTGGCGGTCCACAAGAAGGGCGGCCAGGCGTGTCCGAGGTGCGACGGGCGCATCACCCAGACCGAGGCCGGCGGCTTCACCACGAGCTACTGCCGCCACTGCCAGCACTAGGCTCGCGGTCGCTGCGGGCTCGCTCGATCCGCCCCTTCGGCGCGAGCTCGCTCGCCGCGTCGGCGGCCGCTCGCTTCATACTGGCGGGTTGGCGCGATAACGCAAAAACCCTGGCGACGACCTATTTTCCCGAAAGGCTGCCCTCTCAGTATCTTCGGCGCTGGAGAGCTTAACTGCCGTGTTCGGGATGGGAACGGGTGTGGCCTCTCCGCTAGAGTCACCAGGGTTCTTTGCGTCTGCGTGTGGATTCGCCTGAAGGCGAATCCACCGGCGAGTTCGCTTGGCGAACTCGCGATAGTGTGTCGGCAGGACGGGGCGCGATCCAGATCGGATCGCTGCGCGGCCGTCACCGCGGATCTTCAACTTCGAGTTGCGTACAGGTAGCTCCCAGCCTGGCACCCAACCCTTGGTAAGGTGCTGTAGCGGTCAAGCCCTCGACCATTAGTACCGCTCAGCTTCATCCGTCACCGGACTTCCACATGCGGCCTATCAAGCAGGTAGTCTCCCTGCGGTCTTACCCGGTTAACCCGGTGGGGAACCTCATCTCGAGAAAGGCTTCGCACTTAGATGCTTTCAGCGCTTATCCTCACCGAACATAGCTACCCAGCAGTGCCCTTGGCAGGACAACTGGCACACCAGCGGTTCGTTCACTCCGGTCCTCTCGTACTAGGAGCAACTTCTCTCAAGTTCCCTACGCCCACGATGGATAGAGACCGAACTGTCTCACGACGTTCTGAACCCAGCTCGCGTGCCGCTTTAATTGGCGAACAGCCAAACCCTTGGGACGTACTTCCGCCCCAGGATGCGACGAGCCGACATCGAGGTGCCAAACGGTGCCGTCGATGTGAACTCTTGGGCACCATCAGCCTGTTATCCCCGGGGTAGCTTTTGTCCGTTGAGTGATACCCCTTCCACTCGGAGGTACCAGATCACTAAGCCCGACTTTCGTCTCTGCTCGACTTGTAGGTCTCGCAGTCAAGCTCCCTTATGCCTTTGCACTCTACGGCTGGTTTCCATTCAGCCTGAGGGAACCTTTGGGCGCCTCCGTTACACTTTAGGAGGCGACCGCCCCAGTCAAACTGCCCGCCTGCCACGGTCCCGCGCCCGGATTACGGGTCGCGGTTAGAACCGAACTTCAACAAGGGTGGTAT